>TARA_R110000851_G_scaffold160786_1_pt1 | contig 47426 bp, 37 predicted proteins | sample TARA_R110000851 | Tara Oceans TARA_R110000851 (sample SAMEA4397627) | marine metagenome | biome: Polar Biome; feature: [DCM] deep chlorophyll maximum layer (ENVO:01000326); material: water (ENVO:00002006), including particulate matter (ENVO:01000060) such as... | depth 17 m
ATTATTAACGACTAACAGGTGTTATGAAAGACCCAAGGGAAGACCTACAAAATGAAGTTGTAGGCATAATTAAAAATACACCTTTATTGCATAGTTGTGTGATATCCGCTACAGGTTCGGGTAAATCATTCATTGCAATGAAGCTCTTACAAGAGATGGGCTACAAAAGACCACTCATATTAGTAAACAGCCAGTCTCTTAGAGATAGAAACTGGGCTAATGAATTTAAGAAATTCGATTTAGAAAATTATTACACTCAAAATGTTACTATGAATACGTACCAAACTGCGTATAAATGGGACGATTCCAATCACGATTCGAGTAGATATGATATTGTGATTATGGATGAGGTGGACTTCATGGCGGATACAGGAGCTTACTCCTGTGTCATGTCGTTCTTCTCAGATAACAAGGTAGTGGGACTTACAGGCTTTGTGGCTCCTGCCAAGTTAAAATGGTTCGCAGACAATATGCCAATTATTTATGAAATCGGCTCTGCTCAAATGCAGAAAGCCGGTCAATTAAATAAGGTGGAATATCGTTTTGTGCAGTATGAACTGAGTACAGCCAAACTCAAGAAGGTTTCATACCTGAAGCGTGGAAAGAAAAAGACTTTCTATACTTCAGACAATGCAGCATACATCCGTGCAGATGAAAAGTACCAGAGCGTGCTAGAAGAAAAGAAATCTCTTCGGAACGACAATGCACTAGGAAAGTACGTACCACATGATTATCATGAATTACTCAAAGGTGTCAACGAAAGACTCCAATGGGCAATGACTGCTAGGAATAAGGTAGTATATACTAACGCAAGAGGAGCGGAATTGGCTAGGGAAGTGGTACAAGCAGTAAAGGATAATGCTCCAGGTGAGAAGATAGTAGTATTTTCAGCGTACACAACGCAATCAGAGGCAATATCCCCAAATGTGTTCAATGGGTCTAAGAAAAAGGCGGAAAATGCAGAAGTTTTTCGTAAGTTTGTAGGTTCAGAAATCACAGAATTAGCAGTATGCGGCAAAATTAACAGAGGGGAATCCATTCCCTTTTTAAAGTATGGACTACTTGAAAGTTACAACGGGTCAGAAACAGTAGCAAATCAAAGAGCAGGACGATTACTCAGATTACCGCCTGACCAAAAGGCGATAATGTATGTATTCTTACCCTACTTCAGAGAAAAGCAACCGGACGGTACGTACAGTCTCAAGGAAACATTCATGGTAAATAGTGGTCGAGAAATGCTCAAAAGCATTGATACATCATTAAACAGTACAGTTAACAAAACTTTTAATAATGAGTAAATTACTTGATGGTAAAGAAGTGTTGCAGGTCTTGGTGAACAAGGGCCTCGTACATTTAATAGCACCAGATAGATATGCACTTACTAGTAAGGTTATGGAGTTGGAGGCGAATATCCCTTCTGTTTTCGATTTAGACTTGATAGTACCCGAACCGGTACAAGTTGAGACCCTTTATCCAGAAGAGATTGCTGCCTCCACACCTTCAACTAGGCTTACAGCTATTTATAATTACTGTGGTGTACCCGACATGATTAACAAGGAGGGTAAACGTTATATGGTAAGGTCAGGTGACAAGAAGACTAAGGAATCGGTTGAGCGAGTAATCGCCAATCCAGACTTAGACCCTACTTTAGTACTTGACTGTATCACAGATTATTACAAGACTTTCCCATTTCCGAAGTCGTTTAAGAACTTCCTTTCCGAGGAATTTGAGACCATGTACCAATCGTATGTTACTGGAAACAAACTCAAGGGCGAGAAGAGGGACAACAAATTTTGGAGTTAATGCAGGAAAAGTTTATAAATAGTAGTTATAGGCACGGGTTTCTATCCGCACTTGATGATGCAATGAGCGGCAAGTCCGTGTACCTACCTAATCCTCTTGAGAGGGTTTCTCAGTCGTTTAATCTACAACAGAGTAGATTTACATTACTGGGGAGTAGTTCGGGCGCAGGGAAGTCCGCATTCATTGATTACGAGTATGTATTAGAACCGTGGTCTTACTTACAGAATCACCCCGACATACACTATGAAGGGTTATACTATTCAATGGAGCGTAAGAAAATGCTCAAGCACGCAAAGTGGGTGTCTTGGATGTTATATCGTGACAAGGGATGGCTTATCTCCGCAGACACGATTTTAGGTTACAATCCTGAAGCAAAGATGAATAAAGCAGTCTACGATATCGTACGTAGTTATGATGAAGAGATGTCTAATTTATTAGATGTCATCCACATTCATGATGGTAGGGTGTCTTGTGACCAAATGGCGGAAGCTATTCGAGCTAAATCTTTAGCATTAGGAACTTTATTTGTGGCTGATTCCTTTGGGGTAACACTCAATGGAGAAGGCTCCTATCTTGCTACTTTTACAAGTGAGCAATTCAGGGAAACTAGAGTAGGCCGTGAGTACTACGTAGACCTAAACTACAAGGGTGAGAATTTCACCATGACCAAGGACAGTAAGATGTATTTCTTAAACAATCCACAAACATTTTTCTACATCATACTGGATGGTGTTGGTCTAATCGAAAAACGAAAAGGCCAATCTACCAAGCAGGCAGTCGATGAAGTCACAGACTTACTCGCAGATGCTAGGGATGTATTTGGGGCAAGCCCTATAATGGTATCGCAGTTCAACAGAGCAATTGCAGATATACATAGGCAGAAAAATCACGGTGTCGATTTAGCACCACAAGAAGGTGATTTCCGAGATTCAGCAGGCCCATTTCAGGCTGCGGATTTAGTACTAGGTCTCTTTGACCCTATTAGATTCAAAGCTTATGATGATGGCGGTTACTACGGAGACTACGATGTGCGTGAAGCAATGATGAGTCCTACAGGAATAGCACGATTCAGAAGCCTTCACATATTGAAAAATTCTTTTGGCATAGACGGCAGCGTATATGGAATGAAGTTTATGGGAGAAGTAGGACATTTTTCTACACTACCATTTCCGAACAGTCCAGAGTTACTAAAAATATACGAACAAATAAGAAGCGGACTATAATGGCTAGAATTATTTTCCTTCTCGGAGACGAAGGTACCGGGAAGACGAGCTCATTTAACTCACTACCTCCACAGGAGACGGTGATACTAAGAGCAAATAGAAAACCTTTACCTTGGCAAGGTTTCAAACGAGACTACCAAGACGGGGCAAATTTAATGAGTACAAAGGATTTAGGGTCAATTGAACCTACTATCTCCCACGTATCCGAAAGTATGCCTCACATTAAGTATTTAGTTATTGATGATTACTTTCATCTCACATCAGCAGTCGTATTTAGCCCAGAGTTTCTGGCTAAGACAGATGGAGGAGAAGCTTTTCAAAGATATACCGAGTTAGCAGCTCAAATCTACCATTCATTATTCCAGAAGGAATTTGATTGGAGAGAAGACTTGAACATCATTGTCACAAATCATACACAGACAAACGATAGTGGTCAAGAAGTCTTTAAAACTCCAGGTAATTTAGTGGAGAAAGATATCAAACCTGCCTCTTTGGTTACTTATGTATTGCATTCATGCGTCATCCCTCAACAAGATGGTACGTATAGATATGCTTTCCAAACCAACAGAACAAGCAGTAAGATGGCTAAAACGCCGCGTGGTATGTTCGACCAGTTGTACATTCCTAATGATATGCTCGCTGTTATCAACAGAATAGACGAGTATGACTTAGCAGATGCACTTCCGGTAGTAGCACAGGCACCAATATCAACACAGTAACACAACAACATATGGCAAATTTCACGCCGGGCATCCATGAGAATATCAAGTTCTCATCAGAGACGGCAATCAACGATAAAGGTACTTTAGTACTTGTAATGGAGGCAGGAGCTTCTGGATTAGCAGCAGCAGTATTAAATAACGAGATGTTATCTAGTATGAAAACTGGGTTTATGATTTTCCCTCCACAATTAAAGAACTACAAACAGGAACTCAACACTCCTGCGCAAATCCTACAGGATGTTCTTGCAATTAGAGACAAGTACATTCAGTACGCTACAATCGTATCATCCGAAAATGAGGCATTAGCAGCATTAGGAGGAGGCGCATTATTCCAAGGGTTAGGAGTAGCACAAGACCAGTTTGACGCTTTCATCGAAACAATGGTGAAGGAAGATACTTTGAACAGAGTAATGAAAAACTTGAACGAGAAGTTCTTGAATTTCATGAAGTCTAAACCAGGGTTCACGACGAATCCATTCAGACACAAGTTTGTTCGACAGTCAAAGAAGAAGCATTACGCAACAATTCCATTCCATTATCAAAGTCCTATCGTAGAATCCATGTCGATTCCGAAGACCGAAAGTTTAATTGAATGGTCTCCTGTTGAAATCAAATCAGGGAAGAATGATGGTACACCATTAGCAGCCGACTTAAAAAGCATTAATGTTGAAAAGAAGGCAAGTTTATTTGGAGCACCAACAGCAGCAACAGCTAATGTAGGAGCAAACCCATTATTGGCACAACAACCGCAAGCAGTTCAACACGCCCAACCGGTTTCACAAACACCACCGCCAGTAACTATGGTTCAACCTACACAACCTGTAGCTCAAACTCCTCCACCTGTAGCAATGGGACAACCGGTATTACAACCGGAATCTTTTGCTCCAGTTGAGCAGCCTATGGCACAGCAACCGACTCCTTTAGAATTTGTACAACCGGAGGCACAACCAATTCCAGCAGCCCCAGTAGGGCATGGTGGAGTAGGAACAGCCGTTAATTTATTTCCAACTAACTAAACTCCCTCGATACCATGGATGCATTTGAACAATACGTAGAAAGAAATCTTCTTAGTCGGGAAACCGTACTGAAGTTGATTGATGACTATAGTTTATTTTGCTTTTATTTAGGTATTGAAATGGAGTTAGGCACTAGATATAGCTCACCATTACGAGAGGGGGACGACAATCCCTCTTTCGTTTTATTTCAGGGCCGTACAGGTGAAGTTCTTTATAAGGACTACGCTCGTATGGGTTCGGTGGGCAATGTTTTCAAATTCATTGGAGAGTTACTTGGGTTGGATGGCACAGATACTTTACTTCAGATTAACTCAGATTTAGGTTTGGGTTTAGAAGGAAAGGATACTAGAAAGCCGAGACCAGTAATAGCCAAGAAACCAATGATGGTAAAGGAAAAGGTTAAGATTGAGATAACCAGTAGACCGAGGAACAGCTTTATGTTCCAACAGTTCTGGGCTTCTTATGGAATAGAGGAAGAAGTACTTGAGATGTACAATGTTAAAGAGGTGGATGTACTCCATTTCGTAACACCATCTCAGCACACTACTATCATCCCTAAACCACTCTGTATTTCGTACCGTATATTTGATAGGTACAAGATTTACCAACCCTTCGAGAAGGACTTCAAATTCAGCAATGATTTTGAGGAGGGCTTCGTTGAGGGGGCAGAACAACTAGAATATAAATATGACACGTGTATAATAACCAAAGCCACGAAGGAGATTATGTTTATAAGACAACATTTTGGATTAGATTCTGTAGCAGGAAAGTCCGAGACCACAATGGTTTCAGATTACTTTTTACAGACTCATATTTTTCCTAGATACAAGCACGTACTAATATGCTTAGACCAAGATACCGCAGGTAGAAAGGCACAGCAGATGTACGTTGACAAGTATCCACAGCTAATTCCAGTAAACTTTGACTCCAATGTAGGGGCTAAAGATTTGACAGACCACTACACTATGTCTGAGGATAAAAGCATGGCATTAAGGTGGATTTATAATACACTCACAAATGGCAGAAAATAAGAGCTCCCACCGTAACAGATACGCGGGAGAAGCATTTGAGAAATATGTCATCACGAAATTTAAGGAACTCAATCTATTCCCTGACTTAGGCAGGTCAGCAGAATTAGACCCAGAGCTTGATGCAATGGGTATAGATTTGATTACAGTAAATAGGGATGACGTATCGTTTGACTATGCAATTCAATGCAAGAACACAACGAAACCAGTAGATTATGCTCAGTTACTGGATAAACTTACTGAACTAAACTGTGGTGTACCAGTATTGTACACACGAAGAACAAAGGGCAACGAGAGTAACAGGTTTGTTACAACCGGGGAATATGCCATGATGAATGCTGATGATTTACTAAAAATCATGGGCGACTTAGAGAAGTACAAACGAGCTTATGAAGAGTTCAATACTTACTTTGATTCAGTTCATCCTGACCAACAACCGAAGTTGAACGCGTTCTTAAATGGACTAGGTTTATGAAATATCACGCAATAGACGCTGATTCCATTGTACACATTGTAGCAAATGTGCATTGGTCAGCAGGAAACAGGGACAACGAGAAGAGTGTAAGAACTCAAACCAGACACTTCGTACAGAATGTGATTGGGGTATTCGAGTTACCATACCTTGTGATATTTCAGGATGTAGGACACCAGAACTTCCGTAAGGATATTCTACCAAGCTACAAGTCACACAGAGCACCTAATGAGGGTGTAGCACATTGGAAGCCAATTATCATTGATGAAATGAAGAAGTTTAACCACCTCGCATTGAAGCAAATAGAAACCGATGATGCCTGCGCTATATTAGGCAAACTGTACGGATGGGATGTTCTCATTTCAACCGCAGACAAAGACTTGAACCAGATACCTGGTCACAAGTACAATCCTTTCAAGTCCGCTAAACACATAGCTGACGAAGACAGGTTATTTAAAGTAGGAACAGAAGAAGCCAATGATTTATTATGGCAACAAGTTCTTACTTCAGACGGTACCGATTGTTCCCTAGAGGAGACAGGTATCATAAAGGTTGGGCCAAAAACAGCAGAGAAGTACCTAAAACCTGTTCCTAAAGAACTATATCTTGCTCTATGTGCTATGAAGTACACGGAGAAATATGGAGTCTCTGAAGGACTTAGGAGAATGGCGGTTACTTATGACATGATGAAGATGCTTAATGAAGTTACGGACAAATACCCGGAGACTTACATTGCAGCAGACTCAGTATTTAAGAAGTTTCAGAACTCAACGATGTTGTTCGACACACCCGAACCCGTTGAAAATACAAGAGGAAATTTATTCAATCAATAAAATCCGTGTCGTGCCTTAATCAACATTAAGCAACATGACCGACATAAAATTTACACAAAACCGTAATATGAAGCCCTTCTTTGATGCAGCGAAAACATATAAATCCATCGGGTTCTACATCTTCCCACTCATTGGTATAACAGCCACAGATTTGGGAGGAAACAGGAACTTTGATTCTATAATGTTTAACCAATCGTTTACTGAAGTTTATCTTTCTATCAAGAAATTTAAGCCTAAGAACGCAGCACTCAGAGAAAAGCCGAATTTCAAGTACTCAATCAATCTGCTAGGCAAGGACTGGTATGTATATCACGTGGAAACGGGTATGCACGAAGACCTTGTAAAGATAAAACGTGGGCGATATACTGAAATTTCGGAAGAGGGTAAAGAAAAAATATTACAACATAGCGGATTACAACTCAACAAAAAGAAAGGGGAGTTTAATATCAGCTCAACGGTACTGCAAGCACTATACGCTGACAGTCCGTTAAGGCTTATGATAGCGGAATACTTTGAAGTCGAGGTAGCTGAACTCCCATTAGAAATGATGAGTAAGATACCAAAGGATTCAAAGTTATTTATTGAAAATAATATCGAATAATGGAGTACACAATTGAAGAATTACAAGCAAAGGTGGACATACTTCACCGAGACAAAGACGGTTACACAATCGAGGTTAAAGACGTAGACCATACTCCTCACCCTTATAAGGTGGGGATGAAACACATGGCTTACGCAAAAGAAAACCTCCTAGAAGCATTCACACACGAAGTACTAAATGCAGTACCATGTGCAGTAGAAGGATGCAACACACCTTACGCTGACCACAGGTACAGACGTATTTACAAAATTACTCTGAAGGCACACATCCTGATGAGCAAAGTATTAGAGACCTTAAAGGCTCTGCAAGAACACGAAGAATTATACGAAAACATTCAGGAAATGTCACTCGAAAGAGATGGCTTTGATTTAATTGGAACATAATGGGAAAGAAGAGTACAGCTAAAATTAAAGCGTTGTCTGAAAAGAAGATAGCAAAGGTTAGAGAATATCAAGAGTATATGCGTAGGTCCCAAACACCAGAAGTGATGGGTGGGCTTACCGCTGTACTCGGGACTTTTCAAGCAATATCACATTATACAATGCAGGTACAAGGGGATTTACTCCCAGTACAACGCAAGAATATAATGCGTATTCAGGAAAAGCTTAAACCAGAACTACTCAGAATGGATACTGCGGAGGACAACAATGAGTTCTACTTCGATGTAATCACAGACCTAGTGAATGCTATTGAAAAAGCACACAAGGATTTGACTGAGTATTATAAAACAAGAGAAGATGCCTAAAGTAGGAGACAAGCCCCAGATAGGGGAAAATATGATTAACTATTTCAAGCCTATGCTCGCAGCCAATTTTGGTGTGGGTGTAGAGCCTGACTGGAACCTCCTATTGAACAAACCAAAGGAGTGGTTAATCTCAGAGAAATTAGATGGTATCCGTATCGGTATCTGGAGTGGTGGTAAAAGTACATCAAGAAGTTTAAAACCTATTGATTCAGTACACATCCGTCATATGGCCGAGGCTACAGGAAAGAGCATGAAACTAAGAGGTATTATGGAAGCGGAGATTTGGTCTCCAAACATGAACCTTGAGGAGATTAAGCACTTCTGTAAGTCAAAGGATGTTACATCAGCCCAAAGTGTTTCTAAATACGAGAAGCTTTGGAAGAAGACTAAAGGACAAGCTAAGTGGGTTACCGATGAAAAGGGTACTCGTAACGAAGGATGGAAGTATCCGGGAAGAGATGTGGCTTGGGCTACAACTTGGCCTACAGACTTACAATTCTGGGTATTTGATATGTTTTATCAAGATATGCAGGACTTAGGTAAAGAGGATAGAATCAAAAGATTAGTCCCAGAGAACTTTGGAAAGAGAACTCACCTAAACGTACTATCTCACGCTAAGTACGATACGCTCGAAGAAATCAAGAAAGATTACGATGAGCTTATTGAGAAAGGTGGCGAGGGAATGATGGTAGTCCATAAAGACCAGAAGTACCAATTTGGTAGAAGGTCTTTACTTAATGGATTAGTATACAAAATGAAAAACGACAAGGTTCGTTACGAGGCGGTCATCACAGACTTAAAAGAAGGAACTCAATCTATTGAGGGAACTCCCAAAACTCATAATGAATTAGGCAGAAGTAAGACTTCTCAGTTACAAGAACACAGGGAGCCATCTGGAATCTGTTCAGCTTTCTTAGTTGAAATGGATGATGGAACGGTTACTAAAGTGTCCTTGAATGGGTTTACAACCCCAGAGAAGAGAGAGCTATTTGCACACAAAGAAGTATTAATTGGTACACGGATTCACTTCCTAGGAATGCCACCAAGTAAAGAAGGTGGAAGACCAAGGAATGCATCTGCTACTAAAGGAAATATGATTGTTAGATAATGAATGATAAAGAGTTCGTAAGGAGATTATGTAGTGTCCTTGCGACTCTTGACATTTATCGACCTGATAAGGAGTACCTTAAAATTGTTCAAATAGTTCGTGGATGCGCTACTAAAGGGAAGAGGGATTATATGCCAGTTATTGAGAAGTATTTATTCAACTCAATGAGGGCAGCCGAACTCTTTTTAAAGCAAAAAAATGGGCACTTTCGTATTGTTACAGATGATATCTATATTAACACTATACTGAATCCAGAATTTAAGCGCATGGCAAGAAAGCATATGAGTAAGGAAGCAGAAGCTGAATTACGTACTGAGTGGGCTTCACTCGAAGGAAATATGGTAGGTGATATGTTTGCTGATATGGAGTCAAGAGGAAGGCAACACCAAATCATGATGACTTTAACCGGAAAAATAAAACAAGATGGCTGAAAATCCAGAGCAAGGGAAGAGATTCAACACAGGTAAACTACGTTGGTCTCTTGTTTCTTGGAAGGCGTTAGAGCCTATGGTGCACGTGCTCATGTTCGGAGCACAAAAGTATGACTCATGGAATTGGGTCAAAGGCTTAAAAATAACCGAAGTTGCGGATAGTCTACAAAGACACCTCAACGCATTTATTCAGGGCGAAAATGACGACCCTGAAAGTAAACTAAGTCATGTAGGACATATCATGTGCAATGCCATGTTTATCTCCTATATGTATCTATTCAAACCAGATATGGATGACCGCCATATCAACAAAGACATTCAAGATGAATTATAGAAAATACCCAGACGGAACAGGTTACTGGACCGTCGTAAAAGAAGACCGAGGCGGAGAGTTTACTTTTAAAGTGAATAATTACGCGGACCTTTGGAGAATGTACCAATTTATTGATGCGTATACTTCAGTATTTGCAGAAGAACCGGTTATCACTATTCCATGTTTACTAGATGCACAAGCTGATAGAAGATTTGAAGTGGGCCAGACAGCAGGTTTAAAAGTCCTATTGCAGAGCTTAGATTCTCAACAAGCATTCTTCAATGTATTCCATCCTCACAATCCTGAAATGGTAGAGGGGATGGTAGGTGATGTCAGAATTATGAGTAACCAGTACTTTGTACAACAGGTTATCAAGGATATTGACGGAACTTATGCCAATACAAAACTGAATCCGGAAAACAATCTAATCTTAATGTCAGCAGATGCAGGTGGTTTTAAACCGCTAATTAAGCTTGCTGATTCAATTGATTGGAAAGGGGAGACTTATTCAGCAAGCAAGGCTCGTGTTCCTGGTGGTAAAATGGTACAACAAATTGACAGAGAAGACTTCGGAGGTAAGGATATCCTTATTGTTGATGACATCTCTGTTTATGGAGGTACATTCAAGGGACTATCCAAGTTACTAAGAGAACGCAATTGTGGTAAGCTGTATTTAGCAGTAAGTCATATGACAGTTCAGACATTAGGGGAAGACCCAGTTACAGAGTACTTTGACCGGTTGTTTACCACTAACAGTAAGTTCGAGGAGTACTACCTCTATGAAGATTCCAATGGCGGAGGCCATATGTATGGAGCAGTAGATAATTTAGAAGTGATTAATATGTTCAAGTATGACGGATAAAGAAAGACTAGTCAATGAATGGCTAGAACACGGTAAGATAGTACTTGCTGTGGATTATGATGACACCATATTTCATTGGAGACACCGTTCACAAAAGGAGTGTGATGAAACCATCAGACTTGTAAAATGGGCCCAGACAACTGGGGCGTATGTAATTATTCATAGCTGTTCGGATGACGATAGGCATGATGAAATGTTAGCGTTCTGTCACTTTAAGGGATTAGAAATCGACACTATAAACAAGAATGCTATCGAGTTACCTTACGGACAACAGGGTAAACCTTATTACAATTGGCAACTATGTGACCGTTCAGGTTTACAGTATGCGTCAGAAGTACTTGAGGAAGCGATAAAAGAAGTTATTTCTATTAATAACAATGTAATTAATTTAAGTGATATTGCATGAGAACAATAAATCCATTTTTAGCTACGGATGCTTACAAGGTAGGCCATCCAAGAATGTACCCGAAAGGGACTAAGCTAGTTTACTCCAACTTTACACCAAGGAGTAGTAAACATTCAAATACAGACATAGGTGGAGTGGTTTCTTTCGGCCAACAAATGGTCATGAGAGAGATTCACGAAATGTTCTTAGAAGGGTTTTTCAACCGTGATAAGGCGGAAGTTCTTGGGGAAATTAGTACAGAGTATTCAATGTTCCTTGGGGAGCCGTTTGACACTACACACATAGCTGCACTACACGACCTTAGGTACTTACCTATTTGTGTGAAAGCACTACCTGAAGGTACAATAGTTCCTTATGGGGTGCCTGTACTTACGATTGTGAATACAAACCCAGAGTTCTACTGGATTACAAACTTCCTGGAAACTCTTTTGTCCAATCTATTATGGAAGCCTATGACATCCGCTACAACAGCGTTTGCTTACAGAGAGCTTTTACATAGTTGGATGAAACGAACTGATGAGACTAACGAAGGTTTTGTAGACTTTCAAGCTCACGATTTCTCTATGAGAGGCATGGACTCTTTATTCGCTACTATGAGTAGTGGGTTAGGGCACGCTACTGCTTTCAAAGGAAGTGATTCATTGCCAGTAGTGCATGGCGCTAGACTTTATTATGATGCCGATGGTTTCGTGGTAGGTTCAGTAAATGCAACTGAGCATTCAGTAATGTGTGCCGGAACTAAGGATGACGAATTGGGTACTTTTAGACACCTAATGAGTACATTCCCAACCGGGATACTGTCTATTGTATCCGATACATGGGACTTATGGAAAGTGATTAATGAGATTTTACCAGAACTTAAAAAAGAGATTCTAGCGAGAGATGGTAAGATTGTAATTCGTCCTGATTCAGGAGACCCTGTAGATATCATTTGTGGAACTTTCCTTTGGGAGAGTAAAGAGCAATGGGATATGTACAATGGTGTAGGTTCTAAAGACCAACTGGACAAAGATGATACACCGTATTCTGAGTCCACACCTGAAGAAACAGGTGTAATCGAATTGTTATGGGAAATCTTCGGAGGAACAATCAACTCACAAGGTTACAAAGTACTAGACCCACACATTGGGGCTATCTACGGTGACAGCATTACTCTTGACAGAGCCGATGAGATTTGTGAACGTTTGGAGAAGAAAGGGTTTGCCTCGACTAACATTGTGTTAGGTATCGGGTCTTACACTTACCAGTACAACACCAGAGATACTCACGGATTTGCTATGAAAGCGACTTACGTTGAGATTGAGGATGAGCACGGAATGCAAGAAGAACGACCAATCTTTAAAGACCCTGTTACCGATGACGGTACTAAGAAGTCTGCGAAGGGTTTATTAGTTGTGGAGAAGTCCTTTACGGGCCAATACGAACTGATTGACAATGTTAGTTGGGAGCATGAAGAAGGTGGAGAACTAGAACAAATCTATTACCAAGGGCATGAAAGAAGGTCAATTAATCTGGAACACGTACGAAGACGTATTAACGAATTAATCAACTAATGAAAGAACTGATAGAAAACCCTTGGTTATCAGGAGTAGCTGTGACAATATCACAAACCATCTTCTTATATCTAAGGACTCTTAACGTGATGTACACGGCTGAGAGAAAACTATTAGCAACATTACTTACTGGTAACGGGATAGCCCTTATGTGGCTTTTCTCGTTATCGTTAGGTATGAATGCTATGATGGAAGGACAATGGCAACCTATCGTGGGTAATCTAGTCGGTGGAAGTATTGGAGTGATAATGAGTTTCAGAACTAAAAAATCAATGGATGCCAAATAATCAAACCGGCAAGTTAACAGATGTCGAAGAAGAAGAATTAAATGACGCAATATGGTATTTTGAGGGTATGGGTTTCTTAGATGAACTTACATCCGACAAAAAGCATTACGTTGAAATATTATTAAAGAACGCAAAATTAAGTTTAAATGGGAGCTAGTTCAGTATTCGATGACGCTTCAGGTTCAAGTCCTGAAGAGGCTTATCGGAAATTATCAGAGGACACCCGTGAAGAACATGGTTCAGATTTCTACAATGGTCAGATTAACGACCTCAATTTAGTAGGAGAGTTCCATGGTAACTCAGAGGAGTTTGAGACTTTTATTGATATGAAGTGCAACAAGGGTGATGTTTATTACATGACACGAAACAAAGCTGTACCAAATACCAATAAAATCAAAACAGTAGTACATCGTAAGCCTGCAAAAGGTACACGTAAATGGATTACTGAGTATGCCGTTACTTGTAGAAGTAGGCATCTTGGGGCATTCGAGAAGCAAGACGAAGCTATCGAATATGCAAGAAGGAATGCAGAAGAAACAAAAGAGCCATGTATAGTCAATATACGCAAAAGGTTAGTATCACACTCACCTAATGTAGCTATCATTGAGTACAAGCGGTCTAGTAAGGAGTGTTATGGTTCTTACTTGTTTGGAGCTTTAGCACCAGACTAAACGGTAAAAAGGGGCTATTCTCACGAACGGCCCCTTCCCCAAATCAGAAATAATTAACAAACAAATTGTTTCACAAAACTAATCAATTTATATTAACTTTGGCACCTAATTAGAAATTATGGCAAAAAAGAAGAAGAAGGATAGAATACTTACAAACGACACTCAAAAAGTAGAGGAAGTTGTAGACAAGGTAGAAATGCCTGAACCAAACTCTCCAATGGAATTAGTTTCAGATGAAGACTTGGTAGATGCACAAACAAAAGCTATTGAGGAATTTCCCGCAGATAATTTTGAACTTATTCCGACTGTTAAGAACACAGTACTGGAGGTTATGAGATTAGAGAAGGGAGCTAAGTTACCGCAATACGCATCGGACGGAGCAGGAGCTATGGATTTTAGCGCAAACTCTTTAAGAAGTGAAGTAGTTGAAGGTGAAACAGTACTTACATACGGTACAGGATGCGCAGTAGCAATTCCTAAAGGATTCATTGGGTTGATTGCTGCAAGAAGCTCAGGGCACAAGATTGGGCTCACATTAGTAAATGGAGTTGGATTTATTGACTCTGATTACAGAGGAGAAGTGATGGTCAAGTTCTACACACACGGAAGCCACACAAGATATAAGATAGGAGACAGAATTTGTCAGATGACAATTGTACCTATTGCTAGTATGCCTATGATTGAAGTAGGCGAGCTCGATGAGACCGTACGTGGTACTGGTGGATTTGGTTCTACTGGCGACCAATAATAACTTAGAGGGAGGCAACAGTTTCCCTCTTTTTAATTCACACGTATGGCAAGTAAATGGAAAGTACTAAGTCCTGTAATTGATGGGCTCTTAGTATCAGGACGAACTGATTGGCGAACTATGGCTAGATTCATTCTTATGGATGATGACCGGTTCGATGCAACAGAGGAGGAAGTAGACGTACTCAGAACTTACATCAGTCGAAGGGCTAAGAAAGTAGGTTCATCAGTAGTAGATGAAACAATGCACCGAGGGAATTTAGACCCGGATGTGTGGGAATCATCTATAGCTTGGGTAAAGGACAAGAAGACTGGAGTTTCAGCACTTGTCAAGAAAAAAAAGAAAGACGGTATAGACCCGAAGGTAGTATTCCAAGACATGATGAAGGAGGTAGCTGAATTAGCTGTACCTGTTAAAGCCTTCAAAAGAGAATTGGGGGGAGACCCTCATTGTTTTGTACTAGATATAGCAGATTTGCACATAGGTAAATTAGGCGTAGATGGAACGTATGACGTTGACACAGCCGTTGGAAGAGGAATTGAAGGAGTAGCAAAACTACTGAACCTATCAGCACCCTACCAGATTGACCAGATTGTATTCGTTATAGGAAATGACATCCTGCATACAGATAACCTTACTAAGGGTACGTCAGCAGGCACACCGCAAGATACCGATGGACATTGGTATGATGCATTCAAAGCAGCTAGAATATTGTACGCACATATTCTACAGACTTTAAAAGAAATAGCACCCGTACACGTTGTACATTGCCCGTCTAACCATGACTACATGAGTGGGTTTATGTTGGCGGAGACACTACAAGGGTACTTCCATAAAGATGAGAATATCTCATTTGATATTGGAATGGAACACCGCAAGTATTACCAATATGGGAACAGTATGTTAGCATTCTCACATGGAGATGGAGCTAAACTAGACCAGGTACCGTACTTAGCAGCACATGAAGCCCCACAAATGTGGGCAGGCACAGAGTATCGTTATGGATACTTACACCACGTACATCACTACAAGAAGATTAACTTCCTTTCGGGAGAAGACTTCATTGGGATGACAGTAGATTACGTCAGAAGCCCTAGTGGTACTGATAGATGGCATGATAATAAAGGTTACAAGGGAGCCAAGATTGCTATGGAAGGATTTTTACATTCATTTGATGGTGGTAGAGTTAGTAAATTAACTAATAACTTCACAATATAATGAACCTATTATCCAATCCAACACAAGAAGAGTTATTCGACCTATGGTGCGAAGACTTAATAGAAGCAGGATTCATACGAAAAGTATTGAAGACCAAAGACATTCCACCGTTTATATTACTTAAAGAGAAGTATTTCTTTAGTGAGCATAAACGTATAAAGTATGCCGGAACAAAGCGAGAAATCGAAGTTACCGACAGAAAAAAACACGTAATTGAGAAAGGTACTTTATATACTCCTGATAGGATGATTATATGGGAACCTGAAGCAGAAGGTATCTTTTATAGAAACCTAGAAGAGAGAAGAGAAAAGAAAGAAGGAATGGATTGTCATTTCTACTCAGTAACAGATTGGGGTTCAGAAGTAACCCACGTAGATGTTAAAGCTCCTCCAGGATATGGAGGGATGAATAGCTCAGACGCATCGTTTAGTGTGAAATCTAAACTAGTTTATGAGAAGCATAGTATCAAGATTGCTAAAGTGTACAACTCCCCGAACAAGGTAGTTAAGAATGTTAAGCCATACTTATGGTTAGACACGTTTACACCAAGTAGATATTATTTTACCGACAAGACAGGGAAACCTAGGAAAATTTCAAATTGGAAACCAAGAACACTAGAAGCATTTCTAGCAGAAAAATTCGATATACAAAATTAAGCTCTTGAACTGGCTGAATTTAAAAAGGGAGTTACTTTGATTAGTAGCCCCCTTTTTTTCGTTTCACTTAGTATTATTCGTCCTCTGCAAAAGCACCGAACATTGTAAACCCACTCTCTTGTGCAGGTCTCGATAATGATTGGTACCTTCCAAAAGTAGTAGACACCAAAGGAGTTGACTTAACTAATGGGTTCCACAATCTCAGAGTACCTTTTCTATGGTCAAGAGTTGTGGTCTTATACCTACCAGATTTACCGCCTGGAATGGCAGCATCTAAAGTATTAGTCACAAGGTCATACCAATTGTTAAGCAGAGATTCTGCAACGAATGGGGACGACATCTTTTCCATGATACCTAGACCTGATACTTGTTGGCTAAATTCACCAGTTACTTGTCCTAGTGTATTCAACAGCAACATATGCATTCCTCTATCTTTCTTACATTGAGGTGAGTCACATAAGGCTTTGAACATCAATGATGTACCTGCGTATAGTGACAGTCCAACGATAGCCATGTATGCAGTACCTTTAGCTTCCGCTACAGCATCGTCATCTTTGAACACATCCCTGTTACCATTCACCGTGTAATCGTACACATTCTGAATAGTCGAACGGATTCTACCATGAGTCTCACGACCTTCAATGTAGTTCATTTTCTTATTACCCCAGTTATCCGCAATCATCTCAGGTGCGAACTTGAAGAAGGTCATTAGAGTTTGACCGTACCATTTACGCTCAGTACCCAATGCAGATAAGTAGTCACCAGAGGCTTGCATATTTACTTGCTGAACTCTAGTTGTAATTACCTCAGACATCAAATCAAGGCCCTTACGCTTACCATTCATCTCAGCCGACCATTCATCGCCCAACTCCCAAGTATCCGTCATAGCATCAAGTAATGGGATTGTCTCCTTAGTTTTAGAGTTAGTTACTTTCACGTTGTTTAGAATCGCTAGAGTAACAGAACCTTGATTGATTTTCTCCACGGTAGTCTGCAAGAACATCGGTTGAATTACTTTACGTAAATAGCTTTCTTGGTGAATAGAACGTTTGTTATACCCGAACCCAACATCACCAACAACATAGTACTGGTCAAGTAGTTTACGGTTTTTAGCCGAAGCGATATCTACATACCCCCGGGCTAAATCTACAGGATTGAAGTATCTACCTTCAGCAGCCTTCAGACCTGCCATCAATGCTCCCTGAATACCATTCTTCAATGATGTGATAGGTGAGAATGATAGCATCACTAGTCGAGCTGTCTTCCTTAAAGTGTTAGTTCCAGAACGTACACTTAGTCCACGTTCTTCCTTAAATATTTTATTTCCTTCCGAATCAACTTCGAAATCTTCCGAGTTGACAATTTCAATACCTTTTTCTTTAGATACTTTAAGGCCGGGTGTTGTTTCTTGGTTTGCGACATTGTAAAATTCTTTATCTAATAAATTTTTGAGGGTTTCATCCATCAACTGTTCCAATCCTTTGTACGCATCAACGTCATCTTTGTTACCGATAACATTTTCTTTCATCACATTTGCAGCTAGTACAACCTTGGCTTCAATTGCACGTTTATCCACCATTGTAGACGTAGCATAATTAGTAAGTACAATAGAATCTAGGAAGTTGTCCGACCTATCGGCATCTACTTCTTTAGCAATTCTAATGTAGTAATCTTTCTTTAGTTCTTGAGCTTCATACAAATCACCCTCTGCAATGAGAGCTTTGTAGTCAGGGTCATGTTTCACCAAATCACTTAATCTCCTTTCAATCTCATCAGGTATACTGTGCATCTCTAACTGAATTTCAGGGCGGTATTCTTTTGTAATAGGGTCAATTGGAATACGTCTAGCCTTCAAACTATCACGAGTTGTGTTAGTAATAGCTGAACGAGCCATCTGAATCCCTGCTTCCTTGAACTCACCTTTAGCGATATTCTCCTCCACGTTACGCCCAATGTAACCTAATACTGGCGGCTTAAACTTCTCATCGAAATTATCCAGGGCCATGTTAAAGTTAATGTGAGCTTGACGGATAGCACCGTACAACTCTAATGCTTTAGGGTTGGCTGCAATCTTCTCGTAGTTCTTGTCGTAGTAAGGTGAATCCTTTCCATGAGAATCTACACGCTTCGGTACAAGTACCAAGAACTTATCGGTACCTACTACATCAGCAGCACGACTCTTAGTGGTTTTGTTCACCATAGACATACGAGCGATAGGTGAGTTTTCAATCTCCCATTTCTCTTTTTGTTCTGTTGACCAATTCCCTTCCTCGATAAACTTACTGTGCTCCTTGTACTCAGTATATCTACTCTTAGCTTCCTTCAAGTAAACTCCGTACATATAGTCACCCAAGTCAGCTTTCAACTCAGCTTGTAATGCTTTACGTTTAGGGTCACTTGCTTTCAAATCAAATAGAATTGTAGGGTCTAAAGTATGCATAAACCTCTTACGAAGTTGGCGCTTATTCTTTAGGTTCTTTTCCTGTTCGTAGTACTCTGGTGTAAATTCACCAGTAACTCTACCAGTAGGTATCCCATCTGCATTCTTTTGGTTCATGAATATCATGTCAAACCCTGAAGAGATGGTCTCTCTATATAGGGCAGCAATCTTGTCATTGTATACAGTAGCTTTACTGTGAGACTCAATTGCAGACTTACGAATAGTCTTATCAATGTACTGAATGATTGGATTGTCAATGTGGTGTGTACCTAAAACTCCGGCAACACTTCTAGCCAAAGCAGTCTTTAAATTCTGTACTTGATTGATTACGTCATCCTTTAGACTTACACCGAAGGATTTCTCCATATTATCTTTGTTAAGAATATATTGGATATCTCTAAGTTTAGACTCTAAATCGGCTGCATCATTAGCAATCAACTTAATCTTAGTCATCACGATATCATCTTGACGTTCTCCATATGTTATGATGTTGTTACTTTCATCCATCTTAGCAGCATTACTTACTAAAGCAAGTGCTCGTTGGTGTGTCAGTACATCCTCTGCTGTCATCGGTACATCCGAGTCCAGGGCAAGGGAAGCATCATCCACGATATTTGCCAAGTAGTCAATCAACTTATCATCCTTCATGTTCTTCTTTACAGTAGACCTACGCTTGTTCAGTTCCTTGATACGTGAAGCAATATGCACACTTTCTTGTGGAGTCAGTTTACCCTTCTCATGTAGCTCACGCTTCTTATCATGAACGTTTCTAAGTGATTCATTTAGATGTGCGATTACAGGGCCTGTATTCAATTTAAGCACCTGTTCGCTAAAGTCCTTATCAGCATTCTTATCGACTGCAACACTATGGGTCAATTGACCTAGTTTCTGAAGGTAAGTAGCATAAGTATGGTTGTTGTGAATAGTTACAGCATCCCCTTTAAATACAACCTTATTCCCAACCTTGTGTACCATGTTACCGCTGAAGTTCACCAACGTTTGATAGCGGTCTGTTAAGAACCTGTTTAATTCCTGCTCCGTTTTATTTGAAACTACCTCTCCATTCTCAATCGAGAACATATCGTAGGTACGGTTCGCTAAATACTTACCCATAGCCTCACCGGAAGTCATAACATTTTTTAGAAAATTATGGGACGCGTTAGTGATATCTCCTTGGTTAGAATCGGCAGACATTATAAGCCCAAATTCCTTGAACGCAGGTATTTTTTTAAGTTCACTTTTTAAGTTGTGCTTATCCTTAACGATATCTTCATAGTTCTCAGAAGTCAATTCTCCACGTACTCCACTCAATGATTTCATCAAGTTCTCATATGTGTATATCTTATCGGTAGCACCACTCAGAGACATACCGGGGATTGTAACTGCCCCGTACGCTCTAATGTTATTCTTGATTTTACAATTCATGTTAACAAATTTTCAGTAAGTCTTCCCCATTTTCCGTGTAGTCATACGACTGGTCGGTATTAGAAGTCTTCATGTTTGGTTTGACAAATTTACTAGAATTTACTAGAACTTTGGCATAAACTACATCTTTCCATAAGTAACTACTATTTTTAGCACCTAAAATGGCGTTCACTAACTTACGCAACATATTGATTACAGAACTGTAAAGGTTCGCAATCTCGAAAGGAGTATCAGCTATAGCAGTATACTTGTGTAAGTATTCAAAACCTGGTTGAGCTCCTGCACTTACAGTACCCATAGCATATGATTGCGCTACAAACTCTTGGTTACTTGCTAATCCGTATACCAATCCGTGTCCGTGATTTATAGCTTCTGAATTATCTGGATTACTGTGGAATGCTGCGATGTTACGTGCTGCATCCAAAGTACTTAAACCTGCATCTTTGTATGCCTTGTTAATAGCAGCGAATATACCTAACTGAGCTTCTACACCATCCTTATCGGATAGGTACCCATTTGCAACTGTACCATCAGGAGCTTGAAAAGATATTCTATCAGAATCACGTTCCAGACTACCAAGCAATTCAAGCTTATGCATATTTTTAAGCATAGCATATAGAAGCATTTCTTTAGCCTTTGTACTGTTGAAAGCATCACGTTCTGCGATATCTGCCAAAGCTTCAGGATTACCGATAGCTGATTTTCTTTCTTCCTGAGTAGGTTTCATTTTACTTGCATACGCTCCAGGACTGATAGCCTCGCCTGTGATAGCAACCATATCTTCCTTTTTGAGTAATTTGTACATTGCAGTTACGATGTTACCACCTACAGAACTAATAGCTCCAAAGGCTAAACTTTCGTAATCAACTAGAAGTTTATCAGACTGTTGTTGCTGACCTAATTTCATAGCTAAATCTTCAGTCATGTTTTCGATTAAGGCTTTATTGATACCTTTTCTACTACCCATGATACTGTCCATTACCTTTTTAAGTTCAGCAACTACAGCTTTATCCATACCAGAAGCAGCCCAGTTATCCAACTGACCTTTGGCGTGTAATGAAACTGCATCTATAAGAGTTGCGTGTACTGACTCATGAATCATAACTTTACTCATTTCTTCACGAGTAATACTATCCTTATCGTCAAACCTAGCTAAAGCAATTCTTTGTCTATTTGGGTCAAAGTGTTGTGCCTCATCATTCATCACAAGGTCAATAGCGTTCTCCCCAAGTATAGCTTTCATCAGGTTCTTATACCCAATCATACCACTCTTAGTAAAGAAACGCTCCATACTCGAACCTAATTGTTTAGGTAAGAACCCGTTGCTTTCTTTCTCTCCCGTATTAGTTAAGATTTTATCAATTGGAACTCCTTGTGAACGGATGAACTCGATATCTGTTCTAGTCATCAGTTTCCACTCAGGTTTCAAATCGGGGTCACCAACTGAGTTGTACTTAATAACGTACTCATCATCTACAAGAACTTTATGTATAGCAACACCATAACCACTATCACCCTCATAATTGATGTTAGCTTTCTCGGCTGTCGGGACCCCTGCCATAAATCCAAAGGCTACAGACGCTGCAAATGCAGGTACATTCTCCAATGGTTCTGTATCGGTTGGGTAGTACTCTGGAAGAATGTAAGGCTTCAATGAGTTACCGTAGGAATCATCCATGGTAGTAATTGCATACCTTGTTAAATCTTCATGAAGCACAGCCATATCAATACCTGCCATCATCCCCATTTCCTTCAACTCTTCTAGGGACTTAACGATATCAGCAGGAACAACATTAGTGTTCTTGTTTAAAGTAATCTGTCCTTTGAAGTTTCGGATATTAGTTAAGAAGTAGTTCCTGTTACGGTACTCAATAACATCTAAGTCGGTAGAAGACGCAAGTACATCTAATCTTTCAGTAATTGATTTTATATCAGGTCTGAATTTCCTTGCTTTTTTTGCAGAAACCATGGAAGCAATCGTTCCTAGTGTATCACCTTGAATCTTAGAGTCACCAAAGATAGATATCACCTCACCTACATCTTTATCTCTACTCAAGAAATCTTTCAGTAAACTTGTGTACCTATGTAGTGCTTTGGCTTTAGCTTCCATTTCAGGTAACGTTGCCAATTTATCCCATATCTGCTTGTATTTTTTATCAGTAGTAATGTAGGTAGCCTCAAGTGCCTGTGAAGCATCCATCGGCATACCTTTAGAATCCATGTTCACAAACGGAGCGAATGGAGAAACAGTAGTAGCGAATACATTCACAGCTCTTTTTCTTAGGTTGTTGATTGCCAATAAATTAAGCATCATCTCTCTAGTCACAACTCCTTGGTTTGTGATGTCTCCTATCACTTCTAAAAGGTTATCAGTAAATTCCTCCTCGGTCTTTCTTGACTCTCCATCTAAGTGCATATTGAATCCTGAACCACCTACTTTATCAAAGTCGATTAGGTCTGGACTATCCTCTGGTAAGCTTTCGTTGTACTTATTAACCATTGCTTTCAATGAATCTGCACTCGGTATAGAGGTCATTGTGATTGCACTCTTAGCACCAAATCCGTACATCATGAAGGCTGAAATAGTCTCATATGTATCTTCAGTTACATTAAGCTTGTGAAGCATAAGTAACGTCTCATTATCAAGTGCTACAGAAAGTAACGCTGAAATATTAGTTTTAACTTTATCAAACGATGAAGCTACATCCGGCAATCTAAAGAGTTTACCAAGATTAGAACCTGGCTCTACAGGGTCGTTGAAATCATCAGCAGCCAAAGTATTGAAGTGTGTACCACCGAAGTTGATACTATGTGGTTGCATACCAAATTGGCCCGTATAGTGACCTTGAACGCCTGCTCTACGGAACTGGGAGTATATCCTTTGGAACTTAGCCCAAACACCTACAGCATCACCCGCTAGTGCAGCTTGGTTAAATTTCTCTGACTGGTAGGAAGGACTCAAGAATGATTGTTTCTCATACTTTTCATTCTTACCTAAAGCCACTTGTAGTTTATCCCCGAACTCCTCGAAGTGGGTTTCACCATCAAGCTTTGCAACAACCTCACCTTTTACGATATCAGGGTCTTGTAAGATACCTAATAGTAAATCGTTTAAATCATTGTCAAGTATCATCTTCTTGAACTCTGGAAATTCATCCACGAATGCTTGTGTGATACGTTTCACATTACCTTCTGAATCCATCTGTAAGTTATACTTATATGTGAATAACTTATCAATATCAAAATCCGAACCCATCAATGCCGTAAACTCGGCAGGGGCTACAACTGTTGTTTTGTATTCTTTCGGTAAGAATCCTACTACCTCAATAGCCGAAGTCATGGAATAATCCTGAGTCGGTGTACGGTAACCTAGTTGGTTCAGTACTTCTTGGGGTAACGAATTAGTATCAATTGACCACTTACCTGTAACATCATCTTTGGTGATGTACTTGTCTCTATCAAGAACTTGCTCAACACCAAACTCGTCTCTAACTTTAATATCCCAAGGAACTAAAATCTGAGCTTTCTGTCCGATAGTTTGAGGTCTAAGTTGTCCTGTATCTTGGTCAATGTTAGCAGTATCAAACATGATGATACCATCTTTAGAACCACCTACAGCTCTCAAATCGTACTGGAAATCAGGCTTTAAGGCTAACTGGTTACCGGCTCTCTTTGTCTTAATTGTCTTCTTCTCGATAGTACTTCTTAGAATATTTAAGTAATACTTGAAGGTTGGTGACGCAGTAATGTTGTGCTTGAATTGTCCATCCACGGTCTCTAAGAATTTCATCTTAACCGGGTCTGTAACATTCGGGTCATCCTCACTCTGAACCTTAATAGCTGCCTTGATTAAATTAGACAATACACTATCATTAGCTCGTCTGGTAGGAACACCTTTATATTTTTCTAAGTCAATGAACTCAGCAGTAATCATTCTCACGAACTCGTCTGCATCGTCAGTTACTTTAAATAGAACGTCAACCGCATCTAAACCGATTTCACTCAGTCCATTTGTGATACGAGCCCATTCAGTAGCTACATCCACCGTCTTACCGTCAATCTCTACCGTCTTACCTTTCTTCAAAGCAGATTGTAGGATATCCTGCATCTGTCCTGAATAGGTTACTTTCTTATCATCTTTGTAATCCGTACGTAACTGTACAGCAAAGTAGTTGTTAGAAACCTCGAACTGGGAGTGCGATGGTACTATGTATGGTTCCGTTGAATCATCAGCGTAGTCATCCAAGTTAATCATCTTTTGAGTACCACCAATCTTAACTGAAGATGGGGTAGCAATGTTCACCGCTTTCCATGTTCTGTAATTAGTAATAGGGTCTAAACCTTTGTTGGTAGCTTGCTCTGCATCAGTCATAATCTTCAGCATCTTACGAAGACCTGGTGATTGTGCTAAGTTAGGAGTAAGCGCATTCAGGGCCATCTTCACATAGACTGGAGTACGTACGTTACGCCCATTCTCTAGTTCCACAGTCCTGTAACCCACAATTCTAGGTTTACGTGTTAAATCTGATACGAGTTTTAACACATCTTTACCTGCATTCTTATTAACAGTCTCAGCCTTCATAGTACCATTAAGGTAGGCTAAGATATCTTTTGCTTCTTTAGTATTGATAGCACCTTCACCTAGAAAGGTTTGTACCACCGAGGCAGGAGTTGTGTATACAGCAGCATCCATAACATCCATGCCTTCTACTTTGATATACTCTCCATCTTTAAGAGTGTCCCCTTCTTTCTTTGGGCCCAAGTATACATCTGAATCCCTTGTAGGCTCCTCCATCATGATTATCACCTGAGACGTTTGCCCATTGGAGATAACTCCTGGTGATACATTCTTAGCATGACGTTTACCTGCATTCTTCATTGAAGCATACACGTGGTCTACATTAGTAGCACCTGGAACTTTAGAAGACTTATAGAATCCTGCCATGTCCCCAATCATCAACTGTTGCATATTGGCAATAGCGAATCCTGTATTGAATACGTAATTACCTACAAGTTGATTAAGTGTGGTTTCATTAATCTTATTTGAATTTTTTATAGCCTTGTTCGTAGGAGAAGCGGCTGTCTTATTCTTATTGATATTCTCACCTACAATGTCACCAATCTCACCTATAAGGTTGTCAGTACTCAGTAGTGTAGAACTAAATGTCTTGATTACTTTGTTTACTTGAACAATCTTAACTGCTGCAATAGCACCCTCGATAACATCCACATCCGAGATACCTTCCTTACCATAAGTAGTTCTGATACGAGTCTCAGTATCTGCAAACAATTCATATGCCTTTCCAATCTTACGAGCCAATACAGGAGTAAGTTGTCCAGGTTTCATGCTCATTTGCTTCTCCATGGAAGCTACTTTGGATAGTTCCTCCTTCATAGCTAGAACTCCTCTAGCATCACGTTTGTCCTTAGATACTAAAGATAGTAATCCATGCACAACTGGTGGAGTAAGACTCCATTGAACCGTATCCTTCCCGTTTACTTTGACAGTACGGGTAGCATTCTTGAACACACCTAATGAACGAGCAACCATTTCACGTTGCTTAATCTCATCATTCTTCTTGTCTTGAGAAGCTACTGTATTCTTATTTAGTAAGTTATTGAAGTCATTTACTTTCTTCAAATCCGGGTTTAAATAGAACTCCCCGTTGTGTTCCATTACCATACCTGTATCCTTCATCACCTGAAGTTGAAGCTTATTGTTCTTTGCAGCCTCTTTACGAGCCGCTGCTTTAATAGCCTTTCTCAACCCATTAATCGCCCCAATATGTTTAACACTACGTATAGCAGGGTTAACTTGATTCTCATCGAATAACGAAGTTAAGCTCTCGCCTTTTAATCTAAGCTCCTTGATGTAAGGTGAAATTCCTTCTCCTGCATTTAATTCCGGTAATGAGTAAACCAATGAACCGTTGTACCCTGCGATACCCAATTCATCACTCTTACCGTATAAAGCAATCGCTCTATTCAGCTCTGGTGTTACTACAGAATCAATGTAGTACTCTAAGTACTCTTCTTTCGTTCTACCGTTAACGTCAGTCGCATCAAAGTCAAATGAGTCCATCTTATACATTCCTGCCTTATTGGAGAACGTAGGAGTCATGATTTTGGCTTGACGTACAGCTAATTTATATTCTTTGTTTCCTATTCTATCAACTAAAGTATTGTAAGCATTACCAAAGTGGTCTCTATTCTTACCTTTATATGAAGCACCAATAGAAGCCAAGAACGTACCAAGTTTATTAAGCTCATGTACATCAGGTTTATCCGCTTTATCAATGTTAGAATCGTAGGTTGACTTTATACTTACTCTTTCCGGAAGTTGGAAGATTGATTTAATCCATGGGATACCTTGTCCAGTATTACCACGAAGTATATTCAATATTCTACTCTGTCCTGAATACACATCCTTAGATAGTTTCTCTTGAGCAGCAGTAGTATGAATTGACTTTATCTCTTGGTTTAAAGCAATAGGGTTGTTTAATGTAGACAATGATTTGGTACCAACTCTAATCGAAGTATGTGGGATAAAAGACTTAGCCTTCTCCACAATCCATTTAAGAATAGTTTGGATTCCAGGTCTTCCTTTATCAACTCCTTGAATCATATTATCAGTCTCAGATAAGAATGCAGTAATAGCTTGCGCTAGTGGCATAGTACCCCCTGCATCTCTTCCTGTAAAATTACCGATATTCAACTCCTCGCCTGTTGATAACGTAGCGGTAGCCATTGAAATGAAATCGTTTGGAATAGTAATATCCAACTGAACAAGGACATCTTTAAACTTGTAAAGCATCTTCTCATCAGCTAATCGTTTAGCGTACTTTAAGTTCTCAATGAACTCCATACCATAAGAGGTAAGGTTAGTAGTTGACTCCGTAGAACCATCCCCATGAGTTACACTTAAAATACTTTGATTATCCTCAGATAACTTCTTACTTAATCGTACGGCTTTAGCTCCAACTGCGGTCTGTATTTTAGAAACACGTATCGCAATGAAGTGAGACACTTGAGATAGTTGGGCCAATGATAGGTCATCCAATTTAAGGTCAACCAAAGATTCACCCGGATATGTATTACCAATAGTTTTGATAATAGACATCGCTTCATCCTCATTCTTAACAGCTACGGGACTATCAACTGTACCTCCATTCGTTAGATTCGTAATGAAACCGGCACCACCAGTATTCTTTAATGATATAACTCTGTTCTTCAAAGCATTAAGTACCTTCGAAAAAGCTGCCGTGAATCGGTAATCCATAGTGTTCAAGGCACCCGACTCCTCATTTCCTGCAACCAAACCTGACATACGAAGTTCATCTACATTCAAAGTAGTGTTCAACATTTCAAGGTCTTGTGTTGTGAAGATAGAACTCAATGAGCCATCTCCCATAGTAACCTTGCCATCCATTTTCATCTCTGTCAAGAAATCTTTAACGAATAGCATATTACTGTATGCAGCAGGGTTATTTAGAATAGAAGCCTGTAATCCCTCAAGGATTTGAATCTTCTCCTCTATACTACCTGTAGTTGTATTAGCAAATAAACTTGCTAGTACTGGGTATGCGTTGGTAACGAACTCATCATTACCGAATATATCTTTCGCTACAGAAACTTCTCCATCCGCTGTAACATCATAATCCAACATAACTGACATCTTCGCCTTCATAGAAGTAGACATCTTAGAGAATGGATTTGTTTTTAAATTGTGGTCTGTATCAATCCAGGATTCCCTAGCTTGAGTATCAGGTCTGTCAACCTCTTCAGGGTCTTTCTCAGAAGTCTGTTCAATTGGAACCTTAGTCATACCAAGGTCAGTAAGAGCTTCCTCTATACCTGCTTTGGCAAATGTATGAATACTGTATAAGTCTGATGCATCTTGACGATGGTTGTAAAGTAAGTAATCAATTGCTTCTGAATAGTGGTCAAGCTTCTCAATTTGAGTTCTGTCCTCGCTATTCATATCACGCAATTCCTTGGCCTTAGACCTACTGGACTTAACCATAGAACGCATATCTGCAATCACTCCCTCTATTGTTTGAGCACTAGATTCTTGGAATGTCTGAGAATTTACATCACCATCCATTAAGAGTATAGTCTCCATGAATCTGTTACGGAATGTCTTCTGAATCTGCTTAGTTTCTAAAGCACTAAATCGAGTAGTCTCACCATCCTTAACATTCTTTACTGCAAAGTGGGTTAAAGCTTTATCAAGTATTGAGTAATCTTTCTCTAATGCAGGACTCCCATTCTCAATAGCATCCATCACGGCTACATCAGCCTCTCCCATCACATCAGAAACTATAGTTGGGATTTGTTCCTTAACTATATTTTGGTCTGCGATACGGTTACTTAAAACACGTTTAGCTACTGCATCAGCGTAAGAGGTGCCATTTAAAATGTCCTCTAATTCTGCTGTCTGAATGTCATTGATAGATACTTCCTGCCTTAATGAGCTTTCTAAATCCTTTCTAATAACTTCTTTAATTTCTGTTGGCCCTGAGTACCATTTGCCTGCGTATTGAAATCCACATCCCATTTTTTAATCTTTACAAGGTTTACCGTCTTCGTCTAATCTTTCTATGTACGCTAGTTCTTCGAGAACACCAACTGCTTGTATAAGAGTATCGTTCACGCTATTACCACTAGCATCTTCAAAAGTAGTACTTTTTCCGGTATCTTCTGTAGTTTCATCTGGCTTAATAAAGGAATCACCCCAAGCATTGTACACCATCTCTAGTATAGGTTTGGCTTTGGTTGTACTATTATTAAGTTCATCAATCTGGGTTTGAGCAAAAGCTACTTGCCCTTTAAGCTTCATTAAAGTCTTCTTGGTAATGATAGAACTCTTCTCGGTTAAACCGATAGATTTGAACGCTACATCTCTCACCATCTCCATTGGAAGTGATTCAAGACCTAAGTATTCAGCGAAGAAATCAACGAATGCCGCATCCTTATCCTTACCTGCTTTCATCTTCTTGTTCAAAGTCATGAACAGCTCAATAGCATTTGCAAAGGCAGCCAAGTCTTCCTTCTGAGATTCTAGTCCATCAATCTGCTTCTGTACTTTAGCAGTAACTTTAGTTGCCACTTTAGTCCTATTCTTAACAGATTTAGGGACAACCACCTTATTGTTGGTAGTCGTAACGATAGTATTCACATGGTAACTATTCTTACCGTGAACTGAAGTAGGTTGTAAATTGGTTTGAGTATAAGCTCCAACAAACTTACGGTAGTTTACTTTTCTATTTCCACCTCTTGCTTCAGCCTGTTCGTCAGTAAGTAATACAGCTTCAGCTTTACCACCTGCAAATTGGAAATCATAAAGCTTGCTACCCACGATATTCATCTTAGGCATACTTTCCGGGGAACTCATTACACCTGCTACAAACTTGTTGAACTCCTTCATATCAGCGGCAGAGAAATTAGCGCCATTCACTTTACCTTCAGCAGCTACTGTACCATATTTGTAACGAACTTTACCCTCACCTTTAGGTAATCTTTGTACCGGAATTGTAAGAGTAATCTTGCTGCTTCTTAAATAAGCAGAGATAATCAATGTAGGTTCCTTAGTTTCTGAACCGTTTGTGGCAGTTACAGATAACTTCATTTCAGTAGATTCTCCTTGAGCTGAATCGTATGCAGTACTAATGATTGAATCAATAGCATTCTTATATGAGTTAGGAGACTGAGTGAACTTCCCTTTAGCAATCCTGTTCGTAAGAGAACTGAATGCTTCCATATGTCCTTGTTCAACCTTACTGGTCTGAACCATTACAGCTTGCCACTTATCGGTATTCTCGATAGGTACAATAGCAACTAAAGAACCTGGTTTAAGGTCTTCACTTATAGCAATATTCTCTGGCTTAATCCCTTTCTTGATTAAAGCAGATAAAATGTTTTGTTGTATTTGTTGTACGTCAGTAAGTACTGCATAAGTAACACGGGAGTCATTATCGAATACTGTACCCGATGGTTTGAATACCCACTTGTTATCTTGTACTTCCTCACGTAATGCGGTACCTGTAACAGTACCTCCTTCAGAAATAGTTATGTTAGAATCTCTTCCAAGAACTTCTCCTACGACAGGGTTCCCAGTTTTAGTTCCACGTTGTACTGCCGAACGTAATTTCTCGATGTCAGCTAATACAGAATCTCTACTGTCAGCAGATACTCCAGATACAACTCTCACTTCAGCCCATTGTGGTGTATGCACGAATCCTACAACATTGTTCCCTATAATGACTTGAATGGGTCTTACTTGGTGTTCAGCATATTCTGGTCTTAAAACAGGGTCGCCTTCTTTGGCAGCTTTTACTCTGTCTTTGTACTCTTTCCACGTAAGATGCTCTTCCTCAATACCTTGGTAACCACCAATAACAACGAGTTCATCATAAGATTCTTCAAGAGCTTCATCAGTCATGTAAGCATACCTAGTTTCAGCACCTTCCTTAACGACTTCGTAATCTTCCATATAGCTTCTACCATTCTCATCTAGGTTCCACGCAATAGCGGTACCGGATTTTGGGAATGACGCAATAGTGTAATCTTCTGACTCAACAGCTTTCTCAAATACCGACTCTTCTTCTACAGTAGTTTGTTCTTGTGCTACTCCAGTAATGGCTACATTATCCACGGGAGCACCTTGCATTCCTGCGTACACAGCCCTAACATAATTAATAGCATTCTCTTTGGAAACTCCAGGCAAAGCCATAAGTACCATCGCAGCTTGTTCTACTGGTGGGTAAGCATCAATCTCATTTCCATCAGCATCAACATTCAGAGTTTGGTAAGCGTCTAAGAATTTGGTTAGTAATCCTAATGAGGCCCGACCTTGCTTCAAAGAAATCTGAGAGTCGCTATCAGGGTCTTGTACTTGCTTAGATGCACCGCTCATTAAGAGCATTTGTGTCGTCTTACCATTACGGTTCACTTCAGCAGCAGCCTGTTCTTGGTCTCCTTCAGTAGTACCTTTCAACGCCATGTCAATAGCTTTATCCACTAAGTCATTTTGCTTTCTGTATTGAGCAGTTTGTGGAGCTCCTGGAGGTGTTGGATTACTTCCTTTTGGTGCAGGCTCGTTAGGAGCAGTCTGAACTTCAGGGTCTAAATCTAAATCCTCTGTAGATGTTCCATCATCAAAGCCGCTAACATCCACAGGTTTATCGAAACCATCTCGTAGTTCTTCAGCAGTTGGAGGCGGAGTAGGAGGCTCTTTATCTTCTTCATGTTTGTTTGCAGTATTATCTCTTACAGTCTCTAAATCATGTTTACGTTTTGCCAATGCGAGAATCATCTCAGCATAGGAGTTCTTGGTTTGTTTATTCTTTTCTAAAGCAATATCTTCTTGTAACTTAACGATGTTGTTAGAAATCAAACCGATATCAGTCGATCTAAATAAGTGGGAGTACTTCTTTGAGAGTGCTTTATTACGAGTATTAGCACGTACCGCTCTAGCTTGAGCATTGGCAGACTTCATATAAGCAACAGCTCTTTCATTCTTTCCCAAATCCACTTTCATTTGAGTATACCCTTCTTCAGACAAAGACTTATCGGTACCTACATTCTCCTCAACAATAGGTTCAGCTTCAGCAGTCTCTTCATCTAATTGAGTAACCTCAGTAGCACCAGAAGTATCGGGTGGCTCTACGCCTTCTATTGCTCCTTCGATGTCAGCGTTACCTTCTTTAGTTGTTAAGAAATCAACCTCTTCTTGAAGTTTATCACGCATAGCAGTGACCTTCGGATTACCTGGACGAGTACCGCCTTTGGTCATCTTGTCAATCATTATGTTGATACCCTTCAACTCATTGGACTTCATCTTCACCAAGACCTTAACATCTTCAGGATTGTCAGATGATAATGTACCTTGCTCTACTTCCACGGTAACTTTATCCATGTTGTACAGCGGAGCCATCTTAGCCATAGACTCTTTACCTGTCGCAATTTCAGAGCGTAATCTTTCAACCTCTTCAACTTGTGTAGAACTTAATCCATCCTCACCTTCAGAATCTAAAATCTCTTTCAGTTTAACTGTAGCAGCATCAGTTTGCTTCCTTACTGCATAAGCAGCTTGAGCCTTGGACTGTGGTGGTGTTGTAGGTACTTCTTTCTCCGCTTTAGCTTTAGGTGCTTTCTTCTTAGGCTTACGAGCTTCCGCTTTATCGTATGCTTCAATAGCAGCCTCGTATGCACGTTGCTTTCTAGTAGCAGCGATTATCTCAGCAGAGTTTACATAAGTACCAATGTTCTTATACTCTTCAAGCATTTGAGTAGCTTTACCTACTCGGTCTTGAAATTTATTGTACTCTTCCTGAGTAAGTGTTCCATCTTTATATGAAGCTTCATTCTGAGTTTGTTGGTCACCCAAGAACTCTTTGAACTGGTCTTCAGTCTTATTCTCGATAGCAGTAAGTACTTGCTCTGTAAGAATATAATCAGACGTTACATCTCTAAGGTATGCATCATCAGCATCCTCTGGAATGTATTCCTTTAAAGTCTCAAGAGTATTAAGTAGTTCTGTGTTACTTCGGATGTTCTCCTTTTCAGTAGCAGCTAACTTGTTCGATGTAGATTTGAACGTAGCCTCAGATGAAGCTTGTTGCTCCTTCGTCTTCTTATAGTTCTTCAACTTAGATGGAAGTCCAGTCATAATAAACTGAGGGCCACCACCAAGTAAACCTGCCATGGATTCTAACGCTGCTTGTCTCGAAGTAGCGTGTTCAATCATAGCTTCCCCAACTCCGTATGCATTCTCTACAGCTAACTCACCAGCTCTTTCAGGGTCAATCTTCCATAGCAATCCATCCTCTGGTTTGAGTACTGGTGAATCGGTAGTAGTACCCAAGTTAATCTCCATTTGATTCTTGTTGGCGTACTCCTTGTCAATATCACCCATGGCTTTAAATTCCTGCCCGGCTGATATAACGTTTTGTAAGTTCTCCTCTAAACCTTCAGATAAAGATACTGCTCCAAGACCTTTCAGTTTGGTAGCACCTTTAAGCTTGTTGTTTAATGCGGAACCTAATGCTGAGAAACCTATAATGTTGTTGGCGATAAACAAAGTATTGTATGCCATGATTCCATTACCTGCTTCATCAATTTCATCTAAGATTGAGTTCTTAGTTTCTTGGTCAACGGCAGGGTCATATAAAGCAGGAGCATAAGTGTTCTCCATTTGCTTCTTTACCTCATCAGCCATCACGTAACCCTCGAACATATTAGATACGACAGATTGGGCCATGGCATCGGAGGCAATCCCTAGAGGCCCTCTAACAGCTTGCGTTAACGCCCTACCTGCACCCATAGTAAATTGTTTCGCCAACATAGCAGCAGAACCTTCGGTAGCAGCAATTCTTGAACCTGCTTTTAAAGCAAGAGAACCTAGCCCTTTAGTAAGCCCACCTGCGGTTGCGGCAAGGAGAGCAAATTGAGATACGGATGATGTGGTAGATTCAAGGGATTGCCATCTCCACCATTCCTCAAGGAAGGTAGGGTTGGAACCCATATCATTTTCATAGTAGTCAAAGTAGTCAGTTAACCCGGCTTTTATCTGGTCATCTAGGCCACTAATAGAGTTACCCATCTGTTCATCGAATATACCTACATAGTGAGCTGCCTCCTCCAAGAACGGAGTGGCTGCGGATACTACACCTTTAGTAAGACCTGCGGAGAATGAGTTACCGAACTTACTCCATCCTGACTGTTGTTCAGACATGATGTTGTTGTTTAACTGGGAATCCTCTGGACGAGTATTACCCATGTACTCCATGTTTAGTTTGGAGTAATCAGTACTATCTACTTCCGACCAATCGAACTGTTCAGCAGGTGGCGTTATATTAGCATCACCTAAGTCAGGTACATTCAATTCAGGAGCTTCTCCTACATCATCGTATGATTGTGATTGACCGGTTGCGGTATTTACTATTTCTTGCTTACGTCCTGCCATGTCTATATGTTATTGTATAAAGCGTTGATTAACTTGCTTTTATCTGCGTATGGTTTTCTTAGAGCATTCGGTGCAGCGTTAGGTACTTTGACCATGTAGTTCTCACCTGTCGTTCTTTCTACGACAAATGTACCTTCTTTACCTTGAATTTCAAAGCTTCCGCCTATAGGTAATTCATCAATAGCCTCTCCCATAATTCCAGGAGCACCATTAATGATAGCAGGTTCATTAGCAGGACTAGGAATATGTCCTCTATTTTCCACAAAGGTTTTAACCATATGTGGGTTATCGTTATCATCTAACTCCATGTGTGTATACATGAAAGCACCATTCATAGAACGTTCTAGTTGAGCAATCTCTGCTTCAGTTTTACCTTTGAATTTCTCAGGCATCAATGAATGCATATTGAATCTAGTAACAAGAGCAGGTTCACTTTGGAACCCCTTCACACTACCAATTGGTTCATTCAATCTCTGAGTAAACTCTCCGTGTAATGCACTTCCAGGTATATCTTCCTTACGTCCTTGCCCTTTATCAACAGAATCATCGTAAGTTAAGTCTAATCCATTGGTTGCATCATTAACATCGAACTGCATGATTCGTACATCTTCGGCAGCGATTCTATTGGCTATCTTTCTGTAACCAGGCTTCTGTACCTTAGAGCCTGGAGGTATCTCCTGGAAGTCAATCCTGTTGAATCCTGTGTGTCCACGTTGGCTAGTAGTCATGTACTCAGTATACTCATCAGTCATGTAGTCAAGGATATTCTCCTTCAATTCACGAGCTACTTTAGCTTTACCACCCATAGCATTTGTTTCCTTCGCAGTAACAGCAAGTCCACCAGATAAATCATAGGTCTCACCTAACTTGGTAAGCTTACCTATATCTAAAGACATACTCTTATACTGCCTAACTCTAGCAGGGTCTTGTGAACCATTACGCAAGTATTGTCCAAATAACTGGTTGTTATTAAACGCTTGGGTTTCAGGTCGTCCACTTATGTTAGTAGATACAATACCTTGTACATCAGCTACCGATAACTCAGCACCAAACATTTTCATCTCAGCACCTTTCACGGCTTCATTGTACCCTGTTGTATTACGAACATTCTTTTGTCCATCAGGATTTACCAGAGCCATATCCTCAAGATGTGGTACTGCCATTCCTTTTTGGTTATACATTACATAACTAGGGTCAATTTGGAACGAACCATCATTCTTACGAACTCCAGGTCTTGTTGCAAGTACTTGGTCTCTAGTCAAAGGAGCCGCTGTGATACCTAAATTCTGAACCACTTTAGTTTGGTCAACCGTTTTCTTAGTACGTTCATAACCTGCTGCAATCCCAGGAACTTCAGAAATAATACCATCAGTATAATCCTTTCCCATAAATCCTGCCATACGACCCATCGAGGTCTGCGTGTTCGGTGAGCCATCTTCATTATAGATACTGGTATTAAAGTTATGAATTACTGCATCAATAGCAGATGAGTTGTCCGTAGTATTCGTAGGCTTGTCGTACGTAAGTATAGATACAGTGCGTCCATCAGGAAGAGTCTCAGGTACAACACGGATATTCAATTCTGCTGTAGAACCTGGAGCTTGTTCCTCCATATTTGCCATAGCTATTTTCAAGCTACCGTTTAATTCTTTTTTGATATCCACATAGTCTGGTACGTTGGCAGATACATTGAACTGATTCACGTTACCATCTTTAGCGAATGTACCACCCTTAGACATGAACTCATCATTCGATGCAGTCTTAGCACGGTTATAGTAGTCCCTCATCTCAGGATGTTGCATAGCAGCTTGGTCGAACTGTTGGTCAATCTTAGCTTTCTTCTGTGCATTGAATGTAGCATCCTGTACTTTCTTACCTAACTCTGTTGAGTTGCTGTACGTTCTAGCCACACCTTTAATAAAGTTATCAGATACTTCTCCACCGTCAAGTAAGTGGTCTAACGCTCCTTGGCGTTCACCCTCAACGTATTCACCCATCTTTCTAATCTTCTGCGCATCCTCTGGTATCAAACCAGTAAGAGGTCCAAGGTCAGACTCACGAACCATGTTCAAAGCAGAAGCTTTCGCCTGTGCTTTAAGCCTTGGAGCCTGTAGAAAGTAATCTAATCCTTTCTCTTTATATGTTGCTACCCTTGGGTTTCCTGTAAATCTTGGCATCTTATTTAGTTTTAGTTTGAGTCTGAGCAATCCAGTCGTAGTACTCGCCCATTTTACCTGCTAACATCTTGTTAGACATATCGGATAACATTCCCGAACCTGCTTCAACAGCACCCATATCGTAGTCTCTACGAAGTTGGTCGATGTTCAATTGGTCGCTGTATTGTTGATTCGCAGCAGCAGTTCTCTGTTGTGAGTTGTATTGATTAGCATTTGATTGTATTGCATCAATACGTCCTTGTTCTTGTGTATTGATTCTCTGTCCTTCAATATTGGCAGCACCTAACGATGCTTGAGTTCCAGAATTAATCTGGGATAATCCTCTAACGTAGGAATCAAAATCTCCCCCACGCTCACCTAAGTTGTGCATAGCAGAAGCTCCTTGGTTCTTAATTAAGTTCTCAGCAGCAGTCGAGTCATACCAATTAGCATTGTAAGAAGGTTTGTAAGTAGTAGGGTCAACGAATCTCGCGTTACCTAAACTTTGCGATGCTCTCTTGTTTCCAAGTATAGCATTAACACCTGCTCCAATCTGTGGAATCATATAAGCATTCTCTTCCATGTACTTTGTAAAAGCATTACCCTCAGGCTCACCAGTTAATCCACTTGGCTTATTAGTCTTTAGTTGAAGTGCAGAAGGTTCATCAGTAGTTTGTAAAGAAGCAGCAGCATCTGCTACAGACTTAGTACTCATTGCTTTGATTGGTGCAGCACGTTCAACGTCTAACGGTGTTACTCCGTGAGCTTCCAACATAGTAGGTAAAGACTTTCTATCCTTCGCTGCAAGTAATTGGTCTTTAAGTTCACTTGGAGGCATAGCCTTAATGTACTGTTCAGATTGTTCTTGAGTAATGTTAGGTGTCTTTCCTGGGCCTTTTGGACTAGCTTCACTGCTAGAAGTTCCAGTTGCACCGCCTGCACGAGTCTCCCACATATCGAAATAAGGGTGATGTCCTTCGTCTCCTGCTCTACGCTGTATGTCATCTCCAAATGCATTAGCACCTTTCTGAACACGCTTGTCAGCTTCACCAGTTACCTCAACCGGTTTAGTACCTCTCGACTCTTGATATAACTTATACGGGTCATTTTCTTCCATATCATTTCCACCTGTACCTGTAGGCTCTTCTCCATCAGCACCTACGGCCGCAGCATAACTATTTGCCTCGGCAATCTTACCCGTGATAGTCTCTAAGTTCTGGTTCTCAAATCGTGAAGCCTGTACTGAAGCTTCCGCCTCAGAATATCCTGCTAAAATCAATTGGTCTTCCAATGCATTCAATGCATTATTAATTTCTAGTTGTTCATCATCAGTATAGTCTCCTTCTGCATAAGAAGTATAACCTCCTCCTGCAAACTTGTTCCAGTATCCTTCAGATTCACCTGCTACAATATCAGTATACCTTCCATGGTCAGTACCGAACGCATCACGTTCAGATTGAAACTGTTTAAGTAACTTTCTGTCGCCGGATTTAAGCACACCTTGGTAAGCAGCTTCCTCTTCACTCCTTGAACCTTTCGTAGGATGTTTAGGGTTATCCCAACCAACAGCTACATTAGATTCTTCTGCAACAGGTGCAGGTCTTGCTGAGTCTACCCAACTACCGAATGCTTGGTCATCGCCATCAACGCCTTCCATGTATTCTCCACTAGGAGTATTCCAACGCTCTTGCATTTTGTATTGTCCATCATCTCCCCAACCGGCTCTCCAACCTGTGTAAGTACCGTAACCATTCTCACCCATACTGCTACTAAAGTCTCCTGTAAATGTAGGAGGATTAGCATCCGTCCCATCCCAGTCTGCCACAATTCCTTCTGGAACATTCTCAGGCATAACGTATTTGGATGGGTTCGGGCCAGGGTTAGCAGCGGCTGTAGAAGCCATCTTTTGTTCGGGGTCTAATGGGGGGTCTCCTAAGAAACCTCCATCAGGAAACATATTTAAGTACGAGTCAGAGTATCCACCGTTAGCCATGATAGCCGGTTCAGGTGGTGCAGATTCAGCATCACGTTGTTTTTTAGCAGCTTGTTGTTCGTCTGCTAGTAACTGTAACTCACTGTCTCTCTGGTTCTTATCTCTATCGCTTCTGTCCGCGTAAGGGTACTTAGCGATGATTGATTTAGCTTTGTCTGCAAATGTCTTGGTATTCTTTTTCATAATGTTTCCCTTGTTGCGAAGTTATTAAAATCTATTTGTAAAAATAAATTCTCTGCCTCCTAATTCTGCACGAACTTCACCTTTCTCTGCGATGTTGTTTCCTCCTATGTGGATTCCACCCATCTCATCATTCTCATGTGACTCTCCTGCTTCAATCATTTGGATGCCTGCATTGTCCTCACGGATGTCTCCAGTATCATCATGGTTCTCTCCACCGTCTGCAAAGATATCCATATAACCTCCTTCAGCAAAGAGGGATGCGAGTTTAGATTGTTGAGCTCCTATAGTTTCTTCACGAGCTACATTCTCGTACTGTCTTTGAATATCCGCTTTAGATTCAGCCTCATCCTCAGTCCTGTTCTTAAAACCTTTCTTGGATTCTAACCAATGCTTCTTACCTGTTTTCTTTCCTTTAGTAAGCATCTTGCCCGCATTGGATACAGTATTGATAGTGTCCCCTAAAATAGGTATACCTCCAAGAGCTTCCATAGTATTGTCTACCTTGTTCTGTTTCTTTAAATCAGCCCTACCTTGGTAGCCAGATTCAGTAACATTGAAATCAAAGTTACCCATAGACTCAGTACCAACTTCATTGAACGATAAAGGTATGTCACCTAGGAAAGAAGACTTGTGGGTATTCTCTGCTCTAGCAGCACCCTCGTTCTCTCCAGTAAACCCGATGGCTAAATCACTAAGCATACTTGCTCCTTTAGCCACACCACCTACAACGGCTAGGGTAGAAGACAATCCTTCTGCTCCTGCACCTCCTCCAAATAGTTTACTCATCATATCAGTATTCATTCCACTCATACCTTGCATGGCCCCTTTGAAACCACCACCTGCTGCACCCGCTGCTGCGCCACCACCGCCTAGAGCTCCATGAGCACCTTGAAGTATGTTGGCACCGAACTCAGGTTTCTCCCCTTGGGGCCCCATGTCAGGACTCTCACTATAGTCATTTAACTTAGGAGAAAATACCTCACCAGAAACACTATTGTTCTGGTAGCTCTCTGGCCCGCCTCCTTGTTTCTGCATCATCTGCATAAACATCTTCATAAACTCATCATTCATAACTTATTTTTTAATTGAGTAATTCAGAATTAGTTCATCAACTGCAAACTCTGTAGTTCCTGAATATGACAACAGTAATTTAATATTTTTAACTCTCCATTTGTTCCTAGTGTAATCTCCGTTTCCGTCAAGTACATTAGGCAGGAATGCTGTGTGGTAATCAAACTTAGAAGCGAAGTCCGCTACTTGAAAACCAGATGTTCTGTACGGGGAGTTAACCTCTATCCCGTCAAATATAACACTTTCTCCTTCTTTAAGAACTGTGATAGAACGAAATATCTTATCCCTTCCTGGACTTGGTTCAGTATACATCGTGATAGATGCATCGTTACTTTGGTTCCCGTACACACGGATAGAACCTCTATTCAATCGAACTAGGTATCCTAATGATAGGCCATACGATTTAGATTGGTGTGAACCGTACCATGTTAATCTTGAGTAAGTTCTCCTGTGAGTAAACTGTCCTGCAATAAGGTTGTACACTAAAGCATCTTCTCCTTCTGCGAACTGGAATACTACATTACCAAACTCCTTGTCGATTGATACAAACTGAGAGTTCGCGTCATCATTCAAGTACAAGTATGGATTAGATACTTGGGAGTTGATACTAGCTCTAGTCAAAGTATTGAATCCTTGTATCTGGGAGATTGCCCCACCCGATAATTCATTCAAGGTTTTGTTCAACGCATCAATAAAGAAAATCTTATCTGTGGTTGATTGAATAGCATTTGTATTTATGGCTCCGATATCTTCAGCTAAGTAGTTGTAGCTATCAAGTATTGTACCTGCACCTAACTGAACTGCACCCGAGGATGAAGTAGTCTGAGCTGTAGGATATACTTTAATGACAGCAACGCCTCTTGGTTGAAAAGCTACAAGGTTATTAGACATACGTACTAACTTTACAATTGGACCCAACTCAGAAGTTAAATCAATGTATGTGCCAGTATTAATGTTTGTCCAACCATCAATTAACTCCCCTGGAATCTTGATTGAAGAAGGTACTACTCTTGTGTAGTAATCTAGTATAGAACTTCTATTGAACGCAAAGCCCGTTGAGATATTGTAATTACATCGTTGAGAGAATACGGTATTATATTCTGCCCAAGCAGAGGTTTCAATCGCTCTCCTATCATCCATGACTTGTTGTGATACATCAGCCGGTGCATGAAGTTTAGAATTGAACTCTTGTGGGTCAACGCTCGACTCCATAATAATATGTACAAAATCATATACTGTAGTGTACTTTAAAGTTACGTTTTGACGAGCTCCTGTACTAGCAGCGAATGAGTATGAACCGTAGAAAGTATCTCCAGTTAATTCAACTGGTACTCCTGTGTAAGCTATACTACAAGCGTCAATGTAAATGTTAGATGATTTAGTTTCATAACTCTTCCCATTGTACTGTACAGCATTAGAGTTCAGTACATCAACTAAAGGCATATCAGCATAAACCGCATCTGTATTAACTGGGAAGTTATCCAGGGTGGTAGAATTACTACCTGCCCAATCTGATTCATAAACTTGAATAGCAAACTTAGAAGTAAATTCCACCTCAAGGTTTGTCTTGTCTGTCCCATCAGAAGCAAAGTTTGTGTAGTCAATAGTGTTATCAATTACAGTACTACCTATAAGTATAGACTCATCATAATCTAAGAATCGAATATCCCCCTTGATATTAGCGATAGCACCATCAGTCATTACTTTCCTACTGAGAGTGTGACTGATTCTATTGAACATCCAAGTCATACGAGACTTACCTACTGCATCAGTATTTGAATCATTTCCAAAGGCTGCTAGTAAACAGTAAGGTATGTTTGGATTGGTTGGGTTCGGCAAAAGTTGCGAGCGCCTAGTCTTCACCTCATGAGATGCACTCGGGGATACGAAGCCTGTTTCTAAATCGCCATCGTGGTTATCATAGAATGAAGCGTATGAACCTGCCGCTTGTGTAGGCATGGAACCAACTATCTTCATCTGGTCACCAAACAAATCCTGATTGTATAAACCAGTCTCAGGAGATGTAAGTAAAATATTACTCTTGTCCCCAAACCTGATATCTGTAAATGTATTTGTGGTATCGTAATCCCAAGAGTTAGTTGGGTTGTACGGTACACTCATATCCAAAGTGTTATTCACACCTGTGGATTGTTTAGTTCTCATTGCAGGGAATGGGCTCGTACCATAAGTAGTACTACCACTAGCTGTCTGGTGTTGCATTGTGTACTGAGGAATTGCTTGGAATAAAACAGTCTTGTCTTTATCCTGACGTTCCACTAATACGAACTTTGAAATCTTAGCTCCTGTAGGTAAGGCACTTACAGTTCCCTCAATCACATATGGTAGAGGGCCGTAAGGTAACGTGACATCTGCACACCAAAGTACATTACTCCACCTTTCATAATTGTCTTGAAACTGAACACCGATTCTGTAGGTCTCCCCACTTTTGAATATCCTACGACCATCATAATTTGATAGTGTTTTTAATTGGAGGGATACATTCTCACCAGAAAGTCCTAAGACATTTCCGTTGTACTGATACTTGTAGGTATCTGTGTCAGGATTAATTGCATCCACGCCTGTAGGCACACCTGCATATCCAACATAGTTAGTAATCGTACCTGCTGTATCTTCTAAGCTGATTGAAGTTTCAGATAATCCGAACGAGTACGCTCTCATATCTAAGTCATCATTGCTTACAAGGAATGGGTCTGTACTAATATTACCAAAGAACAAATGCTGTTCCTGGGTAGAAATAGATTGAGGGATAATATAGTCCCCACCGATTGCGCTGAACTCCTCCAGACTTAATGAAGAAAGAAACAATTCACCATCATCAATAACCTGGATGATATCTGAACTTGTAAACTCTTGTTCATGTATAAGTGTAATGGTTGGCGTTGAGTTATAAGTCTCCCATAGTATTCTGTAAACTCTGATTACTTCATAAGGAGAATACAATCCTCCAATAGAAACTGATGCTCCACCTTGAGCGGTAGAAAGCGTTACAGGGTCAGAGAACTTAGATACCTTACTGGATGATTCACTAGGAGTATACATTGAGTAAGCATACTTCGCTACTCCATCTACCCTTGAGGATACACCACCATCTGATGCAGCAATCCATCCACCACTCGAATCGTATTTCAGAAAGTCATGAACACCATCTGCCGTGTCTACGTTAAAGTATCGAGGTTGGTGTAGTCCATCAATGAAATACAATTTACTATCTCCTGCCCCATTTCGTGTACCAACACATCTAATAGGATAGACTGTAGACCATCCAAAGGTTCCTTGGATAAGTTCGGTAAGAACAGGTTCTGTTCCAGAGGTGTCAACTTCATAAATATAATCGTATGCAGGGAAAGAATCGTTAGTTGCTGTCGTTGCTGTTGTAAAAATAAACCATCTGTCATTAATTGTACCCTCGCCTATGACCCAAGACCTACTTGGATTACCTATTTGAGAAGGTGGCCCTACCCATGTAGTAAGGGTAAAACCTTTCATAGTACGTAGGGACAAACCTCTATTCGAGAAGTAAGTCTCCATGTTCACAACATTGAAGTGAGTACTATCTCCCCTTTTATCTGGAGCAGTATCCTGGTCAATGTTACCGAAAGTATAAGTGTGATTATAAATCATTTAAGTCGTTTTGATATCCGTTCACATCATTGTGCACTCTACGTTGTCTCAGGTTACCCTGACGTAGGTGCTTGGTTCTGTACCCTTGATTCCTAGTATCAAGTAAACGCTGCCAGGAGTTAGCCCATGATACAGCTTCATCGTAAGTAGGTATGTTACTCTTAGAAGCATACTGTCCAATGTACGCGAAGTAATTCTGTTTAGCTTCCTGTGCAATTCCCTTTGGTGCTCCATTACTTTCTCCTAACATAGAGAAGTACTGCCACTTAACAAAGTTAGTTACAGCCATCATCAAAGAACCATCGTAAGGTAACATAGGGAATCCATTCTCATCTACACGAAGTCCAACGTATTGGAGTTCATATACATTCCCATCTTCTGGGTCATCAGTAAATAGGATGTTGTCCTTGACACGATAAGCTCCGTAGAATGACTTATCCTTATCCCTCATAATAGAATCTGTTAGGGAAGCTCCAAGCTTGTTATCCTCAAAGAATTGTGCCGGTAAGTTCTGACATGAGTAGATGTTTTCCATCCTCATACAGTTGGCCGGTATCTCCGCCTTGTAGTTTGATACCTGCACGTACGCGTACTGCAAATCCATGATTGGTTGAATATCATTGATACTCGAAAAGTCTTTAACGTAAGCGGCTGCCGTAGCATACCCCAATGACTGCATCGCGGGACTGACCAAAAGCCTGTCCATTATTCTATCTAAACTAACAAATTCCATCTTACAAATTTAATGATTTTTATGTGGTGTGTGCACTTTATGCATATGTAAAATTTTCTGCATCTTCTCGATAGCCCTTTTACGTATGCCACTCTCGTACTTGAAAGTATGTTTGGGCAGGTTCATAGCAGACACTCTTGGTAGTGCTGTTTGGTAAAACCTTATAGGTAAAGTCAAAGAAAGTTTCTGTCTGTCCAGGCTATTCACTCCAAGTAAAGTGTACTTGATATGGTAACAGTCTGTACTATCGAAAGGAGTTTCAACCCTGAACTCAGTCTGCCCTGTGCGTGCTACCACGGTCTCAGTTTCAACTACAGTAACCTTACCAACATTAGGTACAACTACAGAGTCCCTGCGTTTTAAGGACGCGTCAAATAGGCTCCAAAAGTATTTATTAAGTAATCCTGCATAGTTCCGTGAGGGTCTAAAGCTTGACTTGTTCTTCCGGGTGTTGATAAAAGGTGGCGGAGTATTGTCCGATTCCTTTATCCACTTTAAGAAAGTAGATGATGTAAAGTTCTGGTGTGTATAAGCCTTATGCTTACTGCCCAAGATTTGTATTAATTGATTGTCCGTTAACATCGTTGTCTGGTTCTGAGTTGTTAATCGGGTCTAACTCAGGTTTGTTCCTGATGTAATCAATCACATATGGTTTCATTTCATTCCAGATAGATGCGTCCAATGGGTAGTCCTCTAAGTCAGGGTCTACTTCCAATGGGTCTTCGAAGATTCCAGTAACCACAGCACAACCCAATTCTAAATTGTCCTTGAACAACATATAGATAAAGTAATCCGAGTTAAGGAATCCGTATCCCACATTAAATTCAAAGGAAAGGTAACCTGCTTTCTGATATGAAGTAAGCTCGAAAGCTCTGTAAACCATATCAACAGGTCGTATGCTGAACCAATTACCTAGTGTGCCTGTGTATACAAGTCTTGGTAATTCATTCTCTGCTCTTAGAATGGTGCAGTTCATCGGGCAATTAGGTGCCATCGAACGAGATACTTTAGTCATATCCAGTACCACATCCTGCGTAACATTGACAGTATTATAGTAAGGTGCACGAGTAACTAGCTTACGTAAAAAGTCAGCACGCACTACATTAATCGTATGGATTATGTATCGTTCACTTACCCATCTATCATCAGAGATTGCGGATAGCTGTTCTCTTACCTCGTATACTAGTCTGTCTAATTGCATCTTACAAAGTTAATCTATTTTAAAGAACCTACCATGAATAGTTGTATTCGGATTTGCTGACACTACTTCTATCAAGTCCTTGTCAATCATCTTCTGCCATTTAATCCAACGCCAAACAACAAACTTCCTGTCCACTAAACGTTTACCTTGTATGATTACGAGGCTGTCCGTGTACTGGTAGTTGATACTATCATTTGATTCTACTGTTAGAAATAAGAAACCATCGCTGAACGTCTTTACTTCTCGGACTTCTATAGAGTCAATGTAGATGGTATCTGTGTGTAACATCCCTACACCCACAGTCGTGGATGCCAAAGATATTGCAGACTTCAACTGTCTCTTCTGGAGATTAGACGCAGCAATGGTTTCATATACTTTAACTTCAAGACTATCATTCGAGAACTCTAAGTCCTCTACGTACTTGGTGTACCCATTGATAGCTAATACTTTTTGGTCTAGTTCATTCTGGTATGTTACTGCTCGTTGGGTCTTGACCTCCAACTCTACATCCCTATCATCCCGTTCATCTTCAGCTTTTCTAGCACGGCTACGTTGTCCAAAACCAAACAAGGCTAGGATAAGTATCACTACTAGGAGTGCTAGGATAGCGTAGTTCTTTATTTTACCTACGATTGTGAACATGGGTCTATGATTGTTAGTTTAATTTCATCTTGGCCATCCAAGTGTTTGTGTAATACCTCCATAGCAGTACGTGAACGCTTCACATCAATCTCTTTAGTAGAACCTACATGGGCAAACTCCATTCCTATAAGTATACATCCACGAATATCTGTGTGATAATTCCCGGTGTGTATAAGAATGTAAGACCTTCCAGGTACACCAAGTACATGAAAGTGATGTCCGAACTTAGGACTGTGCCTAGCTACGACTGTGTAAGTACCTGCCGGGATTCTACTAACGCTCTGCTTGTTATTCTTGTCTGGTAACTCCAGAGAACAAAGGATAGCATCAATACCAAACCCCTCACTAGCGTCTTCATCAGGAAAGTCCTGTATGCAGAAGTGGCCTACTGTTTGATTGTCATTCTGCATGGTGCGGAACAACTTAACTTGCTTTAAGTCTTTACTCATTTTTTAAGAATTTAACACCTACGATTTTATTCAAGGTGATTTTTATCATGCGGTCTGTAGAAGTGATTAAGAATAGTCCTGCAACTAAACCACCGAATGAGAACCAACCTTCTAGGTCTACCTCATTTACGGCCACATGGTACAAATGAATCCCAGTAACTACCAATAGGAATAATCCCACTAGCGTTGTAATCCATTCCCGCACGATGTTCTTTAGTTTCATTTCTCTTTATTTGTAGACTTTACAACTTCTAATATTTCTTTAAGAGTTTCCGATTGGTATTCTAACTTCTCATCAACACCCTTAAACTTTTCCATTACAAGTTCTTTGTTTATCTTCTCGGTTCGTACCTGTTGAATATCCTGCTCTAAGTTTAGAATGGATAACTCAATGTTACTGATACTAGTCATGCCTCCAACGACTGCTAACACGCCCGCTATTATTAACGAAACGATTATTCTACCGATGTACTTATTCATATCTTCCATCGACTCAGATTGTTATGTGTCCTACAACTTGTCCAACTGGAGGTGGTGTAGGTAACTTGTGTGTATAGTTCATAGTTCTATTTTTAGTCGTTGTCTCCTACAAATATATAACAAAAAAGACACCCACTTTCGCAGATGTCTTCCTTAATTGTTATAATTCTGTAATCCCTTAGTACTCAGTAAACTTATTCAGTTGCATACTCTACCGTCAACGAAGTCTCACGTTCAAGGTTTATATTTAAGTCTACACCTGAGTCATAACAAGCCCAGATTTCCGTTGATCTATTTTCAATTATTGCCATGATTCACGTTCTTGAATAAATTCTTTTTTTGACAAGAA
>TARA_R110000851_G_scaffold96345_7_pt1 | contig 47314 bp, 78 predicted proteins | sample TARA_R110000851 | Tara Oceans TARA_R110000851 (sample SAMEA4397627) | marine metagenome | biome: Polar Biome; feature: [DCM] deep chlorophyll maximum layer (ENVO:01000326); material: water (ENVO:00002006), including particulate matter (ENVO:01000060) such as... | depth 17 m
TTCTACAGGAAGATAAGCTGCACATGCCCCACGCCTAGCTTCTGATTGTTTACATACATCAATAACTGTATCATACATTCTAGAATAGTGCACGGGTCCATCTGCATTACCACCGGTTGAAATAGAAGAACCTCTGGGTCTTATGTTACCTAGATAAACACTAGTACCTCCACCATACTTAGACATCATACCTATTTCCCTAGCAGCATTAAGAATACTATCTAAGTTATCATCTACATTAGAACCATAGCAACTTATAGGTAAACCTTTTTGTTTTCCAAAGTTTATCCATACTGGAGTAGATAAAGAGTAGAAACCTCTACCCATGTAATCTTCAAACTTTTCAGCAAAACCTTTTATGTTTAGATGCTTTTCTGCTGCTATTGATATGTCTTTTATTCTTTGCTCAGGTGTTTCATTTATATAACCTCTTGATAAAAAGGTGCGGCTTTTCTCATTAAGCCAATAGTATTTAGGATATTTCATATTAGAATAAGTCATTTGCAGTTATACTTTTACTTTTTTTATTGTAGTCAATTTGTTTTTTGTAGAAAAAATCTCCTTCTTTAGTTGCAGTGATCTCTATATCAAACCATTTAGTTGATTCCAATATATCATAGTTTACATCAAACAAAGAATTCATACCAATCTTTTTTAGTGAGTTGTTAAATCTATTTTTAATAAACTCTTGTATTGTTTCTTTTGATAGAAACTCAAGCTCACCATTTTCAAAAACCCAATCTAATATACCACATTCTGCTTTATATGCTTTTGTACATGCAGAATAAATAAGTTCTTTAAACTCTTCATCAAACCATTCAGGGTTTTCTTTTTTAATAATATTAATTATTTCTGCTCCAAAGTTACCATGTATATCTTCTTCTTTGCTTGTTGCTTCAACAACATTAGATATACCTTTAAATATATTTCTTTCTTTGTTGAAAGACATCATAATTAAAAACTGACTGAATAAGCTTACATGCTCTATAAATAAAGAAAATAAAAGTACAGACTTTGTATACATCTTATTATCTCTACTGCGTGATCCATCCAGGTATTTTTTTAAGTACTTAATCCTGTTTTCTATAGCAGGTATTTCTACAACAGTTTGAAACTCTTCTTCTAAACCTAGTATTCTTATTAACCTAGCATAAGCATCTTTGTGTCTTACTTCAGATTCTGCAAATGTCATACCCACATCACCTACTTCAGTGATTGGCATACGCTTATATAAGTCAGCCCAAAATGTTTTAACATTAACCTCTATTTGAGCTATTGCTAACATTGTTTTTTTAATTACATCTCTTTCAGAATCTGAGATCTTTATTTTAAAATCAGATATGTCTTCAGTAAAGTTATATTCAGTATCTATCCAGTAAGAGTGTCTTATAGCGTCTTTATATTCAAGCAGTTGTGGATATTCATAGGGCAAAATATTTACCCTCGGCATAAAAATGTTTCCGTTCATGTTTATTATTTTATTAGGTAAGAAAAAATAAGCTGCTCATTAGGCAGCTTAAATGGTTTATAATATAATTTACCAAAAATTTGGCAAACTAAAAAGGAAAGCTTTACTTTTCCCATTTTATATATGCAAAAGTTAATTTAAAAAAAATAAATCCTAATTCTAATCCAACTAGAGGTCTATATTTTTCATCATCACATAGCACTTTACAGTTAATAAATCTAATACCTGCAAGCATTTCTGTAGGTAAAAACTCTATACTGATTTTTTTTGAAAATGTTTCTTTATTTACATTATCCATATTATACGGTTTTAATTTAGATATTTTTAAATTTATTTGTATCTTATAATAGTAAGATGTACAAACTGATGTACAAATTTATTATATTTTTGTTATTATATGTTATCTCAACTAAATAAAATTTTAGCATACTACGATTCAGAACCCACTGAAATAACTCAAGGTGTGATTTGGTTGTTCTTTTTCCCACTCATCTATACTTTAGAGCATGGGTTTAATCCAATTATATTCCTGAGTATTATTATAGGATACTGTTCACTTTATGCTGTAGCATGCATGAGTCTAAGAGTTAGAAAAACTTTAGCCTTTGCAACATCTTTACTTTCTATGGTTGCTGTAATATTATTTTTTAGTCATGGAGATTATAAATGCCCAAGTCATTGGGGTTGGTTCTTTATTTCTTTAAGTGCATTATTTAATTTAAGACGTATAACAAATCATTTTTACAGACGGAAAAATTTAAATAATGGTTGATCAAGATAATATAACTACCATAGTAGTAACATTAATAACAGTTTTATCCTCTGCTGGATTATGGAAATTCTTTGAAAATAAGATGAAACTAAAAGCAGAAGCAGAGATGTCAGAAAAAAAAGAACAAAACTTATATAGAGATGACTTAAGAGATAGAGTTAAAAAATTAGAGAAACTCTTAGCTGAAAGCTCATCAGAAAAAGATTTAATGAGAAAGCAAATATTAGAACTATCAAGTGAGGTAAGTGAATTGCGTGTTAAAATGCAATTTTTGGAAAAAGAAAATGATAGACTAAAAAATATATAATATATTTGTATTGTATTTTAAAATTAAAAAATAAACCATGTTAGAAAAAATAAAAGAAACTTGGACTTGGATATTATCTAAGACATCTTTAGATGAAAAGGCTAAAGAAATTATTACTATTGCTGATAAACGTTTAACTGAGGTTAAAAAAGAATCTAAGGACGTAGTAAAAGCAGCTAAGAAAGTTAAAACAGAATTGAAAGATGTTATAGATGCTATAGCTGGTAAAGAAGTTAAAGCTAAAAAGAAAAAAAGTAGTGCCAAAAAGAAGTAAAAATTGGATTAAAGGTGCAATTAAAAAACCGGGTGCTTTAAGAGCTACTGCTAAAAGACAAGGTGCATTAAAAGCAGATGGTACTATTAAAAAAAGTTGGCTTAAAGATAAAGCTAAGGGTAAAGGTGTCACAGCCAGAAGAGCACGTTTAGCAATTACTCTAGGTAAGATGAAGAAAAAATGAAAGTAGAACTACAAAATAGACTAAGAGAGGGTATAACAACTTTAATAGGATTTTTATTTTTATTAGGATCCATAGCAATGGTTGTTATGAATCTATTCTTTGATGAAGATTTTGCAGCATGGTCTACTATCATACCTATATCATTACTAGGTTGGATATTTTTATGGGCAAAAAACTCACTACTAGAAGGAATAACATTAGGAATTTTTAAAACCAAATAAATGAGATATAAAGTAGCAACAGAACAAGTAAAAGTTAAAAAAAGAAGACCAGGAGTACATTCAAAGAATAATAACTCCAAAGTAAAGACAAGTAAAAGTTATAAAAAAAAATATATAGGACAAGGAAGATGAAAAAGAAAATTTGTTTACTTATTAAAAAGATAACATTTGGTAAAATATGCTTAGGTTATTGCAAAGTGTCAAAATGAGAAAGTGGCATTTAAGTATAAAACTACACTGGCCTCATGATAGGTTTGCATTAGGTACTGAGTATATTGGTCCTGACGAAACATTTAATGGTTTCACATACATATTTTATTTATTTATTATTACATTAGAATTAGATATAGAAAAAAATTAAAATTATGAATCAAACATTAACAGACATACTAGGTCTTTTTGGAAGAAAAGATAAAGTTAAAAATGTACAGGACAGAGATGTTTTTCTCCTTGGTAGAAAATCAGCATCATCAGGAATTGGTAAACCTAAAGAAAAATCTGTTTTAATTGAAGCTAAAGACTTTGTTACAAATTACGTTGTACCAAAAGTTACTGTATCAGGAGATATACATGTAGATGATGTGTATAGTGAAAAATTATATACGGACATTGGTGAACCTATAGCTAAAATTACAAGCTATTCTTCTGGATCAAGTGGTACAGAGTATGAAGTTGCTTATGTAAATCTTAGTCCTATGGGTTTTAACTATACAGGTGGTGTTGGCATTCCTATTATTTCAAGTGGTGAAAGAATTAAATATTTTACAAATGGTACTAATGCTGAAGTAGTTGTTGAAACAGTAAATGTGTATGGTAGTACTACAACAAGTGCTTATGGTACTTATACTTTAATATCAGGTGTAGAAACACCAAATAATTATCAAGCTAGAATTGAACTTGTTTCTATTGCTACTCAGATTGATGTAGATACTGATTTACCAGCACTTGGTATAACTGCAGGAAGTTTTATTATATTGGGAGGTATTGCATATAAAGTTACTGCATCTACACAGACTTCAGTAACTGTACAAGGTGAAGTTGCTAATATAGATAAGATAGATGAGGTAGGGTCTCCAAATTTTGATATGCTTTCATATAAAGCTACACTAACTGATGGAACTGTTGTAGAAAAAACCTCCGTTTTAAGTAATAACATAGCAAGAAATAGAATAACTTTAAATACAGGAGGTCTTGAATTTCCTCAGTCTCTTACAAACAATCAATTTATAGGTTATAATTCAGGATTGAATATTATGGCCGGAACAAAAAATACATCACTTGGACAAGATGCCCTATCAAGTGTAACTACTGGTAGTAATAATATTGGAATTGGTCCAGATGCATTAATTAATGTTACAAATGCACAGGGTTGTATAGGAATTGGTTTCAGTGCTTTATCTAATAACATTTCGGATCAGTATAATATTGCTATTGGTGATTCATCAGCTAGTGTTTTATCAGGTGCAAGGAATGTAGTTTTAGGTGCTTTTGCTGGTGGTTCAATTGACGGAGATAACAATATAGCTATTGGAACACAAGTTGCTTCATCAATAGTAGGGGATAATAATGTAATATTAGGATATAGAGCAGTTTATATGTCAACTAGTGGCCCCGCTAGTAATAATACAGTTCTAGGTGCTAATGCAGAAATTGGAAATTTTAATAATGGTTGTGTTATTTTAGGTCATATGGCAACGGCATCAGGATTTGGTAGCAATCAGTTTGTAGTTGGAAGCACAACAACAAATGCAGGATCTGTAGTAACAGAAACAAATACAAGTTCTAAAGTTTGGAACGTGGTAATAAATGGAGTGGCACATAAAATATTATTAGCATAAAATAATTAAAAAATGGAATATATTTGGACAGTAAAAGAGCTTTTAACTATAGATAAAGCTTCAGAAAAAGATTATGTAGTAACAGCAATTTATGATGTTACCGCAACAATAGAAATTGATGAAAAAACATATACGGAAACTTTATCAGACTCAGAATATTTTAAAGTAATTCAAGGTGATTCATTTATTCCTTATGATGATTTAACTAATGATAAAGTGGTTGAATGGATAAAATCTAAATTAGGAGATGATGGTGTATTTACTATACAAAATTGTTTAGCTGGTTTAATTAGTAGTGATATTAATCCTACAATAACTCCAACTAAAACTGATTTACCTTGGTAAGTTTAAAATTATTATATTTGTTTTATGGAAGATAAAGTAAAAGTAATAGTAAATGCAATAGATATAGCTATTCAGAAAGGTTGTTATAATTTAAATGATGCAGCTATAATAATTGATGCATTAAAGGAAGTATTTCCAACTAATAAAAAAGAATAACAGTTATGAAAAAGAAAATGAAAAAATACGGAAAAGGTGGATCATATAAACCTGTTCCAGCTGGCAATAAAGGCTTAGGTATGTTACCTACAGATGTACGCAATAAAATGGGTTATATGATGCATGGTGGTGAAAAGCTACTAACTAAAATGACATACGGTGGTGCATCTATGGATATGTCTGATCCATTAGTTGAAACTATGAGAGGTAAAAAAGGTAAAGAGATGAAGAAAACACCTATGTATAAAATAGGTGGATGGACACACTCTAAAAAGAAGTAATTTAAAGGTAAACATCCGGGAAAGCATTAAAACCCGGATGTGTTGGTTTACCTTTTACATATTTAACCTATATACTTTTTTAGAAATTATCTTTTCTGTTATATACAGAATACATAATCAATAAGGATAGTAATAATAATATCACACAATCCATTAAATCCCTAATTGGTTTAAATGGTATTCAATAGATGTTGTTATAATCTCATCTGTAACTTCTACATGAGCATCTTCTATTTCAATATCTATGTTATTATTATCCATAGTTGATTCATATTTACTTAAATCAACACTATCTGTTTTTGTAATTCCCATATTTCCTAATAAGTCTGCTGTTATAAATTCATGAAATTTTTGTGTATCACTTAACCAATTTCTTGGGTGAGCTTTCTTTAATGCATGTGTAACATGATTGTAAAATGCCCAAGCATTCTCTTGATCACAATTGTAATCATAAGATGGCTCATTTAATTCATTTTTAATACATGTTAACTGATTCATTTCCAACACATTCTCATCAAAGAACAAACGTCCTAACATTTCAGATTGTTCTTTTTTAGTTAAAGGTAACTTTCTCAAGTTATCTCTAGCATCTAAGATTTTCTTAAAATATATTTCAGCATTCTTTATTTGATTGCTTATTTGAGCTTGTATTTCAAAGTCTGCTGTTCCAGTATGTTTTCTAGCAAATGTCATCATATCTCCACATACCATACCATTATTACATACAATAACATAACCACCAATTGCACATTGAAATCTTACAGATTTATCATATGAATTAGTCCAAGCAAACATCATCCCTAATTCTTCTTCATTGTTTATTTGCTCATCATTACTATACTTAGGTTTAATGTGGTATATACCTTGAGCTACCCTAGCATCAGCATTGGCTCTATATAACTCTCTAACAACCTCAAAATTACTATTATTCAAAAGTGTTAGAGTCTTGTCTATTACCTGCTTGTGAGATATGACTGTATAACTTTTACCATGGTTAGGTAAAGGAGCAGATTCTAAATACTGCTTTGTTGTTTCTGTTGGTTTTTTATAACCCATAATTAAGTAAACATTTTAAGTTTAAACAAATATAGTCAATTTATTTGTCTTTAACAAACTGACCATTAACCATTTTTCCTGTTCTTTTACTGATTACATTATAAGCTGATTCAAGACATTCTTCTAAAGTTATGTCTTGCATCTTTGCTTGAATAATCAAGGTAACCATTATGTCACCCATAGCATCAATGATCTCAGGACGATCATCTGCATTAATTGCTGTACAGAGCTCTGTTGTCTCCTCTAAAGTTTTAAGTGCTTGGGCCATTGGTGTGGCTTTAGCAAAAATACTTTTCTTTTGTGCCCAGTCTTCAACTGCACATTCTAATTCAAAATAATCCATGTTATGTTAATTTATATAAATTATATTTAAGAAATATCTCCTGTCCCGGTTGAATGTCTTTTATAACTTCAATCATTAAAAGATCTATATCTATATCTCTACTATTTTTTGAATTTATCTTACAAACATTTGGGTTATCACTATGATTTATAAAACCGCCTAAAGGTGTTCTTATAAAGTTATCTTTAAAACGTTTATCACGTATATGAGTGGGTCCAAATATGCTACCTTTTAATATTAGTTTAGTAGCAAATAAACCCAACCCATCTACTGATGATTCTTTAATAGTAAAGCTATCAGGTAATGGTTTGTAATTCATATTAATTATTATTTAAAAGTTGAAGTACATCAAAGATTGCTTCATGTCTATGATTATCAGTTAACACAACCTTATATACGTACTCTGAATTTATGATTTTTGCAACCTCATGAATAGCTGAATAATTTTTATCTTTTAAATCTATCTGCTGGTTATCCCCGCATAATATCATTAAAGATTTTTTACCTAATCTGCCAAGAACCATAGCAAACTGTGACCTTGTTAGATTTTGAAACTCATCTATTATAACAATTGCATCATCAAATGTCCGTCCCCTAAAGTGAGCTAAAGAAACTAACTCAATATCTTCATCCTCCTCCATCTTTTCTAGAATAGGTGGTTTATTATAAACCTTTCTCATGTTAGATCTTATAGGAACAAGCCAAGGTTCCATTTTCTCTCTTTCATTTCCGGGTAAGAAACCATTATCTTCTGTAGATATAGTAGGACGTGTTATAATAACCTTATTATATTCTCTTTTAAAAAATAAATCTAATGCTATTTGAACAGCAAGTAGTGTTTTACCACTACCTGCATTGCCCATTATAAAATTAAAAGGATGTTTTAGTATCTCACCCTTAGCTTTCTTTTGTTCTTCAGATAAGCTAATGGAAAATCTAACGTTACCTTTAGGTGCTTTCTTCTCATTATTATTTTTTGCCATTTAAAAAAGTTTTAACTGGTTTTTATTAACGTTTAAAATATTATTTATTTCTGATTCAATACCTCTCATATAATATGATTTATCAATATTGTAATCTTCCCACTTTGGTTTTATTTGTATTTTATTAAATGTTGTTTGCAACCATTTACCGGATTCTAATTGTATTTCTCTATCATCTTGATTATTTACTTTAACAATCTTTACCCCGGATGTGCTTATATAATATCTATTAATCTTTTGTAAATTATCTGTAACTAATTTTCCATCTTTTATTTTCTTAGCAACTTGTTTCCAATTACCTTTTGACTTACCACCTATACAATAATCTAGAATGTTTTTATTATCATCTAAATAGTCTTCAGGCAGAATATCATGTACAAAATAATGAAATATTGCTTTTTTAATTATAAGTTTAGATTTATTTTTATGCAACGCTAATTCATGGAAGTTAAACCTACCTTTAATCTTGATAGGTGCATATAAAAACTTGCTGTTCTTTACTTTAAACATATAGTGAGGGTTACTTTCTTTAATCTTTCTCCATGTGCTTAGATCAACTTCTTTATAATAATTTACACCAATATAATTATTGACATCTCCTATTATAAGTCTTTGATATTTATCATGCTCTAAATTTAAGTTAGTAATTTTTTCCCACTTTTCACAAATTTCCATGTACTTATCTACCATGTTTCTTGGTATCTTAACTTCTACTCCATCAGTATTTTGCATCAATGCAGTTGCCTCTGGTATGTTTTCCATAATCATTTCATATAACATCATCAGACTAAGTTGACCATTAACTGTAATGCGCATGCATAATTCAGGATCATAAAAGAAACTATTTGCATCATTGCTTAAACCAAACGTTGAATTAAGAATAATTTTATATACATAATTCATTGGATTACTTTTGGGTATCTTCTTACGCTCTTCAAAGAACCACTCATACTGATCACAAAACTCTTTACTAGGAAAGTGTCCCGGTGACCATGAATTCTTGATAACAAGATTGGGATAGAAACTAGTAACATCTGAAGACATAATAACATAATCACCATCAGATTTATAAATACCACTAGATACAGCACCGTGTACACCACCTAAACCAAAATGTGTATTTACATTCATATAGTCAATAGCATATTTAAAGCTGCCCTTTAAGCTTTCTGGGTTAAGTTCTAAAGATTTAAATCTGTTTAATAAATTCTGCAGAGTTGCTGATTTAAAACTTATATAAGGAAGTATAATATCTTTTACTTTTATTATATCCCTATAAGTACGCATGTTCTTTATCTCTCTCTTTTGGATATTTAATTTTTTACAGAGGTAATATGAAAACAGTTCTTTACTTATTCTAGGCTCTGATGCTGAAAATAAATTTATATCATACTGTTTTGTTAACTCCTGCCTTAACTTAATTTGAGATTTAGATTTGTTAAATATTTCTTTAGTGGATCTAACATCATTAATACAATATTCCAACACGGTATCTAATTGAGACTGTGTGTGTATTTCTGTTTCATGATGTATAGGCATTTCTAAAATATTTTCCCAATCCATGCTGTATTGTATCCATTTCAAACTAGAACGTTTAGCTGGATTATCCCAGTGATGTAATTTAAATAAATCAACCTGACCTATTTTCATTTTCCACAATGGGTAATCTTGAAAATCCTTATTCCTAGATTTTATAATACAGCTTTGTGCATATTTATAAATTAAATTAGCTATAGCCGCATCATCTAGATCAATCCAATTTTTATAATTGTCTAGAATATAGTGTGTCACCTGTGCGTCAAATGCTAATCCATTGTAAGATATATGCCACTCATTTTTCTGTATGTTTTCTTTAAGGAATTCTATGAACTCTTTTAAATCATTTCTCAGTCTGCTTATTACAAAAACTTTTTTTTCAGAAGTTTTATAATTTTCAAACACACCTGTGAAACAATCAAGCAGGGTTTCATAGTCCATTACCCAATGTTTCATAATCTATTAATTAAATTTTAAAATAAAAAAAAGCCCAAATTAATGAGCTTTTTTCTCAGCTAGATTTAAGTAAGAAGAACTTCTAGCCTAGTCAATTTAAGTAAGAAGAACTATTGACCTGCTGGCATAATTATTTTAGATGTTTTTGTTTCTTTTTCATCAACTTGCATAAATGTATTGAAATCAAATGTATCTGCATTAATTGCAAATATATTTAATAAAGATTCTATTTCATCTTTTTGAGTTATATAAAACTCACTGAAAGTTTCAGTTGAAACTCTTACTTCTTTAACAGTTTTACCTGTTTCTTTATTAGGAACTTTAAGTCTTTGAGGCTGTCCATTTTCATCCAATTTTGGAATCATATGAAAAGACTGCTTAGATGTTTTACTAATAACTGCTAAAATGCCTGACGATGGGTCAAACATAGCTTCTACATAAGGGCAATCATTACTCACAGGTACTAGTGAGAATGAAGGCATGTTTCTAAATGGTGATGTAATTAACATCATGTTTTTTCCTATACTCATAAATTAATTTTTGTATTATTCTTTTTCAAAGATATGTATTTATTCTTTAATAGTTCAATTTCAGGAATAAATTCTGTTTTTAATGTTTCTTTTTCTAATTCCGGTATACTACAAACTTCATATACATCCTGTATGGATTCTACTGAAACATGCAGTGCATCAGCATATTTCTCATGATGAGGCTCCGGATCCAAAAAAGAACTTATATATTCAGATATATTTCCTGCAGTGCCAAAAAAATTAACAATTAAATTTTTAGCATCCATTGAAAACTTAGAATACTTACCTTCAACAAAACGTCTGTAATCATACTTATAATTACTAAAATCAAATACATATAGATGTTTATCATCTTCTAATTCAATTATGTTTTCTAACATTTTGTTACTCAGTAAGTATTTACTTTCAAACTTTTTAAACTTATCAGTTCTTTCACAGTGATAAACGCATAAAAACTTTAAATCTATTTCAGAATATACACCATCCCAGCAAATATATGTTTCCATTGGAACAAAAGATATTCCTTTCTTTAACTTTAAAAGTGGATAAAGGAACACTTTACTTTTTTGAAAATATTGTGTATATACAGTATTCATATTATAAAAATACTTGACGTGTTAAAAAGTCAAAAGGTAAATTATATTTCTTTTTTGTATAATGATAATCAGCTCTTTCTAGTATATCACTAAACTGAACAGCCCAATTAGATAAAGTTTTTTCTGATACATCAAATACATACACCTGATCATACTTATCTATTACTACAAATTTAAATAAAATGTTATAGTCTTTGTAATCATCCTCAACATTATTAATAACTAGATGACAGTATACTGCAGCTTGTAACCAATAATTATAAAAATTAACCGTCTCACCAAACTCAGATAATGTCTTACCTGTTGTTTTTAAATCACATATTGTAATAGTTTTTTCTTCTGAATCAATCTTATAATAATCAACTATTCCCTTAAGACCAAAAGTATAATTCTTTAAATCAGCTCTTAGCTTTTTTTCACAATATGTTTCTACTGGATCAAGTTCAAAGTCTTTTTCTACCATTTGTAATAGATCTTTAACTTCTTCATTTGCCATAAGTATCTCTACTCTTTTTTTAGACTTATCTAATGTTTCTTGATCAACAACATTTACATTTGTATTATTTATAAATGTCCAATATGGTTTGTAATCACTAACTTTTATTTTAGCTAATCTTTGTTCATCGGTTTTTAATGATTGATACAAGTTCATATTTATTAAAGAATCAAGTATTGTAGAATCTTTAATCTTATCAAAATCTGTTTCACTTGTATATAAACTCATGTCTTTCATAACCTTTCTAATATTATCACTAGGTGTTTTACCTGGCACAATATTAAATTTATTTAAAACATTTTCAGGTTCAAATAATAAACAGTGTAAAAGACTACCTTCTACCAAATGCTTATCAGTTCTAACTTCTTTATCTTTTAGTATATAATCTTTGTAAAACAAAGAAGGGCAAAATAATAATTTGTTTAATGAGGAATAGCTAAAATCAAAATCTTTACTATAAAACTCACTTTCTTTTTGTGTATTAATCATTTTTTTCTAATTTATCTGCATGCTCTGCAGCGTTATCATAAATACTTTCATAATTTTTAAATACATAATCTATAAAATTATATACCCATTTAATTTGTTGTTCATCCATACTTAAAATATATATCTAATAGTTTCTACACAGCCCCCACGACATCCATAGATGAGATTAGGAGCTATGCAGTTAGCACTATTATTATTGTCCTTAGTTACTAAGGTTTTTGTCTTTTGATATTTAATCATTTACAATTGATACTCTTCATTAAGATAGATATTCTCCAAGTCAACTTTAAATACAGATGCATCTTTACCTACAATATGATTTAAATGTGTTTTAAGCAATAGCTTTCTTGTATTATCAATAGCCCATTTTGTAAGTTTACGATCTTCTTTAAGCAACTTAATATACTTATTAAATGCCCATATCTGTTGTGTACTATGACCACCTTGATAATCAGTTAATCTTGATCTTAAGCTTTTAACATTAATGGTATTCCAATTTGTAGAATATCTGAAGCTATCATAATTCCAAAAATATAAATTTGAAACTACGTCAAATGATTTTTCAATATTGCAATTTGCTAACATTTCTACAGCCAAAGCTGTATTTTCTTTATCATCACTTGTAAGCATTGCATGTACATCATCAAACTGTGTATTATCTATTACAGCTAATTCTGAATCTATAATATTAGATATATCTAAATCACTTACTACTTGTTTATTGCTATTAATAATATTATTATAATGTTTTACATTATCAGTATTTATAAAAATACCTTTTTTCCATGTGACACCACCTTCTGAGAATCTACTTATCTTTCCGCTTATTCTCCGAATAACATCATTATTTCCATAGTAACTATTTCTATTAAAATAAACCATGGATTCTTTATCCATATCATTAACTAATAGTTGAAGCCTTTTATATTCTTCACCAGATACTAAATTTTCATCTATCATTTTTCTTATAACACGGAAAAACTCTTTAAAAGTTGTAATATTACCCCAATGAGTATTAAGAAGTTTTTCTATAGTTTTTACAGATATTATATGCACGTCAGCTTTATCAATATCTCTGATAACTTTTACATTATACTTCTCTTTTAATAAATCTACCTTCTGTCTTGGTAATCTTAAGTTTGGGAATCTATAAATTTTTTTATCTTGTAAATCTATATTTGTATTACTAAACAGGTTAGATAAACCTGCATTTTTTATATCCTCTGAGTTTATATGCCAACCATCACTTTTATCAGTAAGATAAAAGCGTTCTGTATCTTCAGATACCGTTATAGAACCTTCACCCAATTTCTCTGATGAAGTTAAGTTATTATAATTTATATGTATATTATATATTTTTTTCATTTTAAATATTTTTTGTATTCTTCTTTTACTGAAACCTTAAATGTATAAAAATCTCTATTGATTATTCTTATATTTTTTCTAATCTTGGGTTCAAAAAATTGGAAGTATTCACTATTTAATAAATTGTTTCTCTCTAGGTAAGCAAGCATATTATGAGCTGTATAGTTTTTAAAGTTATACAGCTGAGATTTATCCAACCAATTTTTTAAATCTTTATTTCTCTTGTAAGAATCATTAAAAAATAACCTAGAACCATCATGAGCAAGTGTCCAAAGTAAATGTAAATTTTTTGTATAGTCTATACTACATAAAATTGCAGGAACCATATTTCTAACCTCCATATCACCTGAGTTCAATTGATTCTTTATATCATAAAGTAAAGATTCAGTTAATATAAACTTACTTGCAGAACTGTTTAATAATGTATCAACATCCATAACATCCATCTTATCTACACTAATCTTATGTGCTAAATTTAAAGCCATACCTGTTAAGTATATAGTAGAAGGATGATAATTACTATCAGGATGAAATCCAATTTCTAACAGTTTATGTACTTTTTCTGTCCTAATAATTTCTAAACTTAAATCACCTGTTAATTGTACAGAAAATTCATAGTTTTCTGATGTTTCATAATTCCATAATCTATTTATCATAAGTGTTGTTGGAATATTCTCACCATTAGTTAAACGACACTTTGTTATATCTTCATGACATATAATAAGATCTGCTAAATTATAATCATTAGTAAGTTTTATATTATGCTCACTAAGAACTGATTTTATTTTATCTTGAGATACCTTACAGTTGGGGAGTACAAAAGCTTTTTTTTTACTTTTGATATTTATAGCACCTTTAGAAGGTGTCTTTAATATTTTACATATTTTTTCATACACATCTTGATGTGCACTTGATCTTAAGAGCTTTACTTTATTTATTACATTAGATCCAGAGAGTGCACCATAGTAGGTGCCTCCCTCTAGATCAAAGTAATTTAAAGCATCAGCATTAAAATCTTGGAATACTGATTTACTTGCCATATTATTTCATTGTCATTTTAATAATTTCAGGATTCATCATCAACTTATTAAACTTTTGTTTATTATTATTGAATAATGTTCTTACAATTAAATACTTAAGATCATTTGTAAAATATTCTTTTGTACATAATGTAATCAACCTTTCATTTATTTTTTGTGTAACTGTATTTTCTTTAGAATATACAACTGAATAGTTAGCTAAACGTGTTGCTAATGTAGAAGCTATATCTGCACGATATGTATCATCTTCACCAATGCAACCTTTCAGTTCACCTAAAATATATTTCTCATTATCATGAGTTAATAAATCTTTTGGTGTTACTAACTTATCTAACTTATTATTGATAAATGTAGTAAACATAGATGCAAATGCGTCACCAACACTACCTTCTCCAATCATCTGTATCATGCTTAAACTTTTTTCAAAGCTTTCAAAGCTTGATATAGCATTAAAGAATGTTGTGATAGATCTTGCATTTGTTTCTTGTGTTACAAGTTCAGGATGTAACAATAAGAAGTTAATACACCGTGTATCAATTTTAGCTTCTTCTGCCCACTTAGCCCAAATGTTTACATCAAATTTTAGATTTGCAGTTATGTATCTTGTCTTCTGTGCACTATCCATACTATTAACCATATAATCTCCATTATCTGGATTTGCAGTTAATATAATATGCCAATCTTTTGGAAGAGACCAAGAAATATATTCTTGTCTATCTACTAATTCCATTACAGCCTGTATAAATCTTGTGTCAGCACGGTTCCAATCATCAAGCAGGAGGATACCACCTTGCTTTTTATCTGCAATCCACTCTGGTGCACAGTAAGACATTCTATTCTTACCTGTTACTTTCCAACCTTGCCGCATATATTCTTGAACTGCAAGCTCATCAACCCATTGACCAACCTTTTTAGTTATGTTAGCATTTGCTACTTGAGCAGAAGCTGCAGCTTTTTGAGCAGCTGTATATTGAAGATCATCAATTCTTTTATTAGCAACTTTCTTTTCTTTATACATTTGGAATTGACGTACAGGAAAACCAACTAAGTCACCTAATTCTTCTATCTGTGCAAGATTTAATTTAACAAAATCTAAATTATTTTCTTCTGCTAATTCTATAATGGTAGATGTTTTACCAATTCCTGATTCACCAACTACTTCAATAGCAACTGGATTCTTTCCTTGTTCTTGTAAAAATCTATTATTATTTATAATATGATTTGTAAAGTTTTTTAATTCTTCAATATTTAAATTTACTTCTTTCATGATTTCTTTTTTTAATTAAAGTTCCGCCGAGAAACAACATTCTCCATTTTCCTTTATACATTCTAAAATTTCTCTACCCAATCTGTAATCAACATATTCTGCTGCTTCATTGCTGTTTAAACGTTCTACACCACCTTCTTCTAAATATGTATCAAAGCTCATTGGAGCTATTTTTTCTAATGTGTATAAATCAAAGTATGCAAGTAATGCATTTCTTTTTTCTACACTAAAACTATCTTCTATTTTGTTTAATTCTTTAACTACAAGGGGTATATCACCATCCATAAAATAATATTCTGCTTTGGCATATTGACCTTCTACACCAAATCTATCAGCAGCTGTACTACTTTGTACACCAAAGGCAAATTTACCTTCTATGTCTCCATTATAATATCTACCCATAATTAATTTAATTTAATAACTCTTCCTGGTAACTCATCATTCATTGTAGACACACTACTAAGAACCCATAAAGTATTAGCAGGGCAATTTTCAGGTGAATAAGCTTCACCATCTGTTAAATATATAAGTGCTGTATAGTTTCTTTTATTTTCATTAAAGTGATCTATAACAGGTTGGAAACTAGTTCCACCACGACCATGTATTTCCCAATCTTGTTTAGGTTTAAATTCTTTCACACTATTCAAGCGGGTATCACACTGTGCAATTGTAATCTTATGACCTGTCTTATGCATGTGCGTAAGCTCACTAAAGAATTCTTTTAGTTCATCATTATTTACAGATCCACTTGTATCTACACCAACAAGTATGTGATTCTTAAACTTTATTTTCAAACCAGGATTTCCACTATAACGTTTATTATATTTACGTCTCAGCTTTTTAGTATAAGAAACAGTTGAGCTACCAATAAATCTTCTTAGATATGCTTTCCAATCAAACTTTGGAGGTTCAACATGCAATAGTCTTTTTATAAGATCTGCAAGTTCACCTGGTATATTTCCACTTCTTTTCTCAGTTTGTTCAGCAGATTCTTTAAGCTGATGTTCAATTTGTTTTTGAACTAACTTTTTATCTGCTTCAGGTAATTCATCAAAATCATTCCAAGTACTGTGGTCATATTGAGAGCTACCATCCATCTTATCCATTAAGTTATCTAAAGATGGAGATGTGCCATCTTCTTGAGCTTGTTGTAATAGTTCATAATAAACTTTTGTACCTGCTTTTCTAGGTAGGTTAAGTTCAGGAAAACTTGATAATAATAAACCACCTTCTGGTAGATTACTTTCCAATATGTATTGGTTTATTTCCAAATCAGCTGCTATATTAAATAACTTTTTATCAGAGTATTTATCTCTAGTAATTAAATGACCAAATGCAATATGCAATAACTCATGTTTAATCAAACCAAATCTATGATCTTCACTTAAGTCAAGATAAAACTTTGGGTTTATAGTTAATTGTATACCAATACCAAGTTTACTAACACCTGCTGTAGGTATTTTTTCATTGTATTCTTTATTGATACCAATTAAAAAAAGCCCGTAAAAGGGCTCCTTGAATATTAAATTTTTAGTAGTTTTTGAAACTAAATCTTGAATGTTTTTCATGTTACTTTTACATTAACTGTTTTAATAAAGTCATATTTAAGTGCACTTTTATATGCATCTAATATATGATTACTTACTAAGTCTTCAAATATATCTATGCATTCATCTGCATTATTATCTACGATGTCATTATATAAACTATCAAAATCAAACTTAGATTGCATAAAACTAGACTTTAAAACATCTTTATGTACAAGATTTGATATAAATTGATGCCTTGTTTTATTATTAAGTTTTTTTGCCATAAGTTTTATAAACGTTGGGCTTAAATTTAAATTTATAATATTTTCTATTGCAATATCATGATCTCCATCATTACTATTTAACATGTGAACCATAGTATTAAATTCACTTACACTAATCATTTTTGTCATCTTTTAATATTTTAATTATTACACCAGGGTTTTCTTTATCATATGTATATTGTTCAAATGCAGGAATAATAAACTCAGCATTATCATCTTCAATCCACCCATGCTTAACCATATCATCTTGCACTGTTTGTGCAGGGTTTATATAATCAAACTTATGACGGCTACCTCTTATAAACTCAAAAGATATTTTAACTGGTAATTTTAATTTACTTATTTCTTCTTTAAACTCTTCAGCATATTGTTCATAATATTTTTTTGTATCTTTTCTATAAGTCATTACACTTTTACTAGCAATAAAATATTTACCTGTCCAACGTCTGCCGTTTTTACTTGATGGAACATTATGAGGTATAAACCATTTTTTTATTTCTTCCATAGTTATTTTTTAAGTATATTTTTTAATAATGGTTTTAGCACACTGTGTAGCTTTTCTATACCGTGTTCCTTAACTGCATCAGATACGTCCTTACATAGAGGTGAAACAATACCATTTATATCATGTACGCTCTTATATCTCTTTACTGCATTTAATCCTGCATCATCATTATCAAATAATGTTATTATATTTTTATACTGCATCCTTATGTTTTCAATTATATATGGTTTTATAACTGTGTTCTCACTATCTGGAGCAATAACATCTACATTATAACCTATACTTTTTAAACACATTGCATCTTTTAAAGAAGAACAAATAATTAAAAACTCACTCTTTGTACTTAATTGATCTAAACCTTGAATATAAGACATGACCTTAAAAAACTTGTGTTTTTTGTTATAAGGTCTATATATTTTATACAGTTCATCATTCTTATTAAAATAACCATATATGTTAGGACCACTTATTTTAAGTTTATCAGTTTTATTTTCTTCTTCTAATATTAAATTATAATAATTTAAAGGTTTCACATTAAACTTATTTAACAAGGTTGATCCTATGTTAAATTGCATCCAAAAGTTTGCATCACTTGTATTCCAAGATCTTGTATTCACGTAATCAATTTTCCATTTAGCTTGCTTTTTAAAAACTATGCTATCATGGGCATCTGTCTGTGAAAAATTATTATAATCATTTATTATTTTTTCAACTGCATTGGAAAAATTCACATTGAACAAATTCATTGTTAAATGTATTTTATTACCAAAATTACCTGTAGAAAAATCTTTATACACATATTGTTGGGTTTTGGTACCATCAATATTGTATGCATTATCTACATATAAACACATGCTAGGTGTTTTTTCTGATGGATTAAAGATTGATTTAATCTTTACATCCTGGCCAGTTAATTTTTCAGGTAAATTAAGATAATACTGAAATATCCAATAGCTTGGTACATCACATATATTAGTTATTAAATTTTTTGTGCTTATCATTTTTATATTTTTTAAAAATTAATTTATACACTATAAATAGTAATAGGGGTGTTAATACAAATAACAAATAACTTACTGTTACTATATTTGAACGTTCTTTTAATTCTTGTAAAAACATATCCCACCCAAAAAAAGATATTATTATAAATACCATAACATATTTTATAGATAATAAACCAATTATTATTTTTGCTTCTATTAAGTCTTTTTTTTTACAGTTCATTTAATTAATTGTTAAAATAATATAGGGGATCACCACAATCCCCCATACTATATATTTTTAAAACATTATGATAAGTCAAAAGTATCATCTGATTTACTAAAACCACTTGGCTCAAAAGAATCAACTGTTGAAGTTTCTTTAGTTTTTAACTCTTTCAAGTGATCTGCTTTATTGTATGTTAGAAGTCTAGAATTTTCTGTATTCAAAGCTTCTAAAGGTACACCATCCTTAGATAGTCTAGGTAAGAACAGATCATGGTTAGTGTAACCTTCTTTGTTTTGCCACTCTCTACCACCTATGCAGGCATTAATGAATGCACTATTTTTGAATAGACTGTTACATGCTGTTACAAATTCTTCAATTGTATCAGCTTCAATCATATCTAGCTCTGATCTTTTACCTAATACTTCACTTAGAAAAATCATACCCTTTAGAATTTCAGTATCTTTCTGAACTTCTCTTCCTGACGGTAATGTAGCATCTTTATATGCATAAGGGGAAAATCTTACTCTTCCAACTTGGCCTGCATAACGCTCACCATCTGGGTTATTTACATCTTTTAAAAATCCGTTAAACTCTCCTTTAATTGGCTCACTTTCTGTATGAAGTGTTACATTATAAGCATCACTGTCATATGGAGTCTGATCCAAAGTTATACTATTAATTTTAATTACTTGATTACCTATAGAAATAATTGGTTTTACTTTGCCTGATCCAGCAGACATGTCTTTTGTATTTAACATAGTTCTTTTTTTAATTAATTATTTAATATTATTTATCATATTCCAATATGCATTCTTTTACATATTGAAGGTCATTTGGAATTGTTAGTTTATCAAACATTCCCATTGGTGATTTACAGGTATTCTCTCCATTTGTTTGTGTTTCAAAAACATATTCAAGAGTACCATCTTCTTGTTTAATTGCTTTACCAAATAAAACTATTGAAAATAAGCCTTCCAAAGTTAAAGTATTATCTATCATTTTACCAACAGTTTTTGCTTTTACTTTTCTATGGCCATTAATATCAGTTGATTCTTCTGAATGAGTCAAAAAGAAAATATATAAATCTTCTCTCAGATCTTTTGGCATTTTTGCAACCTGTGCTAGGTTAGAAGCTATCTGAGTAAATTTCTCATACCCTTTCTCATTTGCTCTATCAAAATATTCAAAACTGGACATATATTGCCAATCATCAACAACGACATTTGTTATATGAGGCATTTTATCATTAACATGTTTTAAAGCTTTCATAATCCCTACTGATGTAGAAGTAGATGTTAAATTACCTGACGGATTATCTTTACTTATTTGTTTATATTTAGCCTTCCAACCTTTAAAAGGTAAAGGTTTATTAGCAATATTAATTATAAATGTTTCTTCAGGATTTAATTTTCTGATTGATGTAGACTTACCTGAACCTGAGTCTGCAATTACTAATGTACTTGTTGCCATTCTATTTAATTTTATTTAGTTTTTCATTCATGCTTAATAAAGCTTTTTCTATACCTATTAATACATCTACAATAGATCTATCATCAGGATTAACAATCTTAGTAAAGCTATCATCTAAAGTTAGTTGTTTAGATTCAGTACTTCTTGATACTATATCATTAACACTTGTTAATTCTTTAACTGGTATTAGATGTCTTTCAAATCCTGAGTTAGATGTATGCAGTTCATATTCACTCTCCCAATATTTATTATGCTTTAAAAGATATAAGGTTCTCTTAGTATCTTCTGAATTATAATCAATATCAACAAACTCCGTGTAAATATTTTTTCCTTTTTTTAATTCACTTGGGAAAAAACTTATATGTAATTCATCTTTATTACTTGGTCTATATGCCATCTTTGGTATATATAGTGCATTAACTTCCCCAATATTTTGAAAATAGTTTTCATGCTCCTCTCTAAGTTTTCCAACTTTCTTTTTTCTTTCTGCTGGTGTCATACTTTAAATTTTATTTTAATCTAATATTTTAGTCTTCTCTCTTTTTTCTTTTATTGTTAAGAATAATTCATGCACATGCTGTACATCTTTTCTAAATTCTTGACCTAAAGACATATTATTAGGTCTTGCATTTACATAATTATATAAATATGTTATCATTATTTCATCTAATTCTTCTGATGAAACTTTATGTTTATATTCACCTATTATATTTATTAAATCTTTCATAATTTTATCTTCTTTGTTGTGTTTCTGGAGTATCCATTTCTTCTATCTGCATTTTTTCAAACTTAGCTTTAAAGAAACTCATTCTTGCATCTCCATTTCTTGCTTTTAAAAAGTGTAATACCAGTGTCTTATCATCTGCTATTACATATCTATCAGGTCCATAGTATCTAATCTTTTGCTTTGCAGGTCTGTTGATACCTATTAAAGTATCAGCATGTTGTAACATTGCGTCTGAGCCAAATATATCAGACTCAAGGATATAATTACCATATTTGCCATCAACAGCTCTATCAGGGTTATCTATGTTCCTATTAAGCTGTGATAATGCTATAAACAAACAAGGATAATCTCTTTTACATTGTGTAAAAAACTCACCAAGTTCAAACAGCATATCCAATCTATTATTTTGATACGGTGCTCTCTTAACTAATATTGTATGGTCTAAAGTTATTATAGTTTTTTTACCTTTATGATGATTCATATACTGATCAACCTGCTCACGCATTTGGTTTACAGTCATAGGTGTACTAATTATATCTACGGGATACTTAACTCTTTTCTTTGCATACTGATGACAAGCGTTTATAACATCTGATTTTAATGTACTACCTGCACTACATAATTCTTTATATGTTTTACCTGTAATAGAACTAAACTCCCTTATTGCAGAAGTTCTACCAACCATTTCAAATTGAAACTCAAGAACTCTAAAATCTTCTTCAGGGTTTAGAACAAATGATTCTCTTATTATTTGATCTTTGATTAATGTTTTACCTGATCCAGGTCTTCCACCAATAACTGTAAGAGTATTCCATTCTAATCCGTCTGTTGTAGCATCATTAAATTTAGTCCATGGTGTATATATAGATTTCTCTTCACCAGTCTGTCTTTTTAACATATATTGCAATGCTTCCGTAAAAGACTTATACTGTCCATCCCATGCGGGTTTATTATTGCTCATACTTAATTGGTTTTATTTAAAATGTAATTTAGACCACTTTTTCCTTGAAGTGTTCTTCTTCAGTACTTACTCCATCACGTATCATATCACAATAATCTGAGAGCTTTGAAGTTTTTACTTTATGCTTATCCTGCTTTGAAATAAAATATTGACTATTCTGCATGTACATGTATTGATTATCTCTATACTCATTTACATACATCTTAGTTGCTTTTATAATTTCATTCCAAGAGTAATCATACTCACCAAAAAACCATCTAAAGTTTTCTGTAAGTATTTTAACATTGTTTCTAGCAGGTACACCTGATGGCAATCTACCTTTTGGAAATACCTCACGATATTTTTTTATGATTTCTAAACTATCTTTTCCTAGTAATTCTTTTTCAGTTCTTTTCTTATTAACCTTAAAGTAATTATCTAGATGTGTAATGATTTTTAATCCTGCACCTGTAACATTCTTTTCTTTAATATAACCTGTATCAATAAGAACATTATAATCTTGTTCATTATATGTACTAGGTGTAGTATTATTATAAATACTAAACAATAAAAAGCATTGATTAGGTGTTAATTTCTTCTTTAACATCTTTTGAAACATTTCCCACATAATATCTATAACTATTTAATATTGAATTATAAGTTGTTGTAATTTCTGAATCTCCAATTTGAATAAGATCCCTTGCTCTAACAATTGAGTTAATGACAGTTGCATGATTTTTATCCATATAATCTGCAATTTCTACTTTTTTATACCCTAATTTATCTGCTATAAAAGCAAAACAATGAGCATAATTTATAACTGGATGTCTTCTTGTACTAAAATCTAAATCATCTATTATGTCTGGATCATATTTTTTAGCTGTTATTATAACTATTTCATGTAGTTCTTTTAGTGTCACTATTTTTTTGGTTTCAAAATCTGCTTTTATTATATCATCAATATTTAAATTAAGCTTTATATTATACTTATCTCTTATAAATATTATAAAGTTATTTAAATCATTATTTATACTTTCTACCCGTTTGTTATTCATATTTTAAAGTTTTATAAAAGTACAAAAAATCTACCAAATAATAGTAGATTTTCCTTGTAATTTTAAGTGTTCATTTATTTTATTAAATACATCTTTTGAATCCCATGATCCACCTCTATATGCGGCAGATGCGGGATGTGAAACTTTTAGTACAGTATTATTTGTAAGCATTAACTCATACTGTTCAGCTTTCTTACCAAGCAAAACAATTATAAGGTCACTACGTTTATCAAGCTCTTTAAATATATTATTTATAAAGCCATCCCAAATATTATAATGAGAACCAATCTTTCCAATTTGTACAGTAAGTGCTGTATTTAGCATTAGTATACCTTGTTTAGACCATCTTTTTAAATCTGGATTTAATCCTTCTTTTAGTAATTTTAATTTCTCTTCCCCTATCATAGGTGTATATACAGTTTTTACTATTTCATCAAAAATATAGTTTAAAGATTTTTCAATTTTATCTTTTTTACTACAACTAAATGAAATTCCATCAGCCACTCCAAGCTGTGGGTATGGATCTTGCCCAACTATAACTACATTCATTTTCTCATAAGGACATTCTAAGAATGCATTAAATATGTCTTTATACATTGGTGTAAATCTTCTACCGTGATTTACTTCATTCACTAATTTTACAATTATATCATCAAACTGTGAGCTATTTACACTGTCTTTTATAATATCCCAACCTGTATCCTCAAACAGAGAAATAAAGTAATCTTTTTTTTCTTTTATATTAATGCTTAAATTTTCCATAATTTTTTTATATTTGTAAAAAATAACATAATAATGTCTGATAATAAAAATTCAACTCTTACGTATGACTTTACTAAGAACATTAAAAATATAGAAGTAAATACTTCTTTTATTAATGGATTAGAGTCTTTACTAATGTACTTTATATTAGAAGTAGTAGAAGATCCTGCTACTATACCTGATATTTTTAAAAAGTTTGAGTCTATCATAAAAGGTGATGCTAAAGACTTACAGTTAACATCTACTGAAGTACATATGTATACAGTATTTTCATTACAACAACTCTTTAAAGGCCATGCTATTGAGCAAAAACTACATAAAGAAGTTGATGTTGATATTAATAAAGAAGAAATTAAAGAATCTTTATCATTATTATTAGAAGGCAAGAAAGAAGATGCCTTTAAAAAAATGGGTGAGATTCAAGAAACTATCAATAAGAGTTTATCTTAATTGTATACCGTTAAAGTCTGCTATTTCTAAGCAAGTTTGAATTACCGTGTTTAATTCTGACTTATCACACTTACCAAAAGACTTACAGTATTCTGTATTATCTTTTGTAAAGCATAAACCTGCTTTTCTTTTTATCTGAAGTTTTATTTCTTCAAATGTATAACCAATCTCATTAGCTATTTCTCTACACATGGAGTGTATATATGCTAATTGGGCTACGCTACCTTTTCCATTATTAGCTCCAACAAATAATTCAATTCTTGTATCATCAGGAAACTGACTAAGAAACTTAATGTATCTACTTTCTTGAGCTTTTATAGGGAAATGAAGCTTTCCATCTTTTATTTTTGCATTTACAAAAAAGTTATCTTTCATTATGCTAGTTTTAATTCTTCTGTTAAAGTAGTTATATCTATATCATTTAACTCAGTGCAGTCTTTTGCAAGTTGCTGTAATGCTTTAATATCATCCTTGTGTACGGCAAACCTGGTTGCTTTAAAAGCTCCATAAGGCTCACAGTCAGAAATATCAATCTCTGCCAATGAAAACATAAGTATATTTTTTGAGTCCTTGTGTAAGGAAGTATGCACCATAATAACATTATATTCTTCTTCTTCTTTTAACCATTTTGATTTAGGGATGATACTTGGTTTATTTTTATCATCAATACAAATAACTCTTACCATAATCTTAATTGTTAGTTATCTTTTTATTCCAATATTTTTTATTGCTTTTGGTATAATGATTTTAAATAAGCAACTGGTACAACATTTACCTTCTAATTTTACAGGCTCAGGGTCATTTGCAATTCCAAAAATACTTTCATTACATATTGTGCAGGTAAAAGATTCCATTTTATTACTATCTATTTTATCTTCTGTATTACTAATGACTGCTGACTTTTTCATTGCTATTAGTTTGTTTAGTTTGTTTAGTTTAAAAGTGTGATATAAACCTATTGATATAATACATATTATTTCTCCAACCAATAGATCCATTGTCATTATAATTGCACCGATCAAGTATAATAATTTAATTACTATATATCTCTTACTATTAAATAAAGATATAAAGCTTGCTAAGAAAAAGCATACTGCAAATACATTATGTATATCTGGGTAAAGGATATTATTAAATGCAGTTACTAACATTAAAAGTACTGCGGGTATTTTCCAATTCTTTGTTTCAAAAAAATAATATGAAACTAATAAATTGGCTATTATAAATATAGGTTCAACAGGTGTACTCCAATAAGATGACAAAGATTTACTATAACCTGCTAATAATAAACATAAAAAAGGGTATAACATGGAAAAAATAATAATTATTATTCTCCAAGTATACCCGTAATTGTTCATTTAGCGTTTAATATAGATTTTTATAACATTCTTACATTATAAATATATAAATATTTTTCCACATTATGAAATTAATAGTTTTTCAAATTATAAAAATTAACTAATAAACCTGTTTCTGCAGAATACATAGACACATTATATTCAAATACATAAAAATACCAAATATCTGATGAACCAACATGAATTGTTTTTATAATACTAAAATCAGCATCATTATCATCTTTTAAATCCGGATCAATTGCTAAATATATATACCTATTTATCTCACCACTATGTCCAAAAAACTTTATTGAGTTACCATCTATATTAAATGTAAAAGCATTAGATGATTCATAGTCTACAATAGAATCATCTGTGAATACCATAGTTGCATGTAAAAAGGCTCTTGTGAATTCTTGACTGTATGCACATGATGTAAGCACAACACATGCAATTAATAATAATTTTTTCATAAGTTTTATTTAAATAAGTCTTCTGATTTAGGTTTTGCCATAAAATCATTTATATTATCTTGAGATATTACATTTATAAAATTATCTATTTCACTTTCACTTTGAAAAACAAAAACAAAACCTTTATGATCTATATAATCATTAGAAGAACTTACCATTTCACCAGTACGTGCAATTAATATAGGATTACCTTCATTTATTTTAAAAGTATAATCTATTTTAATTGATGAATCTATATACCATTTACCACCATATTGGAAGTAGCCACTAACAAAACATGGATGATCCATTTTTTTATTTAAATCATATACATTATTTGCTGATGCAATATTTTTCCATTCTGTGTATTTAGATTTTGCTAAATTTAAAGAGGTGATAAGTTTATTATTATTTTTTTCACCTGTTATTATACCACCTTCTGTATAATATGTATCTAAACTAGTCATATAAATATATAAATCATATTTATATTCATTTTTTACATCTATAAGTACTTCATTAACATTCTCAAAGTAAGTACTATTATATTCTGCAAAAGCTTCTTGTGCATTTGCATAACTCATTAAACTTAATCCTATTATTATTGTTGTTAATTTTTTCATTTTATTTTTTTTTATATAAATCTTAAATTATTTTCTACATACACAAATGCTTGACCGCATGATTCACATACAGCATTTGTTTCATTCCTCATTAAGTTAGTTTGATAACAATTAGGACATGGTGCATCTTCTTGTATAAACTCTTCACAGGTTTGCCTTGCTAGTTCTTCTGTGTAGGCATCATGATCTCCATTATATTCTTTACGGATCATATCCATAAATATTTCTTTCATTTTTCCCATAATAATTAATATTCTTCTAGTAAAGTATTTGGCACAAACATTTGATCTTTATACCATAAAAAATATATATCTGATTGAATAGTATCACATACTAATGCCGCTGTAACAATATCAACTCTGTGATTATATTCAGGTTGAAATACAGTTGTTTTTAAAGTTATACCTTCTTCATTATTATGATCCATAATAATACCAGAAATGGTTGCGCCAAATATTAAACCTATCATTAGGTGAAATATTGTTTTTACAAATTCATTTATACTCATCTTTTTATTTTTTAGTTATTAAATAATCATATAATATACCACAGTCTTCATCTTCATGAACTTCCTGCTCTTCTACTTTATAATGGGTGGGTAATATAAATTGTAAATCAATTTTATTAATTCTACGCCAATAACCAAATCTTAATGTAAATTCATTTTCTTTAGTTGCATTTATATAATGTTGTCCTATAGCTTCTGATATTTCTTTTATTGTTTCTGAATCTAACATAGTTATATTAATTTATTTTTTGTATTTAATTTTTGATTTATCAAATGATTTCAATGCTGAGTCAACCCAACGCTCATCTGCAGTATTTGCATAACATAGTATATGACAAGTAGCTACATCATTTGGATTTAATCTTAGTAGTCTACCTATCCTTTGAGCAGTCTTCCGCTCATTACCATAAGAATGCATAATAATACCTTCAGATAAATTTGATATAGATATACCTTCATTAAGCTGAGATACACAAGATAATTTATTAATTCTTCCATCATTAAAAAGTTCTAAGTTATAATCTGATTGATCATTTTTTGAGTGATAACTATGAGAACATATTCTATCTGCTTGCTTTTGTGTATTAGCAAAAATAATACATTTAGAATCAATTGTTTTTAAAAAACGCTTGGCATACTTCTCTTTAGTTTCATAGTCCATTAAACCTCTCATTCTCATTATAGAAGCTAACTGCTTTTGTTTCATAGTATTAGCATCATTTACACGGTTTGTACAATACTCATAGTCACCTGCTTCTGATGCAAACCAAAAACCACCGTTCTTAGTTTTCTTTTTAATATTCTTTTCTTTTGATAAGTTTAGATAGTGAACAATTATTTTATAATCATTTAATATATTACTATCTGTAGCATTATCTACTGAGAAATTATATTTAATTGGACAATATTTATTTACCATTTTCCATTTTTCTGTAAACTCACTCTTAGGAGGTGTCCCAGTCAAACCAACTATCTTACCAGTGTAACCATTTAAAAACTTTTCATGGTTATATAAAAGACTATGACATTCATCCAGGTATACAATACCGTAATCATTTGGGTCTTTTTTATTTAAAGATAAATATGTTACAAAGTCTATGTGATCTTTCAAAGTATCATATAAAGACATTTTATTTAACTCAGTTATCCATGATTCTTTAACAGAATTCTTAGGTACAACAACTAATACTTTTATAAATACATCATAGTTTTTTAGTAAATGATTTATGGCTATACGTGTTTTACCAACACCCATTGAAATGCCAAGACCCGCTCTATTGAATTGTTCTAATATTTTAAGTGAGTCTTCTTGTATTTTTTCTCTTGTTATAACAGACATGTTTTTAAATTTTGGTTTTAAGTTCTATCACTAGAAAATCCTAGTTCTTTAGCATCCACGGGGTTATTCTCAATCCATGTGTGGCAATTTCTACATACAGGAAGCCAAGTACTTATATCAAGATGATACTTTCCCCGGCCTTTTGTATGATGTATATCAGTAGCAATAACGCTACATCTATCTATTTTAGCTCTACATACTGACTTATCACTAAGAAACTGCTTCCTTAGTTTTGAGTACTCTCTGTTTGTTTGAGCCATTTTTTGTGATACTTTCTTGATTCCCATTAGGTTTTAAAGATAAAAAATTTTTAGGCAACAATCCAGAAGACATAAACTTAATTATTAAATCTTCATACTTTAATCCAAGTTCTTTAAGAGTTAATTTATTCTTATAGTCTTCTAAGTATTCAAAGGGTGCATTAACAATACCTTCACCTATATTACCTCTAAATATTTGAAATATCTTTTGGGTTTTTTTATAAGCTGCATATTGCTTTAGTTCATTGATAGCATGCTGTCCTTTGAACCATACTTTTTTAATTCTTCTTTTCTTATCCCAATGCATTTGATCAACTTCTTCTTTATTATAAATATTTAAGCCGTGTAACACACGTTTAAACAAGAAATGTTGATATGGATTAAGTTTAGTGTACTCTAACTCACGTATTAAACTTGGTGGGTTTGTTTGATATTCACTTAATAATCCTAAGTATTGGTATCTGCTTTCTCTTTTTTCTAATATTGATATTTGTTTCTTTTCTTTTAGTAAGTCTTTTTGTTTTTGTGATAACATAATAATTTTATTTAAATAGTGATATAAAAAAAAGGGAGCCTATTAAAGCCCCCTTTTCATAATGGTATTATTTAACCTATTATAATTCAAATGAATCATCTAGTTCATCAACAGTTTCTTCAACCATTTCTTCTTCTAGATCTTCATTCTCATTATCATCTTCAGTAACTACTTCTTCTGCAGTTTCTTTAACTTCTACTTGTGGTGTTGTAAATCCGTTAGCTTCTCTAATTGCATCACCATTAGTATGAGCAATTAAAAGATCCTCTGCATTTACATCAGTAACAAAAAATGTTTTCCTATAAATAGGTTCACCATAAGCACAGCAAATAACTCCAGTATCACCAGCATATTTAAGATCACGATCAGGATCATTTGCACTAAATGCTTCTGTTTGTTCTCTTACTATAATTTTTCCTGTTAATTCAGTCTTATCTTTGATACCAATAGCATCAAAATCTTCTATTTTACCGTGTAATAAGGTACTAACTTGTGACCTTTTTACCCATCCGTTGTTTCCAAATGAAACTTTGTCTTGTTGTAATCTAACATATCCAAAATCTGTGTTGTTTTTAGACTGTCTTACTACATTACCTAATTCATCAGGCATAATCTGTACTTTGTTCATAATAATAAAATTTTTGTGTGAATAATAATTTATTGATTAGACATCATCTTTGTATGAGAAGCCTTCTTCAAGCTTATCTATGACATCTATTTGATCTAACTCAGGTTCATATTCCTCTTCTTCTTCCATGTCTTCCTTAGCAACTTTACCTGCTTTGTGAAATTGTTTATAGAAGGGGTCTGAAACTTCTTTTGTATACATAGAGCCTAAACCATATAGTTCTTTTATATCATCATCAGACATTGAGAGATATAGTTCCAGTGAACATTCAATAATTCTACCATTTGGTAATTGTATTATCATATTGACAAAAATATAATAAATAAAAACCTTTTTGTAGTTTTATCTTATGTATTTTAACTCTTGAGTAATAATATTTTGCATGTATATAGCTATCTTTTATTTAACAGTTATTTTTAATCCATTTCTTTTAATGTATTTTTTGTTATATAATTCTTTTAAATACCTTTTTATTGTTTTTTGAGAAACATCTAGCTCATCTGCTAATCTACTTTTTGTAGGAAAACAGATTCTATTCTTATCTGCATAACAACATAAAAGAGAATACAATCCTTTAGCTTTACTTGATAGCTCTGGATCAGACATAACATCATAAGATACTATACCAAACCTATATCTTGACATGTTTTGTTTTAATTATCAAATAGGCTTCTTCAAACTCTAATTCTCCTGATAGTTCATCATCTTTAAAATAATACTTATTGTTCATGTATTTCCCAAATGATGGTATAGGTAAAGAGCTTGATAGTTTTTTTAAATTTTGATATTGTAGCATCTCATGCTTCAATAGTTCATTGTTTATCTTTGCCATATAGTTTAAAATAAGGAATTTCTAATTTATTTATCTTCTGTATTTCAATATGTTTTACTAATTCTTCTTGATGTATCATTTTATTTTGATCATCATGTATTAAAACATTTACCTTCAAGGATGCTGAATACGGATTATAGTCTCTATAACTGCTATCACCTACTACTTTACCATATAAGTATCTTGGCTTTGGTAATAGACCCATATCTACTAGTACATCAGAGTTAATCTTACTTTCTATATAGCTTGAATATGGTACTATACAATAGTCATTAAGCTCTAACAACTCAAAAGGTTCTTTTAATCTAGATATATAAGTTATAAATTCTATTGAGTTCTCAGGTAAAAGACAATGTATATGTGTTGTTATTATATCAAGGTTATCCTTACAGGATGCCTTAAAGGAGTCATTCAATATTGATTTCATAAATTTATCTGATACGTGCATGATTTAATTTTTGTGTGAAACAAGAATGTAGCCCTCATTACAAGAGCTACTATTTCTTTTTGTTATCACTATTTTAAATAAAATATCCTATGCTATACAGTAACTATAGTACTTAATATAAGATATTAATTTACTGGTGTTGTTATGGGGTCCCAAATTTGTACCCCCTTTGCAACATTTATTTCCAATCTAAGTCTATTATTACAAATGGAAATATTATTATTAAACCGTTTACTTCATTCATAAATCTAAAACCAAAACAGAAACCATTATAAGTTTCAATTGATACTGATGGTAAGATATTTACATTTTGCATAACACCAAACCATAACACGGATTGTAACAAACATGTTATAGTTAAGAATACTACTACAAATAAATCTACTTCTGAATATATGGATGCTCCTATTATTGCTACAGGAAATATAATTCCATATATTAACTTTACTAATACTTTACTTAAGTTCTTCATGATTAATTGTTTTTTGATAAAATAATTGTTATTTAGTTCCATTGGGTTGACTAGCTAATACTGCAGTAACTACTACAATACTTATAGGAATTATACCACTACCAATCATCAATGGTTTACTAGGTCCTTTGTTAAATCCTGATCCACCACAATTTAATGTTTTAGTTTTATTTTTACATCTCTTTTTTTTACCAATTGGATTAGCAGAGACATTAAAAATAAGCAGTGAAGTGAATACAAATAATAAAATACTTTTCATGATTAATTGTTTTTTTTGGTTAATTAAATATACTTATATAATTCATGTAGCCTACTCTGTCAAATTTGCATACATCTATTATATCATAATGATCTGCTATTTCTCTTAGGTCTTCATTTTCTAATAGTTCTTCTAGAAGGAAGTCATTTCTTAATGTTTGTAGACTTTCATTCCTTGCACGAACATGGTCACCATTTGTTTGATAGAAGTGAGAATGTTCATCTGATGTAAATAATACGATGCCTATTTGACCTCTGTATATTTTAAAGCTTTCTGGTTGGTTAATTGTAATTTTCATTTTAGATTAATTTTGATGAGATAATAGTTATTATTGAGAACCATATTACGAATACTATAGTAGCCGATAGATGTTCCTTATTACGAAGTGTTTTTAATATTTTTTGCATAAGATAAATTTTGATTAATAAATATGTTTGTTTGGTTAGGGGCCTAGCATTACACTAAACCCCAATCATCAACCAAAACAATTATGTGATGGTAAAGGTCTACCAGATATTCTTATTGTTTTTAGCACTAATTACGTACTTAGTACAACTGGCGTTTGTTTAATCTTCAGTGAATATTTTGTTTGACCCTTACCGGTGTGTTAAGCATCCATATGTTTTAGATATAGTTCTGCTTGAGCTTTTGTGGCAAAGTAATGTGAGCACCTATTATAAGGTAACCAACAATCCATTTCTTTGTCTAAATATGTTTGACCTACATAGTATCCTGCATTAGACATTAGGACTTGTAGTATTGATATGTTTTCCATTTGTTTAGGGTTTTGATGATTGCAATCTTGCGGGTACTAATACTCTACTCTAATAAGAAGAAAGACAAATAACACTATAGAGTAAGAGACTAAAGTTGTTGTAGTGTTATTGTTACAGTTGTAGTAAAGTTAGCTATAACTATAGATTACAGCTGTAGTATTTTTAAGGAGATGATAATGGCAAGGATTATGGGATATGAGTCCTCACATTCTCACCACAGTGTATACAACATAATTTTTTATTTATGTGCAGTATTTGCCAAGATGTTGTAGTAACTATGCAAAGTCAGTAGTAAATACAAAAAACAATAGAACAAACCCACTCCTGTTAGTACAAGAGTAGGAATGTTTAATGTAATGTGTAGTAACTATGCTCAGTTACGCTTGGTACAACCCTGTTATTACAGGGTGGGTAAAGCTTATTCAGCTTCAACCCAATAGAGACCTGTGTCTTCTCCTGTCTCTCTGTTTACAACAGGGTTACTTGAGAGTCTCCAACCAGGCATCTCATCACCCATATTCAACTTGCTTTGCAAAGCTTGAATTGTGGGATGACTTGCACCCATCACTTTCCCTGTTTCAGGGTCTCTAAGTGAGAGCACGCCAAAGGTTACATTGGATTGTGCTTGGGTAGCAACACTCATGCCTGCAAGTTTTGACTTGGTTTGTGTGAGTGATGCATTAGAAACAATGATAGTGGCTGTGCCAGTTTCTTGATTGATTCTAAGTCTACGGAAATAAATTGAATTTGACATAATGTTAAAAAATTTTAGGTTAAATAATACGGGGGGTGTCAACCCACCGGAATGTAGCCGGGGAGCAGTATGGTAGGACCCAATACCAATGCCAAACACATAATTTTTTTTTTGGGGAAATAAAATTTTTTTATAGGTGGGATATTCCGTTTACTAACTGAGTAGGCTCAACCACTAACTGTACGTGAATAAATACATGAGAAATAATATTTTTTTGTTTTTGAAATAGGAAAGAAATTTGTTTATTTGTATATTGGTTATATAGGATATAAACTACTAGGTATGGAAGATGATTTTATGGAAGAGAGCCCATTGGATGGGTTGACGGAGAAGGAGCAAGAAAAGATGGCACAGTTGATACTAGAGGAAGCTTATTATAATTCCTATTTAGTTGTTACAGAACGTATGACATTTGAGGAGTTGATAGATGAGTATGCAATTGATAAAGGCACTGCATTATTAGCACATGATCCTGATGAAAAAATAGCAGAGGGTGTTATTGTTAGTATGATAGAACATTTTAGTAGTCCTGAACAAGAGGAGTATGAGAAGTGTGCTGAATTGGTTAAGAGGCTCAATCTACTTTATCCTGACACAATGGAGAAATTAATCTGATCTATCCAGAAGAAAAGGTATTTGTTAATTGTGTAGTATTTCACAGGTTATGCGTAAGAAATTATTTATGAGGGTTGGTGACAAAGCAGAGGAACAGCTGTATGGAGAACTCTCCCCCGTATCATGGAATAAAATAAAAGAAGTCGTGGACTATAAACCAGGGGATGTAATCTTGGATATAGGAAGCGGGTCATGCAATTTCTTATCTCACGTTGCTAATAAATGCCCAGATAGTAAAGTTATTGGTGTGGAACTGCTGAAGCATAGACATGAATATGCAGTAGAGAAGTACAGTAGGCTAGAGAACCTAACACTGATAAATGACAGATTTCCTTGTGAGCTACCATTTAAGCCAGATATTGTAATAATACATGGTTGTGCATTCCCTAAACATTCTATAGATGAAATTGTCAAAGCCTTACCAAAGGGTTGTCGTATTATAAGTAATTCTAAGTTTCATAGAACTCAGTCTAAATTAAAATTTAAAGTACCAACTTCGTATTCTTTAAGTACTCATTTTTATTTTTTGATAAAATAATTAGGTGCAAACCTAAAAAATGTAAACTTTATTTATATATTTGTATATATTAATAATTTTTAAAATCAATAATTATGACACAAGTTAAGAAGGTTCCTGGGCAAACTGATGTTCAAGAAGAAATGCAAGAGCTATCAAAAGAAGAGCTTGCAAAACGTAAAGCAGAGATGTCTGCATTCTATAAAGACAATATTAAACACCTTAAGGTACAGTTAGATTATGAAGAGTATCTAACTAAAATTGAGAAGACAAGAGCTGAAAGATTACAAGCTCAAATGTTTATGGTTCAAGCATATGCTGCACAAGAGAATCAAGGAGGAGATGAAGGAAGTCCTACAAGAGAGGCAGAAATGGATTTTAATGCAGCTAATTCAGAAGGATAATGAAACTGCTTAAGGAAGGGTCTATAGGTGATGAGGTTAGAAAACTCCAAACTTTATTAAAAATAAAGGCTGATGGGGTGTTTGGGCCAATTACAAAAAAGACTGTTATTAAGTTTCAGCTATCCAGAGATTTAAAACCTGATGGTATAGTTGGATCAGATACCTGGAGTGTTCTTTTTAATAATCCCGGAGGACTTATAGATGGTATTGATGAGGATACTGATATTAATGGTCAGTATTTTAATACAGACTTTGATCAAGTTATACATAAGTATTATTTGCGTAAAGATCAATATGTAAATGGTGATAGAAAAAGAAACAATGAGTATTTTTTTCTTCACCATACTGCATATTATGCTGATCCATATAGAACAATTGATATGTGGGACAGAGATAGTAGGGGGCGTATAGCCACTGAATTTGTGCTAGGAGGGCAAGGTTATATAACAGAAGATGATGAGCATGATGGTGTTATGGTTCAGGCATTTCCTGAAACTGGTTATGCATGGCATCTTGGTAAAACTGGATCTGGTTATATGAATAGGCATTCTGTTGGATTAGAAATTTGTTCTATTGGATATTTAGACAATGAATTTAAAAGCTATGTTGGTAAGAAAGCTCATGAAAATCAAGTTATTACACTAAAAACAGCTTTCAGAAATAAAGTTAACTGGCATAGATATTCTGATAAACAAATGGAGGAAGTAGAAAAATTAATAAAATATATTGGTGAGAGAGATCAAATAGATATGAGAATTGGTTTACAGCAGTGGATCAAAAAATATGGACCAACTAAAGCCTTTGAGTTTCAGCAAGAAGCTTACAATGGAACAGTTAAAGGTTTATTATCTCATACTAATGTAAGAAGAGGTAAGATGGATGTCTACCCTGATCCTAGACTTATTGATATTATAATGAGTATATAAAATGGCAATTGTAAATAAAGTAAACCAAAAATTAAAAGTGGATATTTCACAAAGCATTAAGTATCAAATACTTACTTATTGTTTTTTTAATGGTATCCACATAAATCAATCAGATTTAAACTTATTAGCAGAACTAGCAACTAATAATAATGTTGAGCTTTCAAAGTTTTGTAGGTTAATTACCAGCAAAGAAATTTTTAAAAGTGAGCAATCAGCTAGAAATGCAATAAATAAGGTAGAGAAAAAGAAATTATTAATTAAAGATGGATCAAATAAGAAGGTTATTTATATAAATAAGGATATGAATGTACAGTCTAAAGGTATTGTCTTGTTAGATATAAAAGTTTTAGGCAGTGAAACCAAAGAAGCATAATGAATTTAAAAAGGATATAGCAAAAGAAGTTGGTGTGCACTCTAATGTAGTTAATGATTTTATATCATATTATTATGCACAAGTAAGAAAAGAGTTGTCTAACCTAACTGCAACAAATATTTATGTACAGGGTTTGGGTACATTTTCTTTAAAGAAAGGAAAGCTTAAAAATGCTATAATAAAGAATAAAAATATATTAGGTAATTTAAAAAAAACTACCTATAAAGGCATGGAAAAAACAGATGCTGTTAATGCTAAATTACAAAAGCAAGAAAAAGTTTTTAAAATGATGGAAGAAGAATTAAAAAGCAGACAAGAGTTTAAAAAAAGAAAGAATGAACTTTAAAAAATTTTTAGGAGCTTTTAGGAATACCTCCCAAATAATAGAAGGCATTAAAAATAATATTTTTAAGCAAGAGCATGTAGAGGCAGAAGCTGCATTAAGATGGGCTATTTGTAAGAAATGTGTTTATCTAGACAAGTTGGGTGATAGTTGTGCAGTAACAGGCACGCAACCTTGCTGTTCTGATTGTGGATGTAGTCTAGCATTTAAAACAAGATCATTGTCATCAGAATGTCCTAAAGGTAAATGGCCAGCATTAATGACAGAAGAAGAAGAAGAATTATTAAATGAACAAATAGAAAAAAATAATGACAAAGACTAAGGAAAAAACAGATTATATATTATTTGAAAATTACATATACCCTAAAATTTTAAAATACTTAAAGGATTATCCAAATGATAAGGATTTTGGTAAGAAGGTAAGATTACTTTTAGAAGGTGAAGTAAATAATAATTTTCCTGGTGTTCAAAATTTATAACTATGGGACTAATATTTAAAGAAGAAGGTCATGTATATGAAAGTATAGATGAAGATAAAATAAACTGGACAAGTGTAACTTCATTTGTTGGTATGTTTAAACCTAAGTTTGATGCAAAAGCACAAGCAAAAAAATCAGCAAAGAATAAAAGATCTAAGTGGTATAATATGACTCCACAAGAAATTTTACAAGCATGGGAAAATGAATCACAAAGAGCTATTAAACTTGGAAACTTTTATCATAATCAAAGAGAAAGTGATTTATTAAATTTTAAAACCATAGAAAGAGAAGGTGTTAAAGTTCCAATAATAAAACCTTTATTTGATGAAGAGACGGGAGTTAAAATTGCACCAGTTCAAAAACTAGATGAAGGTGTTTATCCTGAACATTTTGTATATTTAAAATCTTCTTCACTATGCGGGCAAGCTGATTTGGTTGAAGTAGTTAATGGTCATGTTAATATAACTGATTATAAGACTAATAAAGAAATAAAAAATAAAGGTTTTAAAAACTGGGAAGGTATTACAGCTAAGATGTATAATCCTTTAAATCATTTAGATGATTGTAATTTTAATCATTATAGCATGCAAATGTCAATTTATATGTATATTATATTAAAGCACAATCCTAAATTAAAGCCTGGAAAGCTTATTCTTCAACATGTAAAGTTTAAACAATTGGGTGAAGATAAAAACGGTTATCCAATTAATGAACATGTAGAAGGAGAACCTGTATTAAACAAAGTGATTATGTATGATATACCCTACCTAAGAGATGAAGTTATATCATTAATAAAATGGTTAAAATTAAAAAATTAATATTATGTCAAAAGAATTTATAAGTGTTACTATTTGTGACATAAAAGAATTACCAATACAAGTTGGTATAAGAATTACAGCAGAAATAATAATAGATGTAGCTCCTGTAGATTCTGTTTTAGATTTATATTCTGTAACTTCTTTTCGGGCATATTATAATAAACAGACAAATGCATTTGAAGCTAATATATTACAGGTTAATACATTAGGAGGAATAATATACATACAAAGGGATCCTTCAACATTTGCATCTGAGTTAAAAGCAATAAATTCATAACAATGATAGTTAAATTATTTGACATACAAAATGATAAATTAATACCAACAGAGCATTGCTATGCATTAGGTTTTTTAAAAGTTATAATGACTGACTACCCAGATACATACATGCAGGTTTATAAATATTTATTTTATATGACTTGCCCAAATCCAGATTTAAATCCATTTTTTCATTTACCTGAAAATGATAAAGAAGATATTATTATTGAAGAAGTGGGTTTAGAAGAATCTTTGGAAGATAAAGTTATTATATTTGCATTAAAGAAATGTGAAGCTATGTATGAAACACCAACACATAGAGCATATTTAGGGATTAAGAAAGCTTTGGATAACATGGCAACGTATATGGCTAATACTCCCATAACTGACGGGAGAGACGGTAATATAGGGCAAATAAGAGCAGTTGCTAAAGACTTTGATTCTATTAGACAATCCTTTAAGGGTGCATATAAAGATTTACAAGATGAACAACAAACATCTGTACGTGGTGGTCAAGGGTTAGCATATGATCAGATGTAATTACTAATAACCAAATAAATTTTAAAAATGGAAAATAGAGAACCGCATTATTACAAAGGAAAATATCATGGATATAGTGCAAGAAAAGTTACAGAGGATTTTGAATTATCTTATAACATAGGAACGGCTGTTACATATTTATTAAGAGCTGAAAGAAAACATGATACTCCTACTGAAGATATTAAAAAAGCAATTAATCATTTAAAGTTTGAGTTGGAGAGATACAAACTTATAGAAACAAAAGAAAGAGAATTACTTAAATTTAAATCAATAAACTTATGATGAGACAATCACGTGTTATGAATGCTTTATATGCTAAAGCTGTAGCAGATAAAGAGAAAGCCATGATGGCATTAGATCTATTAGAAAATCAAGCAGTTGGTATTGGAGATCACACTGCAAATGATTTTTTTGAAGATGCTGAAAAAGCATTAGAATTATTAATAGATGCAAATGATAAAATTGAAATACTAGAATGGTATTTTAAAGTTGATAAAAAAGATATTAATTTATAAAAACTAAAAAAATGAAAGTAATTCCAGTAGGTAGAAAAATATTAATTAAAGCTTTAGAAGCTGATCAATATTTTAAAGGAACAAATATTATAATCCCAAAGAGCCAACAAAAAAAAGTTTCTAAAGGTATTGTTGTGGGTGTTGGTGATGCAGTGGCTCAAATTAAAAATAATGACCTTGTTCAATATAGTGAAAATGCAGCATCTGTTCCAATGAGTCATGATGGTGAAGAACATTTATTGATTAATGAAGGGGATATATTTGCAATATTGGTAAATGAGTAGATCAATACCAACATATGAAAATGGAGTATGGTCAGAATCCTTGTTTGAAACAGATGAGGATTTTGCCATATTTATAAAAGATTTATTTAAAGAACCTGGCTTATATCAATTTGATGAAACAGCTTTTTTGTTTAATGAGCAAGCTAGATTTTTTAATGATAAAGGTATATATTGTGATAAACCTTTTAGATCAAAAGATTTTATTGAGTATTGGAATGATCAAAAAAATAAATGCAGAACTGGTGTAATCTATAAAAATAAGGACAAGGTATGGTTTTTAACTAGAGATTACTACATGTGGTTAAACTTCCTACCTATTTTTGACAAGGAGGAAAAACATTATGGATTTGCTAAAGTAAGAGATGCTCAATATCACATGGCTCTTTATGAGTTATTAGCAGAATTAAATAACAAGCATTCAGCTATATTTAAAAAAAGACAGATAGCCTCTTCTTATTTTCACATGGGTAAGTTGATTAATACCTATTGGTTTGAAGAAGGTTCTGTATGTAAGATAGGAGCATCATTAAAAGATTATATTAATGATAAAGGTTCTTGGAAGTTTTTAGATGAATATAAAGATTTTTTAAATGAACATACTGCTTGGTACAGACCAAGTAATCCAGAAAAGGTTTTATTATGGCAACAACAAATTGAAGTAAGGGTTGGTACAAGAAAAACTAAAAAAGGATTAAAGTCTAAGATACAAGGGGGTTCTTTTGAAAAAAATGCAACTACTGGGGTAGGTGGACCTACAACATATTTTTTTCATGAAGAGGCAGGAATTGCACCTAAGATGATGGAAACATATGAATACTTGCGTCCTGCAATGTCTTCAGGAATGTTAACTACAGGTATGTTTATTGCAGCAGGATCAGTGGGAGATTTAGATCAATGTAATCCATTAAAAGAAATGATATTAAATCCTACAGTAAATGATATATATGCTGTTGAAAGTAATCTTCTGGATAAGGATGGTACAATAGGTTTGTCAGGATTATTTATACCTGAGCAATGGTCTATGCCTCCGTACATAGATGATTATGGTAATTCAAAAGTAGAAGAAGCATTGCAAGCAATATTATTTGAAAGAGAGAAATGGAAAAGAGAATTAAGCTCAGAACAATATCAATTAAGAATATCTCAGAAACCTACAAATATTGCAGAAGGATTTGCATATAGAAAAGAATCAATTTTCCCACAAGGTATATTATCTAGACAACTTAAAAGAGTGGAAGAAAAGGAATATCCTTTTGAGCATCTGGAATTAGATAGAAATGAAAAAGGCATTGTAGCTAAAAGATCTACTAAATTACCCATCAGTCAATTTCCTGTAAATAAAAAACAAACCGATAAAACAGGTTGTTTGGTTGTTTGGGAAAGACCTACAAAAAATCCTGAGTTTGGTACATACTATGCATCCATTGACCCTGTGTCAGAAGGTAAAACAACAACGTCAGATTCATTGTGTAGTATATTTGTTTATAAAAATCCTATAGAAGTTACTAGAGAAACAGTAGATGGTTTAGAGCATTTTATTGAAAAAGATAAAATAGTAGCGGCTTGGTGTGGGAGATATGATGATATAAATAAAACACATGAGCAATTAGAAAAAATTATAGAGTGGTATAATGCATGGACTGTAGTAGAGAACAACATTTCATTATTTATACAACATATGATTGCAAAAAGAAAACAAAAATATTTAGTACCAAAGCAGCAAATACTTTTTCTAAAAGATTTAGGCTCTAACAGAACGGTATTTGCAGAATATGGGTGGAAGAATACAGGAACATTATTTAAACAACATCTTATATCTTATGCAATTGAGTTTTTAAGAGAAAATATTGATGAAGAATTAGATGAAAATGGAGAAGTTATTTCACAGACTTTAGGTGTGGAGAGGATACCTGACCAAATGTTATTAAAAGAGATGCTTGCTTACTACCCAGGGCTTAATGTGGATAGATTAGTTGCCTTTTCTGCATTGATAGCATTTGCTAAAGTTCAGCAGTCAAATAGAGGATATAGTAAAAGAAGGGAATCTGATACGGTCAAACCTTTGGAAAAGTCTCAAAATTTGTTTAAATTAAAGTATAGTCCGTTTAGTAATATAGGGCGTAGTAAAAATAGTATAGGTAGAAAAAATAAAAGATCAGGTTTTAAAAATTTTAGATAGTTATGTATTATTATCAAACTGCTACAGTAAACTGTTCTTTTTCTTATAGTTACACTATAAAACAAAATAAAAATAATATATATAATTATACCATAACATTAGCTAAATGAGAGTATTAAACGCAATGCAATTAAAAAGTGGGGCTAAAGGAGAAGGTTATCCAACTAGTTCTAGCCTTACTCAACCTATTCAATTTCTTCCAGCAAAAGCCAAAGATGATAATTGGAGAGCATGGAATATGGATTGGTTAGAACTTCAAGGTCTTGAGTTTTTAAGATTAAATGCCAGAAGATTATTGAAAAATTATAAACTTGCAAAAGGTATAATTGATAAAACAGATTACATTATTGAAGAAGATAATGAGTATAAGGATTTAATGGATGTGCTTACTAAAGAAGATAGCTCCGCACTTGAATTAAAATTCTATCCCATTATACCCAATGTGATTAATGTTTTATCTGGTGAATTTTCAAAAAGGTATTCTAAAGTACAGTTTAGAGCGGTGGATGATACATCTTACAATGAGATGTTAGAGGCCAAAAGAGCACAGGTAGAAGAAAATTTACTTGCGGATGCACAAGCTAAAATGATGGCAAGAATGATTGAGATGGGTTTAGATGCACAGTCTGAAGAAGCTCAACAAATGATGTCACCAGAAAATATTAAATCATTACCAGAAATAGAAGATTTCTTTTCTAAAGATTATAGGTCACTAATTGAAGAATGGGCTTCTCATCAAACTAATGTTGATGAAGAAAGGTTTAAAATGCAAGAGTTAGAAGAAAGAGCATTCCGTGATATGTTAATTTCTGACCGTGAGTTTTGGCACTTTCGTATGTTAGAGGATGACTATGATGTTGAGTTATGGAATCCAGTACTTACATTCTACCAAAAATCTCCAGATACAAGATATATATCTGATTCAAACTTTGTAGGTAAAATTGATTTAATGACTGTATCTGATGTTATTGATAAATATGGATACCTTATGACAAAAGATCAGTTAGAGTCTTTACAAAGAATATATCCAGCAAGATCAGCAATGTATCAAGTAAATGGTTATCAAAATGATGGTGCCTATTATGATTCATCAAGATCTCATGAATGGAATACAAATGCACCTAGTTTAGCATACAGACAATTTGTAAGTAATTATTCTAATGACCCAGCAAAAGGTGGTGATATTATTAGTGCTATATTAAATGAAAGTGATGATGTAAAAACATGGGGTGAAGGTGAATTAATGAGAGCCACAACATCATATTGGAAAACGCAAAGAAAGGTTGGTCATCTTACTAAAATTGAATTTGATGGAGAAATAACTCAGGAAATTGTAGATGAAACATTTAAGATAACTGAGAAAGGTGTTTATGATACATCAATTTTTAAGAATAAAAGAAAAGAAAATTTACTACAGGGAGAACATATAGATTGGTTTTGGATTAATGAAGTATGGGGCGGTGTGAAATTAGGACCAAATGTACCTGCAGCTTGGGCATCTAATATGTCATCGGATAATATAAACCCAATATACTTAGGTATAAATAGAAGTAAGCCTGGAAGAATACCTTTTCAATTCAAAGGTAATAATACTCTTTATGGTTGTAAACTTCCCGTAGAAGGAAGGGTATTTTCTGATAGAAACACAAGATCTACATCATTGGTAGATTTAATGAAAGCATATCAGGTTGGATATAATATGGTAAATAATCAAATAGCTGATATACTTGTAGATGAGCTGGGTACAGTAATTATGTTTGATCAGAACTCTTTACCAAGACATTCAATGGGTGAAGATTGGGGTAAGAACAATTATGCAAAAGCATATGTAGCAATGAGAGATTTTCAGATGCTACCATTAGATACGTCAATTACTAATACTGAAAATGCAACAAACTTTAATCATTATCAAACTCTTAATATGGAGCAAACGGGTAGATTAATGTCACGTATTCAATTAGCTAATTATTTTAAGCAACAATGTTTTGATGCTATAGGAATCAATCCACAAAGATTAGGAGCACCAATTGGTCAGGAAACTGCAACGGGTGTTGTACAAGCTTTGAATCAATCATATGCACAAACAGAAACATACTTTACTCAGCATTCAGATAATCTTATGCCAAGAGTTCATCAAATGAGAACTGACTTAGCACAGTATTACTATAGTACAAACCCTAGTGTAAGACTATCTTATATTTCATCTGAAGCAGAGAAGGTAAACTTTACAATAAATGGTACAGATTTATTACTAAGAGATTTTAATATATTCTGTACAACTAAAACAAATCATAGAGCTACATTAGAACAGTTAAAGCAATTAGCATTGACTAATAATACAACTGGTGCTAGTATATATGATTTAGGTAATATTGTAAAAGCTGATAGTATTGCAGAAGTATCTGACATATTAAAAGATGCAGAAACAAAACAAGTAGCATTTAAACAACAAGAAATGCAACAGCAGCAAGAAATGCAACAACAACAAATAACAGCTAAACAACAAGAAGAACAAATGAAACTTCAGTTTGAGCAGTCTGAAAATGATAAGGATAGACAAAATGATATTACTATTGCTGAAATAAGATCAGCTGGGTTTGGAGCTACAGTTGATATTAATCAAAATCTTAAGTCAGATTATCAAGATCAGATAGAACAAATAAGAAAAACATCTCAGTATAGAGAGCAAATGGATTTTAAAAGACAAGAGTCTGCTGTAAAAAATTCTATGAGTAGTCAAAAGTTAAATATAGAACGTGAAAAGCTTGCTACACAACGTGATATAGCTGATAAAAATTTACAAATTGCTAGAGAAAATAAAAATAAATATGATGTTCAATCTAGCAAAGATCAGAAAAAAGATAAGAAATAATTAAAAAGAATTTTAATGTTAGCTATATACTGCATGAAATGATAAAATTTTTAAAAATATTTTAAGTTTATTTGTTAATATTATAGTATATTACATTTGTAGATAAGTTACTAATTTTTAAACCAACGAAAAATGAGCAATAATAATAAAAGTATGCAAAGTACAGTAGAAACTGTTGATTTAGATTTAAATGAAATTTTTGATGGGGCAGTCACCGCTGAAGGTGTTACTGTACCTGAAGAAAATTCAGATAAACCTAAGAATAACATTTTCTCAAAAATATCTCCAGATGCTGATATGTCATTTGCAGATCCAACAGGTGAAACTACTGATTTAGCTGAAGAAGTAGAAAAAACAGATGAAGTTAAATCTGAAGAAACAGATGCTAAATTAGACAAAGAAGAAGTAGAAGATATTTTAGATACTTTTGCTGAAGAAGATACTGAGGAAGCATCTGGTGAAATTGAAGAAAAAATTAATAAGGGGTCTAATGCAAGTCAAATATTTAAAACACTAATTGAAAAAGATAAATTAGTTGGATTTGATGATGATAGATCACTTGATGAATATTCAGTGAAAGACTGGGAAGAATTGATTGAAGCTAATTTAGAAGAAAAAGCTAGACAAATTAGAAATGAAACTCCAAAACAATTTTTTGAAAGTTTACCTGAAGAACTTCAGATTGCTGCAAGATACGTAGCAGAAGGTGGGCAAGATATGAAAGGTTTATTTCAAACATTAGCTCAAACAGAAGAAACAAGATCTCTTAATGTTAAAAGTGAAAGGGATCAAGAAAAAATTATTTTAGATTATCTTACCGCAACTGGTTATGGAACAACTGAAGAAATTTCAGAAGAGATTGAAATGTGGAAAGATCTTGGTAAGTTAGAACAACAAGCTTCTAAGTTTAAACCAAAGTTAGATAAAATGCAAGAAAAAGTTGTTGCTCAAAAATTAGAACAACAACAATTAAAAAGAAAACAACAAGAGCAAGCTTCTCAAACATATATGCAAAACGTATATGATACATTAAAAGAAGGAAAAGTAAATGATGTTAAGATGGGTAGAAAAACTCAGGCAATGCTTTACAATGGTTTGGTTGAACCAAACTATCCTTCAGTTAGTGGAAAGAATACAAACTTGCTTGGACATTTGTTAGAGAAATATCAATTTGTAGAACCAAATTATCCTCTTATTGCTGAGGCTTTATGGTTACTGGCTGATCCAAAAGGATATAAGTCAAAGATTATGGATAAAGGTGCTCATACAGCAGTTGAAAAAACTGTAAGAAAACTAAAAACAGAGCAAGCAAATAGTGGAGGAAGTTCATTGGGTGTTCAACAAAGAGATGAAGAAAAGACAAGCTCAAAAAGAAAAATTTCTAGACCTAACAATATATTTAAAAGAACATAAAAAATTTTACATAAACAACAATTATTATTAACTACAAAAACAATTATCAATTATGGCAACTCCAGTTTTAAACAATGGAATTTTCCTTCGGGACACAAGCTACAAAGCTAGCTCACATGTTGATTCTTATCACCTTACCCAGATGCTTGGTTCTGCCGAGCCTATGGATATGGGACCAGTTGATTTATGGGCAATGACTCAAAAAGTTGAAATGCCTCTATATCAAATGGCTTCTTTTGGTGGAAAGAATACTATCATGGTAGACAATGCACGTGGTGAGTATAAATGGCAAACACCTGTAGCACAGGATTTACCTTTCTCAGTAGGAAATATTGAAGCAACATCTAGTCTCGGAGCAGATGGTACTACCTTCAAAATTAAATTATCAAAAAGATCATTTGGACATGGTGATATTATCACTTATGACAAATATAATGGTCTTGAACTTTACATCACAGCTGATGATATTTTACCAGCAGGTGATGGTTTTATTTACACTGTTCAACTTGTAAACAATGACAATGCTGCAACATTAGATGCTACCAAATATTTGGTATCTGGTACTAAGTATTTTAGAAAAGGTTCTGCAAGAGGTGAATATGGTGAAAGATTTTCAGATAT
>TARA_R110000851_G_scaffold52364_2_pt1 | contig 47175 bp, 88 predicted proteins | sample TARA_R110000851 | Tara Oceans TARA_R110000851 (sample SAMEA4397627) | marine metagenome | biome: Polar Biome; feature: [DCM] deep chlorophyll maximum layer (ENVO:01000326); material: water (ENVO:00002006), including particulate matter (ENVO:01000060) such as... | depth 17 m
TTACCTTCAATTTTACTTGGAGGTAATCTCGTTGTAAATGTGAAGGGGTTAGTTTGTCCTTCATGTGCATATGGAATTAAAAAGCATCTCACAAAAACAAAGAAGGTAGATACTGTTAAGCTTGATGTAACTGACCAGCTTGTATACATTTCAGAACTTAAGAATAAAACACTCACCGATAAAGAAATTCATACTGCAATTAAAAATGCAGGGTATGAAATTGGTAAAGGTGGTATAAATAGGAGCTCTCCTAAATAACTTTATGAAGATACGAGATAAAATATTAACAATACTTCTAAGTCTAAGTCTATCAGTATCGATATATGCAGATAAGAAAGAAGATGATAATGGCACTAATGACCCACCTCCTCCTCCACCCAACGTACAGAATGAGGTAGAGAGCAACCCTTCACCTGAAGACTTGCAAGAGCAAATAGACGATTTAAAGGATGAAAATGAAGATCTTAAGGAAGCTCGATTATCACTTATAAAGCAACGTTCTGAAGTCCTTAAAGACTTGGCCGAGACGCAGAAAGCTCTGGATTTAACCGCAGAAGATTACAGTAATGTTAAGAAGGATTTAACTGCAGCTGTTGTAGAAATTAAGTCACTTAAAGCCGTGCGAAGAGACTTAATTGAAGAATTAGATGAAATGGGTGAGATTCTTGATAAAGGTCCTGGGTCATTGTTCAAGGGCTGGGTGTATTCTCCGGAACTTAACTGGGTGTATGTATCACCATCCATTGTTCCTTACTCATTTTCTCAAACTGACGGTTGGATGCTCTATGAATATGGAACTGATCCACGAAGGGTATACTATTATAATACAAAAGAATGGAAAATTTTAAATGAAAAATAAAAAACTAAAACGGTATTCGTTGATTAATATTATCACCGGATATACTTTCGCAGCACTGTTTATTGTGCTCATCATGCTTAATACTCAACCGGAGGTGGTGAACGTAGACGTCGTAGTGGCGGAAGCAGATGAACTGTTCGTCCCAGTAGATCAGAACATAACAGTGGAGCGAACTCGAACCGCTGACCGGTTTCTTGGACACCCGATTATCATCGATAGGGACGTCCACCGGACGCCTATCGTCGGTGTTGATAGATTAACTGGTGTTATCGTTAACGACGCGAATCCACACGTAGCTGTTGTTAGGGGTGGTGTATTAAATACCAATTTACATGAAGGATATATTGAGAATGATTGGCAGCGCGATAGGGTTGTTGGCGTTGATGGTAGTGTACTTAATAGGGACACTCACCGCTATAGCGATGGTAGAGGTAATAGGCGAGGTAATTTACACGTTGACCGCGTTAATGACCACGATAGGGTTATAGATACTGTAGACGAAGATGTAGACTATGGGCTATTAGATAGGAGGTTAGCGGCGCTTGAACCGGATATCCGGGACCGGGCAATTAATAAGTCTCCGGTTGATGATTCTATCAATTTAAATTTAGGTCAACTGACAGTAGCTGGAGATGATGATGCCGGTGAGCTTGGGGATATCACCGGTCTAGGTTTACCCACCGGTACTGGTAAAGGAGAGTTCGGAGTCGGAAAAGGCGGAGAGCTATATGCTTACAATTTCCCTAGTAGAGGTGTTGGTGCTGGGATCGGCTCCGGTGGAGTCGGTGCAGGAGCCGGTGGAAGCGCTGGGTTAGGAGCCGGGATTGGTCAGGGAGTATTGGATGGCGAGACAGTTCCTACATTAGGTGGTATTGGTACATATAGTACTGTTGATGTCGTAACACCGGGAACCGGTACAGATACAGATGGTGATGGTCTTACCGCAGAAGCGGAAGCTGTACTAGGTACAGATCCTGCCAAACCGGATTCGGACGGGGATGGTTATGTTGATGGTGCTGAAATCGAAGCCGGAACAAATCCGAAGAATGCTCAAAGTAACCCAGGCATCCCGGGATCGGAATATTCCCCATCGCTCGGGGGTGTCGGTGGACTAGTTGGTGGAGCCGGTGCTGGAGGAGCTGCCGGTTTGGTTACCGGGATGGTAACGGAAAAGCTTGGTACTGGAGTAGGAGCAGGCTGCGCGGAGTGTGGAGGAGAATGTAAAGGCCATGGACATGGGAGCCATGCCGACTACGATCATCTACCAAAAGACGGCGCTCTTCATATTATGATGCATGTTGATGGTAGCGGTAGCATCCTAAACACTAGGAAACAATTAGATATTATGAAGGATACCCTCCTTAAGGATGCTCTATTACCGTACTATAACAACAATGAAGACTTATATAATAGAAGGGTTAAGATTGTAGATGGTAATGGAGAGCGTACGTTACAGTTCTTCGCTGAAGCGGCAAAGAAGGATAATGTGTTGGCACTCGTTTTTCAAGATGAGGCAGCACCAGCATACCATCTACCAACATTTAACAAAAAGCCTCAGGATCACTATTCTAAAGATATAGGAAAGCTTAAAGCGTCACTCAACGGTTACGGTGGCGTATATAGAGGTGTAATGTTCCAAGTCGATCGAGGAAGAACGTTCGCGAAATCCTTTAAAGAGTTTGTTGAGAGTGCTTGGCGAGGAGAAGGCTACCTACGTTCTAGTAATCTTAAAAAGTATTACAGAGATAATAACACTAACCATATAAAGAATAAAGATGGTATTGTCTTTAGCGATGAGTATCATGCGAAAGACTCCGGTGACCCTCAATATTACCTAGACCTTATTTTTAAAGCGTCTAAGAAGGTCGGGCTAGATTTAAATATATATGGAGCTGGAGTAACAGACGGTGTGTATGTATGGCCGGAAGGTGATAAAGTTAGTAAGAATCAATAAATAATTACATGAAAGATAAGGATTCTAAGTTTTTGTTTGAAGCATACGCGAAGACGGTGCTGAAAGAAGAGTATCATGACTGTTATAAGGATTGCATAGGCCTCGGTGGAACACCGGCTGAGTGCGAGGATGAATGTGCTCACCTAGAGGAAGAAGGTACCGGTTCAGGTCATGAGAATGAACCCGGAACTATCAAACAACGCGGTATTGACCGGAAGAAGCTTCAGAAAAGTAATCCAGATCTAGCTAGGATGAGAGCTCAGTCGAAGAAGAAGATGGGTCTTCGACTAACACCAGACGATAAGAGAGCTTTAGGTAAGGGAGATGTTATCGAGGATGATGAAGAGGATTACCGCAAGCGCGCTCATGCTGCTGGTGAAAAGTTCGGTAAATCAGGAATGAAAATGTTTGTAGATCCGGATGAAGATGATCCAGTTCGTGATGGTCCAGGGTATGACCCTGACGGTAACCCAATCGACAATCGCGATGATGCGGAAGATTCCGGTTATTCAGCTAACGATATGTTAGGTTACGATGATGAAGCTTGGGCTGCGGATGACCCGGATCAGTCAGTCATGGATAGAGAAGAAGGAGAAGAGGCTCATCCTAACAAAGAATGGCTCAATCTAGCATCAGCCTTTATTCACACCGCAATGGCCGGTGACAAAGATAAAGCTTTAGACATGGGCGAAACGCTCCTTCAGCATTATGATGGTCACCCGGAGGAAATACCAATGGATCCAGAGTTAGTCATGCAAATGCTGCGCGCATCTGGTGCATCAGAAGAAGAACTCGCACATATTGAGAGTCCGGATCTATATGATTCCGGCCGGACGAAGTTCTAGTAAGACTAGTTGCTTTTAACTGTTCACCGGTTATAATGGTGGTATGATCCGCCACCTTAGCTCAGCCGGTAGAGCACTTCACTTGTAATGAAGATGTCGTCGGTTCGATCCCGACAGGTGGCTCCATTTAATCAGTTGCAAATAATAAGTGCGTAGTTATAATAAGTGTATGGCAATAATATCAGAAGACAATAGATTTACCTTAGAAGACGATATGACGAAAGCGTTTATAGTGACTGAAGAGATAGATACTCTTATATATAAGATAGGTGATTGTTCTACTCCTGCGACTGAAGATGAGGTATTAAATATACTAATAGGTATTAAGGAGCTATGTAACGTCCGGCACGAGAGGTTGTGGAACACCTTTGAGCGTCTAATAGCCAAGAAGGTTATATTATGATCGATTTTGTAGAATGGCATGACGTTGAGTCTTTATGTGTATCTATATGCTCTGCATGGATAGAAGATAACACTTCACCTCCGGATCATATTATTGGTCTAGCTAGAGGTGGTTTAGTCCCGGCTACGATCATAGCGCATCAGCTTGGAGTTCGTACAGTAATATCCCATGGGTATCATAGCTATGATGATAATGGTGGAGACCCGGCACATGTAAGGAAGGAACATGGTACAATGTATCAAGATTGTATTGAGGATTTGATGAAAGTACTAGAAGGGCCGGTGGTTCTAATCATCGACGATCTATGCGATGAAGGTATAACCATGTCTGGGATGGTGAAGCGGCTAATTAAGAAATTAGATAAACATATAATAGTTAAGACCGCAACGCTATACTGTAAGGAGCACAGCTCGTATATACCGGACCATGTCGGTAAGATGGTCGGTAGTAATTGGTTAGCATTTCCTTGGGAGTCCTCAGAAGCTTTGCAATCTAACAGCGAATCCGCTTTGATATCCGCCATCGCTTGACTTATTAACCACAACTGACTATATAATAACGTAAAAAGTTTTAATTATGAAGACGAAAATCACAATTGCAGCACTCTTGAGTGTCTTGTTTATTAACGCAGCATCTGCTGAATCGCCAGTTAATGGTAATGTAGGGACAAAATTTGCCTCTGATTACCATCGCCGGGGAGCGCAGCTATCCAATGAAGCTATCCAAGCACAAGTTGGATTTAACGTAGGGGTCGGAGGAGTGGACCTGTTCGGAGATTTCCATACAAATCAAGGAACAGACAGCGAAATCGATACTAACGAACTCACGGTAGGTTTAGGAGCCGATCTTTTCGATGATAAGCTTAGCGCATATGTGGGGTTGTACAACACCGACTCGACAAACACCAGTAACGACTTGGAAGCATACGCTTCGCTTAGTCTTTCCACTGTGTTATCACCTAGTATCAGCGTTTACCGCGACACAGACGATGCCTTGTATACCTTCGAAGGTACAATCAGTCATACGTTTGATCTGAACATCGCAAACTTACAGTTAGCCGGCATCCTCGGTAACACTGACGCTACTGCAGTGCAAGAGTATACATATACTGGAGCGAAGGCAACACTGTCTAAGACAGTTAACGATATCAATCTATATACTGATATTGGAATTACCGACACCGAATCACGCGACAATGAAACCGTATGGGGAGTTGGTCTTAGCGTAAAGTTCTAATCAACTTTAATTACCTTAACATTTATTATGAAAAATACACTAGATACAGTAAAAAACCTGGTCGCAGGAGTAACATGCTTACTCGTCTCCGTCTTAGGTTTACTAGTAGTAGCTCAAGTCGTTTTCGGCGAAGCTGCTAGTCTTAACGTCATTAGCAATCTACAATCCGTTGTCGACGGATTTGTTGGAGAAGGTGCAAGCCTCTCCGGCGTGATTGTTCTATTGCTAATAGTAGCTCTACTACAGAAAGGTTCGACCTGCTCAAAAAGTTAGTAATCCTATAGCTACCAAATTACAAGCCACCGGTGTTATGCCGGTGGCTTTTTTTGTTGCTGATATAATAAGTAATAGTATATACTATGGTACTACTGAGCTATGACAAATAAAGACACTAAACTAATTTATGAAGCTTATATAATAAGCGAAGACGAAGTGGCACCGGATGACCGGGCGAAACTTGAAGCTGAGCTAGCGGATTTAAAGTCTCAGATGGATTATTATAACCATGTCGATGATCACTCCAAGTGGCAAGAAGAGACCCCGAAGAGAGAGAAGACTCTAGCAAGAATATCAGATATTGGTAATATATTAAACGCCTCCTCACCACCGGAAGAACAGGAACCTAGACGCGTTGCTATACCAGGTGGATCTAATCGAAGATTCCGACCTAGAGACGTGAATGAGAAGAAAGATGAATTCCGGAATGACGGAACGTTTGAAAAAATGGGTATTGCTGATGATATGAGGAATCAAACTAGAGTTGCTTCATTCTTTTTACGCTATGGTGTGTTACCTACAGAAGCTGAAATGGCTAGAGTTGCTAATGAACCAATGGCTCCTGTAATATTATCACCGTCAGAGCATCCGGAGCTAGAAGGTAAGGTCTGGAAGTGGGACCCGCCTATGGCAGCTCCGGAAGATGAAGCTGAGGACGAAGAAGTGTATGACGATCTAGTGGCAGGTGACATTCCGGATAAAGCAGATGGTCGCGGTCATCTAGTCACTCCAGCAATCATGGCCATGTATAATATTGACCCTAATGCTGATATGGATGCCGTCGCTAAATACTTAAATTTATGAATGATAAAGACAGCAAATTAATTTGGGAAGCATGGGATGCTCCCGTTGGAAATGATGAGAGACAACTTCCGGAAGGAGATAATGAAATTAGAGACCAGGGCATACACGATCGCCCGGATGCTGGTCAGCCATTAAGCGAATATGGTTTGAAGATTGAACCAGGAGAAGAGAGAGGAGATCGAGACAACCCGACGATTGATAAGTTATGGTTAATTAGGCCACTTGGGCCGGAGGCTAGAGAGCAGTTTGGTCCACCGCAGAATGGATATGACGCTTATGACTGGATATATCAAGCCGAGGTCCGGAGCAGATCGATTGAAGAACTTGAGCAGATAGTCATCCGGAGTATTCATAATCACGGTAAGCCGAGATTCTTCAAACCTTATGCTGAGCCGGAAAACAAATCCAAAACCGCTGGATTGCTACCGGGTGAAGACCCGGAAAGATCATGGCAGGATAATCCTGGAGTGTACCCTCCTGGATACAATTAATAGTATCTAGTCGGTTGCTTTCTTTATTTTTGTATATATTATTAAATAATAATGCGGGCCTGTAATGGATTCGACGTTCATTGAAAGTTAATTGTAGCAAGTGAGAGAGATGCCTGGCTCTCTAAAAAGGCATAAAAGTCCTAATTGGCAACGATAACATCGTCCCCTTTGCTTCTCACGAAGCAGAGCTTATGGCAGCCTGAGGCTGCCTCGTACTGTACCTGACGCTTGATAAGGTATAAGTACGACACTATCGAGCGAAACCTAGAGAAGTATGCTAATTGTAAAACTGGGAGGATGACGGCCTCAATAAAGATAATTAGATATGATGTCTGTATCAGATAAGAATAGAATAAACTTGTAGAAGCATTAACCAGAGATGTGACGGACGCCGGTTCGATTCCGGCCAGGTCCACCAATTTAAATTATTATGGAATTAACTAAATATCAAGTAGTAGCCTCTAGAGTACCGGTAATGCCGGTGGAGAAGAGCGGGTGAGCGACTAAATAATTTATATGGAAGAAGAAATACAAGCTAGTGAGACAGTCGATAGCCTTCGCGAAGTTGTAAATGAAGTATCCCACGCTCTAGGTTATAAGGATACACAAACGGACGAGGCTTATGCTGCTTTACATTACACTATATCGACTATTATAGGAAGCAGCGATGCTCACAGTCATATATTAGGTTGGGAAACCGCCCTTCTAGTCAATCCTATGCTTCCGGAAACATTTATAGACTACTCTAGAGATATCCTACTACCTAAAGTGCAGGAGTGGAGGAAAAGCGGTGTTGATATTGAGGAGAAATTAGGTGTGTATATGCAGGTTTTAACCGGTGGTGGAGGCGAACGAGGGCTGATGAACATGAACCCGGAGGAGCGGAAGATGTTCATCGATGTGATAAATTTATGAAAAATAAAGATAGAGACTTATTAGAGAGTGCTTACGACGATATCGCTCAACCGGATGAACGTCCGCGCAAAACTGCAATCGACCGGGTGGAGTGCTTATGTAAGGAGTGTATATATAATGATACAATTGTGGGCGAAGCCGGGAGGATGCACGTATGTACGGCGGCAAGCATACAGTTAAATACCATACAGACTGAGGATTACGGTCCGGTATGTATATGCGAAACTTTCGAAGTTGGTTAAGTAGCTGCTTAATACTGCTCTGCTCTGCGAATGCTGAGATCGGTCCACAGTTACGCGATTTTCTGTGCGGATGCGAATACTGCAAGACTGTTAGGACCGGTGAACCTCTAGACATTGGTAGTCATATGTTACGATGTCATAGCTGGCGTGTCGGTATGCAAAAGACCATCGATCTCATGAACCAAACTAGCCGACCAAACGTCGTGGTTGAGGAAAAACCGGCTAATGTCACAGTTACCGCGGCAGAAGATGATGATAGATTACCACATGAAGACTATTCTTGGAAGGTAACAGAACAATTTGGTTGGGCATATGCCACCACCGGGCAATTACAATTTGATATAGATCAATGGTTATATATAGACAGGTTGAAGTGGGTATGGACAATAGCAGGAGAGCCTCGGTATCTGTACTCGTATGATTATGGTTGGCTATATACTAGGTTGTATATAGACAGTAGGATTTACTATTGGTATGATAAGCGACGATGGTTTCTCTCTAAGGATATCAACAATGACTGAATTCATAGTGTTGACTGACCTCTGGGCAGCCGGTAGGTATAATAATGTCGGAGAGATAATAATTGGTGAAGGATGGTCCCCGGCGCGTGTCTCTGAGTTCTGTGCCTATTTTATGAAGTATGCCGGCACCTCCCAATTAGAAATACTATACAAATTCCTATAAATAGTTATGTGAGAGAAGGAAAACCGGTAGTATGGGCATATTTAGCGTTCCTCATTATATGTTATATCACTCTTTATACTCAATCGATCATCGCCGACCGAGACTACTATCACATTACTGCTACTGAGCAGGCGGAGCTAATTGCGGAACAGCAAGAGACTATAGTTAAGCTAGAGCTTATATTAAAGTATTTAACCGGGTATACGGTCGATGAATCCGATAACAGCCCTATTCACCATAACAGGAGTCCGCGAAGGCCTAATAAAGACCCTATATAATACGATATTTTATAATAAATAATTGTATTGTATGGTCACTTTTAAAGAGTTTTATGAGCTATTAACTGAAGTTAAAGACTCTACGCGAAATCAACAAGAGTTGATTAGAGTGTATGGGTTGAACATGTCGAATGGAATGGTGGCGTCTCCCGAGGATGCATTAATGAGAGCTAAAGACTTGATCAATCAATGGAATGAGGTAGAAGCCAATATAGATCCAAAGAATGATTATTTCGGTTCGCCTAACAACAAGACATACAATCCAAGAGACATATTCAGCTGGGGTAGAATTGCTAAAGACATGAAGTGGGAGCATCCAGAAGGGTTGGAGAACCTCAAAGCCATGATTACTAACCTGTACAGACATAAAGAGAAAAAAGTGGAGGTGAAGAAATCAGATAAAGATTATGATGTGCTGATAGATAATGAACATGCTAGACTGTACCGCCCCAAATCTGAAAAGGCTAGTTGTAGACTAGGTGCCCGGACGAAGTGGTGCACCGCTAGCACTCAAGGACTGAACCAATTTAATAGCTACACGGAGCAAGGAATTGTTCTGTTCTATGTGATAACTAAAAGAAAACAATTCAACACCGCTCAAGCCGTATGGCCTCCCGAACCTGCCAGTGGTCAGCAAGACATGCATGCGCGACCGACCGGTGTTGACTTCAAACCGGAAGAGAAATATGCCATCGCTCTGTACCCAGACGGTCAAACCATGCAGGTATATGATGAAGAGGACAATCAAATAGAGTGGGGAGAGTGGGAGGACATCGCCGCCCAAATCGAGATACCAACCGATAGAGCATTTTATATGAAATTCGGTCCACTGCAAATTGACGTGCTTAAGCATCGGTCGAATACGGCAAAAGCAATCATATCTGGCCAACAGCAACGCGTCCCGGAGGATCAGGAAACCGATGGTGATTTGTTTGCAAATGTTTTAAGGTCTGTTGAGACTATATTTAGAGATAAAGATCCGGAGCAGATATCTGCGCTAGCCAAATACCGGAAGCAGGAAAGTATGCCGGATGCAGTATTTTTAATGGATGTATATGATAGTTCATCATTACGATACTTTACAAGCAGAGAATATAACCCGCCGGGCAGTAACAATTGGTCTAATGGAGACTTTCAAGATGAGATTGTGAGACATATAGGGAGGTTAGCGACGATGACTAAGCAAGTTAATAGTGACGACTGGAAGGATGGGGATGTCGAAGAGATGGACGATTTAACATATAAGGTATACGGGCCTAATGATGGAGACGAAGCAAGAGATGTATTCTGGCAAATACGTATGTATGTATCGCGGCACATGAAGGATGAATGGCCGGCATTGGAAAAGGCTCTTATTAATCTATGGATGACAAATCATGGAGCTACAAATATTAAGACCGCCGGTGGTTATTCAGAACATACAGACCATCCTATGGACAAGAGTCTAATGTGGTTGAGGATGGTGATGGATTATAGGAACGGTGAATGGCCGGAACTAGAGGAAGCGCTACATAAGCGGATTAAGCACGTATTACATTCCTCCCCTGGTGATGATAATTTAATAAACGGTTTAGTATCGATGGGCTCGACCTATAACAGATCAGCTAACTTTGGTCGAACAACTGAAGTCGTTGATCAACGCGCATTTGTTCCGGAGAACGAGGAGCAATTAAAACGTTACGCTGATGGTGAATGGGATATAGACGGCCCACCATTGACTCAACGCGCGGAGCAGGAGCGGAAATGGAAGAAGGGATATAATAAGAGTGAAAACATTTAAACGATATTACTACGACGTTGCATATTTAACGGAACAGCACCACAATACCATAATGGCAAATTGGGAAGCTATGGTTAAGAGTAGTGAGGAGCTGTATGCAGCGGTCGAGATAATGAGCGCTATTGATGACGCGAACAAGGAATGCTTAATTGTAGGTGGAGCAGTCAGGGACATGATTATGGGGAAAGAGCCTCATGATATTGATCTAGCTACAAATCTACATCTCGATCATGTGGAAAAGCTTTTGAAGAAGAGTCTACACCCGCCGCCTAGTATACATAATATTGGTAACAGTTTGGACTTTGGTGTTATCAGCGTTGTTTATAAGAACTACACATTTGAGTTAGCCCATTATCGGACAGAGGTAGGTCACCGTATGTCTGCAGAAGTGGAGTTAGTACAAGATTTTACTGAAGATAGTAACCGCAGAGATATCACGATTAACTCGATGGGTATGAAGATGTCTGGGGTTATATTGGACCCTAATAATGGTAGAGAGGATATTAAGAACAAGGTCATCCGCGCAGTCGGTGATCCCCGCCACCGGATGAAAGAAGATCCTCTGCGCATGTTGAGGGCAATTCGATTCGCCGCGAAGTTTGATTTTAAGATGGATGACGAGCTTAAGGCTGCAATTGCAGAACAGAAAGATGATCTGTTTAGAGATGAAGAGGCTGGAGTAGAGGGTGTTAGTCCGGAGAGACTAGGAAGCGAACTATGGAAGGCAGCTAGCGTTAGTGGTCCGGCACTAGCCAATTACGTGCAGCAGTTGAAGGAGAATGGCTTGCTGGAGAAGTTCTTGCCGGAGATAGATGTTATGGATCAATACGAGCAGAGTAAGGAACATCACCCGGAAGGTAATGTATACAACCATACCTTAGAGGTACTTAAGGCGAGTAAGGTAACTGGTAACCCTGTAGCTATGTTAGCAACACTATTCCACGACGTAGGTAAGCCTGTTACATATGAATATATAGAGCCTACTGAAGATTCCCCGGAAGGTAAGCATACATACTACGGCCATGATGCTGAAGGTGAAAAGTTATGGCATGCGATTTCAGACAGACTTCGCTATCCAACTAACGTCAAGAAGGGCATTGGTCAGGTCATTGCCAACCACATGTTTCCCTACGCACTGTTAAAACCAGAAGGTGGCGGGCGCCCGTCAGATGATAAGATAGTGAAGAACACATTAGGATTGGAGCCGAATGTTACTATAACTTATGGTGGTGAGGAGTATGATATAAACTTGCAAGAAGTGTTAAGATCAGTCAATGATGCGGACATTGACGGTCGACCATCTGATGGTGAAGTGACAAGCAAGAGACAATCCGGTGACAAGGAAACGATTTGGAACGATGTTGGCCGCGTAACGAAGAAGTTTGGTGATGCTCAAGCCATTAAGGCTAAAATGCAAAACATTATCAATGGAGATAAAATCAAGCAATGGTTTCCAGATTTACAAGCCGGGCCTATATTCGGTCAGATTATTGATGCTACCAAAGAGTGGGTGTATAATCAGCACCCTACCGGTGTTCCTTCAGATGAAGAAACTAGATTGTTCGTTACTGATTATTTAGAGAACACTTAAAAGTCATCTAATTATAGTTCAAGTTGCATATTACTGATATTAAGTATATAATTAATATATGACGAATAGGAAGAAGGATAATAAACATCCTAGACCAGAGATATATCGCATTACATTCAAGTGCGGTGCTTGGGTCGCGAAGTCAGAGAGGTTCTATAATGTGTTTCACTCTAGTGAGGCACTAGAGGATATTGCTCACTCTTTCTATACAGGAGCTATTCACTGTAACAAGATTACGGTCCTGGATATCGAGGAGTATATAACATATTCAAACTCATGGGTATCGAGGATGGATCAAGCTCTAGACAATTTAGAAACTGTTGATATAGACACTCTAACAGTACAATCCGGTAAAATTATAATTAGTAAATGAAGTATGACCCAAAACAGAGACGTTCGCTCGGTGGTGTTAAGGCTTATAACAGCGAGACGTTCTTAAATAGTAGAGAAGCCCGAAACATCAGAATCCAATGCGAGATTACAGAGCCCGGAATCCGACTAAAGCGACTAGGCATTAACCACACGATACAGTTCTTCGGTAGCGCTCGATCAAAACCAACCGACGATGTATATATACAAGGTCATCACCTATCACATGAGATTGGGAAGTGGTTGGTGAGCGACGAAACCACAGACGACATTGCAATAGGTTCCGGAGGAGGACCAGGTTTAATGGAGGCTGTTAATAGAGGCGCTCATGAAGCTGGTGCACCATCTGTAGGGATGGGTATTAGCTTACCGTTCGAGCAAGAGAATAATGAATACGTCCACCCGGAGCTTGACTTTGAGTTCCATTATTTCTTCACTCGTAAATATTGGTGCGTGTATCTGTCCAAAGCGTACGTCGCTCTACCCGGTGGTATAGGTACCTTAGATGAGTTGTTCGAGGTGTTGACTTTAATACAGACTAAGAAAATGCCGGCAGTACCTATCGTACTATACGGTAGTGAGTACTGGAATACAGTGGTTAATTTTGATCGACTAGTCGAGTTAGGCACCATATCTAAGGACGATTTAGACCGGTTTATTATTTCTGATGATTCGGAGGAAGTAATTAATTATTTGAGAGATAATATTACGATGGATTGCCTTCGCGATTCCGGTCACCCGGAACCAGGAACCATATTCGAATTCTAATCTTTATCGACCTTAACTAGGAACTTACCTATATTGTGTTCGAAAAACCTAGCCTTTTTATATAACATTATCTTCTTTTGCGGATTCTTCTCTACTTTAGCTACCGCCTTAGTCTCTTTAACCAGTTCAGTGGTTATTACATATTTAACTACACTACCGGGGTTTTTCATATGCACACATGCTCCTGAACGTAACTGACCCAGAATGGCCAGTTCTTAGCAATCCCCGGGTAACCTATTTGCTTAAATGCGCCTCTACCAACATGTGAGTAGAACCCTGGGCCGGGTGCTCCTCTTCTATCAGATCTAGTGTTTATGTATTTTGAAAACATACTCACTGAGTAGAAGCAATCATCTGCTAGGTCAGTTGTCGGTTTAATTCGAATCTCACTAGGCGTTATTTCCTCTATTATACCGATAAAGTCTCTCCTATCGTAAATATACCGGCGGAGAGTTAGGAATAACCTATATGTATCTACATCATTTCGATTGGCTTGGTATAGTGTATATAGTAACCAATCCTCTGATGCATCTAACATGTAAATATTTAATGGAGTTCCGGGTGATTTTTGATATATATTAGTATATGCCGGAGGAAATAGAAGATTTTAAGTTCATACTAGAGACTAGGGTAGATTATGAGGAGGCCATAGCGGCGTTAGACGAATCCATTGAAGCTGCTAGCTTACTGTCGATCTCAATCGCGAGAATAGCAGAGGCTTTAGAGGTGTATGAAGAGAAGCATACGATCAATAGAGACTACTCAGACTAGTACCTATTTTATCCTACGTGGAGTATCAGTCTTAACTATCTTTATAATAGATCGCGGATCCGCCTTGTGTCCGTTTACCACCTTGTGTATCAATGATGTCCAGTACTGAGCCTCGACTAGAGCCTGTTCATATGTCTCGTAGTTGTTCCAGCTGGTACGTCTTTTATCTCTAGTGACGACGAAAACAAAATTACTATCTACCATATGTGATTATTTAGTCAAAAATGGTGGTGATTTAAGCAGCCGGCCGGGTTGCACCTTAAGGTGCTGTAAATACCATTAGTGTGTTAGCGAACCAAGGCAGGGACTTTGACGATTTTCGAAGAAAACTCTCCGCATGACTATCGTTGACATAACCCATGGACGCCAATCTCTCTTTTATATAATCATTTGGTTGTTCATTAACATGACCGGTACCTCCTTGTCCCGGGACTGCCCAAGAGAGTATCAAGCCTTGCTTGTTACATGCATGTAAATTATTTAGAAAAATATCTTCATACTCCTTGGGTATATGCTCTCCTACTTCTAGACAGAGTCCCCAATCCGATTGGCTATCAAAGGTGCAAGGCACAGAAAGGTCTTTTACATAACACTTATCTTTAGCGAATTCCCATTTACCCGCCAAGGTTCCAGTTAGAGGATTTCCGTCGTACCCTATGCAGTCTATATTGTGTTGGTTAAAGAAATGCACATACTGACCAAAACCGCACCCGATATCTACTAAAGATCCTGAACCCCTATCTTTTAAGAAGGTCAATATTGCCTGAGCTAACCCGCCATCAAAATAATCGGCATCCGCCGAATGTTCCAAAAAACACCCCGTGTCACCGAACTTCCTTTGTCGTTTTTTATATCCAAAGTTTATAAAATCTGCATGATATATTGTATTAATAATGTGAATAGACTCTTTTGTTAAATCCTCAACAGTAATCCTCTCGTCCGATTCATTTTCAACCGGTAATTTACCTGTTATAGAGCAGTTATATTTATTCATTAAATTATCAAACTCTTCTTGTAAATTCTCGATACTTAATATTTCAATTTGTTTATTGTTTTCTGTTTGTTGCTCCCAAGTGTTTGCTTCTACATTATAAACATATGTATACTCACTCGCTGGCAATAAACGACAGTCATGAGCAGCAGGTTTTACTGTAGGTAATATTGCAATAAAACTATTTATATCACCATCGACCCCCCATGTTTTCTGCGCCTCCTGGGGCCTTGTTCGACAATACATATACTCGGATATTACACGAGTGTATGGATTTCTCGTAACGCAAAATGGTTGTTTATTGTTAAAATATATATCATAGCCGGCGTTATGTTTAAACATTTTAGGAGGAATATGCCAACCGCTGCAATTTGGTTGAAAACCTTTCCATGGAGGTTTTTTGTATGGGCTATAGTCAAATTCCCAAGACCATTGGTACCCATTGTCGCGACCTAGTCGCGATATAGATGTACCTGCATTTTTAGGTATGTGTATAAAAGTCAATTCCACGTTACTTCCTCATTAAACTATTTATATTGGCCGAAACTTCTTTGAAGTGAGCCTGATATTGGTACGACAGTCCCCAACCAAACAGCTTAACTGCTAGATACTCTCTAGGTATATCCTGAGTTGAAAATTCTTCCGGCCACTTACCAGTTCCCTCATCTCCTAAGCGGGGTTGAGTCCAAGAAAAACCATTAAATTGAGCCGGATGCATTGCTGTAGATTTAAAGGTATACCACTTCATTTGATCGGTATGAGAGGATCTTTTATAACAATTCCATAACATTAAATCTATTTTAGTTTCACCTGCCCCTAGCTCTTTGAATATCGATAGTCGTTTCAGTTGCTCATGATACATTAAAAGGTTCATAGCTCCTTCATAAGAAATTATATAGTTATGAGTACAATATGCATAATCGTTCTGAATTACTATATCGTCTATAAGGTCTAGACCTTTAGCCGTCGGTGGCCAAATGGGCGGACCGCCCAGATTGCAGTACAGAAAATCATCCTCTACTTGTTGAAAATATACACTTAATAAATCTCTAAATTTGTCATGAAAGAGGACATCATCTTCAACAACCATAGCATGCTTAAGGTTGTTAGATATGATAGATTTCCAAACCTCCTCATGCGATAGTGTTAGTCCATATTGACCACAACCTTCCTTCATACCATAATCAGATGGTGTTATATATTTACTCGCTACCTCAGTGACGTTATCCTGTATACCTATCCTAGTAAATTCACTATTATATACCATATGTCTAAGACCTGCTACTGGGTTAGTCGCGTCATTTTTATAACCAGATATTACATAGGTCGGTAATTTATCTATATTTACACAAGCTTTCATTTACAATTATACAACCCTTTGTGTCGCCTACCTATCTCTTTCCAGCTATTATCCGTACAATACTTACTTGCGTTACGTGTTAATGACCTCTGCAACTCTACATCATTAACTACTCTCTTAATTGCCCATGCTAGTTCCTCCGGTTCCTCTCTGTTGAACAGATGCATGCACCGGTGCTCTTCGTTTAAGGTTTCAAACGCCGGGATGTTGCTGGCTATCACCGGCTTGCCGGATGTCATGCTCCAAGTTAGTGCTCCGGAACCGCTGAAATTTTCTGCCTCATACGGAACAAGACATATTTGAGTATTGCCATGCTCAGCATCAGCTTGTTGCTCTGTCAAGAACCCGGTGATTCTTATTCGATTCTTCACTGCTGTATATACGTCACCCCACCGGTGCTCACTTCTTTCCCGGTCGAGATTTGTAGCGAACTCTAAAATGTCTGTGTACTCGCTCCCTTTACTGTTAGGATGTCTACCACCCATACAGGTCAATGTGTAATTGTCTGGTAACAACCTCAATGCACGCATGGCGGTATGATAACCTTTGTATGAGCTTATGAAGCCAAATATACTCAGGTTGACCACCCCGGCCGGATCGATCGGAGTAAACTCTAACCGCCGGTCGATCACACCATGTGGTACGACAGTCACATTGTCCGGGTGAATACCAGCATGGAGCATGTGCTTCCGGGTGTTGTTCACATGCACAATTGCCGAGCAGTCATACCTAGGTTGGAACCAAGGTACCACCTCTCGATTCCATATCCTAGTCAACAAGCGATCTACTATGAACCCCCAGTCGCGTTTGATCGTTCGCCACATGTCTGCAGCCTCATAGAATATTTCCGGACCGGTATGAAATGTAACAATAGTCCTAACTTTAGCTTTATTCAATCTCTTAAGTAGATAACCAAATCTAATAATAGAATCTGCCATCTCACCACCACCCATGAATAGACCATACTCATGCTGTATATGTACAGCATCATATCTATATCGGATGGCTTTGTCTACAAAACGATCTAATATTTCTGTGATATCATCATCATCAAAATCTACTAGATCCTTCCGCTCCGGAAGAGGGTAAACCTCTACCTCACAACCGATAGATGATAAGCCACTCACAAGGTTCTGCGCGTATGTCGCGATGCCGCAAGAGCAATCGTATGTTGTTAGTTTTAATACCCTTATCATATATAATATATATGCGGATTACATGAGAATACCACTAACTACGTGTTGTAGCAAAGATTAAACGCAACCCACCGCTCTAGTCGAAGTCTTACCTATTTTAATGTATTTCGCTATTTTGGATAAAATGTGTTTCTCAACTGTGCTCATTAGGTTATAATTACTTATCCCTTTTGGTCGCATTTAGTATAACCTGTCCTTCATCCGTCCCCTTTCTCTCACCAGAGGAGAGCATATTTGCCTACAGTTATTTACCATCGCTAGAATAAATATTTACATATGAGCGAAAAATTCATTGTAGAAGGTGGCCTGTCAATACCGGCAGGAAAAGGATTAGAGATGGATGGCATGACGTTAGGCTCGGTGTTGGATACCCAATCCGGAACTTCGTCAACAGCCTTACTATCTGAAAATGCTATAGTCAATTACGTAACCGCTAGCATAGGTGCTAATGATTCGATTGATGAGGCTAGTTTAAAGTGTACAAACTCGGCAGTAGATAATTATTTACTTTCTTACGATTCCAGTACATCTGGTTTCACTTGGGTGGTATCACCAACTAGTGGCTCCGGAGATATTACAGACGTTGTTGCCGGCACAGGTTTAACGGGAGGTGCTACGAGTGGTAGTGCAACATTAAACGTAAGCGGACTAACAGTAGCAGAACTAGCAACCGGCAGTTTACAATTAGGATCAGAATCATTTAGTGATGATGATACGTCATTAATGACATCAGCTGCTATTGCAAATAAAATTGAAGGATACGGATACGGTGCTGGTGGCGCTGGAGACATTACAGGTGTTACAGCAGGTGCCGGTTTAAGCGGCGGTGGTACCTCCGGCGATGTTACCCTAGCGGTAGATGCTGCTCAACCGCAGATCACCGGGATTGGAACAGCCGGTGTAGCTACAACGTTGTATGGTACAGCGACCTTTAACCAAGCAGTAACCATGTACGAGGAATTAGCTGTTGATGGCGAGACAACGCTCAATGGTAATGTAATTCTCGGCAACGCCACTAATGACGACATAACCTTCACCGGTCATGCAGCTTCTAGTCTCGTACCAAAGGTTGATGACTCCTTAACGTTAGGAACATCTGCCTTACATTGGGACGTTACTCATAGTAACGAAGTTCGGAGCGATGCTGCTGAGATGATCATTAGTGCTGATGGAGATGAAACATCCGCTTCCGGAAGCGTGGCGAATACATTAACATTAAACGCTAGTGCAGGTATATACACTAAAGACGTAGTGTCAATGACAGCCGGTTATGTAACAACGCGCACTAAGAAAATCGACTTTCAAAAAAATATGACCGGGTCCGCTGTCACGGTGTTTACCTTCACCGACGCTAGCTATAAGGCTGCTAGAGTGTTCTTCACGATTTACAATGGTGCAGGGAACACCACCGCCGCTTCCATTATGATTGTTAGTGATAACGCCACATGCGCGGTTGGTTCGGAAAACCAAACAGCATATGTTGGCTCTCAAGAAAACTCGACATGGTCAGCTACATCTGACGGTACAACGACAACAGTTAAATGCAATGCCGTCAGCTCCAGCGTCATGAAGGGTACCGTTGAGCTTCTCAATTGATTGCTTAGAGTACAACTCTTAACCCTAGAGGGGCTCTCCGGAGCTCCTCTTTTTTTATGTCTCAATATAATAACCGTTGCATTATAATAGGTGTATAGTATAATAAGTGTATGGGTAGATTTAAAAGTACTAAAGTCTATGATGGGTTCAGCACATGCTTCCGGCAGTGGAGAGCGAATGATTCACACTGCAAGTTTTTACACGGTTATGGGGTATCGTTTAAGGTTGATTTTGAGGGCGAACTAGATGAAAAGAATTGGGTGTTCGATTTCGGTGGTATGAAGAGATCAATGAACACTATTAATGGCAGAGAGCCTAAGAAGTGGATGGATTGGTTACTAGATCATACTACAATCGTCGCAGAAGATGACCCAGAGCTAGAGACATTCCATGACCTAGAAGAGAAAGGCATTATACAGTTGAGGATTGTACCGGCCACCGGAGCGGAACGATTCGCTCAGTATATATTCGACACACTCAACATATTTATTAGGGAAGAGACCGGCGATAGAGTTAGGATCTCTCAAGTAGAATTTAGAGAGCACGGCAAAAATAGCGCCGTATATAAAGAGGAAACATAAGTTATATGAAATTAAAGCAGCTACTAAAAAATACGATAAAATCTAATCACATCGGAGATTGCGTATACTCGGAGGGAGACGAAGTATACGATAAGGACACACTCGAGACCGGTCGAGTAGAGGAGGTTATCTACCCGACCATCTTCTCCAAGGATAAGAACATTAAGTATAGGATTAACTGGACTCGGCAGACCAAGTTTGGCTTCCCTGCGCTGGTATCTGAGATCGGACTAGCATCCAATAATATAGTAATACGGTCGAGCTAACCGCCAGCCCTTATGCCGGCTCCGACTAGTTTGTCGACACCGTTATTCCGCCAGTCTTTCATTGATTCTGGAATACGTTATTTTATAGTTGCGCAATTGCAGTAAAGAGCGCATAATATAAGAATAATGAGGAACATATTTAATCTAGATCACAGCTCATATGATGTGATCATAACCAAAGGTACCAGTCATGAAACGAGCAGATCCTAGTCAACTAAAAGCAGACATTAAAACTTATATCGAGCGGCATATGGAGGGTCGTTCGAACAATTCAACATCTCTCATAAGCTTCGAAAATCCAACCATATACATGCTCTTAATGAGAGCGATGGATTACTTGGAGCAGCAAGAAGAGGTACTTGACGAGGTCGCCAGGATCGGCTCAAGGCACAGCCTATGAATAATAAACTTATTGCTGATATTTTAGGTCAGCTTCCTCCTAAATTTAAAGAGGAGGTCAAGCCATATAAAGGGGCTATGATATATGATCATAAGACCGGTGGAGAAATTCAAGTAATGTCTAGTGAGGTATACTCTGGATGGAAGTCATATCAACCCGGTCGTCATGGCCGGAGCGCAGTTAAGAAAGCTGGGGCAGTAAATACATGTCATATATAAATCGACTATGAGTAGTGGAGAGAATCTTTTAAGTTGCTCAACAAGTAAAAAGAGCTTATTATATAATAACAATCAGAAACATTTAACAGCTAATAACACATAATATGGATTTACAAATTGCAGAAACTAGATTACAAAAAGTCAAGAACATCAAGGTACCGGATATCTTTTCCCGTCGCATGAAGACTGGCATCGCTCGTATCGATAATTTATTCGAAGAGGGCATATTGCCAGGCTCGGCGTTTACTCTTACAGCCAAAGCCGGCTGTGGTAAGACTACTTTGATGCTACAAGTGCTCGACGGTATGGCCAAGAACGGCTACAACGTCGGGTATTTCAGCGGAGAAGAGAGCATTTATCAGCTAGCTTACACTGCTAACCGGATTGGAGCGACTGAAGTTCAGATCGCTAACGTCACTGATATCGATGATATCGCCGCTCACATGAGTGATATGGACTTAGTAATCATCGACTCGTTTCAAGCTTTAACTAGCAGGACTAAGATGAACTCTAGGCAACTCGAAAAGTACGCTGTACAGCGACTATGTCGTGAGTCTAAAAGTACTGAATGTACGATCGGCTTCATCATGCACTTGACCAAGAGCGGAGATCTTAAGGGTGGTACTATTGTACCTCATACGGTCGATGCTAATCTTAAGGTAGATACTATTGCTTCTGCCGATGATGATCAAGCTCGAGTAATATACTTCGAGAAGAACAGGTTTGGTCCTCTCAATGAGCTTGAATGCACTATCGGTGGTAAGGGATATGACTTCGATGCTATCATCGTCAAGGATGAGGGAGAACAAGTTAAGGGTCTTCCTAAGAAAGCTAGGAGAGCTAATGATATAGAGAAGATCTTGACCCATGAAGGTAATATAGATCTACCAACCGTAACCGGTCTGCTAGAAGGAAATTTTCAGAGAGCTCAAGTTCTACTCAGAGAGCTTGTCATCACCAACAAACTGATCAAGTGGGGAAGGGGCGCAACCGCCAACTGGACGCTCGTTGAAGAGATCCGCCTTGCTGCAGAAACCAAGTAAAGGAATATATAATATGAATAAATACAGAGATCCAAAATCAGGACAATACGTCCACTCACCGGCTAATAGGAATAAGAAGCTGATCAGTGAGCTGTACAGAGCCTTCAACCACTTCAACAGAGTATTTGCAAACGGTGAGCTACCTCACGTTGTAATCACTCTTCAAAACCGCGGACGGCGCAATGCATACGGATGGTTCGGTCAAGGCTTCTGGGTTGATAGAGTCACCAAGGATGGTGTTCATGAGATCAATCTTAGCGCTGAGTACCTCGCTCGAGGGAAAGATGGTTTACTAGAGACTCTATTACATGAGATGGCTCATCTACTCAACGCATCGAAAGACATCCGGGATTGCTCTAGCGGGCAATATCATAACAAGAAGTTTAAGATCGCAGCTGAACAGTTCGGTCTTAAGGTTGTTCGGTCCGGAACAAAAGGATGGGCGTACACTAGCTTAGACTCACCGGCGGCGGAAGCGATTAGCCAGCTTAAGCTAGACGGTACACTATTTAAGGGACTACGTAGGGTAGAGGCTCCTAAGAGAGTCGAGAGATACAAATCATTGATCGTTTCTCCGGAAGCGTTTGATCAATTGCAAGATATAAGAAAGTTCACTGGTCTGTCTCAAAAGGAGGCAGTAGAGAAAGCCATTGATAATTTTATAGGGGACATACTCTGAGCCACAAACAGGATACAACAGATGACACTTAAAGAAATTTTCACAATAGAAACGAACGAGCAATATAAACTCAGCAAAGTTGAGCTTGTTGCTCTTAAGAACGTTATCGCTATTGCTAGGGAGCGTTTATGGTTAGCGGAAGCTTATCCGAAGAAACCGATGATGAATTTGGACTTCGCGGAGGACCTCGGAGGTGGGGAGATCGAAACATGCAAAGCTTCAATTGCGGCATTGATCAAGGCTGCGCATAGATACAGCGAAGGAGCTAAATGACCGGCGGGCCCGTAGCTCAGCGGTTAGAGCAGTGGACTCATAATCCATTGGTCGCTGGTTCGAATCCAGCCGGGCCCACCAATTAATAATAACTATGACTAGAATTAACTTAGTACCTCCAAGAGAGTTAACTGACCAGCATTTGGTAGCTGAATACAGAGAGATATTTATGGTCGGTACTAGCTTACAGCGATCTATTGCGAGTAAGAGCTGGTCTAAGACTTTGACCAGCCTACCGGTGGACTTCACATTGAACAAAGGTCATGTTAAGTTTTTCTACAACAAGGGCTTTTATCTATACACACGATACCATCAATTAGTATATGAAATGAAACAGAGAGGCATGGCTCCTGATCCTAGTAGACGATTTAAAGTAGAACAATGGCCGGTGGAATTATGGAATGATTGGGAACCAACCCTTAGAGATAAACAAATTATACGTGAGCGTATCAAAGAACGAATAAGCGAAAAGCCGGGATGGTATAGATGGAGTTATGTGGAATTATAGAATAATCAAAGATGGAGAAACCTACGGATTATATGAAGTCTTCTACAATGATGATGGTGAAATCGCGGCGCACTCCGAAACCCCTGAAGTGGTTGGAGAGAGCGTTGAGGACATTAAGAGTTCTTTGGAACTCATGCTTAAAGATGTTAAGAAAACCTTCTCCTCTTTTTATCCACTCGTTGTGGACGAAGAAAGAATCCTAGCAAAAGATCAAATAGAATTTAAGGATTGGTATGATCCTGAAGAAAAGTTAGAGTCTATTGATATAGAAGATTTAAATCTTGACAAATAAATAAAAAATGAAATATATATTACCACTACTACTTGCTCTTGGAGGTTGCACGACTGTAACTAAAAACATCAAAACCACCAAGGCCATTGACCTCATTAAAACAAACAGAGTCTACTATCAAGCATTTGATGAAAAATGGAAGCATGATCCCGGAATTAATCCGGTTTTTGAAACCAAGGCAGAGGCAGAGGAGTATGCAGAGCTTAATGGTATGGGTAACAGTCATTCATACGAAGTGAGAGAGGTTGACTATCGGTATGAAGTGCGGGTCGGCTTTTCGGATTACACTTATTCGAACGGTACTTGGGAGAGTACTCTCCACACCGCGGATGATTTCAATGATGCGTATGAGTATGTTGTTGAATATAGTTCATCGCATAGCGATTTAATAATTTACGATCTTAAAACTGGTAAACAATTTGAGGAGACACCATGATATGAAATATAAGTACAACATAAGCTATCTAGAGGAAGGTAAGAAGACATCTATCAACTTCAATTCAAAGAGCGGGATGATCACTTACCTGAATAAGAACGCGAAGAAGGTTCGCAAGCTAGTGAAACCGGTTCTTAATTTTGGTGTAGTAGCCTTACCTATAAACACGACAGTATGGAAAAACAATTAAACAGAGCCGGGATGGCGGAATTGGTAGACGCAACGGACTTAAAATCCGTCGCCTGTAAAGGCATGAGGGTTCGAGTCCCTCTCTCGGTACTACTATAAGTATTAATATGAACAACGATTATAAGAATGAAGATTGGGATAGTGTATATGGACAACCGGACGAGTCATTCGCTCAGTTCGATAGGTTTGTTAAGAGCGCTCTGTACAGAACTATATGTACAGACGCGGATGGAGGAGACAAGGACAGTCTAGAGGTGATGGAGCTGATATCAGACATGCTAGGTAATGTCTGTTGGCATTTGGAGAACGGGAGCGATAACTCGCGCATTAAGTATGAGATCAAATGTATGAATGAATTTGTCGCGACGTGGGGTGACTTTAAGTGAACTTCAATAATGGAGGGGCTTGGAAGGAAGCTGTTCTGGATACTTTAATCGGAGCATCTATAAACATCCCACTAAACACTATACTACTATACGTCGCGCTATGGTGCAAGTGGTCAGTCATTACTACCAGCTTAACACTAAGTGCAGTATTTACTATACTAGCGATCTTTAGAAAATATGTTCTCCGGAATTACTTTGAAAATAAAAAGTTGCACTCCGGATGAGCAGACTATATAATATACATATTGCCGCTGATGAGTTGGTGGCTCGTTCTTTAACATTTTATTCACTTTTGTAGACCGACGGGTTTACAAGGGATGCTCATAGAAGTCGCGACCTTAGCGACATGAGCACTCACGGCCTTCCTGCGGGAAGGGGTCAATAGTCTAGTGACAGAGGCTAGGGTAGGTAGCCCGATATAGTTTAATCAACTATCGTGAGGTACAGATTAGCATTACCTATAACTGAAACTATAGGTATGCCCCCTGAAGGTGAGGTGTCACAACCAAGGCCTTCTTTATCGCGTAATAACGGACCTAAGGACGTAGCGCGCACAATCTCTTTCCATTGATGGAATTTCCGACGAGCAAATGCTTCAGGAAGGGTAACGCCGAGTAAGTGGCAGGGGTATTCCGTTGCAATTAGGAATCTGTTGAGAGAAGGCTGAAGAGTAACCTCTCCCCAACCACTTTATAAGGCGGTAACTGCGTAGCGGGCGCTGCCTTCATTTACCCTAGCATCAGCTGTCTACTACTAACCGCGGGAACCACTATTTATCCTCCACGTCGTGTTAGGTAGCAGCTGATGCTTTTTATTTAAAAGGTTGCGCAAAGCGCAGCAAACCACTAATATATGAATATAACAAACAAATCAATGCATGAAGATATAGTAGATCACGTAGCATACGATAAGGGCTACAATATAGGTCTTGAGGCCGGGAAGAAAGCGGCATGGGATCTAATCGGTGAAGTAGTCAAGTGCTACAAACATCAGTTAAACATACCGGATCAAGGACCTGGGTTCAGAAAGAGATACAACAAGCGGGTCGGTCGATACGAAGCCGCTCTGTACGCGCAGATGGTCGTGAAGAAGGGTTCGCTATGATGTATTACGATGATGGGATAGCTAATGAGTTTGAAAATGCTCATCAAAAAGGTCTCCGGCGAGGGTTTGATTTAGGTTGGTCTTATAAAGGTAGATTCGACAGACAGTTGATACAGGACACTATCGATGAACTAAAGGATAAAATACCTAAGGATGCATACGCTATTAATGTTTTAGAGAAAGCGATAAAGATGTTAGTTGATCACCCAAGTAACAGAGAGAATATATCAATAAATTCTTTTTAGTTGCTCAATCAGTTAACATCTAATATAATTAAGACATGATCATTGATACAGACCCAACATTTTATAGCTATCAATTAATTGATTATGGTAAACCATATAGCGAATGGAAGCCGATTAAGATAGCTAAACTAACTAGTGGCGAAGCGCACCAACTTAACTATGCGCTCGCTCTAAACGGAACAACTAAACGATATATTAAAAATGACAACTAGAGAAAGCAAGCCTATAGAAGAGTACTACCTGCATGACTATGGAGATGGTAATGGATGGGGAATCAATAGCAAAGGACCCGGCAAGTTCAGTGTGATGACCACCGGTCGCGTTGTAGAACAGCGTGGCGTGGTACAACTGGACATGGAACAATACTGGCATGGTGTGTTGAGCACTATTGATGATTATACATTCATGCTCAGTCCGGAGGAGGCTTTCGACATAGGTACAGCATTAATTAATGCGGCGGAAGACGGAGAGGGTACCGCAGTCAGTAAGCGAATTGCTGCGGAAGTCGTAGCGGAAGAACGCGTTAAGGATAAATAAATATGTGGTTAACCTCAATCGACCAGATGTTTTCAAATACATACACTTCCTAGATACAGGCAGGACGTGGAGTATACCTTTGCAAACATGGATTAAACAACCGTTGAAGAAGATAACTTTAATAGACGAAGAGCTAGGTGCATGGTGGTCATGTAAGGTAATGCACGGTAGCTTCTTTGATATAGATAAAAACCCGACCATAGCATATGGAGATGGAGATTACTATCTCGTTGAGCATATCAACAATGTCCATGTCAGAGATGTGCTAGTTGGTCTAATTAAGGATTGGTAGAATATGTTCGCAAGTACTTATAGAAAAGAAACAAATATGAAGGTAAGAATGAAAGAGAAAAAAGAGCGAGGACCTAGTAAGAAGCGGAAGCGGGTGACTAAGAAAAAGGCCGGTAGTCCAGGTGTACCGCCGGAGACTTGCCCATATATTGATATTGTTCAAAGAATGGTTAAGGATATGGCCGGGGCGTATCAGAGTATGTATGAGAAGGGCGAGCATAACCCTATGGTACATAAGCTAGAGGAGCAAGCAATTGACACTCTAGAGTATATAAGGACTAGCAACGAGACATTACGCGACAATAGCTTATATTGGTATCAAGAATATAAGCAGTTGGTATAAATCTCAGGTAAGATAAAAGCCGGAGGTGGTGAGTGAAGTGGGACAATGTATCTAAACCGGTAAGGAGAAAATTTTCTCACTTAATAGTACTGTACGAGGAACTAGACATTTTGCGAAAGAGAGAACAGACGGAGAAGGTCAAAGGCGCGATAGAGATATTACAGCAAAGATGTAAGGTGATCAGGGATGAGCTTCGAGTTGAGAAATAAGAGTTGCGCAATCGCTGTTAATACACTACTATAATATTATGAATACAGAAGAAAACATTGATACATACTCTACTATACTGCGTGTGTTAGATGGGTTGAAGTATACCCAACTAAACATTCAAAGCAAACCAGCAAGGGACATGTTAGCGAGAGAGATAACAGTAGAGGTTGACAAGAATATTAAACAACTTGTGGAGGCGATTTGCTGTGGCGGATAAATTTGAAACATTCATCGGTGTCGCTGATTGCCATGGAATAGAGTCGTTGTCTCGTAAGGATGAGACAACGAACTTCGACCAATCATGTCGGGTATTAAGAGCGGATGCTAATAGACATCGCCATGCAGTATATTTCGAGGCAGATCTAGATGAACCGGCGTTGAAGATTATCAATGAGAATTTAGACAATGGTGAGTTTGAAATGGCACTCGAATGGCTCAAGCGATTGAGTCTAGAACTTAGGAGCTTACCTACACACGAAACCAGTTGGGAACTCATTCCCAATACAAAATTAGACCCATACAGATAATGAAAACTTTCGACGACTTAGAGTTTGAACAGATATATAGCAAGGAGACCCACGGGAAGGAGGCTTGGCAAGCTCAATGCGAGCTTGGTCGGGGGTTGGAGCTATCTGTTGTATATGGTGACGGAAATTATTGTGACTACGACTCGCATGGATCACCGGCGACGTACGAGGTAGCAGTGCTCTTTGGTAGAGACTATGTACCGCTTCAAGCATTTGATGATGTGCTGGGATGGCAAACACCGGAGCTGATTGATCAACTCATTATCGACATACGATCGGACCCAGCCTATGTTAAGAAGAGAGTGGACGATAAGTGTAATGCGGGTAAGAACCTAGGTTAATTAAGTTGCTCTTCATAGCAAAATCACCGATAATTAAATTATAAATCGCAACAGCACACATATGAATTATTCAACCATTGAAGGATGTATTAGACAAAGTAACAAGGACAAGATTATGACAAAGACAGAAGAGAAGAAAATATTCCCGGTAGGACCTCTAGAGGAGAGTGAGGTCGGTTATCCAACCATCCGGGTTGAGAAAGCGTTAAGCCGGGCGATGGGAGTAAATAAATTTTTGATCGAACAGCTGGAGAAGATAGACGCTCCACAAGTAAGACTTGCGGAGGCGATCGCAGATCATCTAACCGAAGCCCGGAAAGAATTTAAGGTCGTTGTTAACGAAATTAATTACGAGTACGGAGAGGGGTGAAAGAGATCATGAGAAAAACATTATATATCATACGAGGCTTACCGGGTACCGGTAAGAGTACTCTAGGAGAGAAACTAGCGGACAGCTATATGGATTATCATCCAAAATTTGGTGGTACAAAAGTACATTCCTATGCTGCTGACGATTGGTTTACTGATAGCGAAACGGGAGAATATACATTTAACCCTGCAGAGCTAGGGGAGGCTCATGATGAATGTAACTCCCGTGTCAGAGGTGCAATGATGAGCGGAGTCGAGAATATTTGTGTATGTAATACATTTACACAAGCTTGGGAAGCAGCTCCATACTTTAAGTTAGCAGGTGACTTCCGATACACCCCAGTGGTATTAGAGTGTCAGAGTGAATTTGGTAATATACACGGCTGTCCTCAGAGTAAGATTGATGCGATGGTAGAGAGATGGGAACCTATAGATGAGCGATGCTCCGGTCGGTGGCTTGGAAAAAAATGAGGAGGGGAGGTCAGTTATGAGCGAACAAGCACATGGGTATGAGGAACCGGATTGTCCTGTAACTGACAGGAAGGACATGATCGATGATTGCTACATTCAAGTAGAATTTGGGTACGGGAGCGACAAAGATATGTGGACGTATAAGTTCGGGCCGGTTCATGATGTTGTTGGTAAGAAGGTGCTGGAAGCTATTCAATCCCTGATGACTGAGGGTAAGTCTGTGGAAGACTTCGGACGCGATACTATATCAGAAGAATTTGACGAGAATTGGTGGGCAAAAATGTCTAAAGAAGAGCGGAACGAGTACAGAAGGAAGTGGGGGCTCGACAATGAGTAGGGATGATTATCATGCTGGTTATGTATCCGGTCTTAAAAAAGCCTACGCACTAGTGGGCCTGCTAGCGGATTATTATGCAAATAAGGTGGTTTGTGAGGATGATTTACCGGCACATTACACCGTTGAGTTGAAGAGGAGAGCTTTCGAGGAACAGAGGGAAGCACAGGTAAATGCATGTAAGTACGCGCAGCATGTTATTAGAGCAGGTGAGCGGAACGAGGAAGAGGAGCGACCATTGTGATTCGACGAATGACTAGTGTTGTGCTCATAGCGTTGACCGGATGTCAGACCCAAACGGTTATTGATCGCGACGCGGCATCACAACCGGTTTCTGATAACACAATACCTATACAGCAAACATTATCTATTAAGACGACTGTACCACCATTCTGGCCACCGCATAAGTTCACACCGGTGGTTAGTAATAGAGATTTTATGAATATAGTAAACGAACGAACACGAATAGTAGGTGAAGGGAACCGGGAGGGAGAAAACCTAATACAATAATGAGCGCGATACCTAAAGATTTTGCAGAGCTATTTAGAGAGGACGACAAGAAACCGGTTGATGTTGTTCTTTACTACGACGATATACATGTAGTGGAAACGTTAGAAGAAGCCAGAGAGTTCCGTTACGAGCACAATGACGAACCGGTAGAGATAGGAACACCGGTTGGGTTTGATAAAACCATGCCGACCGGGGCACTCGCCCCCGGTGCGATACCGGATATATATCTGGTATGCTTCAAGGGTATATACTTTCAAGGGCTAAAGGATACTACCAATAGCTACCCAAGAGGTGACGTGGATTTCGGTACAAGTATGGAATGACATGATTGAATTTGGGTATGAACATGCAGCTAGGACGTTCGCGTATCAGCAAAAAGCTTGGTACGGGAGAAAGTCTAAAGTATACTTCAACGGGAAGTATTGGGTGTGTGAGGTACTATAGTTGTTAAGTTGCGCATCAGGAGAAAAGCGCTTATAATTAAGAGACAATCAGATAACAACAGAAGGAAAATTATGACAATGCAATGCAACAAAACCGGACTAACTGACAACGAATGGAAGACCATTCTAGACGTACTTAACGTTTATGACCCAAACGATATTATGCACGTTTATCCAGAGATGGGGTCGCCGGAGTACGTACAGGATGTAACTTCAGCGTTTCATAAGGTTCGCAAGCACGTACTAAGGATAAATGAACGTGAGGGAGTTACTGTAGATCAGACCGAGTCAGGTCTAACCTTAACTCAAGAGGAGCTCGACGGTGTTCGCGAATCCAGCTTTGGAAAGTAATATTATGCCAAACGCCCTAGTAGATTTTGACGGAGTTGGACTAGATGATGGCTTAGACGCAAAAGACGTTGCAATGGCCATGAAACAACGAGCAATTGAAGAACATGTCTCAAGTGGCAAGGTACGAGCAGCATACTATAATGCATATTGCTACCTTAGAGATTTAGAAGAAGCCGGAAGAGATCTTAAGAATGAACGACTTTTAACACTGGCTATGGACATGCTCAATAGCCTTGACCATTATCACGACGAACTAGAGGACAAATACCAATGGGACTAACAATTAAAGTAGTAGTAGCTAGTCTACTACTAGGGGGATGCTCAGCGTCTAAACACACTGAAGTCATTTGCGACTTCACAGATCAAAGATCTCATGTATGTCCGAAAGAAGGTCATGGCCCATGTCCATTCTGTCCGGTTAAACTGACGGCAGACGACTATCCGGTCAGTCTCAGCAACTACGATCAAGACGATATTGAAAGGAAGGCTCATGCTCTAGGAATCCGTACGGTGGATTATCTTCACTTAGTGAACAATCAGCATCGGTATTAAGTTGCGCTTACTCAAGAAGTATCACATAATATATAAACAATGAGGATAACAATAGAACCATACAGCGGTGGTAAATATTCCGCAGAGACTGACGCAGAGCATATTAGCGCAGTGATCGAACTTTTCAAGGGACTTTTAGTCGCCTCCGGGTATCATCCGGAGAATGTCGACGAATATTTTAACACTGATGAGGAATGGTTCCCAACTGATAAGGAAAATAACAATGAAAATTAACACTTACAAATTAGAAGAAGAAGACCGGTACGTAGACTTTCGCTCATATATCGGCGGAGTATATTTTGGAGATCCCTGCTATGTAGTACCAGGATGGGACGACGATGTTGATCTTTGGGATCAACTTTGCAACAAGATGTTCGTCCCAGTCACTCGCAAGCATCCAGAGACTGGTGAAGAATTCACTTCTCAAGAAGAATCCTTTGACGGTAAAAATATCATTCGAGTTGTCGATATACATCGAAAGATGGATGAACCACCGGGGAGATTCTACATGTGGAACACCGCTTACGGAGATGGTAGCTATCCTATCACTCTTAATGACCAGAAGGTCGCGGACGTTGGAGTAGATGCTGGATGTCTTTCAATCGTTCCAATGAACCTAATCAAAAAATGGGGAAAAGAGGCTGATGCAAAGAGCGACGGATATATCTACGAAGGTCCAGGACTACATGGTTTCCTAGCAGTCGAAGAGGGAGATATGCGATGGAACCGATGGGATGTCCTCACCGGTGACAATTCTCAGGAAGATGAAGAGGACGATGGCTACTGGGCCGGTGAAGATGATGAGATGTATGGCTGATATTTATTATGTTGCGCTTACTCGAGAAGTATCACATAATATATAAACAATCAGATTACAACACTTAACAGAAAGATCAAACAATATGACTAAACAATTAAAACAAACAAACGGAGTCAAAGGCGATGGCTTTTGGGGTACTTGGCAGGGAGTGGTACACGGAGTACTAGAATTTAACCGGTATCAATGGTGCATTGACGAGGATAACGACTATGCTAACGCTAAGTTTCATTTAGATATATGGGACCCGGAAGATGGACTAATTTACACAGACTCGCTGTTCCTCGAGGATCTCCAAAAGAATCTCAAGGCGGCAGGGTTCAAACACTACAACAACATTAGCTATTCCGAGCAAGGTATGCAAGGATCGAAATTCGTTGACTTAGACTGCAGTGCTAAATTAGCTAAGGAAGCTAAGGAACTAGGGTACGGCGTTAACTTGGTAGGATAATATTATGGAACTAACAGAAGATACAGACACAACCACATTTAGGGAAAACGAAGAGCGATCAAGCCGGGTTACCGGTACGTCACTCTTAGGATACGTTAACGTATCGTACGCGACGTTAGTCGAGCTATTTGGTGAACCTTTTACCGGAGACGATGTCGACGGATACAAAACCGACGCCGAATGGCATATCGATATAGATAGAGGGTATGAAGATACCGGCTTTGTTTCCATCTACAACTACAAGGATGGTAAGAACTATCTAGGAGCTGATGGTCTTAACGTTGCTGACATAACCGACTGGCACGTAGGCGGCCGGACGAAACTAGAGATGTTTCTCTTAGAGGATTACATCAAATCAGTACCTCACCTGTAATGACCAGGAAAGAAATTGAGATTAGTGAGCCGCAATGTCTTGGTCATTATGATGCAGGGTGGGTGGATGGGGCTAGGCATGAGCGAGAGGTAGAAGAAGCCTATCGCGGATGGGTTAATATTGCTGATCAGGCTCCAGAGAAGGGGAAGCCTCTATTGTACTTTTTTGACTGCACCGGTGTATCTGCAGGATACTATTACGGTATAGAGGAAGATTATTGCCCAGTGAATGGTCATCAGTTCGGAGGACCAGGGGGGTGGTTGACTGGAGATGTGACGCACTGGCAATATTACCCAGGATCCCCGGTAGGGTTCTCTGACTCTCACTTTTGTTCTCACGAAGACGGCTATATGGGTAATGAAGAGCTAGGAAAGGTGGAGGATGGAAAAGGTAATCATGACTGAAGAACCTAGTCAATGGTGGACGCGACTGATTACTTCTGCTGATATTATAGGGATTTCTGAGACTACAGTTGAGCTTATATTGATGGTAGGGGCGATGGCCCTTGTCCCGATTGTTGTATTGATGTTAGGTAAATGTATAGAGGGGTTGCGCTTAAGGTAAAAAGCGCTTATAATTAATAAACAATCAGATAATTTAACACAGGAAATAAGATTATGGCTTTTACAGATAGACAAGAAATACTTTGGGACGACGTTGAGGATCTAAAGCTTCGCAAGAGAGACACACCTCTTGACGGACATCCTCAAGAATGGTACGAGAGACATTACATCATCAAGCTAACTACTATTCTCGGAAGAGAGTTTTACTTATGGAACAATAGTCCCTGCATTTGGACCGAAGATATTGAAGGAGCATATCGCTACTCTTCTACACCTTTTGGTCGGCATGCACGAGATGTGGACTTGAACGAGTCCAGGCTTAATGCAGAGGAACGCGGGGTTGATAGTAAGATACAATTCGAAATTGTTGATGGTCAACAAGATCTACTAAAAAGAAAAAGGATAGCGAATATGAAACCGGGAGTTCAGAATGGGTAGTTACTGTTATTTCAAGACAAAGTACTATATTATCGAGCGGGTTGGGGTTGAATACAACTATCGGTTCATGACTAATATAGGAAAGATGCCGATGTACGGGAATCCTCTAGGGGCGACTGAGCCTACGTTCGGTAGCTTTCTAGATGCCTTTAAGTTTCCTACCTACCGGAATGCTACTCATAAGCTAGCACATTGGAAAATGCCGGGTACTTTTCGCGTAATGTATGTTGATGAGGAAGAGGAAGTTCAACATGTAACGGAACCTGTCGATAAGGAATGCTTTGAAGAGAGAGACTGGCAGGAATTTCATGAAGAGAATGGAAAGAGCAGATAATGTACAAAGAAATTATTAAAAACACGTTCGCTAAGCATGCTCGTAAGGGGCAACTTATCAAGACTCACTTATTCCCGGGAGATCCGGGGGGTGAGCTGTATAGGATGACTGAACTACAGAATAGAGCATATAAGGTTCGGGTGATGAGTTTGTTTTGGGAGAGTGAAACAGTTAAGTCAACTGACCTTAAACCTCGCTCGCATTACTTAGATTTGAACCTACCTTGCACAATTTATGTCGAGGAGTAGATTGTCATGTTAAGTTGCTCATCAGGAGAAAAGCGCTTATAATTAAGAGACAATCAGATAATTTAACAAAGGATATAAGATGAAGAATGAAGAATTTTACGTAGTCGAAGCAGTACTATATGAAAAGAATAAACCATTTGAGGATCAATATTTTGAATTCACTACATATGCTGTATGTGACAATTGGGATATAGCACGACAAATTGAAATTAAGGATGGGCCACGGGGTCGGAAAGACCTTCTCAAGAGCAGAATTTTAGGGCCATTTCCATTACAGACAAAGGAACTAATATAATGAATAACGAGAATACACCTTTCATATACGATACGGTAGTAGATTGTATATGGGAACATATGGAGCAGCACATCCATAACAATTTGGGCCATTACGGTTTGGAGTTTATGGACAAGTTTCTAGAGCTAAAAGAAATAGCAGAAGACATATACTTATGCCCTCCAGACACTCCAGAGAGACAGGACAAGTTTGTAGAACAGAACGGATAAACTGATTAGAACATGAAGAAGCAAAATACCGTAACAATGGTTGATCCGGACGAAGGATGGAAATATGGATTTCCGAAAGTGCTCCCCGGTGAGCTCAAAGGCAAAGATATTACTTCTTGGCTAGTACAAGAAGGGTATCCACTTGAAAAAATTGAACAATGGAATCAATCTTCCTTGGGGTACCTCCCATGCAGACAGTGGGAAGCGGATGCATTACTCCCGAAACCACGATAGAAGAGAGTTGCGCTTTATAAGAAAAGAGCTTATTATATAATAACAATCAGATAACGAAAGAAAGAAAAAATATGACAGTAGGAGAACTTAAACAACATCTTTACGAACTGACCGAAGGCGGTCAAATTAACGAAGATACTGAAATCCGGATGGCTCAACAGCCTAGATGGGCATTTGAATATGCAACCGGGTTTGGTATAGCAACATCTAATCATGCCGAAGCTGGTGCACCACAAGTAGCGGAAGCTCTATACCTCGAGGAAGGACACCAAATCGGTTATCTTCCAGAAGGGGTAGCACAGCAATTGGAGTGGTAGATGGATAGATTTGCTAAGATGGATTTTCTTTCGAAGACGGCCGGGCAAAGTACTTTGGACAAGATGCAAGAGGAGATGGTTATGTTCATGAGTGACGAGTATTTTTCAGCTTTTTACGAGCACTTCTGTGACTGTTATAAGCTCTGTCGGGATGAAGACGAGATATATCAATTGCTAGGGGAGAGAAAAATAAGAGTTGCGCAATCAAGAGAAAAAGCCGATAATATATAAACAGTCAGATAATTTAACAAAAGAAAAAAATGATACAGGATTTAGGACACATCGACGAGAAACCAGCACATGAGTTCGAAACCGAACCGGAGGAACACACTAAGATGAACCGGTGGGAGAAGATGGAATTTCTCGAAGAAACCACACCTGTCGAGACTCACACTAAGACCATTCTTAATGAGCTAGTTGCTTGGATGGGTGATGATGACTTTAACAGGTTCTATGATCATTTCTGCAGCAACTGGGACATTTGCCGGAGCCATACAGAACTTAACGAAAAATACGGAGAATAGAATATGAAATCACTACTAATATTACCAGTACTACTCTCAGTCGGTTGTAACACGCGACTAGAGACATATCAAGAGAATATCCATCGGCAGGAAGTTGATCGAGTAATTGTAGAGACTATTAACGAGCGAAATTTTAGAATGTGGCAGGCAAATCAAACGAGATTCGTTGGGATGAAACCCTTTAAGTCAGTTACACCTTGCCCGGCAATGAACGGACATATGGTATATACAGAGAGTGAATAAAATGAATGTATGGGAACCGGTACGTATAAGTAAGAGTTATGAAATACATCACCACTAGATATGCTCGTCACAGAGAAAACCTCCTTACTATGAATTATTGCAAGCGTTTCTTTAAGTTTGCTTCCTTACCGGAGCTTAAGTTCTGCAAAACACTGGGATTCGTCTTAACTATTCTATTCTAGAATCAAGTTGCTCTTATTGAGATAAGCCGTTATTATATAATAACAATCAGATAAATTAACAAATAAAAAAATATGTCAACACCATACAAAACATTACACGATATTAAAGCAGTAGTCACGGCGAGATGGAAACATCCAAACTGTAAATTTCAACGACATGAACATGCAGAAGTATCTTCTCAGGTACTACCTCGGGAGTGGGTAGGGCGGGATGGAGAAATTAGGTCCGGTCGCTCATACGTCAGTCAGATAAAGCAACGTCGAGTTGGCCGCGTAGGGAAGGTCCTTGCTGTCAGCTGCAACTCACTAGGGAAGATCCGGTCCAACCGGGGCGGAGCTAGTCATGTTGCAGAGCGGATGTATACCAGATACTACATACAATTTACTGACGGAGTCATTATGGGATATGACAGTCACCACCTCACGAAAGCTTTTGGTTCCTATACCGAAATTCATACAACCTAAACTAATACATATCAACAACTTATGATACAACGAACACAACGAAGCGTAAAGACGTTCAGCAGCATCAATTTCTTCCCTATAGGGATGTATGCAAAAGGCTGTAAAGGTAACTTAGAACTAGATAACGGATACAGGATTACAGTCTATGGCGGTATTAACGAGAGAGGCGCTGATGGCGCATCCACCTTTGACGTACGAGTTGTGGATAATAAAGGTAAACCGGCTAGGATTTCAGGGTACCCTCCATATCAACGAATGGTCACCGCGGATGACATCACCTGTATGTTAGTCCAGTGTCAAGTACACAACAAGCGGCGACATCATCGCTACAATTCCTATGCTCGATGAATCGGAAGAGGAGTTCTATACTAGGATGAAGGTTATAAACCCGGAAGGTCAACGCAGTTTAGAAGAATGTCAGGACTTAGACCGAGAAAAGGTCCAGAATCGATTGAATGTTCTAGATGAAGAGATTAGAGTTCTAGAGAATCGAGTCAAAGCGCATGACACTGGTCATATTAAGACTACAATCAGTACATTAAAGGCACGCAAGAGAGAGATCGAACGGCGATGGTCTGGTGATCCGGATTGGCTTGATGAGTATTTGACAGGAGAATGGCACGGATATTAAGAGTTGCACTATTACATTACCGACCTTATAATATATATAATAACAGTTTAACTAACCAAATAAATATAAACATGAGTACACTTACAGAATTTGCTTCAGTAGAGGACCAAGCAGGTACCTCTCTTAAAAACGCCACCAGCTTAGAGGACGTCATCGAGCGCGCTGGATTTGACTTTGAGGTCGAGAAGGCCGCCCTTTATAATGAAGGTAACGCCGAACTTGACGGATTTTATGCTCTTCGACGCGCAGACACCAAAGAGGTGATGAACGTTGTTCGAGGACGTTACCAACCGGTACACAACAGACAGATGTTCGAACCCTTTGATCAGATGGTCAGGGACTTCGGAGCCTCATATGAGAATGCTGGTTTAGTCCGAGGAGGACGAACTTGCTGGATCTCAGCAAAGCTTCCAGGAGACATTACCGTTAACGGAGAAGATAAGCTAGAGCAGCGAATTGTTGGGATGGCTCATCATGATGGTACTAAGCGTAATAGCTATTTTCAGTTCACTCGACGCATTTGGTGTAATAACATGCTCCGGATGCTTCAATCAGAAGCAAATGCTCGAGGACATCACGTCCGCCATACTACTAAGTGGCAGGATCATTTGGAGAAAGCTCGTCAAGGATTTGAAGGAGCCCTACGAGCAGCTAGCACTTTCGGAGATCAAGCCGGTAAATTGGCGGATCATTCACTCGGGTCTAATCAGGCTGAGTGTTTTCTCCAGAACCTTTATCCTATCATCAAGGAAGATAGTAAGCAAAAGATCACTCGTACGAACAATCGTCGCGAGAGTGTAAAGGATCTATTCCACAATGGTAAGGGTAATGTCGGAAAGACTCGTTGGGACATGCTCAATGCAGTAACCGAGTACTATGACCACCACGTAGGAAACAAGAAGAGTACTCCATCAAGCCGGTTCATGAGTAATATGAGCGGTTATGGACCAGATAAGGTAAAGCAACAAGCATTCGGACTCTTGCTTAGAACAGATAAGTTCTTGACTCTAGACCCTCAACTTAATTAATTTTATGGAAAAAGATCAAACAATTCAAAACCTAAACCAAATGCTAGCAGTAGCAACCGGACGCTTAGATGTCGTAGCCGGGATGCTAGCAAAAGAACCGCTGGATGATCAGGAAGTCCGACAGGTTCGAAGGTATGCAGAGAAGGCTAGAGATAACGTCGATCAAATGATCGAACGACACAATAACGGTGAGAAGGTAGTTGAGTGATCGATACCGACGTCCAGCTCCTAAGACATCACATTGTCGATAACATCCCAAGTTGGGAGACGTTCGTAAATGAATCAGCAAATGCAGCCGTAAGTTTATATGGAGACAAGTACAATAAGTGGGCGCTGTATATACCTGCACTGATCTCAGAGTTAACCCATGATGTAGGTACGTTAGTTGGCACGATGTCCGAAGAGTCTACAGACCAAATGTCATTTATGGATAGTCTAGAGCCAGCCCCCTCCGTAGATGATGAGTTACCAGAGGAGTCAGAGATAGGGGATAGGATGAGACAGTTGATGGGAGGACGATCACAACCAATCAGTATGGACCCTTTTAGAAATTTTCAGGTTGAGGCTAACACGAAGGACATCGATCCAAGTGCAGATCCTGACCTGTTTGTATAAGGAACGTTCTAAAAACATATGCCTTTCGCCCAATAACTATTATAAATAGCGAAAAAGCTCATGTTTTAGACAGAAAAGCCGGTTAATAGCCGGCTTTCCTTTTGTTTAACCTAACAGAGAGAACGGCTCCTATAGGTACTCCGACTATACACGTATATACAGTACCCGTCCCCCACTCCCACTTTGTCCCTTAGCGCTCCCGCTGTAGGACCCTTTCCTAGTTCCTAGATGCTATAGCCCGGCCGCGGCGGGCCCCGGCGGGAGAGCCCTTTCGGGGAGGTACCCGGCGGGAGGGCCCAAATCTCGTCTGGAAATTCTGGTCGGGTGCCGATTCATGCATTCAGTCCTCAAGTCATATAGCATATTAGGAACGGGCAGCCCCTACGGCACCTCTATAACCTCTCCTACTACGGCGAATTAGGTCAGTTTAGCTTATGTTATATCTTCTTTTGTTGCGCTTATGGGAAAAATCCGGTATTATATGTATATGAATAACGAGGAAGGGTTAGTGAGGTAGGACCGGCAGTCCAGCAGCAAAAGTAGCGGTGTAGGGACGTGCCTATTTTCCGTATAGTATACAGTTACGGGGAGAACCTTTCCCAAATATATATAAAATAGTGTTGCGCATCTGATGAGAATCAGTTAATATTATATAATCATGAGGAAGATCAGATTACAGATCATTTTTACCAAAAGCCGCCCGCACAAGAGAAAGAATCGAGTGTTGGATCGCAAACAAAAACATAAAGGAACAGTACAGTATGGATAATACAATAGAGAGGGTGATATTAGAGCTCGTTATAAAGTTAATAGAGGATGATAAGAGGGATCCTCTAGTGCCGGGAAGGCCATTAGAAGAGGATGCAGCATTTGATATAGCTATAGAGATGCTTCAAGAGAGTTTAGGCTATCATACCCTCAAGAATTGTAAGAATAAGGTTGGGGAGATCGACTATTAAGTTGCGCTTACTCAAGATAACCGCCATAATATATAAACAATCAGATTAATAAAGAGGATTGATATGAAGAGAGAGTATTATATAATGGAAGTTGAAGGAGAGGGATGTTATTGTTTATGTTATGATGATGTAGATGGTAATAGAGTAGTAATAGATTGGGATTTAGAAATTAGAGAGGACTGATATATGGAAAAGCTTATAGAATTAGCAATTAAGGAACAAAAAGAAATATATGAAGAGATGAGGGAAGTTCATACTGAAGAGGATATCAGATTATCAGTATATGAGAATCTTTTAGACAACCTCAAATATTATATGGCTGATGTAGCTTACGGATAAGAGAGGGTAATATTATGGAAAATAGATTTAAGAAATATGTAGACTGGATAGCCAGTAAGGTAAAGGGCGGAGATATTATAGAATTCGATTTGGAGATGTTTTATAAGTATCTCCCGTTTATTAAGAATCGCGAGGTATTAGAGAATTGTATAGATGAAGAGAATGAATTAGGCGAGAGCCTAGAGTGGGAGATGATTGAATTTGTAGATGGCGTGTAAGTAAGTTGCGCATCAGCACTTCAGCGCTTATAATTAAGAAACAATCAGATTAACACACAACACACTATGACAATATATGACAGCTTACTACTTCTTCCGATGCTCATTACGATGGGTATTATGTATTACGAACTTTTTACTGATAAATGCGAGCTATTCAAGCCCGTCGGGGATAAGTAATCCACGTGGCATTGCCGGATCAGATCAAGTCACACACCATATGCCTACTGAGGCAAATCCGCAGAGGCTACTTCACACGCATACCATTTCACATCAAAGGCATACTAAGAGCAATCAGACAATTATGATAATAGAGAGAAGAGACCCACTCACGGGTAAGAAGAACACTATGGAGATCTCCTTAACTGAAAGCCAGCGTGAGAGAATCGAAGAAGGTGTCGAGTGTATGCAGGTGATCATACCACTTCACACCGCAGATGAGCGAGAGTTTCTCATCTCTGGGATAATGCCTGAGTCTTGGGATGCGACTTTTCCACCAGAGCAGGATGACACGCTACCAGTGTCAGAGAAGTAAGTTGCGCTTACTGAGCATTTAGACGATAATATAATAATGAGACAAATCAATAGTAATAAACAATGGCATGAGTGGTTCAGTTCACGACGTGAGAGGCTTAACCTGAGACTTACACTGGCTCAAGATGCAGAATGGAACTGGCCGAGCACTAGAGCTCGATGCACAGTGAATCGGATCGAGAGAGAGATCGAAGAGCTCAATGCAGAGGAGTTCGTCGTCCCAAACTTCGACAGCGACTTTGACAGTTGCGCTTTAGAAGGTGCTCAGCTATAATATATAAACAATCAGATAATTAATCACTAACAAAGGAATCAGATATGGAAAATCAATACATAGTACTTAAGAACGGCAAGCGGATGGAAGAGTTCCTCCCACAAAGCCTCAATCAGATCATCGAGCTTGTCCGCAGGCTTGAGCTGGGACTAGATCGTCTCACAGATCATTCACCCTACACCGTCGATATCGCAATTAGTTAAGTTGCGCTTCAGCAGAAGATCCGGTATAATATATAAACAATCAGGCAATTAAGCCACTCAATAACAAATCAAAAAATCAATTATGTCAAACGAAATTAAAAAGAGCCGAAAAGCAATCCACAATTACACCCTCGAGAGCAAGGACGGACCAGTTCAAGTCGATCTCAACAATTATGTTGCAGTTTGTTCCGTTACCGGAACCTCGAAGAAGTTCTATCATACCTATCTTGCAAATCTTATTGCAACCAAATATGATAATAACATTTCCTTTTTCGAGACCGAATATGTTTCCAGAGAAGGAAAGAGTGTTGGATCTGGAGAACGGAAAGCTGCTCAATTGGATGAGCGCATTCAAAAGCTCTATAGTAAGATCAGCATCCTTAAATTGGAACGTGATCAAGTATCAGTCAGCTAATCATTTTTAGACCATAACTGACTGATTTGGGAGCAGGTGAATTAAGTAACCTGCTCCTTTTTTTTACACTGATGGGTTATTCATTCAGGAGAGGTTGGGCACCAGGAGGAGAGTTCTCTGATCTACCAGATGATCATCAGGAGGCCATAGCAGGAGTGACAGATATAACAGACATGTCCGTACTCAAGACTCTATTCGATATAGACTATGACATAGATGGCACAATACCAATCACGATAAAGAATGTGTACAAGATTGTGAACGGAATGTTTGAGCTAGTTGGAGTAAAGATTCCACCGGAGGATGCCTTAGAGTGCCTAATGACATATAACAGTACTCTGAGAGATGAGCAACTATAGAGAGACACATGCCGGTCTCTGAGAGAGCCCCGCGTATATAGCCCCAGGGGGTGCAAAAACTTAATATAGTGGAAAGGGTATAGAACAACACAAAGACCATGCTCCACTTTTTTGTGCAATTTCCACCATCTCCGCTATACGGCCCCAGAACCTCTTATCCGGTATCCGAGGAATTTTTTTTTTGCTGTAAAAGCCGGTTTCCATATAAGGGATTACATAAATAGTTACATGAAGATTAATAGCCAGGAAGAGATCGATAAGCTAACCGGACCTCAATTAGAACATATATACACTGCTATGCTCAACGAAGCGAGTTTTGACCCAAGCGCACACAATGATGAGCAGGCTAAGGCGGAAGCTATGAAGAACTTAGCTGAAGCCAAGGAGACTATATTACAGTGGGAGAGGATCCTCAATGCCTGGGTGCACATGGGTAAGGAAGGCCTAGACGAAGATGAACTAGGGCAACTAGAATGGGCTAAACGAGGTGTTGAGAACCTTGTGGACTGGCAGTACTAGAGTAAGTCTGGTACTTAGATCATTTATCTTAAAAAATTACTGACATTTAGGTATTATTCTCTCAGAGAGAGCTAAGTACTTATGTGAGTAAAACGTATAAGATAGATTATACCTCAGACAGCATACATCACCATCGATTCTACAATGCTCTTAATGAAGATACTGCCCGTAGTATGTTCCTAACGGATGCCGAATACCACCATACAGACGTGGACTCGGAAAGCTTGCTAGTAGAAGAGTGTTGCCGACATGACCCATATGTCACGGACAGTGGTTGTGAGTGTGAATGTCACGAGGACTGATTGATTACCGGTGTCGGTAACGGTGTCGGAGCCGGCGTGGTGGCCGGCGGAAGAGGCGGTGGACGTGTGTCAGCCGGTAGGTCGGAGCCGGCAGCTCGGCCGGCAGAGCCGGCGGGAGCCAACTAGAAATTCTCTTATTTAACCTGCGGCCGAGGGGAGCTTATACTATATTATAGATTAGCTTATCGTCGTCGGTCTCTATCCTAATATGCTTGCAGTCGGGATTGTCTAGATACGTGTCGGATATAGAGTCCATGACCTCTCTATGAAGATGCCTCTTGATTGGTCTAGCACCGAAGCCTTCCTCATAGCATTGATCTACTATAGCAACCGGGACGTCCTTCGCCCAGCTGAGTCTTACCTTAATTTGCTTACGTAATATACGTCTAAGCTCGTCGAGTTCTAATTGACACACCTTACTCAACTGTTTAGGTTTTAGATTATTAAACATAACCACACTATCTATACGATTTAGTAGCTCAGGCGCCATGTGCTTATTTAACTCCTTCTTGAGCTTGTCATCTATCTCTAGCTTCTCATCAGAATAATCGCGGCCAAAGCCCACAGTAGTGCTTTTATGTATAACCTCTGCTCCTATATTACTAGTCATTATAATATAACAGTTCCTAAAACTAACGTCTCTGCCTTGACTATCGCGGAGGGTACCTTCTTCAAATATTTGTAGTAGTATTTGCAGGATCGATGGGTGTGCTTTCTCTATCTCATCTAACAGTACAACACAATATGGATTCTCTTTAACTCTAGTAAGGAACGATCCACTATCAACATTCTCATGACCTACATACCCAGGCGGAGAGCCTACTATTTTACTTATAGAGTGCTCTTCCATCATCTCGGACATATTCACTTGTACTACAGTGTCCATGGTTCCAAATAATAGCTGATTGAGTATCTTAGCTAGATATGTCTTACCTACTCCGGTTTGCCCTAGGAAGAGGAAAACACCAATAGGTTTATTAGGTGAATGTAGAGCTAGTCTTGCTCTCTTTATAGTCTTAGATATCTCCTTAACAGCATCGTCTTGTCCTACAACATGCTTAGTGATGTTACTAGAAAGGTATTTTAATTTCTTACCCTCATCCTGCTTAATGCTGCTCACCGGGATTCCGGTAACCTTACTAAAGTAATCATCTACCGTCTCCTCATCAATTCTAATCATCTTACCCTCCATTCCAACCCATGTTGATATAGAGTCATCGATATGAGTATTAATCTTATCCTCCTCCGCTGATAGTATATCTAATTCATCTGAGTCCTCATACTTAACAGCGAGCTCCTTTCTAGCCATCATTTCGTTAAGCTTGTCCTCTAGCTCCGGGTTTACATAAAAATACTCCTTAAACAGCTTATATCTTAGCTGCGATCCTATCTCATCCATAACATCGATAGCTTTATCCGGGAATCGTCTATCCGGTATATATCTATGACACTTATCGATAATATTACGAATACACTTAACAGAGTATCTAACTCGGTGATGATCCTGATAAGCTCCGCGTATACCCTTTAATATCTCAACCATCTCCTCTTGAGTTGGCTCGTCTATTCGTATCTTTTGAAACCGCCTATTAAAAGCACCATCCTTCTCGATAAGCTCTATATATTTATTAGTTGTTGTCACTCCAATGCATGAGATCTCGCCCCTAGCTAGCTCCGGCTTAATTACATTACTAAAATCTAAGGACCCACCACCAGACGCACCGGCACCCATAACAGTATGTATCTCATCAATGAACAATATAACATCGGGTGTTGTCTTAAGTTCCGCTATTAGATCCTTGAGTCTCTCTTCGAACTGACCTCTGTACACCGTACCAGCTACCATCGCATTAATATCCAGTTGTAAGATCCGGATCATCATCAACTTATCCGGAACTTGACTACAAACTATCCTTTGGGCTAGACCTTCAACTATAGCCGTCTTACCTACTCCAGGCTCTCCTATCAGTAGTGGGTTATTCTTACTCTTCCGAGTTAGTATCTCGATAACTCTATCAATCTCCCTCTCTCTACCAACAAGCTTGCTGAGCTCGTTATTTAGCGCCTTGTAAGTAACGTCTACAGTAAACTTCTGTAGAGTCGAACCGGAATCCTTACCGGTGACTCCCCCGGGAGCAGTTGATGCATGAGGATCACTAGGCCCGGGTGGTGCATGCATATTATCTTCAGTATCGCCGATAATTGTTCTTCTAGCGACTACGTCATCTAGTTCAACTCCTAGTATACCAGATACTGCTCCTCTCAATTCATCTCCATCAATATCCAGCTGACTAAGCAAATAGTGACACATACCGGAAATGTCATTCAATATACCTAGCAGAATAGAACCGGGTGATATCTCATCTAAACCTAGGTCCATGGCGAATCTCGATGCATGTGTCAGTACCTTCGAAGCTCTAGGTGATAACAGTATCTTATTAGGATGCTTCTCTTCCATGGCATTTTTAGCCATCCGAGTGTCTTTTAGTATCGATAACGACAGCTGTTGAAAGTGTAGAGTATCCAGACCGGCAATGGATAGTATATCTCTCGCAGACTCACTGCAGGACAGCAAGCTTACTAAAATATGTTCAGATCCGGCATATCTATGATTTAGCTCCTTCGCTAGAACTTTTGACTTCTTTATGACTTCTCGTGCTTCTTCGCTCAACTCCATTATATTAAAACTTATAAGCAAAATTGGCTATATCCACCCGTTGATATTTATCATTCCTATATTATAATATAGATAATGAGAGTTGAAGTATCGCACGAAAGCCCTATAAGTCTCTTGAGACACTCAAGAAGTTATAATGATTACGACTATGCACTAGTGCATTTATTTGAAGCATACCCAGAATATTTCGATTTCTTTGTCGAGAGCTTGTCAGAAGGTAGGAAGGTATATTTAGATAATAGTATATTTGAATTAAAGAAATCATTCGATCCTGCTAGATATGTAGAGTGGATCGGTAAGCTACAGCCAACCTATTACATTGTACCGGATGTTCTTGAAGATGCTGATGGTACAGTTAGACAAATGATGGAGTGGTTTGATGATACGTGTGGCGATAGCAGCGTTAAGAAAACGTGCGGTACTATAGGTGTAGTACAAGGTAGGGACTGGGACGATCTAACTAGATGTTACAAGGTAGTTGAGCAGTTGGTGGATGTCGTCGCGATTAGCTTTGATTATGATTATTACCTACTAACCGGAGACGGTACTGGCGAAACTGGAACATCATGGGGTGAGGTTGTATATGGAGATGCAGTACCATCAGTGGATGATACCGCGGACCCGATGGAGTGCGGAGTGTGTATAGATAAGCTGAATAGATATAAGACCGGTAGACAGCGGTTTATATCCCAGCTAATTAATGAAGGCATATGGAATTGGAAGAAACCGCATCACTTACTCGGTTGTAGTCTAGCGTCGGAATTCGGTTATTATACCGATAATAACATATATAATATTGTGACGATTGATACATCTAATCCTATTGTGGCTGGACTTAAGGGATATCGGTATAACGATACTAGAGGTCTCCGAGGTAAACCAAGGACGCTATTAGCTGATATGATTGACTTTAGGGTCAGTGAGGATGAGCTTCCTAGGTATTTAAATGATATTGAGTATAACACTAAAATGTTTAAGAAAATTATAGGTAGACATGATGGATAGGTGGATTGCAATGTTTAGCCACACAGGGTCGGAGATCGCGAGGCTTTCAGAACGATTAGGTAGACCACCGGACAAGATTATAACTAACCTCTCACC
>TARA_R110000851_G_scaffold85152_3_pt1 | contig 46759 bp, 58 predicted proteins | sample TARA_R110000851 | Tara Oceans TARA_R110000851 (sample SAMEA4397627) | marine metagenome | biome: Polar Biome; feature: [DCM] deep chlorophyll maximum layer (ENVO:01000326); material: water (ENVO:00002006), including particulate matter (ENVO:01000060) such as... | depth 17 m
CACAACAGCAAAATATGAATTTAACTGGGAGAATATCACTCTCTACAAGGGTAACCTAAACGCTGAAGGGGATGAAAACTTTTCTATGGTAATTGACCCTGTAGGATTAATAGGAGGTAATGAAAACGTTAAACCTCGTTATTACTTAAGAACAATCTTGATGGATTGTAAAACAAATTACAAAGACGGTGACTACCACAGTGATTGGAAAAATACTGAGAAAGATATAGAAATAAGAGGGATGGCCTTCGTTAATCCTGAACAAGATAAAGGAGGATGGTATGCATCAAGGTTTGACTCACTCCTTTATCGGACATCTGAAGGCGAATCTAGCCCTGCTCGTTTAATAGAATACGCACTACATCAATAGCAAATGGCAAATGGCAAATAAAAAGAAAATATTAATAAACGATGATGACTTAGATCAATTCATAAGAATAGATTTAGGAAGGACTTTTCATGAAATTAAAAAAGAGAAATACGACAATGATTTCGATTTAAGCAAGCAATTTAAAATAGAAAGGGATCGTTCACGTAACTTTAGAATATACGGAAAACTATCCTCTACAATTGTTGATTGCAACAACTTAACTCTTGAAGTGTATTCAGATGCAAATTATTCTGATTTATACTACACAACCCAAAGTAGCCCTTACTCTTTTAATGCAGATAATATTTTTAGAAAAAAAAATGGAAAGTATCTTATTGAACTAAATAACTACCCATTTGATTATGCTTATATTCGGTTAGTGTCAGATGATTTTTATTATGAGGATCAGCTTTGGGAGCAAAAGCTTGTTTATTATAATGTTGATGGAGATTTTGTTTCTTACGGAACAAACACTTTTGATTTTGGCACTTTTGGAGAAACAGCTCTTATAATTGAAAACGATTTTTCTTTCTTTTTCAATAAACATTGGATTAGATTAGACTTAGACGTTAAGGAGGAAAAGATTAGAAAAATTTCTTTTTCAACCACTGGTGATGAAATTGAAGAAGGTCAAGTGTTCAATATGCAAATATTCCTAAACGAACCATCTCCCTTCGGAAATGAAACTTGTTTACTAAACTTAAGCTCCCCCGCTGGCTCCATACCTGAGGTAGAAGTTTTATTAAACGGTGAATCTATTGACTTCCCTTACTCTATGGAGTGGGAAGAAGATGAAATAAGTAAAGAATTACAAATAATAGTTAATGATGATTTTGAAATTGAGCTAAAAGAAGAGTTTGTTTTTTCATTATCTGAAAAATTTAGATTAGAAGATGGAATTATTACAGTTTCTAAACTTTATATTTTAGACCAAACAGAAAGAGGTAAGGTTAAATTTAATATTGGAGATGTTTATAAAAACAGACTTCTTTTTGAGGGAAGAAAGGCAGGTGCTATAAATTATTCTAGCCCCTCAGTCTTAAGAAACGGAGCTTCTTGGCAAGGTGTAAATGCTGAGTTCTTCCCTTGTGATGATATGGTTGTGAAAATTAGAAACACTGGAATAAACTCAGTCATACCAGTTAATACAGTTTTTAATTTAGATCAGGAGATTGTAATCTTAGCAGGAGAAGAGAAAGTGTTTCCAGTAAAAATTGGTTATGAAAACTTTGTTCCACATAAAATAAAAGCAACCTACACACCTAGTAGTCTTTCAGTAGATAAAGAGTTTATTATCAACGGAACAAAAATACCTATTTCTAACGTTATATCCTTCAACAGCTACAAGTCATTATTTGATGGCGGTCAATATGACTATCTTAAAAATCAGGGATTAGAAAAAGATTTTAAAGTAACTTTTGATGATAATGAGTCATCAATAACCTTTTCTTCAAAAGATGGTGGAGGGTTTTTAACGGTAGAGATTACAAAAGAAGGATGGAGCTTAGAAACAATTCAAGAATATATCCCTTCTAGCCAAAGTGGTATTTATTTTGAACTATACGCTAACACAGTAAATCAAAAATGTTATTATGAGATATCTTTTGAAAAAAATGGATATAGGACAATGGTTGTTCCTCCAGATTACTTAGAAACTTCTGAGGAAGGTGTAAATAAATACCTTGTCAATGTATTAGGAGATGTACTAGCTCCTTACGATCAGGAAAACGAAGAATGCTTCTATTTGAATAGATCAATTTACCACGGAGGCGGTCTTTATGGTTTAGGAAATGTTATCCCTGATGCTAGTGATATACTTGTCGTTGTTAATGAAGAAGATAGTGGTGGTGAAGGATATGCTGGAACTCCAATGCCTTTATCAGAAAAGGTTTATACAAATCACATAGCTCTTTTATCTGATAATGTTTTATATGGCTCTAGGCGTAACTTAACAACTTATGGAAGATTAAATTTATATGGAGAAATTTTAGAATCTCCTTTTTGGGGTTCAAATCCAGTTGGTATTATACCTTGCACAGATGAAGAAATAGTGTCTTTTCCAACTAAAAAAGTTATAGACGTTCGTATTCCCGAAGCTAGCATAACAGGGTTGGAGGGGCATAGAGGTTTCGATTTTACTTTGAACAATAATGCTCTTTATAAAATCGGAAGGAATGATGATCTTGGTGATTTACATAGAGATGCAAGCACATGGTGGGAAGATGGAATTGGAGTTAAGGTTTATAACTCAGAAAATGAATTATTCGCTGGAAACCCTAGTATGCAAGAAGTTCTTGATGTTGGAGATAATGAAGGAAACTTTGGAGGCTTAGTAGATGGAGAGGTTATTGGGGATGACAAATTAAGAATGAGGTCAAAATTCTTAGCTCAAGATTTTTCTATCACAAACATTGACCAATACAGAGCAGCGGAAGATACTGAAGAAGAGTCTGAAGATATTGAAGAAGAGTTCATAAACAACACAGGAGGTCTTAATTTTGCTACATACACCCCTGCTTTCGGAAACGTAAATGACAATTTTATTACTAGTGATGAAGAGGAGTTGATGCTAGTTGAGTCAGAATTATCTCAAGCCCAGTTAGATGCGCTAAAAACTTACATTACATCTCAAACAATTGTACCTAACCTTTTGGTTGGAGATACAAATGTCGGAAGAAATGGTTTAGGCGGTTTTGCCTATCAAATATAATATTATCTTATTTAATACAAATGGAAGACTCAAGAAAATATCAACTCTACATTAACACCCTGCCTTTTAGCGGGTACACCCAAGGGTACGGTATTGTGCAAAGCGACAAATCTTTAGCGGAAGTTCCTGAAAACGACTTCTTTATTCAGTTCCCAATGTTGAGAACAGAAAAAATAATAGATTATGTCGATGTTGTTATTGATGACACTATTAAGAAGATTGAGAGACAGGAGGTAAACCCTTTTTACATGGAGTTTGGATTCTTTGAAAATATAACTAAAATTCACATTAAAAATGGTGACGATTTAACCTTGTCTGTAATAGATTACATTAGGTCTTTAATGCCAAATGTTTCTAATTTCAGTAATCAAGAAATAAAGAGGTGGTTTGATTCCCAAGGAAAGAACAGGCTGCCTTGGACTTTAATAGATGGCAGCACAATAACATTAGATGATTTAGATTTAAAACAACTCAACTTATCTAACGCAACTTCTAAGGCGAATGATTTAAACATAACAATTAACAAATAATGCAGCAGTTTGATATTTTCTTAAACCCAAGTTTTACAGCCTCTCCGATTACGGTTAGCGAGTTAGAGTTAAGTGATGACTACTACGTATATACTCAAAGTTTGGGAGGAGGTGTTACTAGCGAGTTTAACATTCGTGGGTATTTGAATAATTCTCAAAACCAAATTGTTATCGACAATTTTATTCAATACCTAAACGGAAACTCTAACGAAGCAGAGAGGAAGGAAATCTTTTATGATGACAGAAAACTTTCAATTGTTTTTAATCAATTCTTTCAAACAACTGTTGCTGGAGGAACTCCCTCTCCAACAGTGTTTATTGATGATCAATTAAAAAACACAATTAACATAATCGTAAGTGATAATAATTTTGCTTGGAATGGGAATGAGTTTGTAAGACCTTCAGGTGCGCCAGCTAGCATTGGGGGAGCAAGCAGGATAAACTCTACTCGTGATTATTTATATGAGTACACGGACGAAAACAGTTATTACCTCCCGATAAAGCTATATAAAAATTATGATAAAACAACTATCGAGACCTATAAGGTTTGCGATGATATGATTGATGTTCAGGTTCAACCCGAACTAGCTGAATCTTATTTGGGAGGGATTATTGATTTAAATTCTGAGTACTTTGAAATGTTAGAAAACAACTCACCAAACAACCCGGGGGAGTCCAACGTTGTTTCAAGTATTCTTCAATGTTTCGTGGACACAAACTTAGAAACAAACGAAAACGTTATATTCAACAACAACGCACCAAGCGTGTCTTTTGTTGGAGGGAGAGGGCAATACGTAGAAGGTGCTGAGTATTATGTTCCAATAACTCTTTCTCAACCCTCTCTCAGGGGAATTGAAGAAGTTGAGATTGTAGTTGAATACGTAACAGCTGACCCTAATGATATAATTTTTGCAGATAATTATGTAATTCAATGGTCTGAAGGAGAGCAAATTAAATACGTTAATCTAACTGTTAATAACGACTTTGTTACTGAGCAAACAGAAAGTATAATATTAAAAATAATTCCTGTTCTAAACGTGTACGAGGGCAGCCCATCAAATCACGTTGCTACAATTAATGATAACATAATCTTTAAAAAAGTAGGGTTTACTGGAGAGCTTGGGCAAATGTACCAAACATTAAGAGGGGAGTTAATGTTCACAATAGTTGCGCAAGAGGGTGGGCTAGTTAGGTTTGAGCTAACTTTAGACCAGCCTAGTTCTCTTGGGGGGGAGAGCGTAGATGTTGTTTTTTCTTATCTAACCTCAGCACAAAATGCAGCTATTCAAGAAGTTGATTTTAGGTTAATACACCCTCAAAGGGTTACTTGGGGAGCTGGAGAATTAATTAAGACAGTAGATGTTCAGTTGTTGGTTGATCAGATTCCAGAACTCCTTGAATCTGTTACGGTTAGTTTAGCTAACCCTATTGGGTTAACATTTGATGCTTCTGTACGCCCAATTCAAGGAGCTATTAATATTGAAGACTCTACAATTATTACAAAACCTGTAGTTTTCAATATAAGTGACATATATAGACAAAAAGGCAGAATGGCAGAAGGTAATAACGCCACTCATTTAAGATACCTTTCGTCTGAGGCTACAAATCAAGAATCGAATGTTTGGTTGGTGAAAATGGGTCATCAATATAATGAGGCAACTCAAGGGTTTGACCAGAGTTTCTCTAGTTTCCCTGATTTTAATTTCGGATTTGATATAGATGGGAATTTTGCGTCTAAAATTGAGATGATTATCACAAATAATGGAGACGATATTATTTTTAATGGACAGACAGTTTCTGCGGGAGAAGATTTTATTATTCCTGTTACAGGAAATAATTTTCAATTTTCACTACCCACAAACGCTATGTTAGGAGAAACTACTGTTCAATTAGGGGAATTTACTTTTAATAGACCAGTTTATTTGAGGGCAGACTACGGAATGAAGATAAAATATATTCATCCAACCATTCCAGTGAGTGGGATTGAAAACGGATTCCATAACTTTGTGATGAAGGGAGATGGGGGTGGAGGTGGAGACACTCTAAGTTTAGGGAGTTTTACTATAGCTTCGACAGATGATCCGTTTTTAGATAGATATCACTTGCAAACAACATACACTAATATGGCAGTCACTTATGAGGAGGGAGGTGTTTGTACTGATACATTTTTAGAAGAAACTCACAAGCACAACATAACTATTAACGGGATTGCGATACTTGACGATTATAATAACGACACTAACTATAGCAGTTTTAACTTTAGATTGTCTACTTTATTGAGTATTATTTGTCCAATAACAAGTGGTTTTGATGGGGAGGCTGGGTCTTGGCAAAGTATTCCATACGAATTATTTTATCCTTCGTCCGAAGATGAAGCAGATGAAAGTAGTACGGGTGGATAATTTTTAAACTGATATTTATTAAAAAAAAACAAAGAAATGAGTGTAGGAATATACGGAACAAAAGTACTTTCAAATGTCAACAGCAACGATGTTGACGTTTTGTATTCATATACAGCCTCTAGGGAGGCTCCAACGAATCCTCAGATGATTCCATTGTTTGGTGCAATATCAGATAATGAATTTAAAAAACTGACAGGAGCGGACGGTGTGTATGAACTGAGGCTTCCTGCTTCAATTTTTAACAGATTAGGTTTTTACACCGTACTTATTAAACCTAAGTCTTTTGAGACAACGATTATTGATTGCTCGGTAGTTGTGACTAACACGGATACTGAAATACAGATTTCTAAGAAAGGGATTATTATTCCAAAACTTCAGTTTCAAAGCCCCGGGTCGTTGATTGGTTACATGATCGAATATTTTGATGAAAATGGAGTAAAGACAAAGAACTTTCATAGAATTGTCACAACATCTGAGGTTGTTTCTGTTTCCGCAAACAACAACAATTCTAACGCTAGTTCGAACACATATGTTATTGACCCAAACGGAACAAACTTGTTTTTAACCCTAACTCCTGATGAAAGAAATCTTATTTCAAACTCACAACAAGTTAACTTAGGTAATGCAGGTCAGAAGATACTTGTTACAGCCACTTCCTTCGACCCTACAGTAATTCAGGTCGAAATGGTAGACCAGACTGTTAAAACGCTCTCATACGCTCTCTATGGAAATACTATTCGTGACAATGCAACTGGAAAGTACAGGGTGTTTGATGAAAATGGGTTCTTATTTAGGGAATTCAACTTATTGACTAGAAAATCTGAATTTACTTCTGGTAACCTTGATTACAAGCAGAGAATCATAAACCCTGACTTAACTCGGACTTTCAACACAATTATAAACGGTTAAGATTATTCTGATACTGTAATATTTGTTATCTTAATGTTTTTAGGGTTATATACAATATATTCCCTTCCGCCTTCTTCTGACCACCCAATTACTCCATCGTACAATTCGTGAAGTGATTCAAATGAAATGAAATCTCTTATTTTTCTGAAAGCAGTTGTAAAGCTGTTGTTCTGAATAGACCCACTTATGTATTCTAAGTCTTTTTCAGGAATATCATTAATGTAATTAACCAACTGAGTTAGTTGATTTTTTGAATTTGAATTAGTTAGATTAAGAGGGTTTTTTAAAGTTACTAAGCATTCATAAGTTATTTTTCCAAAATTTTCTGAATAATTCAAATTATCAGTGAAGTAAAAACCTTTACCATACAAGTCGCCTCCTAAATTTGTAATTTTTTCTAATTTAAACTGAGTGAATTTTTCATTAGATGAGTGGTAAACTTTGTAATAACTTTTTTTTTCAGATTCAAACATATTTCTCCTAATGGAATTATGAATTGTCTTTTGTATTGAGTGTTCACTTGTCATATTTACTCAGATTCAGCGATGATGTTAGACATGTCTTCGATTAGCCGAGAACTTACTGCCTCCGAAACATCTCCTGTATATTCAGAAAAGTCGTTAATCTCAACAACTATGTTGTAAGAATTTATTGACCCTTCAATCTCTATTGTAATTTCATTATTCACGTCAATAGGGATAATGTTCCCATCAATTTCCTGAACTATTTCATTACTAACTTCAATAGGTATGACATTTCCTTCAATTTCCTGAACTACTTCATTAGTAATCTCGATAATTTCGGATAATGATTCTGGTTGAGCCACATCCACCCTAAACTCTGAACCTTTATTAACTCCTTCTTTATAGATAAATCTTTCTCTATGAAACTCTGTGTTTCTATACATCACACCTTGAGCCAACAAAATTGAAGTAGCTGGTAGGAGCTGTTTTCCATAATTGAAAAACTTTCTTTCGATGAGTTTTACAAAGTTCTCAAGCTTACTCATGGTAATCCTACTAGATTTCGGATGGTTTAAGTAAGAGTAATTCAAGTAAATATTCTTTAGAGCTGGATAATAGAAAGTTGTATGATCTTGACTATTTGTTTTTCTAGTCCTTGGGTCAACATTATTTGAAAACAAGAACACCATGTATTCTTGATGTGTCATTCCAGAAATATGTTCCGTAGCCCCAGTTGGTTTTGCTGCGTATGGATCATTAACAATCCACTGAAAAGGATAATCCCAATCACACATAGAAATATCTGAATAACAATAATTCCAAACTGTACCAGTTAATTGATACCACTCATGAACGTTGCACTCAATAGCCTGAGCTGGATCAAGCGCTGCATATAGTTGTTTAGAATTTATAATATTTTCAGTCCCAAAGTAGACTGTATCTCCAGATTGGGTCTTAATGTTGTCAAATCTCAAAACTGGATCAAACTGTGGTCTCCAAAAATCAATATACTTCGCACCATTTCCGCGACCACTCCCGCCTTCTTGAAAAATGTGTGGAGAAACATTGTAATCTGGATATCCGTTTGTTTTTACTTTAAAAGATAACTCATTTTCTAGCAAAGTGCCTGTGTTTCCAGAGGATGCCGCTGAAGAAATGTCATACACAATCTCATCTAACCTAATCATGCATTCTGGCGCACCAATAAGTTGGAATATCCAAAGCAACGACTCTCTAGTTCCTTTTCTTTTTAGAAGCCAAATGATGTTGGTTAGAATTTTTCTCCAAAGCTGCAAGTTATAATAAGCTCCTGAATTATTTAAACCATCTTCATCTCCCGAAAGATAACGCAGTAGATCTACCTCGTTAAATTGAGGAGATAAATCAAATCCGAGCAATTGTGAGAGTTTAAAGATAAATTTATCTGGAACAGACTCTGTTCCGTCATATGTTGCTGTGTGAGCATAAACTAGACCGTCAATATATTGCTTAATGATATCAAACTCTTGAGCCTGAGCTTGAGTGACATTCTTATAGATGTTATTATCACTATCAAATTCGAAATAAGAATCAGGAATCATGGTTTGAGCCATAATCCCAGTCTTATCACAATCTAGGTCTTCAGCAAAGTCTAACATACTGTCTTTCCAGACATCGAACTCAGTTCCATATGTGTTAGGATTGTATCCATCAATAGTCTTCGGCCAAGTATATGTTACTTCAATCGTAGACCCATCATTTAAAAGTGGGTTTGCAATTTTGTATTTTCCGTTAAAGAAAAGTTGGTTTTGTAGAGGAGAAATATCCTTCTTAAATTTATAAACCACCTTAGGAGAAGGGGCGATATAAAATTCGGAGAACGATGTCCCTGATGTTTGACCTGTTAAGAAATCTCCTTTAACTGTAAGTTCTAAATAAGCTCCAGATGAGAATGAATAGTCTAGAATCGTTAATTTAGGAACAGTTGAACCTGTGCTTTCGTCTTCTCCATTTTTAAGCTGAACAACATAATCATTAAAATTATTGAATAAACTATTGTTGTTATAAGAATATCCAGAATTAAGTAGGACGTTTCCTTGGTTGACAATAGTATTGGTTGCGATTTTAAAAGTAGATTTAGTCTCGTTTGTGTTGAAATCATAGACTTTAGAAAAGTCGTAAAGAGTGTTGGCGCTAGCAGAACCTGATGTTACATAAATAGCATATGGAAATTCTGAAATTATTTCCGCTATTCCTTTTATCACCTCTGTTTTAAAGCTTGAAAAATATGTATTATTTTCAGGTCTTTGAAAATCAATATTAAGCTCTTGTGGTTGTACGAAAACATTAATGGTATCAGCAGAAGTAACTCCTGTGATTTTCATTGAATTTAAAGATTCGTATTGATCGAAACTAAGGTTTCTAACTACTCGATTTATTGAGTCTGAATCGAAATTAGTTTGCACACGATAATCGCCAACGGTAGATATCGAACGATCTGTGGTTGAAAAGTATCTTAGGTCTTCCCCCGGTGAAAAGAAGGGAGATAATGTACTCGCAGAATTTGGTAAATCAAATGGCATAAGAAATAGTTCTTTGTTGTAAATAATTTAAAAAATAAAGTAAACCCTTTACTTTTTAAATTAAAGGCATTATTTTTTTTGAGTTCTATTTAGAATAAATCAAAGAAGTTAATAAATGAGTTACTTGCCGCAAGAACCACAGACTTTTATAAATGTTAAATTGACCGATACTGGAAGGAGACTTTTATCTCTTGGTAGCCTCACTTTTGATAAGGCTGTGTTTTCAGATAGAGAGATAAATTATGGAGTTGCTAGAAATAGTTCGGCTTTCTGTATTCCAGAAAATAGGGTTTTATCCCCAAAAGATGACCACCCTATTTTGCCATCAATAAATTTTGACGGTTCATCATCATACCAGCTAGGTGACGCTTCTGTGTTTTCAAGCAGAAACATTGTAACAGCAAACACTAATAGCATTGGAGCTTGGGTAGCTCAACAGACTGGAACAACATCTGTAACATCTGCTAATTTTAAATTAGATTCTGAAAGCTATAAGCACACAGGATACACTACATATGACACTATTTCAGGGACTTCAAAAGCACTAGCTGCTGATTCAATCGAAAATGTAGCTGACGTTGGAGATTTACTTTACATTAGATGGTATGCAGATATGGGAGTTTATGACCCCAATCCTTCTTTGTCTAATTCTCCGTTTGTTTCGCTATGGTACAGGGTTACTGAAACAGATGGCACAACAATGTTTGTAGATAGAGATCTTCCTACGTTAGGTACGGGGTCAGCTTTAGAGATCCCTTATTGGGTTTATCCAAAAATAGAAGTAGAAGAATACTGGGGGTCAGGAGTCACTAAGGTAACAAAAGTTTGGAACATGAATATTGTTCGCACATCTTCTGAGATTGGAAGTACAAACTTAATTTCTGGCTACACCTCTTACGGGTCATTGGAGTACAATGGAACGAAACAATATTTAGGGTTTGAGGATAACTTCCGTTCTATCGGAATTATTCACTACACAAACCTAAGTTCAGGAAACACTTATGCGGAGCAGTTAGTTGCTGGGACTGTTAAGTTGGAAATCCCTCATGTGCTTTGGCATAAAGCCGATAGCGACCCGGGGACAGGTGACCTAGCGGGATTAAGGCTTTCAGACTCAGCAAGCGCGGACTACTATGATTCGATAGCAGGAACATCTTACAGAATACTATATGACGGCTCCTCAAACACCTCGAATCCATTAGGTAGAGTTTATCACAAGCTAAAGATATTTGTCATAACAGATGCAGAGCTTTTAACTGCAATGAGTTATAAGTCAAACAGAAACTGGACACTCCCAGAACTTAAAGTTAGATTAGTAGATTCTCCAGCAGCCCCTTTAACCTCACTAAACGCATCAGGTCTTTGTAGATCAGATTACACATATCTAGTTTCTTATAGAACAGAAAACGACACGACAGCTAACACTGTGTCAACCTTAGGGCATGAACAATCTATGCACTGTAATTACATTCAAAAGATTGAAGGAGAAACTGATGGTATTGGATTGTCCAAGTACTTAAACGTAGGGTTTCCAGCTGGGTCATTCCCTTATTTAAGAAATGAAGCAGGGTTTTCAACTTACTCAGGAACTGGTTGGTCTTCAAATAAAGTTCAGATTTTAATAAAGGAAATTGAAACATCTTCTTATAAAAACTTAAATTCCATACCTACTGATGGATGGAAGCTTGTTTCGGACGGAGTTTTTGGAAACGGAATTTATACAGGAGAGACTGGCGACAACACAATTGACCCTACTTACCTACAAGCGCATCAGTTTATAATTTCGAAAGAAGATTATGATTCTGGATCAACATATACTTTAGATAATTATTTTACCGATAATATGGACACTTCATCTGGTGGTTTAAATTACGGAGATGAGACGTTTTTCTTAGGAAATGTAGAGTGCGCAATTAGAGCTACGGTATTTAAAACTGTAATTACTTTAATTGCAACGGATAATGAATTAAATTCATCTAATAACGAAACATTTGACGGTTCACTAGATGAAACAACATATGTTAGTGAAATAGGAATTTTAAATGGGGACAACCAATTGGTTGCCATAGGTAAACCTAGCTACCCTTTACCAAAATCAAGTGCTAGATATTTAACTTATCAATTAGAGTTGGATTTTTAATTTGATATTATTTAAAGAAAAGAAAAAAAGAAAATGGGTTTTGTAACATCAGGTTCAAGTATACAAGGAACTGCTTATCTCACTGGGGTAGGTAGAAAGTATCTATTTAACCAAGGGAATATCAGGTTCGATCAGGAAGGTAATGATTTATTTGAAATTAAATCGTTCGCTTTAGGTGATCCTGATCAAAATTATTTAGTAGGATATAATCTAATAGCGGGTCAAGTGCCAGATATCTCAGGAGAATCTGAAGGTTGTTTGAAGTCTGCCGTAGATTATGTTCAATCTTCAATGTTATTATATAATAATTTTGACAGTTTAGCCACAAGCGCTGTAACTTATGACGTTACAGGTACATTTGTGTCAGACGATATATTGTCAATCAATATTAATTTTGGGGGAGGCTCACTTCCTACTGGAACTGATACTGTAGCTGATACTGGAGGTGGTAATGTAAATAGCGGGTTTGGTAACATTCAATCTTCTCCAAATGTAGCGAATGCAGGGTCAGGCAATAATAATGCAGGGTCAGGCACTAATAATCAACAAGTAGTAAGATAATAAAAAGATAAAAAAATGCTGACACTAAACGCACATCCAAATAATATTCTAAACAGGAAAATACGTGTTTACACGGGTTATGATAACGGGCTAATTTCAGAACCGCACACTGTTGTCGGGCCTATTGCTCAAAACTTAAACACCACAACCCTTATTGGTGGTGACAAAATAATAATCCCATTATCAGAAAGTTTGGGAGAAGGGGGTCATTTTTTAAAAATACATCCACCTAACACTTTTGAAAACAATCAAAATGAGGACAGTACCTTATATATTACTTTTTGTAAAAAAGACTCAACTTATGTAGATGGTTATAAAGATTATGTATCAAACCTTCCGTCTGCTTATATTAATTCACTTAAGTTTTGGGTAGATAACGGACAAACACCTAACACTACAGGAACTGCTAGAACAAGATATTTAACCTTCTCGGCTTACGGAAGAGAAAGTAACCAAGTAGAGAACTCAAGAATGTTTAAAGTTGCTTTTTCATATATAGGGATTACTGGTAATGACAGCGAAACTATTCAAGACGTGGCTGTAAATATTGATGGTGATGTGGCAGTGGGGATTGGAAACGCATCAAGCAACGGTTCTCAACAAGTAGATAACATTAGATAAAAAATAAATTAGAATAAAATGGCAAACGATTTTTTAAAACCAGTTTCAAGTGTTGTTTCAACGAGAAATGAAATAAGAACAATAAAGACAGTATCCACAAGCGACCTGATCTACAGTTTGGTGGATAGAACTGAGTTATCTGAAAGCTTTACACACTATTTCAAATCGGTAAATTTACCAGCGACCTCAGCAACTTTACCGACAGACTCAACTCTATCACAGGCTTTCCCTGAATTGCAGCAATTAAATGTTGATAAATTCATAATTTCAGCTATTCCTAATGCATTTTATGATGAAATTATAGACGGAAGATCAGTTACATGGGTTGTGCCGCAAAATAGTGGTGCTACAATATACTCTTCTGTTACATTAGTATCTAGTACATACGGGACTTTTTCTAAAAAGCAGAACAATCCTTTATTGGGTAATAATATTGCTTTCCTATTCTGCGACAAAATTAATCTACCTTACACAGGATATACAGATAGCGGGGTGGTTAACAAGTCTTCAGTTTCAACTTGGGACACTACGAATTACCTAGACAGACCTTCTGCTGTATCTTATCAGAACTTGGCAGCGTCAGATATTAACACAGACCAAAGAAATTGGGTTGACGTTGATTTAGCAACAACTGTGCTTGAAAATTACCCAACTACTACAAATCAAGGATATAATTATGACATACCTGTAGGGTTTGTGGCTTTAGATAAAGGCTTGATGGTGATAACTCACCCTAGCATTGTTGATGAGATGCCTTGGGGTCTAGGGAAAATCTCACCGGGCGGAGCTTCGAATCCGACATCAGGAGAAACAAATATTTTCTGGAATGATTCAGCTAAATCAACTGCGAATTTTTACAGCATCGATATTGCTTACCAAACATCAGTTATTTGCATTGCTCTTCCGAACGAATTCTTTTTCACAAACAACCCAACTTGGGATTATGAAGCGAACCTGAACACTTACCAAGAGGGAGCGAATGATTTTGATACAACATATGTAACTGAAATTGGGTTGTATAACACAAAAAACGAACTGGTTGCCATCACAAAACTTGATAGACCAAAAGCAAAAGGTTATACAGGCTTATTGACTTTCACATTAAAACTAGACGTATAACTAGAAATAGTTCCACAAAAAACCTCTTATCTCAAGGGGTTTTTTTATATTTGATTTTTTCCCAAATAATAACTACATTCTTAGAAATTAAAGATTATGTTATTAGCACTAGATATTTCAACCACCTGTATAGGTTACACATTGTTTGATTCTGAAGGGACAATGGAAGAAATTGGTTATGTGAAAATGAATACCAAGAAAAACTACTGGGAAAGATTAGATGCTTTCATGAAGGAGGTTTCTCACATGGAAAACATTGAACACATTGCTATAGAAGAACCTCTACAGTCGTTTGAGGGGAGGAAGTCAAACCCTCAAACAATTGCTAAACTTAATTTCTTTAACGGAATGGTGTCTAGTTCAGTTTATAGTTATTTTGGAATTGAGCCTGTGCATTTGAATGTACTTACGGTTAGAGCAACCGCCTTCCCGGGTCTCATCAAGCGTGGTCAAGACAAAAGCGGAAAGATGTTAGTCTGGGAAAGAGTAACACAGTTAGAGCCACAACTTGACTGGAAATATGGGCCAAGATCAAGGAAGCTTTTGGATGAAAACTTCGATATGGCTGACAGTTATGCAGTTGGTTTATGCATGTTAGTCATGCTGGATGACCAAATGAGCTAAAATTTTCCTATATTTGTACAAAAATTTACTACGATTTATTAAGGTGGTAGTGAAAAACAAATTAGAAGAAACATGAAAATCTGCCACACTGCGGACATCCAAATTAGATTTGGCGCAAGACATGATGAGTTTAGGGAAGTATTTGAGAGATTTTACGAAGATTTAAGAAAGCAAAAGCCTGATAGAATATACGTTGGTGGTGATTTAATGCACCACAAAATAAAAACCTCACCACAATCATCTATCCTTTTGGTTAGTTTCCTAACCGAACTCTCTAAGATTGCGCCAACTGATGTAATTTTAGGAAATCATGACCTTAATTTGCAAAACCTTGATCAAGGCGATATTATGGCTCCTATTTTAGAGACAGCCAGAATGCTTGATGCTGGAGAAAAGGCAATCACTGTTACGGAAGACAATAAGGATGATGTTGATTTCTGGAAAAACTCAATCTACTATTACCCAGATTCAGGATTCTTTGATGTAGGAAGAGATTTAGTTTATGGAATTTATTCTTGCATTGATAATGAAGTCCTAAAATTAGAGACTCCTGATGTTTCAAAAACTTACGTTGCTTTTTGGCACGGAACGATTTATGGCTCTGTTGGGGACAATGGATATGAAATCAGAATAGATGACGGATTCAATATGGAAACCTTCAAGAATTTTGATGCTGTTATGATGGGGGATATTCATGAATACCAAACCTTCCGTGAGAATGAAACTATTGCTTACTGCGGAAGCCTCATTCAAAATAACTACGGGGAATCAATAGATAAAGGTTATTTAGTGTGGGATTTATCTGACAAAGAAAACATCACGCACAGTAGGCGATACATCTTAAATGATTGGGGTTTTGCTAAATTAAATATTTCTCGTGGAGAATCTATTGAAGAGAGAGTTGAAAATCTTAACTTCTCAAATGATAAGAAGAAAACAAAGATTAGTATCGTCTATGAAGATTATCAGGAGAATTACTCTTTAGAAAGAGAAAGATATATTCGTGATTTGATTAGAAATCAGTACGGATGTAAAGAAATCAATATATCATTTGAAGCAATTGAGAAAGAAGAAATTGATATATTGGATGGAAAAGAAGTTGAAGAGGGAGAGTCTTTAATGTTTATTGATTTGCTTGAAGAATGGCTAGACCAAACTGAAGGCGATATTAGTGATGAAGAGAAAACAGGTATAATTCAGTTAGCATCAGATATTGATAATTCTGAATTAGAAATTGATGAAACAATAGACTCTCGGAATAGAACAAACATTGAGCCTCTTAAAATTACCTTTTCAAATCTGTTTTCTTTTCCTGAGAAAGCTATGACGATTGACCTTCAAAGGTATCAAGGAATATTGGGAATATTTGGAAAAAACTACTCTGGAAAATCAAACCTTATTAGAACAATTATTTGGGGAATGTTCGAGGTCGTACCCGGTAACAAGGACTCCAATACAATCGTAAACCTATACACAGAATCAAATAAAGGATTTGTTTCAATCGAACTTCTTATTAATGGAGTTCTCCACAGAATTTCAAGAAGAATAGAACAAAAGGAAAAAGGTTCAAATTCTTATCGAAGAAAATTTGAAATATGGAAAGAAGTAGATGATGAAGGAGAAATTAAAGAGAAGTGGGTTTCAGTAAAATCAGACAGCGGTACTTCTGAGCAAAAAGAAGTTAAGAAGCAAATTGAAGAAGCTATTGGTTCTTACGAAGATTTTTCCATCAACTCTCTTCATATACATGGCTCTGAAGATGATTACATAAACCTAAGTCAGCAAGATAAGAATTCTTTGTTTTGGAAATACAACGGACTCGACCCTTTCAAGCAAAGAGTCGCTTACGCCAGAAAGAAGATTAACATTTTCAAAAAAAGCTATAGTGATCTTGGTAAAGCTGTAGAGATTGAACAGGAAATTGCTATTAAAGAAGAAGAGTTAAAAGCAAAAAGAATTACACTTGATTCTTTAGGGAAGGAAAAGAAAATGAACGAAACTAGACGTGAAGATGAAAATAAGAAAATCATCGAATTAACGTCTAAATTAGAAAAAGTTCAAATTCTTCCGTTTGAGAATAAAGAAGAGATTGAAAAGAAAATTTCTGATATTACTGAAAAAGTTGATCGCGTAACTAGAATAAAGAATGATCTTCAAGGTTGGGTGGATATAAACCCTAAAAGAGAATTGCCTTTTGATTCAACAAAAACAATTGATTCAGTTTCGTTTGAAATAAACAAAAACCAATCACTCTTAGATTCCTCTAAAACAGAAAAAGGGGAGTTAGGTATCTGGATCGAATCAAACCCAAGAAAAAAGGTTGTAGATGATTCAGGGGCTTCTAAGATTATAATGGACGTTCAGTCAGAAGTTATCTCTCTTCAAAATGATTTAATTATCTTTCAAGGGAAGCCTTGCCCAACTTGTAATAATGCTACGTCTGAACCAAAACCTGAAGAAGAGGGTTCAACAAAGCTATTAATCGGAGAAAAGAATATAATAATTAACGAGAAGAAGAAGTTAATTGAAAAAGCTGAGGATCATAAAAACCACAACAATCTTTTAAATCAAAAAGAAAGTAGACTGTCGTTGTTGGTGTCATCTATTAAGCAGTTTGAGGGGGCGTTAGACTCTTTAAATAAAGAAAAGAACGTGATTGCTAAGTCAAAGAGCATAATTGAACACAACGCTCTATACGACCTTAAATACAAAGATTTAAGGACTTCTGAAGGTGATTTGCAAAATTTTAAGAATTCTTTAGCTGTTTTTCAGAACCAATTTGATGTTTTTGATGAAAACGAAGAAAACAAGAAGAAGAATATTAAAACAGAAAAATACATTACAGATATTGAGGAGTCAATTGATCAACACAAATTAGCTGTTCATGCAATTAGCAATCAAATCAACAGGATGATTGGCGATGTTAGCGTTCTTGAAAACACCATACAAACAAGCAAGGTGGTATTGAGTAAAATTAAGGAAGCTGATAAGAACTTTAAAAAATATTCAATTTACTTACAAGCTGTTGAGAGAGATGGGATTCCTTCTATGATTATTAAAAGAAGACTTCCGTTAATGAACAGCAGAGTAAACAGTCTTATCTCACACATGGCAAACTATAAAGTTGATCTTGAGATTGATAAGAAAGGTGATATCAAAGAATATTTTTACTTTATGGAGAACAAATTTGATAGGCTTCCAGTTGCTGGAAGTGGGTCAGGAGCGCAAAAGTTCTTAATATCTTTGGCTATCAAAGATGCTTTCAGATATATCTCAGGAAATCACGTGGTTAAACCATCTTTATTTTTGATTGATGAAGGGTTTGGTACATTACATCCAGAAACTGTAACTGAGATGGTAGGTATTTTGAGATACTTAAAGACAAAGTATAAGAACATGATGGTTATTACTCACGTTGATGAAATAAAAGATGCTGCTGATTATATTTTTGAAGCATACAAAGATAGAACAGAACTTACTGAAGACGACTTGAATACCAACCCTAATGCTGGGATTACACAATTAGTAACTCGATGAAAATAGAAAACTCACCATCACGATTTAATTTTGACGGCTTAAGTGCCGCTGACCTTGTTCTTATGTTGGATGAGGTTACAAACATTGAAGAAGAATACTTAGATGAAGAGGAATTCGAAGCCTTAAAAGAGGGTGTAGAAGCGTTAGAGGATGCTATAATTATTAAGGAAGAGGAAGAAAAAATAGAGAAAGAAGAAGAAGAGAAGAAAAAAGCAGATAGTGAAGACAAGAGCGATTCTAAATCAAAGAAGAGAAGAGCTTTAAGCAAAGCCAAAAGAGAGGCATGGTGGGGTCGCCAAATTAAGGAGGCTATTGTTAGAATTGAATCAAAAACGAACGGTGTTGAATGGAGCAACACAGATCAGAGAGGAGAAATAATTAATGGCTATTTAGAAAAGAAGCATCTATTTGAGATTAAGCGAGGATTTTCTATTTATACACTGAGGATAATAGACCCGAATTTAAAAGAGAGATATCACAAAGAAACAAAATTCTTAACTCATAATTCTCCTCACTACGGGAAGCTGAAAGAAAAAGCTGCAAAAATTGTGGAAAAATTTGTAAAAGATGAATGAAGAAAAAAACATACTAATCATTAACGGAGAAGAGTTCGAAGTTGATGGAGAAAACATAATTATTAACTCTGATTCTAACGGAAGCAGAATAAGCGTAAATGGAATGCCAATTAAAAACTACCCAGAATTAAAATTAGCAATTGAATTCAAAGGCGATTTAGCCTCAATAACTTCATATGCTAGAACAACAGTTAACGGAGATGTTAACGGAAACATAAAAGCTAGTGAAGTGAAATGTGAAAATGTTGAAGGAAACATAAATTCAGATAACGTAACTTGTAAAGATATTACTGGAAATATTACAGGGAAAATGATTCGATGTAATAATGTTTCGGGAGATATTGATGCAGATGTCGTTAAAAAGTCTTAAACAATAGTTTTAAACAAACTTCTTACCCATTTTTTTCTTTCCTTTAAAGGAAGTTTATCTGGGTCAGGCTGATTTGGTTCTTCTTGAGGCTGAACTTGAACTTGATCTTCTTTTTCTTGAGCCACTAATTGTTCTTGAAACGCTTTAGCTTTACTTCTATCATAAGAAGCTATTTGACTTAAAATCATGCTATCATTGGACTTGTAGTTTGGGATTGAGTCTGCATAAAATCTACCAGTATACCACATTCCCTTAATGTTATCAGCACCTAAGAGTCTCCATTCATTTTCTACTTCCGCACTTCTCACACCAGTTCTCCTAGCCTCTTTTTCAGATTGACCAAAAACATGAACAACTCTAATAACCATTCTACTACTAGAACTTGTTCCCATAGCCACTGGTTGAATTAAACGATATTTAGACACAGGCATTTTGTATTTAGAGTTGTTGGACTGAAACAATACCCCAACCTCTCTACCTTGCTCTATAGCGTCTTTCATCATCTCGACACTAAAAGGAACTCTTTCACTTGACTTGCCGTAAAGCCTAGTTTTATCCTCAGCAGAAACATACTCTAACAAAGTTTTATTTTTTCTAATTTTCTCCATCTTAATATAAATACCTTATTTTTATGTATCTTTGCCGCATGAAGACTCACACAGTAAACGGAAAAGAAAAGTTAGAAGAGATAATGAAAAAAGGAAAAGAAGATGGTTTAATCCATATTTCATTTTCAGAGTTCAAACTTTTCACAGAATGTGCGCACAGGCACTTAGTTGAAAAGCATTTAAAATTAGTAGAACAAGAACCTTCTATTCACTTATATTTTGGAAGCGCTGTTCACGAAGCTATAGAGCATGGCGTTGAAGAAGGGTTCGGGCCAGAACGTAGAGCCAAATACTTCCGAGACATGTTTATTAAGGATATGATAAATAATATCCCAGACTATGATGCTCACGCAAAAGAAACAGATAAGCTTGAGTTCTTTATTGAGCAAGGTGAAAACATTCTAAAGACTCTTGATGTAGAGGGTATTATTGAGAAATATGAAATAATTTCAGTAGAAGAACCTTTATACGAAAGCGTGTTTGATAGGTTTTATTTTAAAGGATTTGTTGATTTAGTTGTTAAAGATAGAGAGACAGGTAGATATATTATAATTGACTGGAAGACATCTGGTCAAAAATGGAATATGTTTTGGAAAGAAAAGGATTGGGCATTTATGATGCAAATGAGATTTTACAAATACTTCTGGTGCAGAAAGAACGGGGTTGAATTGGATGATGTGGACTGTAGGTATATTGTTCTTAACAGATTGAAAGACAAAAAGAAACCAGAAGGAGGGTTTGGAGATGTTGAGGAAGTTGACATTCCTTCTTCTCAAATACAAATCAAACAAGCGGTAAACGCTCTTGGCAGGTCATTGAAAAGCATTTATAAAGATAAAAGATTCAGGAAAGCTAAGTTTACCCTGAATAAAGACGGCAGCGTGAAGCTTGATTCTCGCGGTCAAGCTGTACTAGATGAGAAGCCCTGTAGGTTTTGTCCTCTAGTAGGAGGGAAGCACTCTTTATGTAACTCTAATTTCCATCAGGATAAACTTATTTTAAAAGAAAATAATAGAGTGTTCTAAATTATTTTTCCATAGTTTGGAAAAACTACTCTATTTAACTAGGCAGTTATCTTTATTTATTTGGAGAATTCACCCAGATGCTAAAGTAATTACTACCGTTGTTAAACCGAATAAACTCAATTTTAAATCAACACCTGATATTGATTTTCTCATGAAAGCTTCGTGAAATTTACTGAAGATGCTAAGCCATGAAAATGAACTAGCAACAACAAAAGACTCTTATTTTTAAGGGTCTTTTGTTTTTTATAATGTTTTGTGTACATTATGAAAAACAAACACAACAGTAATGCCTTATTATAGTAAAGAAGAGGTTCAAGACTACTTTAGAGAGAACCTAAAGATCATTGAAAGTGATCAAAAAAAACACAGACTACTAAGTTCTCCTGAAGAGCTAGCGGGGCAGTTCAAGAACGATGAAGACATTCTAGGTATTTTTTGGACAACAGCCTTGGAAAATGATATTGAGATGAATGGCAAGGCTTTTATAAAGATTGAACCCGATCTTTATACAGATGACAGATTTGCTATTGATTCTCAAATAGCTGTCAGGGAGAATGTGACAGTTGGAGACGTAATTCGAAAGAGACAGATGCAGCAAGACCAAGCTAAAAAGCACATCGATGACAAGTCTCCAGAAGAACTCTTAAAACTACTTAAGTGAGATTTTGAATTTCTCATATAAATTTACTACATTATATTATGTTTACTCTGGAAGAATTATATCAAATGCGCAATTATAGTGTCATGGATTTTATTTATAAAATTGATGAGATAATGGACAAATTAGAACCTCGTGCGGGAAGAGCAATGAAGAAGGAAATTATTGGCTCCAAAGATACTAGGAGATATCTTGGACAGATAAAATTTATTTGCGATGTAACTAGGTCAAAAGTTCAGGTCGATCTTGGAAAAAAAAGAAAGCGTGAGTTGATTGAGTTAGAAATCGAAAAGGAATTGCGAAAAATTAATAATGTCAAAACAAAGTATGCAAAGAAAATTGAGAGTTTAAAAAAAGCAAGACATGCCCAAGAAAGACAAAAAAGGGGGAATTAAAAAACTGACCGTAGTTTACATTAAAAAGAAAGTTAAAAATTTTGAAATCAGATTTGATTATGATAAAAGATTATTGGCTTACTTAAAATCATTCCCTAAAGGTCATATGACTACTCGTGTAGATAAGATTTACAAGAACGGCAGTGAAGTTGATGATTGGATTAGAGTTCTTAAGCCTGTTCAGATTGGTAATTTAATCTCTTTTCTTCGTGATAACGGATATGAGTTTGAGCTTCAGAATGTGATGAAAGAAGAGGTTGCTGAATTAGTGAATGCTTATAAATCTAGACAAAGAAGGATTGCAAATATTCTGAAGGAAAGAGTGGATGGGTTTGATATAGAAAATGAGACTTACGGATTCTTGAATGAAGGATGGGAACTCTATAAATATCAAAAGCAAGGTTTGAGGTTTTTGGAGCTTAACAAAGGGAGGGCAATCATTGGAGATCAACCCGGTGTCGGGAAAACCCCTCAAGGAATCGCTTACGCTACTAAACATAAATTAAAGACATTAGTAATATGCCCAGCCTCTCTAAAGCTTATGTGGAGAGAAGAAATTAAAAAATGGACTAAAGAACAAGGTCATGTTTTCAATTTCCATCCCACTAAAAAAAGCGGGATGATAAACAACCCAAAAGAAGAATCCTTGTTTCACATAACTAACTTCGAAAGCGTCTCAACGTTTATAAAGTTAGAATACAAACATAAATGTTCTGGTCAGTCTTATGACAAACCAAGCAACAAATGGAAGAAATGCGGCTTAGAGATAACTGACATCAAGAAAGGATATAAGGATTGCCCAAACTGTAAAGGGAAAGGTACATTTAAATCCAGAATCAATGGGGTAGCTTATTTTGAAACAAAAAAAGGTGAAAGACTTGACCCTTCCGATTATGATTTACTAATCATAGACGAATGCCATAGAATTAAAGAAAGAACTACTGGTTGGACTAGAATCATCACCAAGTCCATGCGGGAGATTGAACAGAAGATTTTAATGTCAGGTACTATTATTAAAAACAGACCTATTGAGCTTTTTGTTCCTTTAAATTTTCTTGATCCAGAAACTTGGAATTCATATCATGATTTTGGCGTTCGATATGCAGCTGCATTTGACGACACTTTTGGGTGGAAATATGATGGAGCTTCAAATCTTGAGGAGTTATACGAAAGAATGTCTCCTTTCTTTTTGAGAAGACGTAAGAAAGATGTTCTTACTGAGATCCCAGAAAAAACCTTTACTGAGATTCCTTTAATGATGACTCCAAAGCAAGAAAAAGAATACTACACTTTAGAAGAAGAGAAGGTTGCTATAATTAACGACAGAGGAGAAGAGGATGAAAGAGAACAGACTTTTATTGAAAAAATTCATAAACTTAAAAGTTATACTGAAATACTAAAATTAAAAGAAGCAAAAGAATTGATAGATGATATAATAGAATCGAAAGATAAAATTGTTGTATTCTTTAATTACTTAGAGACTGGTAGGCAGTTGAAAGAAATGTTTGGTGATAATTGTGTTATCCATGATGGTACGATGTCAGCGCAAGAAAAACATACTGCCGTAAATGATTTTCAAAACAAAGATAATATTCACATCTTTGCTGGAACAATAGACTCTGCTGGCGTGGGTATTACATTAACTTCTGCTAATAAATTGATATTTATTGGTCAAGCTTGGTCTCCTTCAGAAATGGAGCAGAGTGAGGACAGGATTCACAGAGCAACGACTACTCATGACAATGTTCAAATCATTACTTACATCACCAAAGGAACAGTGGATGAAGTAATACAGCAAATGCTAGCCAAAAAAGCTCAAGTTGTTTCTAGAGTGCAGGACAACGAAAACTATAACAGAAAGACTCAGGTTATTGAAGGAAGTGGAGGGGATATGATGACTGCTTTAAGAGAGTATTTGATGAATAAGTAAGATTACACAAGTTTTAATCACGATGTAATAAGTTTTTTTTGCTATTTAAATAAAAACGAATGTAACCATGAAATTTACACTTAAAAATAAATTTGTGAAGCAGATTATTAAAGAAGAGGTGGAAGGTCTTAAAAAAGACTTACTAGGGCTTAACAAACAATCTAGACTTGATGAGATTAGATTAAAAAAAGATAAAATACAAAATATCGTCAACGAAATGTATGAGGATAGTGAAGAACTTGAAGAGTTATTCGGAATGGGGAAGTTCAGTAAAGCAAAAAAGGCTTATATTGAAATGAGAAGAGATGACGTTGCTCAATTGACTCAGGCGTACAAAGCTAATGACATTGCTTATGTTGAAATTTCAAAAAAGTTACTTCAATCACTAAACACTGATATGAGCAGTTTGATTAAGCAGTTCGGTTTTACTGATAAAAATGACATTCAGACTCTGAAAAGAACTTTAATGGAAGTTATTCAACCAATGGATTATAAAACTTTTGCAAGTCAATCTCAGAAAGGAGTGTCTTTCAGAGATGTTGCCGCAGGGTCTACCGCAGGAAGAGAACAGTAAATTGTGAAAAACTAAAAAAATTTAAAGTCAGCTATATGCTGGCTTTTTTTTTGTGCTTTAATTTAATTTGTATTTACCAAATGCTTCGAGCGCTATTTTCTTGATGATTAATTCTTGAGGGATATTGTTTTCGATAATCTTAGAGAAGTTATCGTTTACTTGAGGTTCACAAACAAATTCATTTTTGAATTGCAGTAATTTCCCGCTCTTAACTTTATTCATAATTTTTTCGGTGTAATCGATTTTTTCGTAGACCGTAATTTTCTCTTCTAAAATTACACTAATAAGAGAGTTAAGGTTTGAGGTATTTAAAAATGCATATACAAATTCAAATTTCTTACAAGGACTTACTTTAATTAAGCAGTGATCCATAAGGTCAAGGCCAGTTTGCTTTTCAAAAACATCAATAATTCTGATAGATTTTTTCTTATCGGGATCGTTTTTAATTTTAAGTTTAGTCACCATTATTTAAAAGTTTAGTTTATGAAAATATCTCTTATAGATATCATCATTTTCTTCATCCTATGAATATAACGTAAAAAATGATAGTTTGTTGCATAGAGTTGGTGTCGATATAAGAAATATCGAACTATTTAGTTTAAAACGAGCGAAGAATGTTGTTACAGATAGGTGATAGAAATGAAAAAATAGCTGAAGCACAAAAGCTTTTGTCTATGTTGGGATATGATTTAGTTATTGACGGAAGCTTCGGAAAGAAGACTCAAAGGTCAGTTAAAGCCTTTCAGAAAAGATACGGTCTAATGAACGATGGAGTCATTGGAGACGAAACTTTTGAGGCTCTTAAAGCTGCGCAAAGAAAAAGCGCTAAAGAAAACAAAAACCCTATACCAGATCAAAAGTATAACTTCGAAATCAATAGAAACCAAAAGCTTTCTAGAAGCCAGTATATTAAGCAAGTTCACGATAAAAATCAGCTTTACCTACATTTTACAGCTGGCTCTGCTAGTGCTAAAGGGGTGATTGATTATTGGGATGGAAACCAACCTAGAATTGCAACCGCTTATGTTATTGATGGATATGCGGGAAATATATTTGAGTGCTTTAATCCAAAATATTGGAGCTATCATTTGGGTGTAAAAGGAACAAAAGGAAGATTAGATAAAGCTTCGATTGGAGTTGAGATTTGCAATTACGGGCCACTCAAAAAGAAGGGAGATAAGTTCTACGCATGGCCAGAAAATTTCTCAAACACCACAGTTGACCCTTCAAAAGTATACACCTTACAGAGAGAGTTTAGGGGATTCCATTATTTTGAAGCTTTTACCGATGAACAAATCACAGCAACCGAATTACTTCTAGACCACTTAATTAGGGCTTACAAAATTAATGTGCAATCTAGTTTTGATTACTCATGGTTTGATTTTGACCCAAGTGTTATTAAAAATAAAAAGGACGGAATTTGGTCTCACTCATCAGTGCGTAAGGACAAGCTTGACCTTTATCCTGACCATAGGATAATCGAGATGTTAAACAGGTTAGCTAATAAATACGGAAAATAATGTTAGCAACTAAAAACGAAATAATGCAATTCTTTGAAGAAGAAGGTTTTCTACAGACTCTGTGGATTGCGTGGGAAGGTAATCAAGAAGATTATTGGGATGCTATTGATAAGATACTAACGAAAGTGTGGGCAGAGTACGGAGTAGAAAGAGGTTTCGTGTCCTATGAAGACCTTGAGAAGATTAGATATGCTATAGTAGAAATTATTGAAGCTCTTAATGACGAAATGAACCCTGAGCCTAAATCCACTAACATACGCACTGACATGATCGGTGATTTTGACATTTCTTTAAATGAAGTCAGAACAAAGGAAATGTCTGAAACAGATATTAGAAGAATTGTAAAAGATGAAATGAAAAAAGCTCTTAGCGACTATTCTAAAAAAAGAGACACTGATGACCATTTAACTAAAGAAGATGTTAAAAAAATGATCAGAAACACTATTGTTAATCAATACAAGTATTTATGGGAGAAGTCTGCATTCTTCATTAACAACATTTAATTATGACCAAGAGAGAACTAAGAGAAAAAATACAGAAATCTATCTTTACAAATGCATCAAGAATAATGCAGGAGAAAAATAAGAAATCATCTTTTGATGCCCCAGATTTAAGTTCTGAAGAAATTGAGAGAATCGTTTTTGACGGAAACTCGTTTGAAGGGATTCAAAAGAAATTTAACCTAAGAGAAGCTACTGATTCTTTACCTAAAGTCACTACGGCTGAAATAAAAGAATTTGAAAATGCTATGGAACAAGTTGTTACTAGTATTCCAAACGCCACAATTGCGTTTGACACTCAAGAAAACGGGCATTTTATGAAACTTTTAATGAACACTAGGGGTGCTGAAGCTTATGCCTCTGGTAGCATCAACATGCCTGATAATGGAGCTATTAAATGGGTATTCTCATTACAAGATGGAATGAAGATTAAGACGGAACAGCTTGTTGCTATAAACCAAGAAAATAAGACAATTATTACAACCTTACAAGATTATTATAGTGGTTGGCAAAAAGACTGGAGACAAAAGATGAGCAAGTCTTCTTCTGAAGTAGATATACAAATAAACCAGCCTGAAGCTCAAATGGGAGCTAACCCTGCTGGAGATGATTTAAGTGACGCGAACCCTCAGGTAGGAGCGGGTATGGCTCCAGCAGGTATGACATAATTTGCAAAGTAGTCTTTAGTTTTTTTTTTAATTTACCTACCTTGTTAGACATGAAGCATAGTATTCAGGAAATATTAGAAAACCATAGCGATTTTAAGAAAGAAATACGGAATTGGATTGAACTTGATTTTAAGAAGTCTCAAAAAATCCTCAATGATATTGAGGAGGTGGATGACTTTATAAAAAAAGAAAAAGAATTTCTGATTAATAATATTGAAAGTATTAATGTTGGTAAATTTATTTCAAGTCTTTTTTACATGAGTAATAAAAGGAGCGAAAGATTTTATGCTTGGTGGAACGAAGAAACACAAAATGCAACAATTTACAGATATGCCAATAAAACAAGAAGAGATCGTAAAGCTCCTGCTAGATATTAGGTTCGGAGGTAGTAAGAATGAGTTTGAAGAATTTTACGGTGACACTGTTTCTTACCAAGAGATAGAGCAAGAAAGTTATCAAGACTTAAAAATGATGGTAGAGGGAGAAGTGGGAAAAGTAAAGTTCAGAAAAGCGAGAGATATTTCTGGAAGTTACTCTTTAACATGTAAGCTAGAAATGAATCAAGAACAGTATGTTATTTTCACTTCCATCATCGAAGGGAAAGAGGTAAATTTAAAAAAAACCAATGATTTTATCGAAAACCCAGAAGGTGACATTATTTATAAGAGATTTAAGTTCCTTCACGACTTTATAATTACCAATATAAGGTTTCAAACGGAAGAAGAATTGAGTGGCGACCTATTTAAGGATGCCTACCAAAAAAATAAAAAAACAGACTTTGAAATAATATCTTTAGACGAATACGGACTAGACGTTGAAGATGTTGTTTCGGATGATAACGAAGAAGACCATGAATGACCCAAAAATGACAATGTTACAGGAAAGATGGAAGCAAAGCGGAATTCCTGAGGGAGCTGGAACACTAAGAGGCGCTCCTTCCTCAGGAGGTATGAGCGACAGGTTTGCTAAACTAAGAAGTGGACAGATGAGAGATGAAGTTTCTAAGTTTACAAGATTCAACACCAACAACAGAGGTAACGGAGCGCAACAAGCATCGCACCAAGGCGCTACTTTCAATGCTATTCCAGAAGTTAAAGTAGGTAAAGATAATAGACCTCTTGATACGAGAAACCCAAAAGTTGAAGTCGAAAACTTTAATGCCTCTAAATCTACAGGAAACGGAGAATTAGACAACATTGCTGCACTGTTTGGTGGAGGAGGGGGGAGAAATTCTCTTAATGCCTATAATGGAGGGCAACAGATGGGTTATAACCAAGCTCCTCAGATGAGTTATCAACAGAATAATGATATTGACTTAGATCAGATGTATGCGCAAAAAGGTGCTAGTAATTTTGATCCTAGACAAATGATTATTCAAAACCAACAAAGAAACCCGCAACAGCAACAACTGGACTACAACAACTATAACCAACAGGATCAGCAGGATCAGCAGGATCAGCAGGGTCAGCAGCAAGGTGCGGGGTACAACCCTAACATGCCGATGGAGCAACAGATAATGCAACAGCAGTATGGTCAACAGTATGGTCAGCAAGCTCCTAACGCAAACCAAGGCGAATACATGCAGTATTCTCAACAACATCAGCATCAGCAACATAATGACCCTAGAAGTCAGATGGAGGAAATAGCTAGATCAATGACTCTTGAGGTTTTAAGTGAATACAAAAAACAAGAAAAGAAAAATCAGTTGTTAACTAAAGTTAGACACAACAATCACGAAAATCTAGTAAAAGACCACAACGGTCAGCATTATCTAATGGAATTTAACAAGAATAAATATATGGTTCTTAAACCAGTGAAGATGACGAATAAATCTTAATTGGAATTCCAATTAAAAATTAAACCAACAGCAAGTAAGCCCCACAATACTTCTGGTTGATCTAAAAAATAAGCAGCAACACACACTGCTATACAAGAAACAGTTAAGCCCGTAAACTTAGCTGTTTCGCTTTTTGGGGAATTATTATCGCTCATTTTTGCCCTTTAGGTTTGATGGTCATAAACATTTTTTTTCCTTGCAATTTAGGCATTGCCTCAGGGTGTCCGTAGTCTTCGAGAAGTTGGGCAAATTTCAGCAGAACTCTTTCTCCATTATCTTTGAAGATAATGTTTCTTCCTTTGAATGAAAGGTTAGCTTTTACTTTGTCTCCATCTCCAAGAAACTTTTTTGCTTTATTAGCAGCAACTTGAATATCGTGGTCTCCAGTGTTAGAAGTGAACCTAAGTTCTTTGACCTTGGTTTTGTGGGATTTTCCCTTTAAATCTCTCTCTTTCTTTTTTTGTTCGTAGATAAACTTAGAGTATTCTATGATTTGACAAACAGGAGGGGTTGCTTTAGAATTTGTTTCCACTAGATCAACGCCTAGAACATTAGCAATCTCTAAAGCTTCATCAAAGGCGTAGATTCCTTTATCAAAAGTACCCCCTTCGTTAACAACTCGTACCTCTCTTGATTTTATCTGCTGATTGGTACGATGCTGAGGCTCTTTACGGCCTCTTATGTTTTTTTTCTTCATCGAAATGAATGAATTTTCTTTTAGAGCGTAAAAATACAAAAAAAATTTCAATGTTGCAAATTTAATCTTTTTTCGACCTATTTACTACAAACGTAAGAAAATTTTAAAAAATTACAGATATGTCAAATAAAACTATAAAGGTAACCAACGAGCAGTTAAACGAATACGTTGATAAGAAAATTATGCAGTTGATTGAAGCCGACATGAAGTCTGACGGAGACCCTGCCGAAGTCAAGATGAATAAAATGGTTAGCGGAGCAGATGCTAAGCCAGTTGCTAAAGTTTCAGCTACTGAAACTAAGTCAGCAAATGTTGCTGCTAGTGATGCTACGAAAGTAGTCATGAACACAATGGATAAAGAGCAAGGTTCAGATGGTAGTGTTTCTGCTGCTGTCAAAGTAGAAGCTGGAGGAGAGATTAAATCTAAGCAATCAGCTACTGCTGGTATGAAAGATAAAAATGCTACTTCGAAAACTAATCAACCTGCAAAAGATTTAGGCGCTCCATTTAATGAAGACGGAGAAACTGAAATGAACTCAATGGACAAAGAGGTAGACGAAGGCACTAAAACTTATGTCGAAACTGGGTCAGAAGGAGCAGGAAGTCAAGCTACTACTGTTGGGCAAAAGAAAGCAGTTGCTAAAGAGTCAGCTCCTGAATCAACTACTAAAGAAACAGAGCCAAGAATTTCTGATGCCATTCAAATGCCAGAAGGTAAATTAAACAAAAAAGAATTGATTAACTTCGCTATTAACGAAGCAAAAAAGATCAAGGATTTGATTTAAGAATTACACATCAATATTAAAAAAAAGCCAACTTTAACGAGTTGGCTTTTTTGTTTTTATGATTTTTGTTTTTATATTCTACAAAACTACTATTAAAGATGAAATTGAATATATCAGAAATCCAAGAGTTACAAACATTTACTCGAAGGTTTTCTTACACGAAATCTACTGAGTCAGGGGAGAAATTCTTCTGTAATTGCGGAACCAACTTTGTGAATAACGCTTCTATCGATCAAGTGTCTGGAGTCAATGACGATAAGACCGTGTATGCCAATGGTAATTACGAAAACTTCTTAGGAGAGTTTGAGAGAGTGTTTGGTGATGTAAGAAGAACAATGAACAATGGAGCTATATGTCCGTCTTGTAACACAAACTACTTGGTTCCTGAAAACAAGAAAAGACTTTTTTATACGGATGAAAATTTTGCCACAGGATTTCACTCCAAAGAAGACGAAAAAGAGAATAATATTTTTTACTGGAAAGTGTGTCCTAAAGTTGCTTCTTTAGTTGAAAATATAAAAGGAACTGAACTATCTGCCCAAGGGTTAAAGGATGAAAAAATTGAGTTTGAGCTTTCATACAAGCAGATAAGGATTGATAAAGAAGCCAAGCAGATTTTCTACAAATCATTTGAAGATGATGAATTTATAGAAGTAAAATTAAAAGATGTATCTGAAACTGTGGAGGCTTTCTTCAAAACAGATATTAAAATTATTTTTGGGTTCCATCATTTGCATATGTTTGTTAACAACTTAAGCGACATTGTTAGTGACTCAAGTAGTATTGACATCATTGGTGGTCTTCTACAAGAGATTAACAACGCCTCAGGAATTGATGAGATTTCTAAAATCATGATCATATTCTTTTCAATTATTAGATATTCAAATCTTTCAACTATTGCCTTAACGAAAAGTCCAATTTTCTTATTTGACTTAATTAGAGAATGCGAATTGCCTGATGAGCAAATAATGAAGGATAGTAAAATTACTAAACCAATAAGAATTTTCAACTTCTTAACAAAAACTTATGTAGACAAACTGAATGACTATATCGATGCCGACAATAGAGATGTGCATGATTTTGTTTATAAGTCTAAAACCCTAATGGAGACCGTAGAGACAGTTAAGACTATTCAGGTAGAGAAGAATGTCATGGAAACATATACTGATGAAGACGGGAAGTCTCAGAAGCGTGTGGTGATGGAAAAGAAGACCAGAATTGATGAAGAAACTGGAAAAGAAGTCGAGTATGAGATTCCAAAGACAGAGTTTGTTGAGAAAAAAATAACAACTGAGGAGTTAGTTGTTCAAGAAGGTACAGAAGAAAAAGAACTCATTTTGAAAGTAAGAAACCAAAAGGAGATTGATAAAGCTTCCAAGAACACTAGGCTGAAAATAGTTCACAAAGGAATGCAGAAAGAAAATGATAAAGGAGAAGGTATCACGGTGATGGATATTATTGAAGATGGCTCTATTTCTAAATCGATATACAAGAGTCTTAGGAACTTTTCTGACTACAAAAGTATATTAAAATATTTCAAATTCTACGACAAGCACGAGGTGATTAACATTCTAAATAAATATGAGATTGATGTCCTAAAGCATTTGATTGATGAAAATACAGGAATATACTTCCGTGAGAAGATGGATTTAAGAGAATTGGATCAAGTTATTTCTTTAACAACTTCTTTTGCAAGACAAAAAACTCTTGGAAGGTATAGGTTGGAAGAGGGGTCTGACTTATTGAAAACGGATGAAGAAATAGAAACAAACTATGAGTTGATTAGAAGTTTTGACTGGAACTTTTATGATGACGCTTTGTTAATGCTTGAGGAGTTTAATCAAATGTTGGCTGAAAAACCAGACCAAGCGAAGCATTATGATCGTAATAAGTATTTCAACAAGATCAAGGATTTTGATAAACTTAGAAAGTATCACGACAACTTGGTTACAAGATATGCTTTCATTAAACAAGAATATGGCGGAGAAAGTCCGTTTACCAAGTTTACCACTAAGTTCAAGTACCTCGAAGAAAGTTCTGAATATACAGGAAATATAAAGGTTATCATTTTAGATAACGTACAAGATTTTATTGCGGAAGGAGAGGAGATGTCTCATTCAGCAGGTAACTATGGAAACAAGGTAAGTTCAGGATTTTACCTAGTTGCGAAGCTAATTGATGAGTCCCCTCGTATTCCGAAAGGAGAAATGAGTAGATTTACTATTGGATTCAATTATAACGCCTATACAGGGCTTGAGTTCCATCAACTGAAGTCTTACCACAACCAACTAGCTTCGGATCGTGTAAGAGTGCTTGTAATGGACTGGATGACCCAGAATGATATCTCCTATATGCCATTGAACGATATTAAGTTAAATGGGGACGGAACTACTGATAATTTAGACATATCTGTTAACGAGTCAGTTGACAAGTCTGAAGACTGGAAAGGCTTTGAAGGTGAGTAATTATTTTATTTACGATAAGGACAGATTTCTTGTTGATTACTTCGAGTTCAAAGAAGGCCGCCTTAAGTGCCATTACAGTTTAAGAGGTAATGTTTTAATCAAAAAGTTTCTTCAGGAAGATGAGGGCGGAGAGGTTTATTCAAAAGCTAAAATAGAATTTGAAAATGTTCCTCTAAAATTAGAGTACATGAGAATTCATGGAGAGCCTAGAATAGTAGCAACAAAGACTGAAGGAGCCATGCAACACCCCACAATAGTTAGCGAAATACGCATGGAAGATGATATAGCTCTAAAATATAGTGTGAAATCTGAAATAATCGATAAGATTCTCAAAAATTCCAAATAATTAGCTATTTAGAATAAAATGATAGCATGGAAAAAATTTCTATCAAGAACTACTATTTAGGTATTCTTGCGGAGTCGGACGAAAGACTACATATCGATGAAACAAATGTTTCCGATGTGGCTGACGTTGTTTTTGATTCTGAGGAAGACTATATCAGATTAGATTTTACAACGACATTCGGAAAGAAAATGACCCTTGTTACAAAGTACAGTCAATTTAAAAATTGGTTTGGAAAATGTAAAGAAGACAGTAAGGAGGATATTTACACATCGTTTATCAAAGATTTTATTAAAATCTCTAACGAAATAGTAGATGACAAGGAAGGTTCGGAAGAAGAAGTAAATGAAATTATTGACGATTCAGGTCAGATAATGGGTGATAATCCAATGCCAATTAACAACGCTTCACTAGCAGGGACTAGTGTTTGGGATACAGATAAAGTGTACGCAGTAATTCCTAAAGTTTCAAGAATGTTTATGGGAGATTTGGGGGTCGGAGCAATTTCGTGGTAAAATGGGTTTTCGCACCCCTACTTGGTAAAAAAAAATAATATAAAGAAATGAACAATCAAGAACAAGACAAAGAACGCCAAAGAATGAAAGCCCTTATAAAGTCTTTCAATAGTAAGCAGGAAGTTTTCAAGACGGAAACAGAAAATCTTAATGAAGAGGAGATTAAGGCAGATATGGATCGCATCAAAAAGAATTTAAACGCTGAAGATGTGAATGAAAACTTCTATTCTCAAGGCGGAACAAATACAGGGATGAAATCCTTAAAAAACACAGTAAGCAATGTTGTTACGGGAGAAGATAAATCTATTGGCTCAACATTAAGACCAGAAGAGGCTGTAAAGATATCTCTTATGAGAACCCTTGAGTCAGGCGCTCCTGTTAATAATATGGGGTTTTATGACGAAATCAATTGGCATCTGTCGAGATTAGGTCATGCCTCAAAGAATCCTATAGATATTAAGAGCGAAGTATTAAGTCTAATCAAATAAAGAAGGCAAAATGACTTTAGTAGAGAAAATAAGATCAAGAATATTTGAAGCATTCGATTTTAATAACAACAAAACATTCACGCCTAACTCACAAGTTGCATCTACTGCTCAGAATGCTTTAAGAGCTGTTCAGCAAAAAGACTTAACCGCTAACGGAGGGAATGAAGGTAGTGGTAAAAGAAAGGCTCAAGACCTATCTAACAAACAAACACTAAATTTTAATGAAATGAAAAGATTGAGGTCATTTTTTGCAAATAACTCAAATGCCTCTCAAAAAGAACAACAAGCTGGAAAAACAGTGAAAACATCTGGCATCCTTCAATCTTGGGATCTTCATGGAGGTGACGAAGGCAGGAAGTGGGTTGATTCGGAATTGGATAGATTGAATCAAAACAACAATAGAACAAAACAAAACCTTCAAAAAGCTGGAGGAGCTGGAGAAGGTAATGGAATGGGAGTTTTTGGAGATTCAATGAGCAGTTCAGAAAGAACACATTCAGCTTGGAGTAAAGTTAAGAATAGAAAACAAAATTCATAATTGTTTTTTTGGAACAATTAGAGTATATTAGGCGAAAAAAACAGATGAAAGAAGTTACAAAAGCAGAAGTAGTAGAGAAATTACTTAAAAATGAAAAGATTACCGCAGCGGAAGCAGTTGTGTTGTTAAGAGAAAAGATTTATATAGAAGGAGTGTCAATTTGTGGAGACAAAGTTCATAACGCTCAAACCCCACAAGCGAGTATGTCAAGAGGGTTGTTATACGATACAGCTCAATACTCGCCACCGCCAGTTTTTCCTGTGCCACCACCAAATATTAGTAAGAGCTGCAAGTGTACAGAATGTAAGTGCGGGAAAGCAGATAGTAAGTAGCCTGTTTTAATTAAACAAATTTTTGTACCTTTGTCTAAAATAATTTAAAAAAATTAAAGAAGATGAGTACAGTATTTGGAAGCAGCGCAATCATTGCGGGATTAGGAGAAAGCACAATAACTCCAGACATGGAAGCTAGTATCGAGTTTGCGGACGCAGACGATGAGTTACGGGAGATTTGCAACTTCATCACAGAACATTCACCTTACAACGAAAATATTGATCCAGAGAGATTAAAGTTCTTGTATACAACTTCTTCAAAGAAAGAAGGTGGTAGATATGTGATTGGGAGTGTAATTGCTAGGTCAGAAATGGAGAAAGTAATTGATGATAGTTTTGATTATATCATTTGTCTTTACCAGCCAGTTTGGAAAGATTTGGATTCAGTAAACAAGGTAATCCAGTTAGATAAATTAATGTGTGGAATTAATATCGATGAGAAAGAAGATGGTACTGTTAAGTACAGAAAGAACACTTACGACTCAAGAGAGTTCACAGATAACATGAGATTCTTTGGGGCTGAGAAAGTGATGAATAGTACAGACCTTGTTCATCAAACCGCAACTCAGGTTGAAGAATTAATGAAGCAAGCAAAAAAGTCTGCGAAGAGCGCTCTTGTTGCGGACGGATTTGATCAGTTTATGGAAAATGAATAATAAAATTGAAATGCTTGAGAGGTTACGTCTCTCGTACATGACAGATAAAAATAACACTATGAATGTTGTAAACACTATGATCAACAATCATAGTGTTTTTCCTGTCACGGAAGAAAAGTTAAAAGAACAAATTGACAAGTTGGCAGTAATAGAAATCTCGATAGAACAGGTTTCTTATTTTATTGACCAACTTTCACAAGACAACAAAGATGGTAATAGTACTCAAGGGGATCATGATGATCCTACTAATAATTGATATTCTTGTATTCAGGCTCCTACTAATTGATTGGAAGGAAACAAGAAAAGCAGCAAGCTACGAAAGTTCTTCTCCGATAGAAAGAATTAGAATCACAGTGATTAGTTGGTTTATATTTGCTGCTCTTTTGATTTTTGATTTATTTTTGATATATTTTCTTATGTCATCAATAGATGTGACCCCCCTATGGAATTAAAAAACATTTGGAAACACTCTCGTATCAGATTTTATCTAAAAAACTTAGCATGGAATTATAAGTTCTGGCTTTATGCTAAGCCTGTGTATGGAAGAAAATCTTACAAAGTTACTGTTAACGAGATTAATCGAGACCTGAATATAAAGTTTGATTATTACTATGATGATCATAAAGTTAAATATGAACTAAAAGAAACCAAGAGGTTTTTAGGTTATATGTACAGGGATTTGATGTATCTCGATAATCCGGGCATTCAAGGAGAGTCCGAAGAAACTTGGAAAGTATGGATTAAAAAAGGAATGATTAGAAGTTGACATTCAAAATTAGAATCAAACCATTTTAGACACACACGAGCGTTAGTGGAGATTTAAGATGAACAAAAATAAATTATTTCATAATTTATTTTTTATTTAAAATTTTAGATACTGGTGTTTTAGACCACATTTTACAAGACCAATATTTTGGAGTTGTTCTATCTTTTGCATCTGAGCATTTGTGTCTTGCCCTAAACGATTTTCTTCTTTCTGGGTCGTCTCTTTTTATTTCCATATTAGGGTCGCCAAAATTAACCTTTACAACATTACCTTTAGCATTTTTAACATACACCTTGAACTTCTTAACATCACCCCTTGTTGGTTTACCTAATTCAACAGATTTTCCTTTATATTCGGCTTCACTTAAATTAACATTTTCTACACTTCCGTATTTATCTTCATAACCACCTTCTGTCTCTCCATCATAACCATCATCAATATTTGCTTTAAAAAAATGATATACCTCTTCAATATCATCAGATGACGTTGAAACGTGATCCACAGCCCAAGCATGACCATTAGCGGCTATTTCATCAATCTTGGATTTATCCATAGATAATAACTCACTACAAGCATGGTGAATTGTTTTAAGGTTTTGCCAAAACATATAATTTTGGTTTTCACCATTTTCGTCAGTTTCTTCTTTGGTTAACTTGTCCCATTGTTTTTTATCTGGATAATCCTTATCATCTTTTTTAGCTGGTTCTTCACCTCTTTTCTTTTTAGCTTGAATATTAGCCCATAAGCCTTTAGAGTCTTCATTTAGAGTAGTTTTATCAAAGTTTTTAACTTTGTTAATCCATTTTCTCATGTCATTTTCCATAGTGTTATTTGTTTTATTCATAAATATCTACAAATTAACTAAAAATTATTACTTTGGTTTATCATCAAAACTCTTGCCAAACAACCTAAGTGTGAACTCCATTAGTAATAATGGTATTATCAATATCTCAGGCATTATAATCAATACAAAAAACATTACTATAAACCCTACTATCCATCCCATAATTTTAAAATATTGCTAACAAGGGCTATAATTAATACCCTTATTAAGGTTTGTGTTTCAAGGCTACATAATCATAACCTAAACGTTATGTTTAATGCTACGATAGTGCTTCTTTTTTAAACGCTTCTGGGTATTTAATTTTAGTTACTTCTATCAGTCGCTTAAACTCTTCCGTGTCTCCTTGCATTGTTAGTTGTAAATTCATAGACATTTGAAACCATCCTTCAGAAATTAGCCACATATAATAATCCTCTTTCAATTCATTAGGTAGGTAAACTTCTTGTCTATACCCTTTTATTTGGTCGTAAGCGTTTTTTAGTTCTACACTATCAAATTTTTCTTTTACTTCTTTTTTGAAGTCTATTTCAAACCCTCTACTATCTTCTTCGTAATCATATCCGAAGTACATTAAATCCATTGTTTTTTCCATTAAGTTTTATTTGTTAATTAACGGCTACTAACCTTAGCCTAAGCGTTATTCTCAATTACAAAGAGCCTTTCGTTTCCCAATTTGATGGTGATTGATTTATACCACTAATAAAGTCTTCTGGTGAACCACCATCTGTTCCAATCGGGTCTGTAAATCTTATTCCACCACTTGACACTATAATATCTGAAACCCACATTTCATCATTGTCTTTAATATCATTCACATTAAAGTTTTGTGGGTGAAACACACCAGATAACGTAATCACTTCAGTTCCATTTTCTAATTTAGCTTTTCTAACTAAATATTTTCCTCTTAAAATTCTTTCCATAAATATTCGTTTTCCAAATTAGCTTTATCCATAATCTAAATCTTTGTCTATTAATTTAATTCTGTGATGCAACGCACTATATATTCAACGTTAGTTTTTTTAAAGCCTCTTCAATCTCTTTGTTGTGTTGTTCGTTCTCTTTAATTCGTTAATAGCATAGTGAGCAGCAACTTTTTTATATATTTCTTTAATAGTACCCCAACTTACAGGCACTTTTTCTATGTACTCTACAAGTTCACCGTCTGAATCATAATAACTACATTCGTGTTCTTCAAAAAATTCACCTATTAAAAGTGCCTTTGCCCCATTTTCAGCAGTTAATCTACGAGGCATAACAACGGGTGTAGTTAATTTTTTAACTTGCTCTCGCTGGTATCGCTCCATCATATCGCTTACGTATATCCAATTTTCTACTTTTTGTGCGTCCTTTAATCTTAGGTCGTCACATTCATTTTTTAATAAAAACTTTTGTGCTTTATTCATAATTGTATTTTTATTTATTATTAATTCGCACTAACCAAACTGTTAAGTAAATTAAGCCAGTTATTAACGAAAATAATCACAACTTTTGCTAATCATTTTGTTTCCGCACCCATCTAACAAAAAGCCTTTCATTTCTTCGCTCCAAATACCTTTGAAAAATTGATTGCCTTGTGTGTAGTGGTACCTTACTCCGTCAAGAGGTTTTTCTTCACCGAATGACCGCCAGCGTATCATTCCGCTTCCCTAAATGTCTTGTTCTTCTAAATACCATTCTGCAAACATCTTAAAGCTTGCCATAGGTATTTTAATTTCAGTATGCCCCATTGTAAGCACAACTGAATTGGGTTTGATCATTATGCTTTGATCATTATGCCCAACACCCTGTTCATTTAATTTACTTGCAGTCACCATATCTTTACAGTCGCAAGGTTTAAGTTTAGTTTTCATAATCCGTGATTTTCACTATTCATAATCTTAAAATTTAAAAGAGCATAACAAACACCATACGCACAACTACCTACTAACCGTAAATTTTTTTGAGTATTTACCAACCCTTGTTGCGTTGTCTGATTTCCAGTATCTAAATGAAACACCACCAGCTTCTAAGTTTTTTAATTCATTGCAATACCTGTTTTCAATGTCGTAAACACAAAGAACAAACCCAAACCCTACTCTATCGTTAGGTATGTCACCACTCTGTGTTTTGGCTGTCAATAAACTATGTTTTTCAAGTATAATTTTAGCTAAATCAATCAACTCATTCTTATCATCAGAAAAAAATAGATATTTCCCTGTAATATCGTTTCTATTTTGTGTTGATTCATTATTTTTAATCCAAAACCAACCTCTACTATTTGATGTTTCCATATATTGCTCTTGTTTGTTCACTTAGCGACATCATTACCGCACTCTAAACACTTATTGTACTCAACAGTCCAATCGTATTTAAAAGGCTCATTACACTCCCTACAAAACAACTATTCAACGTTACCTGCACAACGCTGTGTGTTATTAATATTTTTAACTAATGTATCTACCACTTCACCAAATTGGCTTTCATTCAAAGAGTATCGCTCTTGCCCTGTATTATCAAGTTCCATTGTGCAATTATCAATAATACTCATTACTACCATTGCTTTTATTTGTTGTTCGCTCATTTCCGTTTTGTAAATTTTTAGGTTTAAATCCGTTATAAAAAACTAATGCTACACTCAGCACTGTATGTCATTGAATTACATTAAGTTTCTTGGCTGTAAAACTCAACAGCTAAATCAGTTCTTGGAATAACATTGTTTATGTCGGTTATAATTGTCCATTTATTGTTGTAACCTTTTATGATTAAAGAATTTTTCATGCTATCCTCAAATTTTCCCCATAAATTATGATATTTTTCAGGCATTTCTAAATCAATACCGTAATCCATATCAAACGCCTTACTTGGGTTGTTACTGTTAACATCGAAACTTACGTGGTCATTTTTTCTTAATTCACAAGGTATTACATATTGACCATACGCAACAGCTTCATTAATATCTGTTGTTAAAAATAAATAACCTTCTGGTAAATCACCACTCCAAGCATTACTGTCCTCAAAATTATAATCGTCTCTTAATGTGAATTCACTTGGCGAAACACTTGTTCCGTGATATAAAAACATTTTAGATTTCGGGTTTATAAACGCCTTATCTTGTGTGAACTGAACTATATCTCTACTCTTAACGATTGACTGTTGTTCGCTTAAATATTCTCGTATAGTTGTTCCTATAAATTTTCTTAATTCCATATTACTAAATAGATTAAAATCCCACCTACAAAAATAAAACAAAAAAGATTAGTTCTTCGTAGGTAGTTATATAAAATTACTACCGTACTCTAGAATATCGTCAATCAAAACACTTTCAACCTCATTTTCAAAGTCTATATTCTTTATAATCTCGCCCACGCATCCACTTAGACACATTACATCAGTCTCATTCACTGCCATTACTCTTTTCGTTTCCTGCCCGTCTTGGTACAAGTCAAATATCATCCCTTTTTCCATAATGTTACAGCCAATTAAAGTAGTTTACACATTTAGCAAACACAATTGATGATAATATCATACTTGTAAACCAATACCATAACACATATAACTTGTTTTCTAACTGTCTTTGCGAAGCCCATATAATACCAATAAACGGCAAATAACTGGCTATAATGTGTAAAAATAATTTAGGCTTTTTCTCTAACACTAAACGCTCAATCATATCCTCCGCTGTAATTTTGTCTTTCATAATTTGTGTTATTTAATTTTAAAACATTACCCAACCATTTAAACCTCTATCTGTTCAGTCTATAATTTACGCTTTCTACTATATGCTCGTTAGCTTATCTGCTTTATTCCAACTAAAACTTCCCATAATTATTTATTTTTTAAATTAATAAGCACCGTTACTAAACCAATATTTCGTTTCACAATTTTCGCAACAATGTACTTCGTCCCAATCCCAATAACTACCATCCATAGTATAGCCTTTGCTTTCATTAAAGCATTTAGGGTATCGCTCGTTGTTTGTCATGTAAGTTTCTGTTGTGTCATTATACGATACACCGCAGTTAGGGCAAGAGTATTCTTTACCTTTAACAGCACCTAACAATGTGTGTAAATCATCGCATTCAGGCATTGGCTTAGTTCCTTTCAGTGTGTGTTCAATATAAAGATCACCTTTTTTTACATTTGGTGTTTTCATCTTTTTATTTCTATAAAATTGCAGTTATAGAAGTTGAACGACAAATCTTTAACACACTTAAATACTAATGTATCTCCCACCTCAATCATTGAATAAGATGTAAAGTCGAATGTATCTTGACCCCCATCTGTAAAGGCTACTAGATATTCGCCTTCACCATCTATTGTTTTGCTTAACACCACCTTACTTCTATTGTCATAAGTGTACTCTTTACAAGAAAACAGAAAGATTGAGAATAAAAATATATATAATGTATAGTTAAGTTTTTGATTTAATTTCATCATTCACTGTGTTTTTCACGCATTTCTTTTAACTCATAACCTAAGCTGCTTCTAAGTGCGTCAGTTAAGGCTAGATTTACTTCAGTATGAGTTATTTCCTGACCACTTTCTTCGCACACCTTGCTTATTTCTTGTTGTGTTTTTTCACCATTTTCTTATTTTTGACATTTAGCTTCTTCTACCCAAATATACGGCAAAGATAATGAATAATTTGCTTTTTCACTCTACTACGGATTAATCTCCAGCATATTCAATATAATTTTATCAAATTTAACTTTATCCGCATACTCAAGAGTTGAGATAGCACTTGCACTTCTTAAATCATAAAGGCTAATCATTTTCCTATCGTTTGCTGTTTTAGGTGATTTGCCACCCTTTCCAGATAACATCTCGTAAAACTCTAGTATCCCTATACTTTCTGGATCTGAACGAGTGCCTTTGACTCTAATTTCTATCTTCTGATCTTCAGTGAGAGTGATAATTAAATTCTTACCCTCATATAATTCTGTCAATTCCCTCGTAAGGTCTTTCGTTAGTAAGGTTGCCATGATATTTTTTGTTGTTTCTATTTACAACGCTAAATTGACAAAAATGTTACAAATGCTAATTTTCAACTATTTAGTTTAAAACGCATTTAGATGAAAAATAATACTTATCCAAAAGGTTTTGTGCCTCGTAATGAAGATTTTGAAAAGAATCAAAAAATGAAGCAGGAAGTCTATACTTTTCTTAAAGAAACAATGGAAGAAGCTTCAGTGAAGGCTTTCAAAGCTTTAGGGATTAAATGCACAGAAACTCATTCAGGAGAATATGGTGACGGAAACGTTTACGGATCTGGGCTTGGAGAGGGCGGAAAGTGCAATGTTAAGGTTGGCAGCAAAACTGGTTCTTATCTAGAGAAGCAGATTTCTTACGGTGGTAAGAGAATGTTTGTTGAGTCAAACTTTCAAATTGATGCTGAAAATGAGATGATCCACATGATTTACAGAACTACTGAAAAAGCAGTGTTTCAAGGTCATAGCGAGTTTGATGGAGGTTTCTTCGTACACGAAGACTTACATATGAGCTTATCAGATATGAAAAAATTCAAAAAAGACATGAAGAAAATATTAGACGAGGCGGCTAAAAAAGAAGCAGCTTATTTAACCAAATCTAAAATCGGAGTCGATGATAGAATTGAAACTGATGTAACACAGTCAGTTGTGGAAAGCATTGTTGCGGGAGATGTAGGTTCATTCTTAAGCAGTATGGATAACTTATTCGAGTCAGATGGAATTGGCGAAGAAGAACAAGCTAAAGAAGATGCTTTGATCAAATCAAAACTACAAGAAGAAAGCGCTGAAGATAAAATGACTCCTGATCAGGTAAAAAACAATATGAATAACTCATATGCTGGAAGTGTTTTTTTTATAACCAACTATAATAATATTTTAACTGGAGATGAGGCTTTATCTTGGGATTTTGAAGATAGTTTCGAATGGATTACAGGAGCAGAAATAAATTACGAAGATGAAAATATGTATTCTGAAAGTGGAGTCCAAGTACCAGCTGCTTATGGAGATGGTATTGATGAAATGACATCAGCAGGAGCTGGAGCTGGATCAGCAGGAGCTTTTGCTTATGATGCGCCATTAGGTGGGGGGACTCAGAAAAGAAAAATGAAATCTTCTTCACCATTTGACCAGCCTATTAACGAAAGCGTTCTTCGTAAAGGTTTATCTGAAAAAGGTATTCAGAAATGTTTGGAGTTAATTAAAAAACATGGAGAGAGAGGGGTTGCTGAAAAAATGATTGACCAAGTATTGAGAAACTTGGCTGGATTGAGTTCAAGCGACCTTTCTGATTCAGTTGTTTTTGCTGGAGGTCTTGATGAAATTGAAGGTCTATTAAATCAACAGGATTGTGCAGGAGCTTGGGATGTAGCTAAAAGCACAGCGCAGGAAATGGTAAACGATGAAATGGGTGACATGGGAATGGGTTCTATGTTTGAAGGAAAAGAAGATTTTAATCCTAGATTCAAAGAAACTCCATACTATCAGAGAATGATGGACGATACTTTAAGAGGTCAAGGAAACGTTCGTCTTGTGCAAGAAAAGAATGAGAAAGGTGATTCGTTTTGGACTGTAGTGTCTCCTGAGGTTATGAAGAGATACGAGAAGAACCACGTCATGGGCGCACCGGGGTCAGAGGGCGTGGAGCCAAACTCTCAAGAAGAAGAAGATTTAGCCAAAGGTCATGGCCAAAAACATGGTGGAGGCAAAAAGAAAATTAACGAATCTGTATCTAGAAACAAGAGAACTCTTGACGAGAGTTACCAAAGTGAATACATGCAAATTGATGAGTCAGTAAGAAAAAGATATATTCCACAAAGAGCTAAGACCCAAGATGAAATTAGCGATAGATGGAAAACTCTTTCGAAATTCGGAGATAACCAAACTATTAAAGAAGCTGAAAATAAAGCAGATAGTTCAAGAAGTCCATTTGAAGGTAAAGAAGAGCCAAAACCGTTAAATGAATCTCAATTGAAGAGCTTAACAAGAAATCAAAAATTATCTAACGGATCAATTATTGATGGAAGAAAGATTGTTTCTGTAACTAACCAAAGAAACAGAGAATACCTAATGTTTGAGGATGATTCCAAAAATAAAGAAAAAGCTTTTTGTTTTGACTTTGTTACTGGAATGAGAGTAAACAACCCAAACTTTGGTCTAGAAGACTAAAAAAATAATAGAAATATTTAAAAAGGCTGCTATTTGCAGCCTTTTTGCGTCTAATTGACTTGATTTTCTCAATTAGCATTGTTAAATTTAAAAAAAAACAGAATTATGAGTATTAAAATAACAAACCTTACCACAAACAAAAATTCACTTCAAATTAGCTTGGGGTCAGGAGTAGCAGACAGAACCGTTCGTTTAGGTAGGTCAGAAATGGTGTGGTCTCCAAATTCAAGAATCACTAATTCTTTGTCAATATATCAAAGAAAAGGTTTAATTTCAATTAAAACTGAAGAAAAACCAGAACACCTTCTTTATTATATCCCTTATAACAAAGGAATGATTCCAGCCCCGCCTGTTGCCGAAACGCCAGAACAACCTATAAAAATACATGTTCAGAATGTAGGGGGAGATATAGGAATAACATCAGAAGCTTTAGGTGATGCCTTAAAAGAATCTGACGAAAGAGGGAATAAGGGAGAAATCTCTCCTGAGGATTTCAAAGAAATTATTGACGAGCAAAACAAAAGAAACACAATTCTTGATAGTGCCAAAAACATGATAGACAAGTACAAAGGAATGAATACAGGAAGGTGGGACGATGACGAAGAGAAATTACTCAGAAAGACTTATCCGAAAGAAGGGCTAAAAAAAACAGTTGAAGTTCTAAACAGAAGCGAGTCTTCCGTAAAGAAAAAAGTAGAATCACTTGGTCTTAAGAAAAAGAAGAAAAAATGATAATTGCGAACGTTGAGATAGATTATATCAAATTTCTTCGAAGTTCTAGAACAATTATTAAAATTCTTTTAAAGACAAATTTAAAGGCGTATACGATTTTTGATTTAGAGATTGATGAGTTAGATCAAACTTATAAATTTAGAAAGAGTATTAAAAAAAACGGATTTCGAATTAACGGTAAAAAACTTTGGACAGGAAGTTATAAATACACCCCTGATGAAGAGGAAAAAAATATGGAGCTGATTCTTTATATTGACACCAAAAAAGATAACGAAGAAGATGGAACTAACTAAGAAACAAGAATATATTAAATCTATGTTTCCAGATAGCGAAGATATAGAGTCTTGGGTTCTTGATATTGTGAAGAAGATTCATGATCTAGGGGAAATGTTTGGGACTCATAAATATGATGTTTGGATTGCAAAAGAAGTGAAGAGAGATGAGGTTGTTATTTTAAGAAGCATCGAACTTCAACTGATCATAGATTGGGCATTAGAAAGTAATACCAATATTATGCAGTTTGATTTTGATGAGGCTTTAAAACAACAGGAAGAGTGGCATGAAAAAATGGCTTCTATTACTGAGAATACTATTATAAAGATTCCAAACGTTAATCAAGATAGAATAATATATATTACCAATGATAAAAGGTTCTTTCTATATGTTCTTGATATAAGTGATTTAATGTATGAAGGAACTATGATGAACCACTGCGTTAAAGGAAATAATTATAAGACAAAAGTGAAGTCTAAAAAATCTATAATTCTTTCTTTAAGAGATATCAACAATAAACCCCATGTTACACTAGAAATTGCTATCTCAAAAGACAAAAAAGGCGAGTATTCTGGAAGAGTTATTCAACAGTACGGAAAGGCTAATCAAATTCCAAAGAAAAAGTATCGTGAAGCATTAAAAGAATGCGTTTTGTTTATGTGTGATTGTATAGATGATGAGACCGAGAAGTTTTTGGATATGAACTACTTCTAATTCTTTTCTCTTTCTATTTAATAGAAAGTATTATAAACTCAAAAGATGGCAACAGGCTTAACATTCCCTACATTAGATCCATGCATCAGTCCCTATGGTTTAGTTGAAGTCCTCAATGATTTCTTCTTGCAAATTCAGACTGCCTCTACGTTTAATTTCGACACATTTGCCACAAACGGTTCGTTCAATGGAAGCGAGCTGACCATAAACGACAACCAAGGAGGGGCATTTACAGTCCCTTGGTTGAATGATTTATTTATCACAGGAGGG
>TARA_R110000851_G_scaffold94541_1_pt1 | contig 46484 bp, 42 predicted proteins | sample TARA_R110000851 | Tara Oceans TARA_R110000851 (sample SAMEA4397627) | marine metagenome | biome: Polar Biome; feature: [DCM] deep chlorophyll maximum layer (ENVO:01000326); material: water (ENVO:00002006), including particulate matter (ENVO:01000060) such as... | depth 17 m
GCGAAGAGTGTGACGGTCGAGTAGCGTGGTACAAACTCGGAGCCTACCTGTCAGAGACCATTGAAGTTTGATTAACGTCAGACCCGACAACGTTATTTTAGCGGCATTTGTGAGCTCAGTTCTGGCAAATCTGTTCGGTCTTCGTTGACAGCCCATTCGGCGCGTTCAGCTATACGAATGGTGAAGTGCATCCACAATAACGCCAGAGCCACGATACAAAAACTTAGCATGAAGCAGCTTTGCCAGATGCCGGTCAGATCATTAAGCACACCAAATGCGAGCGGCAGGACAAATCCGCCCAGACCACCGATCATGCCGACCACGCCGCCCACCGCACCAACGTGCTTTGGGTAGTAGACCGGGACATGTTTGTAGACGGCTGCCTTGCCCAGTGACATGAAAAAACCCAGTACGAAGATGAGCACAATGAACACTGGCAGGCTGGTTTCGATGGTGAAGCGAATATCGCCATCTATTCCATGCACTACGTAGTCGGTGGGTGGGTAACTCAGCAGAAAGGTGCAGGCAACGGACGCAATGAAGGTCCAATACATAACCCGTCGAGCGCCGAAACGGTCAGACATCCACCCCCCCAGAATGCGGAACAGTGAGGCAGGGATAGTATACAGAGCGGCAATGACCCCCGCGGTTTTAATATCGAGACCGTAAACACCGATCAGGTAATGTGGGAGCCATAATGCCAATGCGACAAAGGCGCCAAAGACGAAAAAGTAGTACAGCGCAAACCGCCAAACCCGAAGCTCACGCAACGGAGCCATTTGTTCCAGGAACGATTTACCTTTGATGCTTGCCCGTTCCTGCACCATTGGATCGTTTTTCGCGAACAGCAGAAAGAGCACCCCCATGACCGCCAGCACGGTGGCGTAGATAGTTGCTGTGCGCTCCCAGCCGAATGCAACGAGAAGAAACGGCGCGCCAAAGTTGGTCACGGCAGCGCCAACGTTACCTGCCCCAAATATACCGAGTGCGGTTCCTTGACGCTCAGGTTCAAACCAGGCCGCGGTGTAGGCCACGCCTACGATAAACGCGCCGCCGGCAAGCCCAACCCCAAGGGCACCGACCAGCAACATCAGATAGGTGGTCGCAAAGGTAAGCAGGTAAACACAGGCTGATGTGGTCAGCATCAAGATGCCAAATACCCAGCGCCCACCGTAGCGGTCGGTCCAGATCCCAAGAAACAGGCGACTGACCGATCCAGTCAGGATGGGTGTTGCCATCAACAGTCCAAGTTGAGTGTTCGACAGCGCCAATTCCTCGGCAATCTGAATACCAATGATCGAAAAGATCGTCCAGACCGCAAAGCACAGAGTGAACGCCAGAGTGGAGATACCTAGCGCCTGAAATTGTTCAGGCTTGGTCGCGTTCCCAGTCATATCCCACCTCTTTCTGATGCCCGATAAATCCATTGCAAACCGTCTCTTTACGGTAGCAAAAACAGGCTTTCCTGGTGCGGGGCATTAGAGGTACCCCTTGCTGGGTGTATTAGGTAGCGCAGTCTTCTCTCACGGGGTAAGTGGGGCGGTTTTTGATTTCTGTCAATTATCAGTAGGCACAGATCGTGGGCTAATGCTGCCAGATTTCATCGATCCTCAGGAGAGTCCTGTCATGAAAATCATGATTGCCTACGACGGTTCGCGCAACGCAAAGATGGCGCTGGTGCAAACCATAACTATGTTTCGCGACCTGGACCTTCAGCTTGCTCTGGTCGCCGTCGCGGAAAATCCACGCGACATAACTTCAGATAATGAAGCGCTCTTCCAGGAGGAAGTAGAACATCTGAAACAGCACCTGCTTGAAGCCAGCGATGTCTGTGTGAAGGAGGGTATTGCCCACGAGACTCTGCTTCTGGAAGGCGATGCTCGGAAGATGTTGCTTTACGCGGCTGAAAGCAGGGTTCGTCCCAACATGTTGGTGATTGCTCGTCACAGTCACGAGCCGGACGGTGGTTTTATTGCTCGCTCGCTGACGCACTTTGTTGATGAGCTGGATTACATGACTTTTGGCAGTGTCAGTTCGTTTTTGGCCCGACGCGTCCAGTGCCCACTTTTGATTTTGCCCGCCCGTTGAGTAAGGGCACCTCGTTTTGTATCCGATAGCCTAGGGAGGCTGACATGAAAGTCGCAGACGTTTTTCACGTCAAGAATCCGGAGATCAGGGCGTTGCACCTGACCTGGATTGCATTCTTCATTACCTTTTACGTGTGGTTCAACATGGCGCCATTAGCATCCAGCATGCTAAAAAGCGTTGACTGGTTAACCGCTGATGACCTTCGCCTGTTCGCTATCTGTAACGTAGCGCTGACCATACCGGCCCGGATAATCGTTGGCATGGCTCTTGATCGTTTCGGACCACGCAGGGTTTTCTCGGTGCTGATGGTTCTGATGGCGATCCCGGCCCTGGCATTTGCTTTTGGCAACACCATGACCCAGCTACTGGTAAGCCGGTTGGTGCTAAGTTCCATCGGTGCCAGCTTCGTGGTTGGTATTCATATGACGGCGATGTGGTTCAAGCCCAAGGACATTGGGTTCGCAGAGGGCTTTTACGCTGGCTGGGGCAACTTCGGTTCAGCAGCGGCGGCCATCACTCTGCCAACCATTGCCCTGCACATGTACGGCGGAGACGATGGGTGGCGTTGGGCTATTGCTCAGAGCGCCTTTGTTATGGCGGCCTACGGTGTGTACTACTGGTTTGCGATGACCGATGGCCCTGCAGGTACCGTCCACCGCAAACCGCGAAAAGCCGTTGCCATGGAGGTCAGCAGTTGGGGCGACATGATCAAACTTATTCTCTGGACAATCCCGCTGGTAGGGGTTCTGGGTATTCTCGTTTGGCGCATAGAGAACATGGGCTACCTGAGCGCCTCAGGCGCAACGATCTGCTACGCAGCCATCTTTGCCATCGTCAGCTATCAGATCATCCAGATTCTCAGGGTAAATGTGCCGATTCTGAAAAAAGGCGTGCCGGAGGATGACAAATATCCGTTTAACAGTGTCGCCGCGCTCAACAGTACTTACTTTGCCAATTTCGGCGCTGAGCTTGCTGTGGTTTCCATGCTGCCCATGTTCTTTGAACAAACCTGGAACCTGAGCGCCACTGCAGCAGGTCTCATTGCTGCATCCTTTGCGTTTGTGAATTTGGTCGCGCGCCCGATGGGCGGACTGGTCTCGGATCGAATGGGCAATCGACGCTTTGTGATGCTGAGTTACATGTTCGGAATATCGGTAGGCTTCGGCCTGATGGGCCTGATGAGTTCCAGCTGGCCGCTGATCATTGCCGTCTGCATCACCGTCTTCACTTCTTTCTTTGTGCAAGGCGCAGAGGGCGCTACCTTCGGTATCATTCCTTCCATCAAGCGCCGCCTGACTGGGCAAATTTCTGGCATGGCAGGGGCTTACGGCAATGTGGGCGCGGTGGTGTACCTCACCATTTTCACCTTCGTCACACCCACTCAGTTCTTTTACATCATCGCCTGTGGCGCCTTCATCAGCTGGTTGCTTTGTATCATGTGGCTGAAGGAACCGGAATCCGGATTTGCGGACGAATACCAGGTGTCATCCGTTGATCTACAAATCGAGGAGGAGCAGCGCCGCCAGACCGCAGCTTCCCGATAGCCGCACGAAAATGGCCGCATCAACCGATGCGGCCATTGTCCATTTTGCTCTGTTCATACCAGCAGTGTCCTGATCAATTCCCCCATACAATCCTGCGCACTAAAAGTGGTCGTACCCGAATTTCATATAAGTGATTCCAGAGCTGAGGATCAGCCGCCAAGCCAGCTCTACGTCGTCGCTGAATAGGGGATCGAACTCTCTTACTGTGTCGATCAAGCATTCAAGCCACAAGTCGTACAGGTAGGGTTTGATGTTGAGCTGGCGCGCACTGTGCGTCTGGGCTGTCTTGCGCAATACATCGTCAACGGTACCGCTGGCGTAAAAAGAGACCAGGCTGAAAAACGATTTCTTGAGCATTCGCCGCTGGACGGCCATATCCGTGTTGCGAAACAGAATCCGGACTTCGGGGGAGGACATCAGGAAGTGGCGATAAAAGGCTTCGAAGAAACTCACACGTTTGCCGCATGGTATCTGCACACGGTCGAAGCTTGCATCAAAGATGTCATCGAAAGACATTTTCGGCTCCCAATTGCCAGAGAGTTTTTCTGGTCAACTCTCAAAGCATAGCACCGACCTCAAAGCTGAGGTCGGTGCGCTTTTTTTACCTTGGGATCATGGATTTTTGATGTAGGCGTTTTTGCGCAGGTAAAACCACCAGTTAACCACCAGGCATAGCGCATAGAACACTGCGAACCCGTACATGGCGACCTCTGGTGTGCCAGCCTGAATCTCCTGTCCCATGACGCGCGGAGCGATGAATGCGCCATAGGCGGCAACCGCTGAAGTCCACCCCAGAACGGGACCCTTTTGCTGCGGGTCAAAGATAAAACCAATGCTGCGGAAAGTGGAACCGTTACCGATACCGCTGGCCGCAAACATGACAATGAACAGAATCAGGAATGCCACAAAGTAGGCATTTGGATCGGTAGAGTTGTAGGCCAGCATCATCACATAGCCTGTTGCCACGGACGCGCCCACCATCACCACCGAGATGATCTGGGTAACGATGGAACCTCCTACCTTATCGGAAATCCATCCACCCACCGGGCGAATCAAAGCGCCAACAAATGGACCCATCCACGCCCAGGTCAGAGCACTCGGTGCGTCCGGGTTGACGACCCTGGTCATGGTGCCGTCAGCTGCAGCCTCCATCATATTTCCAAAAATGACAGAGATAGACAGAGGCAGCGCTGCTGAAAATCCAATAAACGATCCGAAAGTCAGGATGTACAGCACCGTCATGGACCAAGTGTGCTTGTTGCTGAAAATGGCGAACTGAGCCTGGATATTGGGTTTGATGTCGCCCGGAATAAGGCGCAGCAGTACCAGCGTCAGCACGATGGTCAGCGGCAGTGCCAGCCACATGCTCAGTAAATCCAACGCCCAGATACCAGCGATCGAAGCGAAAATGCCAACGCCATAGAGCCCCAGGATTTTTCCGAAAGCCGACAATGGGTGGCCAGGATTCGGTGTGACCACTTTCAGATTGTTCATGCCGAACCAGCCAGCAAAGGCCAGAGGAATCAAAAAGACGAGCCAGATAAATCCAGCGTTCTGAATCCAGGTGTCGGTGCCCGCCTCAATACGGCCGATCAGTGTGCCACTGGGGCTCTGCAGTTGCAGTGGGTCCCCGGCAAGTGCTCCAAAAATGCCCACCGTCATCACCAAAGGGATCAACACCTGCATGGTAGTGACACCAAAATTGCCAAGACCTGCATTCATCCCCAGGCCATACCCTTGTTTGCTTTTAGGGTAGAAGCTGCTGATATTGCTCATGGAGCAGGCGAAGTTACCACCACCAATACCGGACAGCAGCGCCAGTGCTTGAAACACAATGAACGGGGTGTCTGGATTCATCAGCGCAAAACCAGTGCCGGCTGCCGGGATCATTAGTAGCGCCGTCGTCAGAAATACGGTGTTTCGGCCACCCGCAATCTTGATCATGAACGACGCGGGGATCCGCAAGGTGGCACCCGATAAGCCGGCAATGGCAGATAGGGTAAACAGCTGTTCAATGCTGAATGCAAAACCCAGGTTTTTCATCTGGGTGGTGATCATTCCCCACATCAGCCATACAGCAAAACCCATCAACAAGCTGGGAATGGAAATCCACAGGTTACGGGAAGCGATTCGCTTTCCTTTTCGTTCCCAGAACTCGGCACTTTCGACATCCCACTGTTCGATGTCTGCGTTGGTTTTGTCCTGGGACTCGATTCCCCAGTCTTCGATATCAGCATTGGTCTTGGTCATTTTTGTGGCTCCCTGGTTTACACGCCACGGGTCGCTCTTAGAGCAACAGCCGAGGTTCTTGTTGTCATTGTGCAAATCGGATGAGCCTGCATTATTGATAGATCTCAAGATTTTATCTGGGACAATAAGGGCTCATTGCCCGACTAATTTCTTTGCGTCGATAACGGCAATAAAACCCATTTTTTTCATATAGTTGCGTTGGAAGTATCTCGGTGTGGGTAGATAGTTTTGTGGCGGGCGCGGAGGAGGTAGCCATTCGTTTCCAGCATCAACTTGCTTCAGGTCATGCTCAATATTTGACCTGTGACTGATACAGCGCTATCCGTTAAATAAGGGAATCATTCGGGGGCTGCATCATGAGGGTATCTCATTTTATGCGTTTACCATTACTGGGAAACGATGGCTGGCTGGAACTGAAACAAAAGAACTTATCGATTCCTTTCCTCGCTTGGGTGGTGGTTTTGCCACTGTCGCTTCTGCCACCCGTGCTTCTATATTTTGCGGGAGTCCAATACGGCGATAACTTTATACCCGGTTTCGCTGACAAAGAATGGCGATTTATTACCACTATTCTGTTTCTTGCGGAGTTACTGACGTTTTTTATCATGGGCTGGCTGATCCACTCCGTGCTGAACAGCGACAATATGGAGATCGGTTATCACGACGCCTACTTGCTAGCGGCCATTGCCCCGATTCCTCTCTGGCTTTCTTCTCTTGCGTTATTGGTGCCGGTGCTTGCAATAAGCGTGGTAAGCGTCCTCGTGGGGCTGTGCTTGTCGAGTTTGCTGATTTACCAGGGCATCAAGTCTCTGTGCCAGCGGTCAGATGACGATGTCGTTGCAATGTCTGCTACCTACACGGTGATGGCCGCCTCCCTGTTGGCTTGGGGTGTTCTTATGGCAGTCGTGTGGGCTTATTGAGTGGCGTATAACTCGGCATTGCTTTCTGATCTCAGCTCATTTTTACCATTCTTGCCTGCGTATCCCTCGAAAGGGGTAGTAGAACTACACCAAGAGCGGAACAGTCGGCCGTGTCGGGGCTTGATAAAATTGCCGTTGATTCTTTGCCCCACACGTTGGTTTTTTTATGTCCTCTATTGCGCCACAGGCCACCTTGCTGCCCGGATTTATCTGGGACGACGCGCTGATTCAGCGCTACAATCTCAGCGGCCCACGCTATACGTCGTACCCGACTGCGGTCGAGTTTGACCAGAACTATCCGACGCTGAACATGACCGAGGCAGCTGCTCGCGGCAAGGCCAGCGGCCGGTCTCTGTCTCTCTATACCCATCTCCCGTTCTGCGCGCATCTCTGCTACTACTGCGCCTGCAACAAAGTCATCACCAAAAAACGTGATAAGGCGCTGCCATACGTAAGCCGACTGCTGAAAGAAGCCGCCCTGCAGTCAGAACTGTTCGGTGCGGATCGGCCGGTTACTCAACTGCATTGGGGGGGGGGAACACCGACTTTTCTGCCTGCAGACGTGATGAAAATGCTGATGCAGGGGTATAGCGAGCTATTTAACCTGCAAAGCGATAGCGAACGGGATTACAGCGTAGAAATTGATCCCAGGGAAGTGGACCAGGACACACTGCCAACCCTTCGGGAGCTGGGTTTTAACCGAATCAGCCTGGGCGTGCAGGATGTGAATACAAAGGTGCAAAAGGCGGTTAATCGTATCCAGCCCCGGGCATTAACCGAGGCCGTGCTGAACGAAGCCCGCCGGCTCGAATTCCGATCTACTAACCTGGACCTGATCTATGGCCTGCCGCACCAAACCCCCGAAAGTTTTGCGGAAACACTTGAAGCGGTGATCGAGATGTCGCCGGACAGGCTCTCGGTGTTCAGCTACGCGCACCTCCCGGACCGGTTTTACCCGCAAACCCGAATTCTGGCGGACACTCTGCCCACACCGCAGCAGAAACTGACCATCCTGCATAATACGATCAACCGTCTGCTGGAGGCAGGTTACGAATACATCGGCATGGATCACTTCGCCAAACCGGATGACAGCCTGGCGAAGGCCCAGCGCGAGGGCCGCTTGCACCGCAACTTCCAGGGTTATACCACTCACTCGGAGTGTGATCTGGTGTCATTGGGGGTCTCCGCCATTGGGCAGACTGACGATGCCTACTTCCAGAACAATCATGATCTGCCTTCGTGGGAATCAGCGATTGATTCCGGCCAGCTCGCCATCACCAGGGGTGTGAACCTGACTCGTGATGACCGCATTCGCCGCTGGGTGATCGGGCAACTGATCTGTCAGTTTCGGCTTGATCGCCAGCAATTCGCTGACGTCTGGGAAGAGGACCTGGACCGCTATTTCTCCGATGAGCTTAACCGTCTGGGACCCATGGTGCAGGATGAACTGATTTCCGATGACGGCCGGCTGTTACAGGTGCAGCCAGCCGGAAGGCTGCTGATTCGGGCAATCTGCCAGATCTTTGATCAGTATCGTAAAGAGGGTGCCAGCCAGAGATTCTCGCGAATTATTTAACGCCATTAAGATGGGAGAAGATCATGGAGCTTGTTTGCCCGGCCGGCAGTCTTCCCGCTCTCAGGGCGGCGGTTGATAATGGTGCCAACGCGATTTACTTTGGTTTCCGTGATAGCACCAATGCCCGCCAGTTCGCCGGCCTGAATTTCAGCGACCAGCGTGCGGCGGAGGGCATAGAGTATGCCCATGCAAAGGGCGCAAGGGTGTTTACGGCGATCAATACCTACCCCCAGCCGGATGGCTGGTCCCAGTGGACACGTGCCGTAGACCGGGCGGCCAGTCTTGGGGTCGACGCAATCATTCTGGCGGATATGGGCCTGCTGGACTACGCGAGCAACAAGTACCCACACATTCCTCGCCATCTGTCGGTCCAGGGGTCGGCCACCAGCTACGAAGCACTCTCGTTCTACAAGGATAATTTCGATATTCGCCGCGCCGTTCTGCCTCGGGTGCTCTCGTTGGATCAGGTTCGCGGGGTGGCCAAGCGCACCCCTGTAGAGCTGGAGGTTTTTGCTTTTGGAAGCCTGTGTATCATGGCGGAAGGACGATGCTATCTTTCCTCTTATCTCACGGATGAGTCCCCCAATACCCGTGGTGCGTGCTCGCCGGCTAAGGCCGTGCGCTGGCAGGAGACTGCGCAAGGGCTCGAATCTCGCCTCAATGGCGTGCTGATCGATCGGTACGGCCAGGGAGAAGCTGCCGGTTACCCCACTCTGTGCAAGGGTCGGTTCGAGGTGGAGGGCGATGTCTACCACGCCATTGAGGAGCCTGTCAGCCTGAACACCCTGGACCTGCTTCCGGAACTCCGTGAACTGGGTATTAGCGCGGTGAAAATCGAAGGGCGGCAGCGCAGCCCAGCTTACATCGCGGAAGTCGCCCGTACCTGGCGCCACGCCCTGAATAACCTTGAATCCGGCAACGAGGCCTTCTCTGTTGAACCCCAGTGGCAGACTACCCTGGCGGGGCTTTCGGAGGGTGGCCTCACAACGCTGGGTGCTTACCACCGCAAATGGAAATAAAGGCTTACCGTTCATGATGAAGCTATCTCTGGGGCCTATCCTGTGGTTCTGGTCCAAGCAGACCGTTTTCGATTTCTATGCCCGCGCCGCTGAGTGGCCGGTGGATACTATTTACCTTGGCGAAGCCGTGTGCTCCCGACGGCGTGAGCTGAAGCCTGACGATTGGTTTGATCTGGCCCGTGATCTTAAAGCCTGCGGTAAGGATGTAGTGCTCTCCACCCAGACTCTGATTGAGTCCGAGGCCGATTTGCGTCGCCTTCGCCGAATCTGTGATCAGCACGAGTTTGCGGTGGAAGCCAATGACCAGAGCGCATTGCAGGTGGCGATTCAGAATGCCATTCCCTTTATTACCGGCCCGTCGATGAATGTGTATAACGTGGCCACACTCAAGGTCCTTGCCAGACAGGGCCTGAAAGCCTGGAACCTGCCCGTGGAGCTGGGCAAGGAAACTCTGTGTCAGCTCCTGGAAGGCCTGAGAGAGGAATCCATCGAGGCGCCGGCAGAGGTTTTTGCCTGGGGCTTCTTGCCGCTGGCCTGGTCATCCCGTTGTTTCACCGCGCGTCACTACAACCTTCCAAAGGACAATTGTGAGTTCCGCTGCATCAAGCATCCTGATGGGATGACGCTACGCTCGCGCGAATCCCAGGAGCTGTTCCGGATCAACGGCATATCCACCCTGTCAGGTTCGCGCTATGACTTGATGAGGGAACTGCCTGAAATGGAGCGAATGGGCGTGTCCACGATTCGACTCAGCCCGGAACTCCAGGGTATGGATGGGGTGGTCAAGCGCTTCGATCGGATGCGTTGCGGTGAAGTGCCATCAACCGATCCATTGCAACTGGTTGAGGCACCGCCCTGCAACGGATACTGGTACGGAAAACCGGGTATGGATCTAGTCGGCCTATGAAGACAACCTATCCGCTCTCGTGAATCATCGTTCGATGGTTGAGATTCCGGTCCATTCTACTGGCTGAACAGCAACCGATGGATGGTGAAATCCCATTCCAGGCTATCAAGCAGGTTCTTCAGGCCCAGCCCCAGCTCCGTGTCGCCCTCAATCACCAGGCGGCGTTGGAAAAAAAGCTGGTCCGGGTCCTGGCGGCGCTCTGCCAGCGTTTTGAACGCACCCAGTGAGCCCCGGATTGTTGCTTCTGCTTTGCTATTCAGGATGCGTAGACGACCCGCCCAGAAACCAATGGTAATGCCAGGCTGCCCCCCCGTGACTTCCAGGCGGATGCGGCGCCCCTCGAAATCATCGAACTCGCCCTCCGCGATGGCCGCTGCAAACAGTCGATTGAGGGGCGCTTCTACGGACAGTTGTTTGAAAGGAATAGAAGTGCGTCGGTCTATGGCCTCAAGCATTGGCAAAGGCGAAGGCAGGTACTCCCTGATAACCGCAAGGGACTGGTCGACAAGCGGGTGGCTCAGCAACGCAATAGAAGGAAGAGAAAGGGTCATAGCATACTCCGGGCGGTCAGAAACCTGCCCAGAGTAACCCAAGTCACGTTGCGGTCATTTGATATAACTCAGCCCTTGTGCACCCCTTCCTCCACCGCCCACACGGCCACTTCCACACGGGACCGCAGGTTCAGTTTTTTTAGCAGGTGCTTAACGTGGACTTTGACCGTGCCATCGCTGATATCCAGCTTACGACCGATCATCTTGTTCGAGAGGCCCTCGGCGATGAGACGAAGAATGTCCTTTTCACGGGGTGTCAGGCTGTCAAAATCCGGGCGCGAGGCCTGCTGCGGCTTATTGGAGCGCAGCGCCTCCGCCAACAGTGTGGTTAATCGCTCACTGATCACCATCTTACCGACCGCGGCCTGACGCAACTGGCGGATCATGTCTTCAGGCTCCATATCCTTGAGAAGGTAACCGTCAGCGCCTGCCCGCAGGGCTGCGACAACGTCGTCTTCATAATCCGACACGGTGAACATGATGATTCGTGAGCTTACATTTTGTTGTCGCAGCGATTCGAGCGCCTCGATACCGTTCATCTCCGGCATATTGAGGTCCATCAAGATGAGGTCGGGCTCAATATCCGTTGCCAGGCGGATGCCATCGGCCGCGTTGCTGGCTTCGCCCGCCACGTGCATATCGTCTTCCATTTCAATGAGCTGCTTGATGCCCTGACGCAATAGTGGGTGATCATCAATCAGCAGAATGCTTGCGGGTGTTTCAGACATGATGACTATGCTTTCCTTTTCGACGTGTCGGCGCACTCAATGGCGGCCCGTAAATGATACTCGACTCAAGCACTTGCGATTTCAGTAGGGATAAGATTTCGGCTTTTGGGTACAAAAGACAACGACACCTCGACACCACCTTCTTCTCGATTACTTACTTTCACCTGCCCACCCAGGGTTCTGGCACGGTCTTGCATGATAATCAGGCCGTAATGGCTAACCGGCTGACCGTTTCCAGGAAGGCCTTTGCCATTATCGCAGACACGGGCTTGCACTTTCGGCGATTCAAACAGGACCTCAACAGTGACTTCGCTGGCACCTGCATGTTTGACCGCGTTGGCCAATCCCTCGCGGATGATCTGAAGCGTATGGATTTCCTCATTCGCCGACAGCGTATTAGGAGGCAGATTGTAGTTCAGTGGAACCGGCTTACCCAATCGTTCTGAAAACTCTCTGACTGTGTATCCAAGCGCTGTGTAAAGATCTGGCGTATCCAACTTCAGACGGAAGGTTGTCAGAAGTTCACGGAGCTGCCTGTAGGCGCTGTTCAGTCCCGTACTGAGTTCGTCCAGAATCTCGCTGTGGTGCGCCTTGTGCTCCCCATCAATGTTGAGCCGACGTAGGCGTGCTACCTGCATTTTTAAGTAGGAAAGCGACTGAGCCAACGAATCGTGCAACTCACGTGCGATGACTGTTCGTTCCTCAGCTAGAGTCAATTGCTGCTCTTCGTTGTTTTGCTGTTCGAGAAGAATGGCCGTTGCCAACTGATCACTCAGCGTCTCCAACAGGCGACGCGAGGTTTCAGACAGGCCACTGTCGGCGGGATACCAGATCTCAAGCGTTCCTAGTAACTTCCCGGGAGTGCGTATCGGCAGCAACAAACGGCGGCCATCGTTGTCTTCCGTTGGAAGCTCGTCGTACTGCTCCGGCTTCACCAGGCAGGCATTGCAATGGTGATCCCGACAGTAAAACGGACGTTCCCGAGTCGCAGTGGTCACAGCCCTCACCGGTTCGGGAGAGGTTTTGTCGTGCAGGAAAATCTGGATGGGGCCAACGCCAAGCAACTGCTCCAGTTGCTGAAGCATAGGCACAGCACCATCGCAAAGGTCATGGTTGGTAAATAGACTTCTGCTGGAGACGTGGAGTAGCTGCAACGCCGCGTGGCTTTTTTCCAGCTCTTGCGTTTTGGTTAGGACATGCTCTTCCAGGTCATGATAAGAGTTCGCCAGCTCATGGGCCATGCGATCAAACGCATCGCCAAGCTGAGCGAGTTCATCGCCTCCCTTCAAGTTAGCTCGCCGCGAAAAGTCCCGGTGCTGGATGGCCCCAGCGATTGCAACCAGTTTTCGCAGCGGGTGGAGAACCCGGTTCTTAAGGTCAAAAAATAGGGCAAAGACGATCACTATCGTAAATCCAAGACTGACTAACTGAATCAGATGCAAGAGATCAATTCTTGCTTCAGTCCTTTCCTCCAACATCGCTACAAACCGATCCACTTCCCGAACATAGTTGTTGACGGCGAGGACGAGGTCTGCGGACAGTGATGTACCCGGGTCACGATTCTCTAGATAGGGCCTTACGCTGGCATTCCAAAGGTTCACAATGGTCTGGTGCTGAGCTGCCAATGGGTGCCCCTGGGCATCAGGAATTGCCTGAGTTATACCGTTGCTGGCCAGACGTTCGGTGTAAGAAGAGACTAGATTATCAAGCGCGCGAGCACCACTTTCGCGGTTGGGCCCACTTGCAGCTTCTGACAACAACTGAAAAGCGCCCATGCGAAGCGCGCCCGACTGATTAATCGCTGTGGCATTGCCTTCAATGCTTTTGGACACAGAAAGCGTGGCAATCATGCCCACAAGAGCGGCCAGCACAATAGCGCCAACGACGACTGCTAGCCGATCTACGAGCGAGGTTCTGAAGTTCATCAATTGGAACCTTATCAGTTACTGGCTTTTGGCCACCGCCTCTGAGGTTTAGCTACCCATACGTGTTAGACACATACCCCTAAAGATAATCTCCCATCATAGTCTTTGACCGTTTGCAGGGCAAAAGATGACACTGAAACGCGGGTTTCATGGGAAGAATCACGATGATGAGTGGCTCAATAGAAGGAGAAGGCCAGCTAACCTCTCTGGCCGTTGTTCTCCCACTGGCACTGGCCGGTTTTGTCATTGCATCCGGTTGCTGGACCTTGTTTGCTGTTGCGGGCGCACATGTGCGCATCGAGTTGTCGCTGGGCAGCTTCGAGTTTGGTCTTTTGCTGGCGATGCCCATGGCCGTAAGTGCGCTGCTTGCGATTCCGGCTGGCCTGACGGCCCAACGCATCGGTGCTCGAACGGTCATGCTTGCCTGTTTGGCCGGGTTGGCGATTTGCATGGGGATCCTGTTGGTGGCTACCAGCTATCCAGGATACCTTGTTGCGGCTGGGGGGCTCGGCCTTGCTGGCGGTTTTTATTGCGCCGGACTTCAGTTTGTAACCAGCCACTGCCGGGCCCGGAGACTCGGGTTGATACTGGGTGTGTTTGGAAGCGGTATCACCGGAACTGGGCTCAACTACTACCTGGTTCCGCTTATTCATGAAGCATACGTCTGGAAAGGCGCGGCTCTCGCCTATCTGGTCGTATTGCTTCTAGTTCTTTTGCTGATGCTAATGCTGACATCCGCAGAAGATGCCGAACCTGGATCGAGAAAACCGACTGGCATCGGCACCCTCGTTCGCCATGCGTGGTTAAATCAACGCTGGCAACTTTGCGCGTTTTTTGGGGTGGTTGCAGGCAGTTTCTTTTCCCTTGCACTCTGGCTGCCGGATTATCTGACTTCCCAATTCCACCTAACGGTTCAGGCAGGCGCTCAGCTCGCCCAATGGTTTGTCATCCCAGGCGCTTTGGCACAGATCCTCGGCGGCGCTCTTTCCGATCGCTTCGGCAGTTCAAGGATAACAAGCCGGGCATTGGCTACTGGATTACTGCCGCTTATTGTTCTGTCATACCCTCCCATGACACTTTTTATCCAGGGCATAGATGCCACGCTGCAACTGGAATTTGCCTTGCCCCTACTGATGGCTGTCTTTTTCATAGTGACTCTAGGAATCGCCTTAGGATGCGCCATGGGAAGCCTGCAACGCCTGGTTATTCTGGACAACTCTCAAGCGGCAGCGTTTTTCGCGGGTTTACTGTTAGTCACTGCCTGTACGGTTGCTTTTCTACTGCCTGTGCTTTTCAGTGCTGTGACTGATGGGCTGCAGATCCCTAGCGCTGTGTTCATGATCCTCTTCGCACTACTTGCTGCCTGTCTCTGGCTGTTTGTGAAAGCGCGACGCCAACACGAGCGGAAAACCCTTCTCCACCGGAGTGTAAGCCCCACCTACCACCAGTGAGGTAGAGCCAGGTTATGAGGTAGTAACCACGCAGATTTTACGGCTTTTCTCACACACAATGGTCTCAAATCGGAGCTGAATCAGAACAGCGATCCGGCCCACGGGCAGATGGAGAGAGACCATGAGTCATTTGATCGACAAGCTGAATTATTTCAGAAAGAAGCGTGAGCCGTTCGCCAACGGCCACGGCGAAACCCACGAAGTCAGTCGCGAGTGGGAAGACAGCTACCGCCAGCGCTGGCAGCACGACAAGATCGTGCGTTCCACCCATGGCGTTAACTGCACCGGCTCCTGCAGCTGGAAAATCTACGTCAAGAACGGCCTGGTAACCTGGGAAACCCAGCAAACCGACTACCCCCGCACCCGTCCGGATCTGCCCAACCATGAGCCCCGTGGCTGCCCCCGGGGTGCCAGCTACTCCTGGTACATGTATAGCGCCAACCGCCTGAAATACCCGTTGATGCGCAAGCACCTGATGAAGCTTTGGCGCGCGGCAAAAGTTGAGCATAAGGATCCGGTGGATGCCTGGGCCTCCATTGTTGAAGACCCCAAGAAAACTGCGGAATACAAGCCTCGCCGGGGTATGGGCGGATTCGTGCGTTCCAGCTGGGACGAAGTCAACGAGCTGATTGGCGCCTCCAACGTCTACACCGCCAAACAGCATGGCCCGGACCGCATCATCGGCTTCTCGCCGATTCCCGCCATGTCCATGGTTTCCTACGCTGCCGGCAGCCGTTACCTGTCCATGATCGGTGGCGTGTGCATGAGCTTCTACGACTGGTACTGCGACTTGCCGCCGGCCTCTCCCCAGACCTGGGGTGAGCAGACCGATGTGCCGGAATCCGCTGACTGGTACAACTCCGGCTACATCATTGCCTGGGGCTCCAACGTACCGCAGACCCGTACCCCGGACGCGCACTTCTTCACCGAAGTGCGCTACAAGGGCACGAAGACCGTCGCCATTACCCCGGATTACGCCGAAGTCTCCAAGTTGTCCGATGAGTGGATGAACCCCAAGCAGGGTACCGATGCCGCTCTGGGCATGGCCATGGGCCACGTGATCCTAAAAGAGTTCCACGTCGACAAACCAAGCGAGTACTTCACCGACTACGTGCGCCGCTACACCGACATGCCTTACCTGGTCATGCTGGAAGAAAAAGACGACGGCAGCTTCGTGCCTGGCCGCTTCCTGCGCGCCAGTGACCTGGTGGATGGTCTGGGTGAAGAGAACAACCCGGAATGGAAAACCATCGCGATCGATGAGGCTTCCGGTGAGCTGACGGCTCCCAATGGTTCCATTGGTTACCGCTGGGGTGAGAAGGGCAAGTGGAATCTGAAGCAGACCGCCAAGGGCTCCGACGTCAACCTGCAGCTGTCTATGGTCGAGAAGCACGATGACGTTGTGGATGTCGCCTTCCCGTACTTCGGTGGTATCGAGCACGACCACTTCAAGCATGTGGAAATCAAGGACATCCTCAAGCACAAGCTGGGTACCCGCAAGGTGCAGCTGGCCGACGGCTCCGAAGGGCGGGTGGTCACCGTCTATGACCTGATGGTCGCCAACTACGGCATCAGCCGTGGCCTGGGCGAGGATGACGGAGCCACCTCCTACGACGAAATCAAGCCGTACACCCCGGCCTGGCAGGAAAAAATCACCGGCGTACCCGCCGAGAAGGTGATCCGTATTGCCCGTGAGTTCGCCGACAACGCCGACAAAACCAAGGGCCGCTCCATGGTCATCGTCGGTGCCGGTATGAACCACTGGTACCACATGGATATGAACTACCGCGGCCTGATCAACATGCTGATCCTATGTGGCTGTATCGGCCAGAGCGGCGGTGGCTGGGCCCACTATGTTGGCCAGGAGAAGCTGCGTCCGCAGACCGGCTGGCAACCCCTGGCCTTTGGCCTGGACTGGCAGCGCCCGCCGCGCCACATGAACTCCACCTCCTTCTTCTACGCCCACTCCGGTCAGTGGCGCTACGAAAAGCTGGGAGTGGACGAAATCCTGTCGCCGCTGGCGGACAAGTCCAAATTCGGTGGCAGCCTGATTGATTACAACGTCCGGGCCGAGCGCATGGGCTGGCTTCCGTCCGCGCCGCAGCTCAACCGCAACCCTCTGGGTATTGCTGCCGAGGCCGAACAGGCAGGCATGGAAGTGGCTGACTACGTCGCGCAGTCCATGAAAGACGGCTCCCTGGCTTTTGCCAGTGAAGATCCGGAAGCGCCTCAAAACCACCCGCGCAGTATGTTCATCTGGCGCTCGAATCTGCTGGGTTCCTCCGGCAAGGGCCACGAGTACATGCTGAAATACCTGCTGGGCACCAAGAGCGGTCTGCAGGGCAAGGATCTGGGCCACGAAGGTGGCGCCAAGCCCAAAGAGGTCAAATGGCATGACGAGGCGCCGGAAGGCAAGCTCGACCTGCTGGTGACCCTGGATTTCCGCATGTCCACCACCTGTCTGTACTCGGACATCGTTCTGCCCACGGCCACCTGGTACGAGAAGAACGATCTGAACACGTCAGACATGCACCCTTTCATCCACCCGCTGACCGCGGCCACCGACCCGGCCTGGGAAGCGCGCAGTGACTGGGAGATCTACAAAGGCATCGCCAAGGCATTCTCAAAGGCCACCGAAGGCCACCTGGGCGTCGAGAAAGACGTGGTCACCCTGCCGCTGCTGCACGACGCGCCGGCCGAGCTGGGCCAGCCGTTCGATGTGAAGGACTGGAAGCGAGGCGAGTGCGACCTGATCCCGGGCAAGACCGCGCCCAACTTCATCACCGTTGAGCGGGATTACCCGAACACCTACGCGCGCTTCACCTCCCTTGGTCCACTGATGGACAAGCTGGGCAACGGTGGCAAGGGCATCAACTGGAACACCGAGAAGGAAGTGAAGTTCCTGGGTGACCTGAACTACAAGCACATCGACGGAGCCAACGCCGGCCGCCCAAAGATTGAGAGTGCCATCGATGCGGCGGAAGTGATCCTCACCCTGGCCCCGGAAACCAATGGCCAGGTGGCGGTAAAAGCCTGGGCGGCATTGTCCGAGTTTACAGGCCTGGATCACACCCATCTGGCGAAGAACAAGGAAGAGGAAAAAATCCGCTTCCGGGACATCGTGGCGCAGCCGCGCAAGATCATCTCCAGCCCGACCTGGTCTGGCCTGGAAGACGAGCACGTGTCCTACAACGCCGGTTACACCAACGTTCATGAACTGATCCCCTGGCGCACCCTGACCGGTCGTCAGCAGTTCTACCAGGATCACGAGTGGATGCGTGCCTTCGGCGAAAGCCTGCTGGTGTATCGCCCGCCGATCAACACCAAAACGGTGAGTCACATGATCAACCAGCGCAGCAACGGCAATGCCGAGAAAGCGCTGAACTGGATCACACCGCACCAGAAGTGGGGTATTCACAGCACCTACAGCGACAACCTGCTGATGCTGACGCTGTCCCGCGGTGGGCCAATCGTGTGGCTGAGTGAAGACGACGCCAAAGAACTGGCCATCGAGGACAACGACTGGATCGAGCTGTTCAACGCCAACGGCGCCATCGCTGCCCGGGCAGTGGTAAGCCAGCGGGTGATGCCAGGGATGGTGATGATGTACCACGCCCAGGAGCGGATCGTGAACATTCCGGGCTCGGAAATCACCGGTACCCGTGGCGGTATCCACAACTCAGTCACCCGGGTGTGCCCGAAGCCAACCCACATGATTGGCGGTTACGCCCAGTATTCCTACGGCTTCAACTATTACGGCACCGTAGGTTCCAACCGCGACGAATTCGTGGTGGTACGCAAGATGCACAACGTCGACTGGCTCGACGGTGAAGGCAATGACACTGTTCAGGAGGCTGTAAAATGAAAATCCGTTCCCAAGTCGGCATGGTGCTGAACCTGGACAAGTGCATTGGTTGCCACACCTGTTCAGTGACCTGCAAAAACGTATGGACCAGCCGTGAAGGCATGGAATACGCCTGGTTCAACAACGTCGAGACCAAACCCGGTATCGGCTACCCCAAAGAGTGGGAGAACCAGGACAAGTGGAAGGGTGGCTGGATGCGTGACAGCTCTGGCAAGATCCGCCCGAAAATCGGTGGCCGTTTCCGGATCCTGGCGAACATCTTCGCCAACCCGGACCTGCCCCAGATCGACGACTACTACGAGCCGTTTGATTTCGACTACCAGCACCTGCACACCGCCGGCGACATGAAGCACCAGCCGGTAGCCCGGCCACGCTCGCTGATCTCCGGCCAGCGCATGCAGAAAATCGAATGGGGTCCGAACTGGGAAGAAATCCTCGGCACCGAGTTTGCCAAGCGCCGCAAGGACAAGAATTTCGATCAGGTGCAGGCGGACATTTACGGCCAGTTCGAGAATACCTTCATGATGTACCTGCCGCGGCTGTGCGAGCACTGCCTGAACCCTACTTGCGTGGCCAGCTGCCCCAGTGGCGCCATCTACAAGCGGGAAGAAGACGGCATTGTCCTGATCGACCAGGACAAGTGCCGTGGCTGGCGGATGTGTGTCTCCGGCTGCCCGTACAAGAAGATCTACTTCAACTGGAAAACCGGCAAGTCCGAGAAGTGCATCTTCTGCTACCCACGGATTGAAGCTGGCCTACCCACCGTGTGCTCCGAGACCTGTGTCGGTCGCATTCGTTACCTGGGTGTGCTGCTCTATGACGCTGACCGCATTGAAGAAGTGGCCAGCACCCCGGGCGAGCATGAGCTGTACGAGAAACAACTGGAAATTTTCCTCGACCCGAACGACCCGAAGGTCATCGAGCAGGCAAAGAAAGACGGCATTCCGATGAACGTCATCGAAGCCGCCCAGCAGAGCCCGGTGTACAAGATGGCAGTGGACTGGAAACTGGCCCTGCCGCTGCACCCGGAATACCGCACTCTTCCCATGGTCTGGTACGTGCCGCCCCTGAGCCCGATCCAGTCCGCGGCGGAAGCCGGCAAGGTCGAATTCGACGGCATACTGCCGAAGATCGAAAGCCTGCGGATCCCGGTGAAGTATCTGGCCAACCTGCTCACCGCTGGTGACGAGAAGCCAATTGTCCGGGCCCTCAAGCGGATCATGGCCATGCGCCTGTACAAGCGTGCCGAGACCGTTGAAGGCAAGGAAGACCTGCGCGCCCTTGAGGAAGCCGGTCTGACCAAGGCCCAGGCGGACGAAATGTATCGCTACCTGGCCATCGCCAACTACGAAGATCGCTTCGTGATTCCCACCAGCCACCGCGAGCTGGCGAAAGAAGCCTTCCCCGATGCCACCGCCCATGGCGAGCGCAACGGCTGCGGCTTCAGCTTCGGTGACGGCTGCAACGGCGACAGCCAGTTCAACATGTTCGGAGGCCGCAAGCAGACCACCAGCATGGTGCAAAAGCTGGCGACCGTGAAGCAGGTTGACCCGAAACAGCTGCAGGAATAAGGAGGCCAATATGCAACTTTTAAAAGTAATAGCACGGGTGCTTGAGTACCCCACCGACGAACTTCAGGCCTCCAAAGACGCACTGGTAGCAGCCATTCTGGAAGACAACCGGCTGCCAAGGCAGAACAAGGAGCAATTGCTGCGCTGTGTGGAGATGCTGTGCGACGGCGACCTGTTGGACATGCAGGAAAACTACGTCGGCATGTTCGACAAAGGCCGGGCCACGTCCCTGCTGCTGTTCGAACACGTGCACGGGGAATCCCGGGACCGGGGCCAGGCCATGGTGGACCTGATGGAACAGTACCGCGCCAATGGCCTGGAAATCGATGCCAAGGAGCTGCCGGACTATCTGCCGCTGTTTCTGGAATACCTCTCTACCCGGCCTTGGGAAGAAATCAGGAACTGGCTGGAAGATATCCACCACATCCTTGGCCTTCTGGGTGAAAGGCTCTACCAGCGCGAAAGTCCTTACCACGTGTTGATGGACTCGCTGCTGGTACTTTCCGGCCGTGAAGCCAATCGCCGGGAACTGGCGCAGATTGTCGCCTCGGAAGAGCGCGACGACACCCCGGAGGCTCTGGACAAAGTCTGGGAAGAGGAAATGGTGAAGTTTGTTGATGATCAGGGCAGCTCCTGCAATACCGGAAGCGTTGTAGGCCAGCGCCGCCGCGAACTGGAACAGACCCAGACCATTCATCTGAGTGATCAGCTGATGACGGATGCAACACCCCGTCAGGCAGGGCGCGCCTGAGGGCGCAGGAGGAAACGGAAATGATGTCCTATCTGAATACATTACTGTTCGGGGTTTATCCCTACATTGCTATCGCCATCCTGGTGATTGGTACCTGGGCGCGCTATGACCAGGGTCAGTTCACCTGGAAAGCCCATTCCAGCCAGATGCTGCGCAAAAAAAACATGGTGATGGCCAGCGTGCTGTTCCATGTCGGCGTACTGGTGATCTTCTTCGGCCACCTGGTAGGCCTGCTGACCCCGCACGCGCTCTACGAACCGTTCATGACCCCTGGCACCAAGCAGGTGATGGCAATTGTGGTGGGCGGAGTCGCCGGCGTGATGGCGATTGTCGGCGGCGGTATGCTCGCATGGCGTCGTCTGACTGACCCGCGGGTGAAGGCCAGCAGCACTTTTGCGGATAACATGATCATCGTCATCCTGGTCATCCAGCTGGCACTGGGCCTGCTGACTATCCTGCCCACCATGGGCCACCTGGATGGCAGCACCATGCTCAAGTTCTCCGCTTGGGCCCAGGGCATCGTCACCCTTCAGGGCGGCGTGGCCGGCTACATTGCCGACGTGCACTGGATCTACAAGACCCACATCTTCCTGGGCCTGACCATCTTCGTACTCTTCCCGTTCACCCGCCTGGTGCACATGCTCAGCGTGCCGGTGGAGTATTTCGGACGCAAGTACCAGGTCGTGCGTAAGCGCGCGTAAGGAGAAGTATCATGCAACTCATCCCCGTCGGCGACGCCGAAAAACCCAGAAACCAGTTTCCGCCGGTGACTGTGGGCGAGACCCTGATCGGTGAAGACGACATCGCCCGGGAAATGCAGCATCACCCGGCCGAAGAAGTCGCCGAAGCCTGGCATGATGCCGCCAAAAGCCTTGTCATCCGTGAACTTCTGCTGCAGAAGGCCGCAGGCCTCGGTCTGGACGATATTGCCAACGAAGAAGACCGCATCGCCCGCGTACTGGAGCAGGAACTCAACGTTCCTGACCCCAGCGAGCAGGACTGCGAACGCTTCTACGCCGCAAACCCCGGCCGCTTCCACAGCCCGACCCTGATGGCTGTCAGCCACATCCTCCTGGCGGCAGCCCCGGACGACGCTCAGGAACGCATCCGTCAGGAAGAAGCAGGACGACAACTGCTGTCGTCCTTACTCGATGGTCGAGCCCAGTTCGCCGAACTGGCCAAACAGTACTCTGCGTGCGAATCCCGCCACCAGGGGGGCAGCCTCGGCCAGATCAGCAGAGGCCAGACGGTGGAGGAGTTCGAGCGTCCAGTTCTGTCTCTGCAGGAAGGCCTGAACCCGGAACTGATCGAAACCCGCTACGGCTGGCACCTGGTGCGCATTGACCAGCGCATCGATGGTGAACAACTGCCTTTCGAACACGTAAAACCTCAGATCCGTCAGTACCTGAGCGAGAGCGTGACAAGACGGGCATTCCGTCAGTATCTGCAGGTGTTAGCTGCGGAAACCTGTGTGGAAGGTGTCGATCTGGAAATACCGGATTCGCCGTTGATGCAGTAAAGCGTCCACCAGATAACTCTGGAGCCTGGCGGGGGCCCGCCAGGCTGTACTCCATGGTCAGAAAAGTCATTCTTTGAGGTATGTCAATTACTCAGAAATAACCGCCGAACTACCCCCATAGGGGGAGCGATTTCCCCCACAAGCCCCACTACTATAAAACCAGATATGAAATGCATTATTAATGCAGGGGCAAACACCATGGCACTATTGCAAACCGCTGAAACTCGCTACATAAAACCGGTACTGGTTGCCGTCAACAAACCGTTCGAAGAAGACGACAAACTGGCCCCGATGCGACAGCATGCACTCTTCTCGTCGCTCAGCGACGACGACCTGATTGCACTGCTGCAGCAATCCAGGCGACTGCACCTGGGGCACCACCAGCTGCTGTACCGCCAGGACATGCCCGCCCACCACTTCTTCTTTGTGCTATCCGGCCGGTTGCGCCTTTACCGCCTGGATTCCTCCGGTATAGACCGCACGCTGGACAGCATCGCGCCTGGTGACTGCTTCGCAGAAGTCATGATCTACGCAGATCCGGCCAGATACGCCTGTTACGCCGAAGCACTCAAATCCAGCGAAGTACTGATGATACCAGTCAAGGTTTATCAGGACTTACTGGAAAGAACGCCGAAGTACACCCAGGCTGCATTGCGCCACTACGCCAGGCGAGCTGTGTCCCGCTTCCACGATCTGGAAATTATGACCGTACAGAGTGCCCGTGACCGCCTTATCCGTTACCTGATTGATCTTTTGCCCAGCGGGGCTGAAGAGGGTGGTGAGGTTGAGCTTCCGTTACCGAAATGCTTCGTTGCATCGCGCCTGGCCATGCAGCCAGAAACCTTCTCGCGGATTCTGGCAGACCTCAAATCAAACGGGCTTGTGCGGGTCAACCGGAGCCGGTTGTTCATCTCCAACCCGGCTCGACTGATCCAGGTCAGCCAGTAAAACAGTCAACGCAGGAATACACTGATGATTTCAAGCTACACCGATTTGCTCACAGCCGCCAACGCCGAACCCGATCCTCAGCGCTTCCTGTTCGTGTTCTGCCGTGCCGAGCTCCCGGACGACGCATCAAGCGCGGAAAAGGCCGCTTTTGCCGACGGAGAGGGCGGCGCCCTGACCCCCGTGGTATGCGTTGACAAAGCGCCCGAGGAGGTTGGTGATTTCGGCAACCTTGTTGAGGAGTCGCGCCAGACTGGTCAGGACTGGGATGTGGTATTCGTTGCTGCGATGTCTGGTCGCGGGGGGATGAAGCCTTCCTCCGATGAAGCACAGCAACCCCTCACCATGATGGTGGAGTCGATCCGCTTGGGCCACGTTGGAAACTACCTGCCACTGGACCGAAAAGGCCATGCCGTTTCACTGGGTTGATCCCGCTGTTGCTCGTTTTCTCTTCATGCAGGTGTCCCCAGGGGGTGTCGTGAGTTTTATTCAGCGTGCTGCCATATCATTCTTCGGAATGCTGTTTCTTGTCTTGGCTCCGGTAACGGGTGTCATGGCGGAAACCCCCGAAGAATACGAGCCGATGGCGGCCCGTCAGGTGATCCAGAAAGCCTTCCCCTCGGTTGATGATATCTCCCCGCGGGAAGATAACCGTGCAATCCAGGAACTTCGTCGCGGCGAAGAGCTTCTGGGTTATGCCTACCAGACCCTGGATTTCGTGCAGACGCCGGCTTATTCCGGTAAGCCCTTGAACGCCATGGTAGTACTGGACACCGAGGGTGAGATCAAGGGCGCGCGGGTGATACACCACGATGAGCCGATTCTTCTTATCGGCATTCCCGAAATCAAGATGCACGAGTTCACGGACCAGTACGTTGGCCTCAAGGCGGACCAGAGGGTCACGGTGGGCGGTAAGTCGTCCGAGCGTCGCGTCGCTGTGGACGGCCTGTCTGGCGCCACTGTTACGGTGATGGTGATCAACGAAGTCATCATGAAAACAGCCCACCGTGTTGGTGCCGAGCTCGGTCTGGTTGAGGGCGGAGGCGACGGCAGGCCGCCGGTGGCGGATGTCCGCACCGGCGAATTTACCGATAAAAGCTGGGAAGAGCTGACCGGCGATGGCTCTTTCCGCCGCTTGTTGGTGACCAGGGGGCAGGTGGATGATGCGTTCAAGGGAACCGAAGCAGAAGGCATTGATGAAGCGTCTCCTGCGGAGCGCGATGAGGCATTGATCGATCTCTACACCGGTTATCTGAACGTGCCCACAATTGGCAGGAACCTGTTGGGTGAAAGCCAATACCAGTGGTTGATGTCCGAACTGCAAGAAGGTGAACACGCCATTGCAGTCATGGCGAGCGGGGAATACTCCTTCAAGGGCTCAGGCTATGTTCGCGGCGGCATATTTGATCGCATCCAGGTGCGCCAGTTCGGAGATACCTTCAATTTCCGGGATCTGGACTTCTACCGCCTAAGTGACGTTTATGCGGAGGGTATGCCTGATTTTTCTGAAATGGCGATTTTTATTATTCGCCAGCAGTACAACTTTGACCCGGGCACGCCCTGGTCGCTGGAGCTTTCCGTCAAGCGCCAGACCGGCCCGCTGGACAGCGAGTTTGCGGTATTCCCGTTGGAGTACCAGCTGCCGGATCAGTACTACACCCGGCCAAAGGTGGAGCTGTCCGAGGAAGAGTGGCTGGAAACACAGCCTCTATGGGTACAGGTCTGGTATCAGCGCCAGTTCCAGGTCGTGGTCCTGGGCGTGGGCATCTTTGCGTTGCTGTTGATTCTGTTCTTCCAGGATTGGTTAGCCAGCCGCCCGAGGCTGATTCGCTATATTCGCCACGCCTTTCTCACCTACACGTTGTTTTTTATCGGTTGGTACGCGCTGGGCCAATTATCGATTGTGAACGTGCTGACATTCGTGCACAGCCTGGTTAGTGGGTTCAGTTGGGATACGTTCCTGATAGACCCGATCATTTTTGTACTCTGGGCCGCCGTTGCCGGAATTGTTCTGTTATGGGGGCGGGCAGTCTATTGCGGCTGGCTTTGCCCTTTCGGTGCGCTGCAAGAGCTGCTCAACGAGATTGCCCGAAAGCTGAAGGTTCCCCAGTACGACCTGCCCTTCGCAGTGCATGAGCGGTTGTGGGCTATCAAGTATCTCATTCTGCTGGCTCTGTTCGGAGTATCTCTGGATTCCCTGTCCACAGCGGAGCAGCTGGCAGAAATCGAGCCGTTCAAAACAGCCATTACCCTCCGGTTTGACCGTAGCTGGCCTTTCGTGACCTATGCAGTGCTTCTGCTCGTGGTGAATCTGTTCACCCGCAAGGTGTTCTGTCGGTACATGTGTCCCCTGGGCGCCGCCCTCGCATTGCCAACCAAATTGCGGGTATTTGACTGGCTGAAGCGCCGGAAAGAGTGTGGCAATCCCTGCCGCCTGTGTGAGCACGAGTGTGAAGTGCAGGCCATCCATCCCGACGGCAGGATCAATTACATGGAATGTCACTATTGCCTCGACTGCCAGGTGACTTATTTCAACGACAACAAATGCCCGCCACTGATCGTCAAACGTCGCGGCAAACGCCGCGGCCATAACGCACCGGGCCATCCGGAACAGATACCGGTCACCCAGGTGACATAAGAAAAGCCGTAAAAAGAAATGCAATACCGCCATTACCGACAACGGAGTTGGACGCTATGAGAAAAAAAGACGAACCTGGTAACAACGCACCGGAAGAGAGCGGCCTGAGCCGCCGAAAGTTCCTGAGTGCAACCGCACTGGCAGGTGCTGTGGGCGCAACTGGCCTTGGTGGTGCGGTTATGACTCGGGAGTCCTGGGCTGCGGCTGTAAAGGACGCCAAGAACAAGGTTCACGTTGCCCCCGGCGAGCTGGACGAATACTACGGATTCTGGAGCGGTGGTCATCAGGGTGAGGTACGTGTTCTCGGGGTGCCATCCATGCGTGAGCTGATGCGTATTCCGGTGTTCAACGTGGACTCCGCCACAGGCTGGGGTATCACCAATGAGAGCAGGGAAATCCTCGGCGGTGATCGACAGTACCTGAACGGTGACTGTCACCACCCCCACATTTCCATGGAAGACGGGCGTTACGACGGCAAATACCTGTTTATCAACGATAAGGCGAACAGCCGTATTGCCCGTATCCGTCTGGATATCATGAAGACGGACAAGATCACGCACGTGCCAAACGTCCAGGCCATTCATGGCCTGCGGCTGCAAAAAGTGCCCCGCACCAAGTACGTGTTCTGTAACGCCGAATTTGTGATTCCGCACCCGAACGACGGCAGCGATTTCAGCCTGGAAAACAGCTACACCATGTTCAGTGCCGTCAATGCGGACACCATGGAAGTGGCCTGGCAGGTGATTGTGGACGGTAACCTGGATAACACCGACGCCGATTACACCGGCAAGTATGCCGCTTCCACCTGCTACAACTCTGAAAAAGCGGCAGATCTCGCCGGCACCATGCGCAACGACCGTGACTGGGTTGTGGTGTTCAACGTCGAGCGTATTGAAGCAGCCGTCAAGAACGGCGACTTCAAGACCATTGGTGACTCTGATGTGCCGGTAGTGGACGGCCGTGAAGGCTCGAAACTGACCCGCTATATCCCTGTGCCGAAGAACCCGCACGGCCTGAATACATCACCGGACGGCAAGTACTTCATTGCCAACGGCAAGCTGTCACCGACCTGTTCCGTTATCCAGATCGACAAGCTGGACGATGTGTTTGATGACAAGATCGGGCTGCGTGATGTTATCGTCGCCGAGCCGGAGCTGGGCCTCGGGCCTCTGCACACCACCTATGATGGTCGCGGCAACGCCTACACCACACTGTTTATCGACAGCCAGGTGTGTAAGTGGAACATCGCCGACGCCATTAAGGATTATAACGGTGAGAAGACCAATTACATTCGTCAGAAGCTGGACGTGCACTATCAGCCAGGGCACAACCATGCATCACTGACTGAATCCCGCGAAGCGGACGGCAAGTGGCTGGTGGTTCTGTCGAAGTTCTCCAAGGACCGCTTCCTGCCGGTAGGCCCGCTGCATCCTGAGAACGATCAGCTGATCGATATTTCCGGTGAGGAAATGAAGCTGGTTCACGATGGTCCGGCGTTTGCGGAGCCCCACGATTGCATCCTGGTTCGTCGTGATCAGATCAAGACCAAGAAGATCTATGATCGTGATGATCCTCTCTTCGCCACTGCCCGTGCCCAGGCTGAGAAGGACGGAGTTACCCTGGAGGCCGCCAATGAGGTGATCCGCGACGGCAACAAGGTACGTGTCTACATGACCTCCGTGGCGCCGCAGTACGGCATGACGGAGTTCAAGGTCAAGGAAGGTGATGAGGTTACGGTGTATGTGACCAATCTGGATTCCATTGAGGATGTGTCTCACGGGTTCGTTATGGTGAACCATGGAGTCAGCATGGAAATCAGTCCGCAGCAGACATCGTCGGTAACCTTTACGGCGGGTAAGCCAGGGGTTTACTGGTACTACTGCAGCTGGTTCTGTCATGCACTGCACATGGAGATGGGTGGTCGCATGTTGGTGGAGAAGGCCTGATCAGGTCTTGTGCTGGGACTCCTTCGGGAGTTCCAGCCATCTTGCTTTGGAGTAGCAACCCAAGTGGAGAGACCTTTCCAAAACACGCTCCTTACGGCACATCCATGTGACGCTTGGGCTACGCCGTCCATGGCTCCGCACAGTTTTGGAAAGGTCTCTCCACTTGGATTGCCGCACTTTTGGTGTTGGCCTCTTAATGTTTCTTCCCTAGAGAGATCTTGATGTATTCATTTTTGCGTTATGGGGTGGCCCTGATAGTCGCCTTGTTATCGCTGACCGCGAATGCGGGCCTGCAACAACAGCTTGATGCACTGGAACCTGGTGCGGTTTTCGAGCTTCCTCCCGAGAAACTTTCGTCGCTGGATCTCCGGGTGCCCGGTGTGACGGTGTCCTGTCATGCCGATACGGTGATCGACGGTGGTGGTGAGGGTAATGCTATCGATATTCTGGCGGAGGAGGTGACGTTTTCCGGTTGTGACGTCCGCAACTGGGGCGGTGATCTGAATGAGCTGGATGCGGGGATTTTTGTGGCGCGGGAGGCCCGGGGGGCGGTTGTTGAGGATAATCGTTTGCAGGGGCCGGCGTTCGGAATCTGGCTGGACGCGACAAAGGATGTGACGGTCCGCAACAACACGGTCCGCGGGGATGCGTCGATCCGTTCCCAAGATCGGGGTAACGGGATTCATCTGTTCAATACCACCGGAGCGCTGATCGAGGGGAATGACATCAGTCAGACGCGGGATGCGATTTACATCGAGACCGCCAATAACAACGAGATCCGTAACAATGTGATGACGGATCTGCGTTATGGCATTCACTACATGTATTCGATGCACAATTTGCTTGAAGGCAATGTAACCCGGGGTACGCGTACCGGGTACGCGCTGATGCAGAGCAAGTACCTGAAGGTGATCGATAACCGGTCCGAGAATGATGAAAATTACGGCATCCTGATGAATTTCATCACCAACTCCGAGCTACGGGGCAATGTGGTCGCTGGCGTTTCCCAGGGCCAGACTGCCGGGACCGTTATTTCCGGGGCCGAGGGTAAGGCGGTGTTTATCTATAACTCGCTGTACAACACCTTCGAGGACAATATCTTCCGGGACAGCAATATCGGGATTCATCTGACGGCGGGGTCGGAGGAGAACGAGGTCTTCAATAACGCGTTTGTGAATAACCAGCGCCAGGTGAAGTACGTGGCCACTCGCACCCAGGAGTGGTCGAAGCAAGGGCGAGGCAATTACTGGAGTGACTATCTGGGGTGGGATCGTAACCAGGATGGCATTGGCGATGTGGCTTATGAGCCCAATGACAATGTGGACCGGTTGCTGTGGACCTACCCGGAGGCCAAGGTGCTGATGTTCAGCCCGGCTGTGGATACCCTGCGATGGGTACAGGATGCATTCCCTGTGGTCAAAGCCGCCGGGGTCAGCGATTCGCACCCGCTGATGCGCCAGCCCGAAACGTTACTACCGGAGTCCTGATGAGCTGTTTCCATCTTGAGAATGTGAGTTACCGGTACGACAAGGCACTGGTACTGAATGGCGTTGATCTGCGCCTGGCACCCGGTGAGATCCTCGGACTGTTTGGCCACAATGGCGCCGGCAAAACCACCTGCATCAAGCTGATCCTTGGTTTGATGGCACCGAATCAGGGCAAGGTCGCCGTGCTTGGCGGGGAGGCAGGTGCTCCCCACGTCACGCAGCATATCGGTTACTTGCCAGAGAATGTGATGTTTTACCCCCAACTCACCGGCCGGGAGATTCTGAATCACTTTGCCCGTCTGAAGGGAGCGCCTCTGAAGCAGGTGCCGGAATTGTTGGAGCAGGTGGGGCTTGGTGATGCCATGAACGCGCGGGTAAAGACCTATTCCAAAGGCATGCGCCAACGTCTGGGGCTGGCTCAGGCGCTTCTTGGCAAACCAAAGCTGCTGATGCTGGACGAGCCCACGGTCGGACTGGATCCGGTGGCGACGGCGGACCTGTACCGGTTATTGCGCAAGCTGCGGGATGAAGGTACTGGCATTGTGCTGTGTTCCCATGTGCTACCGGGTGTCGAACCCTACATCGACCGCGCGGCGATTCTTACCAGCGGCGCCGTAAAGGCCGTGGGCGATCTGGCTTCCCTGCGTCGGCAGGCGAATATGCCGGTCACCCTTTCCATCGAGCCGGCCAATGGTACGCCTGCGTTGGAACAAGCCATTGCGGGTGCCTCAGCGGACAATGGCCTGATGATCAAGAAAGGCAACGGACGCTTGCAGGTGGACGTGCGGCCATCGGAAAAAATGGCGCTGATTCAGGCCCTGCTGGATTCCGGTGAGGTTCGGGATCTGGGCATTTACCAGCCTACGCTGGAGGATGTATACGTGCACTTTATCGGCTCCGGTGGCCTGGCGCATCGCGGAGGTGCCCAGTGAACAGTATCTGGACCATAGCCCGCAAAGAGCTCAGTGACAGCCTGCGCAATCGCTGGCTGATTGCCATTTCCCTCATATTCGCTGTGCTGGCTCTGGGTATCGCCTGGTTTGGCGCGGCTGCGTCGGGTCAGGTGGGTTATGCCTCCACCCCGGCGACCATTGCCAGCCTGGCCAGCCTGGGTATTTTCCTGATTCCCCTGATTGCGCTGCTGCTGGCCTATGACGCCATTGTGGGCGAGGAAGAAGGTGGCACGCTGCTGCTGCTGATGACATACCCACTAAGCCGTGGCCAGTTGCTATTCGGCAAGTTCCTCGGCCATGGACTGACCCTGGCGTTTGCCACTCTGATCGGCTTCGGCGTTGCCGGCATTGCCATTGCCTTGCTGGTGGAAGAGGTGGCCGTTGGAACCCTGGCCGCCGCCATGTGCCGGTTTATCGTCTCCACCATTCTGCTCGGCTGGGGTTTCATCGCGCTGGCGTACATGATCAGCGTGCGGGTCAGCGAAAAGCCTGTAGCCGCTGGCCTCGCACTGGGTATCTGGTTTTTCTTTGTGCTGGTGTTCGACCTGATGCTGTTGGGCATCCTGGTGGCGAGTGAAGGCAATTTCAGCCCCGAGCTGCTGCCCTGGCTGCTGATGCTCAATCCCACCGACATCTACCGCCTGCTGAACATCGTTGCCTTTGGCGAAGGCGCGCAGTTAAGCGGCGTGCTGAGCCTCGGTGCAGACTTGCCCATCGGGCCGGCCGGAATGTGGTTTGCCCTGGTGCTGTGGTTTGTTATCCCTCTTTCCGGTGCCTGGGCGCTGTTCCGTCGTCGCCGAATCTGATCTGGAGATTGCCATGCGTAATGTAAATGTTAGAACTTTGGCTGTAGCGGTGATGCTTGCCGCTTTCCTGGCTGGCTGCTCTGAGCCCGAAAAACAGGTAACTGAAAAGCCCGACGCGGTGCACTTCGAATCCGGCGACGAATGCCATGTGTGTGGCATGATAATCACCAACTTCGATGGCCCCAAAGGCCAGGCTATTACCGCCAGGGAACAGGCGACGCGCAAGTTCTGTTCAACCCGTGACATGTTTTCCTGGGCCCTGCAGCCCGAAAGCGCCAAACGCGATCACACGCTCTACGTCCATGACATGGCACAAACCGACTGGGAGCACCCGGACGACACCGCATTGATTGACGCACGTGAAGCGTTTTTTGTGGTGGGATCGGAGCGCAAGGGTGCTATGGGGCCGACCCTGGCTTCCTTCGCCAGTCAAGTAACGGCTGCAGACTTCGTAAACGAGTTTGGAGGGGAAATTGTCGCATTCAAAGATGTGACAATGGATCATCTGAAGCAGGACATGTCAGCCCAAAACATGAAAATGGGTGGTCACAATGGTAATCACTAAAGCTGGTTAAGCCCGGAAGGTCATATCCCCGCCATGCAGTAAATACTGCGAAAATTGCAGCGGTCAGTAACAGACAGACGCACGTCGTTGACGGCACCGCCAAATCGGTCGGTCAGCGTGTAGAGTCCGATGCCCCCGGGAGTATTCCCTCTCAGTGCCCACCATCAATGCGGCTGAACAACAGGTCGTTTTCTGTCTGGATATGGGCTTTAAGGTCGTCGCGGAATCTTGCCAGCCCGTCATAGAGACGCTGCCAGCTTCCGCACGCTCCATCCGGCAGAGTCAGACCATTTGTAAGGCGCTCCAGTTTCTCCAGCGCGGAGCCGTGGTCATCATGTTCGTGCCGCATCACGGATACAGGGCCGCCAGCCATGGCAATCATGCCACGTGTAATCATCGGAAACAGAATCTGCTCCTCCTTGGCCATATGGGTCTCCAGCTCATCGGCCATTTGGGTCAGGTGGGCCGCCAGGCCCGCGGGGCAGTCGGTATGACCGCCGTGTACCCGTTCCACCCGCGCGGAAAGCTGAATCAGTTCTGGTAACTGCTCGCGGTGGGTGTCGTGGTAACGAGTCAGAATATGTTCGATCAGCTCTTCATTGGATGCTTGGGTCATAGATTCAGTCATTGTCATGACAGTGCTCCTTGGTGGGTGTTGCGGAGATGGGCCGTCCCTGGCCCGTTCTCCGCTTAATCAAGCGTTCAGCTCACTGACTGCGCCTTGCTCGTCTGTTTCGAGGGAGGCCGGCTTCAGATCTGGGAAGAACACCCCCTTTACCACCTGCCAGGTCACCGCCAGGGCGCCGATAATAAACACCACGTCGCCGACGGTTCTGACCCAGCGCAGGGTTTGCAGGATATCGCTCTGCATAAAGGCCTCGCTGCGCGCGTACCACAAGCCCTCGCTGGCACTGGCGACAAACTGGATGATGCCGACAGGCAACAGGCTGGTGAACAGCATCAGAACCAGGCCAATGTTCAGCCACCAAAAGCCGACTTTCATCAGGCGCTCGTCAAAGACAATGCGCGGGCGGATATAGCGCAGAATCATCAGCGCGAAGCCCAGGGCCAGGAAGCCATAGACACCGAACAGGGCTGCGTGGGCATGGGTGGGTGTGGTGTTCAGGCCCTGGATGTAATACAGGGCGATCGGTGGGTTAATCATGAACCCGAGCACGCCGGCACCCAACATGTTCCAGAAGGCAACCGCCACGAAGAAAGTCAGCGGCCAGCGAATGTTTTCCATCCAGGGGGCGCGGGACTTCAAGCGCCAGTTCTCCCAGGCTTCGTAACCCAGAACAACCAGTGGCACCACTTCCAGAGCACTGAAGGTCGCGCCCACGGCCATAACCGGGGTGGTGGTTCCTGAGAAATACAGGTGATGGAAAGTGCCCGGTACACCGCCGAGCATGAACAGGCTGGCGGATGCCAGGCTGGCAGAAGTCGCCACGGTGCGGGACACCAGGCCCATGCTGCAGAAGATGAAAGCCAGTGCTGTGGTGGCGAACACTTCAAAGAAACCTTCGACCCATAGGTGAACGATCCACCAGCGCCAGTACTCCATGATCGAGATATGAGTGCGCTCCCCATAGAAGAAACCAGCACCGTAGAACAGACCGATGGCAACCACCGAAGCGGTCAGCAAGGCCAGCAGGTTCTTGTCACCAGGCTGGCGTAGGGCGGGAACGATCCCGCGAAGCATCAGCACCAGCCAGAACACGATGCCCAGGAATTTGCCAATCTGCCAGAGTCGGCCCAGATCGACGTACTCGTATCCTTGATGACCCAGCATGAAGCTCAGGTTCGCGGGCATGATTTGCGCGATTGCCAGGAAGTTGCCGATGAACGAGCCAGCAACCACAACCACCAGCGCCCAGAACAATACATCGACGCCCAGTTTCTGAAATTTCGGATCTTTGCCGCCATTGATGATGGGGGCAAGGAACAGGCCAGCGGCGAGGAAGCCGGTGGCAATCCAGAACATGGCGGCCTGGATATGCCAGGTACGCAGCAGTGAGTAGGGGAACCACTCAGAGGTATTGATACCGTAGAAGCTCTGGCCTTCCACCGTGTAGTGAGCGGTGGCACCACCAAGCATGACCTGAAAGGTGAACAGGCCCACCACCAACAGCAGGTATTTCCCCAGCGCTTTCTGGGAAGGCGTGAGCCCCACCGCACTGAGTGGGTCTTTGAGCGGTGCTTCCGGCTCCTCGTCCTCTTTGCGCAGGAAAGCCCAGGCCCAGATGAGGCCACCCACGCCAGCGATCAGCAGCACCACACTGATTAACGACCAGACTACATTTTCGGCGCTCGGTTTATTATCGATCAGTGGCTCATGAGGCCAGTTGTTGGTGTAAGTAACGTCGCTGTCGGGGCGCTCGGTGGCCGCAGCCCAGGCAGTCCAGAAAAAGAACTCGGTCATCTCGCCGCGGCGCTCAGCGCTGGGAAGAGTGTTCTCCTTCATGGCGTAGTTTTCGCGGGTAGATTGCAGTTCCGGCGCATCACTGAACAGCCGACTGTAGTAATCAGATGTTTGGGCAATGGCCGCAGCCCTGCGTTCGGATAGGTGCAGGGTACCGGTGGCCGCGTCGTAGGTATTGTTGCGGTACTCGGTTTTCAGGTCGTACTGCAGGGCATTCTGTTGCTGGCCGCTAAGGCTATGCCAGTCCTGTCCGTACTCCTCCCGTGCAGCCTGTTCCAGCCAGAATTCCAGTTCCCGGTGCAGCCAGTCAGCGGTCCAATCCGGTGCCTGATAAGCTCCGTGCCCCCAGATGGAGCCAAGCTGCATGCCACCAACGGATTGCCAGGCCGTCTGGCCGTTAAGAATGCTTTCTTCCCTCATAAGCAGACTGCCATCGGCAGTCACGACCTTGTCGGGAATTGGCGGTGCCTCGCGATAAACCTCGGCTCCGAAATAGCCTAGCAAAGTGAAGGTAATCCCCACGATGCCGATCAGTAGAAACCATAGACGTCGGTATTTGGCCATAGCCAGCTCTCCATCGTTTAAAGATGTATAAATAATACTTCTTATATTTGGAGAGAGTAAAGTGGCAATACAGAAAAAAACGCAGGCCATGCCAATATTGATCTTCTGAAATTTTGAACTTGACGGACGTGTTGAATCGCTTCTATTATAAAGATGCATTAGAAATAGATGTTAAAGAGGCTTTTATGGAAAAATTCCTTAGTTATGCCAATTCGGTACTGCTTTTTTCAGCTCTGGGGCTGTTGGCTACGGCGTTACTGGCCTATCCTTTCGCTAACCTACTGAACATAGGCTGGCTGGTTTTTGCCCACATTGGGACACTGCTGTTTGCGATTGGCATCAAGATTTCCTACGTGGCCCGACTGGTCTTTCTTAGCCGTCTCGGCAGGCCCGTGCACTGACGGCGGGAGACAACGATACGGCCATCCTCCGTATTGAGGTGGCCCATGGGGAGGTCATTTGAGTGAGAATTGTATTTATTGCTCTGGCGTATCTGTCCCTGATCATCGCAGCGGCAGGCGTCGTATTGCCGTTAGTGCCGACCACGCCCTTTGCCTTGCTGGCAGCATTTTTTGCCAGCAAAGGGTCGCCCCGGTTTGCTCAATGGCTTGAGCGCCACCCCTGGTTTGGTCCGATGATTGATAGGTGGCGCACAGGAAGAGTCGTACCAACGCAAGCCAAAGTGCTGGCATGCATTACCATGGTTATCAGTTGGGGCCTTTTGATGGCGTTGGGTATGTCTGCCGTGGTCCTGGTAATCACAGGCTTGTTGTTTGCGTGTCTTGCGTTTTACCTGATAACCCGGCCAGCCTGGTGACTTCGTGAATGACTGGAGTATGAATGCACATCACCCGTTATACGGATTTCTCTCTCCGCGTGCTGATCTACCTGGCTGCTCAGGGTGATCGACTGTCTACGATCAAGGAAATTGCCGAGAGTTATGATATCTCGAAAAACCATCTGATGAAGATCGTTCACCAGCTCAACCGAAAGGGCTACATCGAGACTGTCAGGGGGAAAAACGGGGGCATACGTTTGCAGATGGCGCCTTGCGACATCAATATTGGGATTTTGGTCCGTGAAACGGAAGATGATCTGAACATTGTGGAATGCTTTTCAACGAAGAATGCCTGCAAGATATCTCCGGTCTGTGGTCTACGCGGCATGTTTGGGGAAGCGGTGGACGCATTTCTAAAAACTCTGGATCAGTACACCCTTGAAGATGTTATTCCCCATGCCCAGCAAACTCAGCTGCTGCGGATACTGCAGATTTCATAGTGTATTTGCGATCAATCGATAATTTCGACATGGTGAATTTGCTGCACCGAAATCAGTCATAATCTGAAAGGTTTGTTCATGAGCAGCTACCTGGTTCTGAAAAGTGTCCACATGACAGCCGCCTATTTAACGGTGGTCCTGTTTTGCCTGCGGTTGTTGCTGGATGCCGTGGGCAAGTCCGGCTGGCGCATGACGCCGCTGCGTTGGATTCCCCATGCCAATGATACGGTTTTGTTGGTTGCGGCGATCAGCCTGCTTGTCGTGACACCCTGGATGCCCTTTGTGCACGGTTGGCTGACGGCGAAGATTTTACTTTTGGTTGGCTACATTGTGGCTGGCGCTTTCGCCATAAAGGAAACTTGCAGTCTGCAGGTAAGGTTGATTGCCTCAGTTCTGGCGCTGGTGCAGATCATGGCGATTTTTCATCTGGCCATTCACAAACCTTTCTAACCTGTTCCGGTAATACCCCTTTCCATCCGGTCGAGTACCCCCTCTGGGGGAGCGATGATGACTCTTAGTCCCCGTAGAATCGAAATCAGTGAAAACCTGTTTTCCGCGAGGATTTACCCATGTCACACACTTCCGCCAACGCGCCATTTCAGCTCCTGGACATTGCCGTTCTGACAGTGTCGGACACCCGCGCCCTGGACAATGACCAGTCCGGGGACACCTTGCAGCAGCGGCTACTTGACGCCGGGCATCAACTGGCTGAGCGAGTATTGGTGAAAGACGATATCTACGCGATTCGAGCTGTGGTGTCTCAGTGGATCGCTAATGACCAGATACCGGTTATTCTGGTGACTGGCGGCACCGGTTTTTCCAGCCGTGACAGCACGCCCGAAGCCTTGATGCCGTTGTTCGATAAAACCGTTGAAGGTTACGGCGAGCTCTTTCGCCATCTGTCGTTGGCTAGCATAGGCACGTCGACTATACAGTCGCGCGCGGTCGCCGGTCTCGCCAATCGCACTCTGATCTGCGCTATGCCTGGTGCTCCCCGAGCTTGTGCTTTGGCCTGGGATGAAATTATCGAGCCTCAGTTGGACATCCGGCATCGACCTTGTAATTTCGTTGATCAGCTTATCACTGTGCCTGATGCGACCTGCTCCACCCGGACACTGTCAGGAGCCGCGTGATGGTTGAATGTATCTGTGATGTCGAGCGCCCAAGGCAACCAGCCCAAAAATCGAAGCTGTTGATGTCGGTCGAACAGGCAAAGAGTGCTCTGGCTGACATGGCCCAAATCTTGGTGGGCCGGCAGGAGATCCTTTTGGCCCATTGCCAGGGGCGCATCCTGGCTCGCGACATGCACGCCGCTCAGACTGTCCCCCCCCATGACAACAGCGCCATGGACGGTTATGGATTAAGGCTTGAGGACGTGCCGGGAGATCGAGTTCTTACAGTCGCTCAGCGAGTGCCAGCTGGCGTCTTTCCCACAGCCCATGAAAAGGGAACTGCGGTGAGGATATTTACCGGCGCCCCGATTCCGGCGGGTGTAAATGCTGTCATCCCTCAGGAGCAGGTGGATCTTCTCGCCGATGGCCGGATTGAATTACAGGTGGTACCAAAACGGGGGCAAAACATCAGGCGTGCGGGAGAGGATATCAAGGCTGGTGCACTGCTCCTGGCGACCGGTACTCGCCTTGAGGCTGCTGAAATTGGCTTGCTGGCAAGTCAGGGTATTCCAAAGATAGAGACGTTTGTGCCTCTACGTGTGGCTGTTGTTACTACCGGAGATGAACTAGCCAAACCCGGTCAGCCCATAGGCCCTGGCCAAATCTACGATATTAATTCATTCGCATTGCGCGGTGCCTTGGAGCGCTTGGGTTGTCACGTTACTCAGATCGGTTCGGTCGCGGATACGCTGAGCTCTACCCATAAGGCACTTGCCCAAGCGGCTGAGTCGCATGACCTTGTTATTACCACCGGTGGCGTCTCCGTTGGTGATGAGGATCATGTTCGGGCTGCGGTTGAGGCGTTGGGAAGACTTCATCTCTGGGGCATTGCCATAAAACCCGGCAAGCCGTTTGCTTTCGGACGCATTGGTCAGACTCCTTTCTTGGGATTGCCGGGCAATCCGGCAGCCGCGCTGGTGACTTTTGAGATTTTGGCGGCGGATTTTGTTCGCCAGTTGATGGGCGGGAGAAACCGACAAGTCCAGCCGCTACATGTGCTGGCGGGCTTCAGCCGCGCCCGAACCAATCCGCGACAGGAATATCTTCGGGTGGTACTCAGAAACGATGAAGGATCTCTCAAGGCTGACCTGGCAGGTTCCCAGAGTTCCGGCGTGTTGAGCGTGGCAAGCAGGGCCGATGGCTACCTGATTATTCCACCACATCAACCCATTACTGAGGGCGTGGACTATGGTTTTGTCCATCGTGACCAATTTTATTACTGATGGTATCCGCAGTTTGCGGACCCAGAGATTGATGACGGGCCGGCGTGGCTCTTCAGTCTACGCCATCATCCATTGTTCAGTGACCTTAGTAGCGAGGATTTCAGTGCACTGTGCCAGCGAATTCGGCTCGTTACGCCGCCCGCGCGGTCTCACGGTTCCACGACTTGGAAATTATGACTGTTCAAAGTGCCCGTGATCGACTAATCCGCTACCTCCTCGATCTGTTACAAGCAGTTTGGCTGCTAGAGGTCCACACTAATGGGAAATACCAACGTTACCCGTAAAGGCCTGCCTCTGATTTACGCCTGCTCAGGTTGCTCTGATGTCGCACAACTGGCCAATAATGTTGCAGTGAAGCTCGACCATACCGGACGTTTTGAGATGTCCTGTATCTCCGGAGTAGGAGGAAAAATTAAACCCCTGGTCAAGACGGCTCAGTCCGGTCGGCCTATTACCGTTATTGACGGATGTCCGCTGCAATGTGCCAGAGCGTGTCTGGAAAATATCGGTGTGCGGCCGCGACACCATATTCGTTTGTACGACTACGGATTCAAGAAGCATTACGGTCAAAGCTACGATGCCGAGACAGTTGACGCCGTTTGTCAGCTTGTTCTGACGGGCCAACTCTCTGCCGTTTTCCCGCACCGGTGAGCTATTGACGATCGGTTGAAAACTGAAAACAAATGTGGGGCGAGACAGCGGTCTTAGCCCCCGGTCATATTCATGAATCGCAAAATCTGCACATCACCTTGAGTATCGAAGTGATGGCGCTCCGGCTTCAGTTCCATGGATTTGATGATGGTCTCACGCAGTTTGTCGTTACTTTCTGGATAGGCTCGAAGCACTCGCCTCAGATCTACTGAGTGCTCATTACCGAGGCATAGAAGCAGACGCCCCTCGACAGTGACGCGGACGCGGTTGCACGTGGCACAGAAATTATGTGAATGCGGAGAGATGAAGCCGACACGGATCGGGCTATCGGACATGCGGAAATAGCGTGCCGGTCCACCCGAGTCGTCCGTGGTTGGGAAGAGATCGTGGCGGACCTTTATCTGCTCACGAACCTTGTCACTGCTGAAAAAGCTTTCGCTGCGATCGTGCTCGGTGATCGTACCTAGCGGCATCTCCTCAATAAAACTGATGTCCACCCGTTTGCGACGTGCAAACTCAACCAGATCCAGAATCTCGTCGTCGTTCCGGCCTCTCATGATGACGACGTTCAGCTTGATACCCTGAAAGCCTGCCTCGCGCGCCGCATCGATTCCTGCCAGCACATTTTTGAGGTGTCCTGTGCGGGTAATTTGCTTGAACCGCTGGCTGTCCAGAGTGTCCAGACTGATATTGAGCCGCTTGAGACCAGCCCTGCGCAGGGGGGCGGCCAAGGTGGATAACTGGTTGCCATTGGTGGTTATGCCAAAATCTCGCAGACCCATGCTACCTATCTCCTCGACCAGTTCGAGGATGTCTCGGCGCACCAGCGGTTCTCCGCCAGTGAGGCGAATCTTCTGGGTTCCCAGGCTCTGGAACGTTCTCGCCAGGCGGGCAATTTCCTCAAGCGTTAACACTTGCTGGCGTGGGAGAAAGGTCATGTCTTCGGCCATGCAGTACACGCAACGAAAATCACATCGATCGGTCACCGACAAACGTACATAGTCGATTGTGCGGCCAAACCGGTCTCTAAGAGGCTGAACGGAATCGGAGTGCAAGGGCATCAGGTCTCCTTAACCACCAGTGACTGGGGGAAATAAAGCAAGCTCATCGCCAGGTGCGACTCGATGGCCTTCACGTACCATTGAATGATTGACGGCCATCATCAGACGAATGTCGTTAGAGACCTGCAAAAGCCCTGGCCGTGAGCGTAGAGTTGAGATCACTTCGGAAATCAGGACACCTTCGGCAGGCACGTCGTAGACAAGGACTTCCGTACCGGAAAGCTCCCTTAACTGGGCGAAGAAGCGAATAGTAATTGAGTGGTTCATAGTTGAATCGATTGTGAAAAGAGGCAGAACCCATTGTTGCAAGCGACGAGCGCTGGGCCGATACCTCCGTTGGGGTACCAGCGTGGCTTTTTGGTGAAGGTTGTGGAGAGTTCGTCACGGCAAGCCTTTCCACGTGGCATCGGGACTGGCCGAAACGATTAGCCGGATTGGCCATCGACTCTCGGCCGCATCAAAATGCCGGCGTAACGAAACAGAAAGAGGGCAAATGCCATCACCCACAAGGCAGCAGCCAACCGCAGGCCAACCATCCAATCAATGATGCCGAATGTTGTGGACACCCGGGTGATCGCAGCCAAGTGCACAGAGGCGAATGCGAGCACCATGCCGCCCGGCAACAACAGCGCCCGGCCCGTATGCCCCAGTGCTACTCGGGAGATAACTCCGAGCACAAGACCGCCGATGACTCCGAGGCCAGCCGCATGCAACCAGGCACCAGCGGGCCAGTCGAGCAGTAAATGGCCAGATAATAAAGCCAGGGCAACCGGTATCCACAACAGAGAAAGGTGAAGGATCCACAACAGCGGATGGCTGGCTACCAACCAGCCTTTCCAGCCGATGATTCGGACGAGCATTAAGATGGCGGCGAGCATTGACAGTAGGCCGCTCAGCGTCTCGTAGCGGGTAAACAAGGAGGCCAAGAGAGCCAGCATGCTTACCAGACTGAGCGTGTCTAGAGCGGGAACAATACGTACAGCTGATCCGTCACGCCCTGTTTGCCTGAGCCAGCTCCGGGAAAATGCCGGAGTAATTCGCCCTCCAACAATTCCGGACAACGCCATCGCGATCACCAGTCCGCCGACGATGAACATCCGCCCATGGGTGAGGAGAAACCCTAGTTGCATGGTCCACAATAATGCGAGAACGGCGAGTATCACCCATTGCCGGTGTTGACGCGCTTTCCAAATCCGCCGGCCTGCGTCGAACATGATCAGAGGTATAAAGGCGAGGTTAACAAAGTTTACAAGCCAATCGGACAGATTCGCACCACCCGCCAACATCAGTCTTCCAACGAGCCAGACTGACCAGAGACCGAGCAATTGGGCACCGTGCATCCGTTCTGTGTTGGTCCAGACGCACACGGCCGTCAATAGAAAGCCCGCAATCGCGGCGGACAAAAAGCCGAACAGCATCTCATGTTGATGCCAGAACAAACCCGGAAGCGCGAGCGGAAGATCAACCTCTCCGGTGACAACGCCAACCCATAAGGGCACCGCGACGACAGCCATAATCGCCAGTGAAAAAAAGAAAATCCGGAAGGGATAATCAAATAACTGCCCAAAAGAACGGTCAGGAAGGACGTCGGCGTTTGAGTGCATGGAAGAGCTCCAGAAAGCTAGGCGATCAAACTAGGGTAGCCCTTAAATGATGCAAAAAAAATATATCTTTTTGAGTACTCTCTCGGCTCCAATCGTTGGTGATACTTGTAGCCCAATGCCACGACCTAAAGAGGTTGAGATGGGGTGGTATGCTTTTTTGAAACACCTTCATATTTTGACGGCCTTTGTAACAGCCGTCTTGGGCCTGGTTATCAAGACTGGCTGGAAGCTTTGCCATCAAACCGAAACATTCAACGGCGGTGAGGACGACGGCTGCTGTCTTAGCTTTGCTTCAATTGGCTCTGATTTTCTGGCTTGCTATCAACAAACCAACAATCTGATACCCATTTTGCTTCAGTGAGGCCGCTAAAAAATTATCAAACTTTCGAAATCCGAAAATCCCAAAGTGTGCGAAAGTAGTGCCGTTTCTTATCAAGCTTTATTGTCCTCCCACAGGTGCTATGAGGTCACGACAAAGCCTTTGATCGGCTATTTTTCGAGTGGCAAACTCAGGCTATTCCCCTCAGGACCGTTGGGGAATGGCCGAATACGAACTAGATAAGTGAATACATCATCTCTTTTCTAACGCAGAGCCCCCTCTGCGCTCCTCCTGCTGGAATGAAACGCGCCGTTACCGATATTCGCAAGTAGTTTCCCTCTCGCCTTCTGCTTTGTGTCATTCCTTTTATCATGAGATTTCACAGTGTTATGACATTTACTGAACTTAAATTCAGTATATTAGGCATCCTAAACGATAGTTCAGGCGCCAACCAAGGAAGCGAATAGCAACCGGGAAAAGCGCAAAAATTATCAAATCCCATTATTGGAGAGGCAATGCCATGAATTACTCCGAACCCGGGCCATTCGCAAGGAGGTCCGCAGTCACCCTGACAGTAGGTGTTTTTACAGCCATTTTGCTTGCCGGCTGCGGCGGAGGAGGCAGCGGCGGAAGTGGCGGCACAAGCAGTTCATCGACCGACTTCAACCAGCAGACCGTTACGATAAACACTTCTGAAAGCACTGTTGAAACTCGCCAGCTCAATGGTGAGATTGATGCAGCTTCCATTACCGCCGTTTCAGGCTTCGACAGTCCGAATATAACCCCAAGCGCCGAGGAAGAGACCCTCACTATCACCGTGGGCGACTTGGCGAACTCGGATACCGAACGGTTCACGCTCAAAACGAATGCCGGCCTGACCTACACCATTGTTGTGAACGCCGAAAACACAAGTGCCAGGGCCATTGTCGAACAGGCCGAGACCCTGACCGAAATCACATCGCCTGGAACCTTGGCAGCTGATGATCTGCGTTTGCTGAATATCGTTTTGGAGCTTGAGTACCTGGCCGGCAGTATCAGCGAATCCGAAAAGTTGGCGACGAGCGATGCAGCAGTGACTTCGGTTAACGGTTTTGCTAATTCACTTGAAAACGAAATCACCCTTCTCGGCCTGGCTCTGACCGATTACAACGCTGGTGATATACCCGAAACAGACCTGGAACAACGCCTCTCCGCGGCGTCCGGAGCGCTGAGTGATATCGGAAATGCGGGTGAGTCCGCTCTCGACAACGTCATCGACACCCTGACAGCTATGGGCATCGCGCTTCCCGCAGATCTTGAGGCTACTGACCCTCTGGCCTACGTCGAGCAAGCTGATCGATTCAGCCGGTTCATGAACGCCAACTACGGCTCTTTCGATTCAAACGGCAACTTCACGTTCAGCAACAGCTATGACTTCCTGAACGCTGTTTTTCACTACGCCAGCCAATAAGCCGCGGGAGATCAACATGAAAATCCTAAAGACACACTTTGCAGTATCCGCGCTGGCGGCAGTATTCAGTGCTGACTCACTCGCAGCGACGAAGACGCTGGCTGAGCCGGTGGATATGAGTATCCAGGAAGTTCACGGAGAGATCCGCCTGATCGTAAAACGTGAGTTCGTGAACGGGGAAATCGGCTACGAGAAAATCTCTGTCCCGGCTGACGAGGCCGATGCCCGGGAAGCGCAGCTTCTTCAGGATCCCTCGGTGCTTTTGGTTGAACGGGATACCGTTTCGTTCAACCCTATTCCGACCACTAAACCCGTAAGCACCGCTATCCAGGCGGTTCTGAATGGTGGTGACCCGGTGGAATACAGCGACCCCCAATACGCGAATCAGCGCTATTTTCGCGCCGGAGAAACCTACAATACGCGTTTAAGTGAAGCGCATGGCCGCGTCCGCTTTACCAACAAAATCAGAATCGGGATTGCTGATGGCGGGTTCGTTCAGTCTCCGGAAGTTACTTTTAGCGAGGGTTCCAGCCTTATCCTGGGGGCTCCGTCAGATCAGTTCTACAATAGCGATCCTGAGATTGATTGCGCAAGCCAAACCGATAATCCAAGCACTCACGGACATTGGGTAGCGCAGATTGCTGCGGCAAATTCCAATAACGGTCTGGGCATCGCGGGTGCAACGCGCAACGTCGAGCTGGTCGCGGGCAATTCGCTTGGCTGTACCGGAAGTGGCTTTCTCAGTGACGCTGCGGATCACGTACGATGGTTTGCGGGAGCCAGTGTTAATGGGCTCACAGATATCAGCGGGCCCGTAGACATTGTCAATATGTCGCTGAGCGCCCCAACCATTTGCCCGACCTACATGCAGGACGCCATTGATTACGCCCGGGCCCGGAACATCACTGTCGTTGTCGCCGCAGGCAATGACACTGACGACACTGCTAACCATGCGCCTGCAAACTGTGAGGGCGTCATTACTGTGGCAGCGACTGAAGCGGACGGCGACCTTGCTGATTATTCCAATTTTGGTGATGCGGTATCCATCTCAGCCCAAGGCTCACAAATGGATATTTTCACCGAGGATGGGGGAATCAGTTTTGTCTATGGAACCTCTTTCGCCTCTCCATTGGTCGCTGGCGTAATCGCAGCCGCTTTATCAGAGCGCCCAAATCTCACCCCAGCAGAAGTCGATACCATCATTGCCCAGTCCGGTAAGCCGCTTAATGACAATGTAACTAGAATTGGCTCAGGGATCCTCGACTCGATGCTGTTCATGGATGGTGCTGGCGTGCCGCGCGAGGCGGTAACGGCACAATCCGCATTGACTGGTGAGCGTGAGCAATACCAGGAAGCGCTGACCCATCCCGCAGCCACCGCATTTCTTCAGGCGCGGACGGGAACCACCGGCGCGTGTGAGCTCTACCAGGCCGATGGCCGCTACCTCGAAACTCAGGGTGCCGAAGACTCAATCGCGGTATTCAGCGTGGCTGCGGACGAGCCCCTGCACCCGACTGACTCCACCGCCATCATCATCAACAGCACTGCAGGCGCTGACAGGCTCATCATAACGCAGGCCGACATCGACGCGGCAACGGCCAGCAATCGTCAGCTTGGGGTTGCGAACTGCAATATAACCACTGGCTCAAACTGCTCAGTGAAAGACAACGTGAAGGCTTTCGATCCGGCAGATATTACGCTGCCAGCAATCTGTAGCTGATTCACATCGGGCGCTTCGGCGCCCACTTCGTCTTCTCTCCATCGACCGCCATGAGACACCTGTATGCTTAAAAACTACCGCGCATCGATCCTGATGGTTCTGACTGGGGTTGTCTTATCCGGATGCCTGTCGTCGACGGAAAAGCTGGCGATGCTGCCTGAACCAAAGATAAACCGCCCTTTTATCGCGGGTTGGCAACCAAGCACGGCGGACATCTCCGATAAGGATGCGCATAGAAATCTCCAACAGAACTACAATGAGGCGGTAAAGGCGGCAGCCTCTGACATGGGCTGGACGATCAAGCCGCTGGTTTCGACCAACGACAGCAACCTGTCGACCACCTTTGATCCGGCGCGATATCGGGCCGCATCTCGCTACAGCATTGATGCACCGGACATCGGTTGCGACGTTACAGTGAAAGAGAATGAGCGCGTCATATCGAACTGCTTGGTCAACGTGAACGTGGGTGGCCTGAAAGGAATGCAAACGCCTGATGGTGTGCATCTGGTCACCGGAGACGCCTGGGGATTCGATCAAAGCATGGACCACTTCATCAAGCTCGAAGCCAAAGATGGCCGCGCTCTGCCTGAACTGGCCTTCTCGAAGCTGGTCTCAGCTAACCTGCCCAACTCCATCTTCATGTACCTGCCGCAAGACGATGGAACCTGGTTGAATGGTGGCGAAATCGTTCAGTAGTTTTTCATTCAGTGGTTCTTTAAGGTGCGATCTGGCCTTTTCTGCCATTTGCCGCACGGGCCCGGGAGACTCTTATGAGGACGCTTCACTAATCCACGAAGGGATCATAGGCACGCGTCTCGGACAGCCACGCCTTAGGCTGACGGATTAGTCGAACCAGTATCACCAGGGCCAGTGTCACAAAATGGCTTTATTTGCTATTGTGCGAAGCAGATTGGTTTAGACAATAAACCAGACATGTCAGCGGGAGAGATCGAGTCGCAAACCATGCGCTCGGCGCCGAAGGAGCAACTGCCCCGGAAACTCTCAGGCAAAAGGA
>TARA_R110000851_G_scaffold268071_2_pt1 | contig 46462 bp, 59 predicted proteins | sample TARA_R110000851 | Tara Oceans TARA_R110000851 (sample SAMEA4397627) | marine metagenome | biome: Polar Biome; feature: [DCM] deep chlorophyll maximum layer (ENVO:01000326); material: water (ENVO:00002006), including particulate matter (ENVO:01000060) such as... | depth 17 m
ACGATCGGGCAAGAGGTGCTCGTGCGCCGGCTGCACGGTGGCGGCACGAGCCGCGCGAAGGTGAAGGCGATCGACGTCAAGGGCCAGGACGTGCGCGTGATCAAGAAGGCGACCGCCTGCCGCGAGGGCGTCGAGATCACGCTCGACGACGGGACGTGGGCCTACGGCTACCAGGTGGCCGCCGCGAACAAGTCCGAGCGGATCGAAGAGCTGCGCCGCACGAACAGCCTGGGGTCGGGCCAGTGAGCGCGCTCGTGCAGGGTATGCTCCGCTTCGAGCCGGCGGCGAACGTGCCGTACCGTCTGGTCGACTTGTTCGCCGGCGGGGGTGGGGCGAGCGAGGGGATCCGGCAGGCGCTTGGCTGCGGCCCCCTGTTCGCTCTGAACCACGACCCGGTCGCGATCGCGATGCACCGGCGGAACCACCCGGAGACCGAGCACGCGATCAGCGACGTGTTCGAGGTTGACCCGCGCGGCGACGAGTTCGCGTACCTCGCCGACCTCGACGCGCTGTGGGCCTCGCCCGACTGTCGACACTTCAGCAAGGCGAAGGGCGCGCAGCCCGTGAGCCCGCGCGTGCGTGGCCTTGCCTGGTCGACCGTGACGTGGGCGAAGGCGCGCCGGCCCCGGATCATCTTCCTGGAGAACGTCGAGGAGTTCGTCGGGTGGGGACCGATCCACCGGCAGCCCGAGCACCCGCAGTACCTGCGGCCGATCAAGGCGCGCAAGGGTGAGACGTTCCGCAAGTTCGTGGCGAAGCTCGAGGCCCTCGGCTACGTGGTCGAGTGGCGCGTGCTCAACGCTGCCGACTACGGCACGCCGACGACTCGCCGCCGCTTGTTCCTGGTCGCGCGCCGCGACGGGAAGCCGATCGTCTGGCCCACGCCGACGCACGGCGACGGACGCAAGGCGTACCGCACCGCCGCCGAGTGCATGGACTGGACCGTGCCGGCGCCGTCGATCTTCGGACGCAAGAGAGAGCTCGCCGACAAGACGAAGGCGCGGATCGCCTACGGCATCATGCGACACGTCGTCGGCGACCCTGACCCGTACCTGGCGCCGATCGCTGGCGACGACGTAGCCGCGTTCTTCGTCCCGCGCTACGGCGAGCGTCCGACGCAGCCCCCGCGCTCCCGCGAGATTCGCCGGCCCATGCCGACGGTCGTCGGGACCGGCAACGGCGCGAGCCTCGTGTCGGTCTTCCTCTCGAAGCACTACGGCGGCGTGATCGGCACGCGCATCGACAAGCCCGCCGGCACGATCAGCGGTCGCGACTCGCAAGGCCCGACGGCCGCGCACCTGTCGCCGCAGCTCGAGCCCGACGAGCGCACCGACCGCGTTGCGTCGTTCCTCGTGAAATACTACGGCGCGAGCCTCGGCACCCGGAAGGGCGCGGACCAGACGCAGGCGATGGACATCCCGCTGCACACGGTCACGACGAAGGGCCGGTTCGCGATGGTGACGGTGCGCATCGACGGCGACACGTACGCGATCGTCGACATCGGTCTGCGGATGCTGCAGCCGCACGAGCTGGCAGCCGCGCAAGGGTTCCCGAGCGACTACGCGCTCGTCGGAACGAAGGAACAGCAGATCGCCAAGATCGGCAACAGCGTGCCGCCGCCGGTGGTGCGCGCCCTGGTCGAGAGCAACGTGCGCGACGAGCGCAGCCTCGCCGCCTAACCAAGAGCAACAGGACAGACCCATGAAGTTCGACAAGAAGATGAAGCTGCACCTCGCGACCGGAGACCCGGGCCGCTACTCGATGGAGCACGTGCAGCTCGAGGTCGACGACGACCGCGCCGCGCGACTGATCGCCACGAACGGCCGCGTGCTGGTCGTCGCACCTGTCGAGATCGACGACGACGACACCGCCGGCCCGATCCCCTCCGACGCGATCAAGCAAGCGGTCGCGCACGCAACCGCGAAGGCCCCGCTGGCCGACGTGAGCGCGAACGGCACCGTGCGCGTGAAGACGAAGGCCGGCACCGTCGAGCACGAGCGGCCCGAGGGCGAGGAGTTCGCCAAGTGGAAGCAAGTCGTGCCGAAGGGCGACGTCGTCCACCGCATCGCGCTGAACCCGAAGCTGTTGCTCGAAGCGTGTAAGGCGCTCGGCGCCGAAGAGTCCGTCGTGTTGGAGTACCGCGAGGAGAAAGGCCCGCTGATGATCCGCCCGGGGCAGTCGCTGTTCGGTGGCGAGGTGGACAGCGCCGACTTCGCGAACAGGTACGGCGTGATCATGCCGATCACGCTCGAGGTTGCGGTGCCCGACGACGCACCGCTGACCGCCGGGCAGAAGGCCGCGCGCACCCGCAAGCGCAACGCGGAAGCGAAGGCAGCGGCCGAGGCGAAGGCGTGAGCGTGTGGTGGCTGTCGTTCGCGAACGACGGCGGGTTCCTCGGCGGCGCGCTCGTGCGCGGGGACACGTTCCCGCACGCGATCGCCGAGGCGCACCGGCTGGGGATCAACCCCGGCGGCGAGGTGCAGGGCGTCGAGCTGCCGGGCGACGACGAACCGCCCGACCATGAAATGAATCGGCTGTACTCGAAGGCCGAACTCGAGAGCGAGCTAGGCGGCGCTGTCCGCATGGATGACGCGTTCGAGTGACCCGCGCAGAGCCTGGGGCGCTTGTCGCTCCGAGCTGTGTCCTGTTGCTGGGCCCCCCGGAATGAGTCCCGGGGGGCCCTCTTTCGATTCACCCTTGCGAGATCCCACCCCATGCTGTCGACTTGGGATATCGGCGAACCGGCAACTCGGCCGGCCGCCACCTGAGACCCTGACCCCTGGAAACATCCGATGCGATTCCTCTCCCCCCTCGTCCTGGCCTGCCTCTGCTCTGCAGCCGTCGCGCTCCCCCAGCAGTCTTCCCTCTCTGCGCACAACGGCGGCAAGCCGGGCGCGGAGGTGCGAGACGCGAAGGGTGTGCCGGCTCACGAGAAGGTCGAGCCCGGCGAGTGCCACACGAACGGCGACGGCGTCCAAGTGTGTAACACTGGCGACCCGACCGACGGCGACTTCACGGTCGACCCGAAGTCGGGCAACGGCAACAGTGCGACGACCGTCGAAGCCAAGAACGATGCCGAAGGCACCGTCGAGGGCCTAGACTCGAACGACACCGTGAACTGTGCGAACGGATCGAACACGACGATCTCCGGCACAGGCGGAACCGTCAACGCGAACAGCGGCAGCACGGGCAGCGTGTCGAACACCGCTGCAGCGGGCGGCGCGTCGATCACCGTCAACGTCGGCGGCGGCAGCGTCACCGTTCCCCCTGGCGGCACCGTCACCTTCGCAGGTTGATCCAATGAAGTACCCCCTGATCCTCTTCGGCGTGTGCGGCGCGATCCTCTTCGGCATCGCGAGCGAGGGCCCGCGCGTCGACGACCCTGTGCCTTCCACGCGTAGCGAACGACAGGAGGTGCAAGAACGCGCCGCGCCGCCCGAGGCCGCAGCTACCACGCTGCAGCTTGTGGGAGAGGACGCGGCGCACCGAACACCCGTCGAGCCTCCGCTTGACGTTGAACCCCTCGACCCCTGCGCCGACGTGCGGAGCGAGCTCGCTGTCGCGCTGGCAGAACGCGACGCGCTTGTCGACCAACGCAACGCGCTGCGCTGGAAGCTGACGGCGTCGATGACTCTGCTCGAGGACGAGGAGCACCCCGACACCCCGTTCGGCGCGTTCGTTCATTCGTTCGACGGCGAGCAGATGACCGACGCGACCGACCGCGACCAGGTGAAGACGTGGCTGCGCGAGTTCCCCGTGATCCTGAACCCGGGCGAGGGCCAGTGGATCGCCGACCGCCGCCGGCACAAGGACTGGGAGGCGTACGGCCGCAACTTCGAGCGCGCGCTGATCGCGTACCTCGGCCCGGCACGTCTCGCCGCAGAGCTGTCGCCCGAGCGTGTCGCCGAGCTGCGCCTGTACTACGCCGACGAGCCGGGCGTGTTCCCTTGAGCGACGCAGGATTCCCAGGGATCACGCTCGTCGATGGACGTGTGGCCGTGCTCGCCCCCCTGACGTTCGGCCGCTGGCGGATCTGCCGGCAGGACTCGTTCGACGCCGCCGGCTACGATGACGCGTGGTGATACACCGGGGCGGGCGTCGCGGTCGCGGCGCTAGGTCAGTGGATGGCCCACCCCGACCAGGTGGAGCCCGAGGGCTGGATCCGAGCCCTGGACAGATCGAACCGCCGGCGCACCGACGACGGCACCGGCTGGGGCGACCCTGGGACCGAGTACGTGGCCCCCTGAAGATTTTCGGCGAAAGGTGGCGGGCAGGATCGCCGCCGCTCGTTCAGGGTGGAGACGGAAGCGAGCGAGCAGCGCAGTACCGCCGAGGGGGCTGGATCCTGGCAGGCCCAGCCCCTACCGCACGGGAGGACCCGAGCCCGACACGTCCGCAACGTGCCGGGCTCTCTCTTTGCCCCTCCTGGCCCCTGAGCGGCTCGGCCCTCTGATCACCCGTAGATCGGGCCCGGAGGGCACACGGGACGAACCAGGAAGGCCCCTGGCGCTCCTGAGCCCCACGCCCTACCCTCGAATGCGAGCGGGGGGCTGATACCAGCCGGGGAGCACCCGGCGGTCGTGCTCCGACCCGGTCCCCCGTCTGTCCCCCACCCGCCGCAGCCGGGGACCTCTCCCGGGCCTTGGACGCACCGGCCCCCGCTCCCTCCCCCGGTCGAGCGAATAGGGCACGCCGCTTGCGAATGCAGCACGGGGCCCACAGGATAGAAGCGTGGGACGAAAAGCCTTGACACCGGAGCAGCGGGAAGCCGCGCGCCTCCGCAAGAACGCCAAGCAGCGGGAACACCGCGCGCGGATGGCTCAGGCTAAGGACGCCGCAAAGGAAGCCGCGAAGCGAGCAGGCGTGAAGGGCGACCCCGAGGCGGGCGCGTTCATCCCCACGGCCGAGGACCGCGCTCGAGTCGAGACCCTGTCGGGGCTCGGGATGCGGCACGACGAGATTTCGCTCGTGGTGATCAACCCGGCGAGCGGCGTGCCGGTGAACGAGAAGACCATGCGGGACCACTTCCCGAAGGAGCTCGGCGCCGGCGTGGTGAAAGCAAACAGCAAGGTGGCCGAGTCGCTGTTCGACATGGCCGTCGGGCGCAACGGTGTAGCGCGGTCGGCGACGGCCGCGATGTTCTGGCTGAAGTGTCGCGCGGGCTGGCGCGAGACGCAGCACGTCGAGATCGAAGTCAAGTCGGGCGTGCTGATCGCACCGGCCGCGACGTCACCCGAGGATTGGGTCGCTGCAGCTCACGCGGCCAACGGAGAGAAAACCGAACCGGGCAAGAAGCCCGACACCGAGGCAGCAGCATGAGTTCGAGACTCTGGACCCGCTACATCGAAGACGAGCCTGTGTTCGACCCGGCGCACGCAGTACCGCCCGCCGACGTCGAGGACGGCGACATTGTCGTGAACGCTGCGCGCGTTGCCCGCATCGTCCTGCACGTCGACGACGGCCGCCTGCTATGGATGGACCCCGAGACCAGCATCGTGCACGACGAGCCGTCGAGCGGCTTCCAGGAGTGGGCCGGCGGTGACGTGTGGAAGCTCGGCAACCGCAAGAAGATGGGGTGGGCCACGCGTCCGCCTAAAGACGACGCGGTGCACACGTTCCGATGAGATCACGCACGATGTTCCGCGAGTGGCTGAAAGGCTGCACGAACTGCAGCGCCGACGACATGCCGTGGGAGTGCGCCGAGTGCACGCCCGCGATGATCGCTGCGGTCGGCCGCGCTATGGATCAGGAGGAAACCGAGGAGTCGATCGCCTTCGGTGCTGGGCAGGACGCTGCAGGCGTGGGCGTGAATCTGCTCAACGCCCTGCGCACGAAGTTCGGCACGCAGATCGACGAGTGCGTGCGGCGGGAGCTCGGCGACGTGGTCGAGCAACGCGACAACGCGATGACCGCGAACACCGGGCTGCGCATCGAGCTGCACATGACGCAGGAGCAGCTCAAGGCGGCGAACGCTGCGGTGACGTCGCTCGCCAAGGGCGCCGGTATCTCGAAGGCGGCGCACCTGCAGGAGCAAGCCGTGACGCAGCTCGCGCTCGCCGAGGCGAAGGCCAGGATCGCGGATCTCGAACGCACACGGCGCTAGAGAGTTGGCTTTTCGTTGCCGGGCGCCTACGCTGGCGCCCATGACGAAACACCTAGACCCCGACAGGATGCTCGCGAGTGAGGCCGTGGTCTCGTTCGTGGCGTGGCTCACGACCCGACCCGAAGTCACGACCATGAGCGCGGCCCACGACAGCGCCGGCCCTGCGAACCTGGTCCGCGACTGGCTCGCGGTGAACGAGCTACGCGAGCCCCGCGACGACTTCCACACGATCGAGGTGCGGCAGCCCGAGTACCCGGAGACCGAGCCCCACCCCACCGACAGCAAAGCGAAGCTCGACGAGGCGCGCGGCGAGGGTGGCGTCACAGGATTTAACCCGCACCAATGAGCACGCACGACCTGAAGGTGTGGCCCGAGTTCTTCGGCGACCTGCAAGACGGGGCGAAGCTGTTCGAGCTGCGCCGCGACGATCGCCCGTTCGAGGAAGGCGACTGGCTGAAGCTGCGCGAGTGGAAGAAGCCCGACATCCTCGCGGCGACGCCCGGCGGCTACACCGGCGCGCGTTGCATGAGGCAGATCGCGTACGTGCTGCGCGGTGCGCTCGAGCACGGGCTGCAGGACGGGTTCGTGATCCTCGGCCTCGCGCCGCCGATCATGCCGCTGGCGATCCAGCTTCAGGGCAAGCGCATGTTCGTCGAGGGCACCGACCCGAAGGACGCGGTCGCGCTGTCCGAGTACCTGGCCGAGCTGGCCGGCTTCGTCGAGCGCACAAAGGCCGAGGTGCACGCCGCCAAGCGTGCGGGGAAAACAGAATGAAGTCACTCGAAGAAGACGTCGCCGCGCTGCTCGGTGCGGGCGCCGACGACGTGGTCGCTGTGCAGCCGTGGCGCGACATGGTGAACCGCCACCTGGCCGACGGCCTGGAGAAGCAACGCAAGAAGCTCGAGGGCGAGCACGAGGTTGCGCTGCAGGCCGCCGAGCAGAGCGCCGACGACGAGGGCGAAGAGGTGCGCGCGCAACTGAACCAGCTCCAGGCCGATTACAAGAAGCTGCTCGAGCAGGGCGGCAAGAACCGCGACGAGGTGTGGAAGTTCCAAGGCCGGATGGAGGGCCTGAAGATGGCGCTCGAACTCGTGCTCGATCACCACGCCAAGGGCGAGGGCTGCCAGTTCCCATGACCTCGAACGACGTGCCCCCCTGCGTTGCGCTGATGCGTGACGGCGCCCCGTGCGGTGGTGCCTGCCGCCGCGACGACGGGCAGTACCGCACGACCGATGGCCGCGACCTGTGGATCTGTCGAGCGTGCAGAGCGCGCGCGCTGCACGAGGCGCTTGTCGAGGCGCGCCCCGACCGCAAGCTCAAACGAAACGACCCGTGCCCTTGCGCGAGTGGAAGGAAGTTCAAGAAGTGCCACGGAGCCAACCGATGACGACACGCGTAGCGATCTGGGAAGACGATAGATGGGTGGAGCTGACCGACGTCCACGTGGACGCGATGCGCCACTCGGGCGGCAAGGCACTGGCGATCCTCGCCACGCTCGAGGACTGGCCGCGCGGGCAGAGCGCCGTCCTACGCTGCGGCCCTGGCGTCGAAGTGTCGCCCGTCTCTGAATACCCGCAGCGTGTGGCGATCGACGCACACACGAGCCCCCAGGACCAGTACCGGGACGGCTTGCCCGATCCCCCTATCGAGCCGACGAACCCCGACCCGCCCGAGCACGCGCCGCAGCCATCGGTCACGACGCCGGCCAACTGGGGAGGGCTCAACCCGAAGGACGTCGACGAGTCGCCGCTCGACGACACCGAGCCCGAGACGCCGATCGACGACACGCCCGAGGTGCGCTTTTTCACCCTGACGTTCGAGGATGGCAGCGTGGCCGTCGACCAGCCCACGAGCAAGGGCGTCGACCAGACCTCGGCCGAGGCTGCGATCCGCGCCACCTGGTCGGCGATGGGCAAGACGGTGGCGAACGCGAAGTACCAGCCGAACGGTCGCGTCGGTGAAGACCGCCCGCGCGCCGGCAAGGCGAAGCCCACCGCGCCCGATCCCGAGATCAAGCCGTACGAGGTGGACGCCGGCGAAGAGGACGACGGCAAGGGCGCGCTGTTCCGCTGGCACAAGGGAAGCCTCGACGATTCGATGACGACGGTCGTGCCGTGCACGTCAATGGCGCAGCTTGTCGAGATCCTGTGCACGCTGATGCCGGGCACGACGGCCGAGCGCGTCGAGGTGAAGCACTACGCGTTCGACGATCGGATCGACTGGGACACCTATCTAGTGACGGTCGACGGCGCTGCTGTCGGCATGACCAACGGGGAGCTATGAATGAACGACGAGACGACGAGGTGTGCGCTGTGCCCGAGAACGGCGATCGACGCGGTGTTCGAGTGCGAGAAGCGGGTCGACGGCAAGGAGGTGGCGAGCACTTGCCCCAAGTGCGGGAAGGTGTGGACGGTGAGGCGCGACGCAGAGGTGTCGATCGTGCCGCCCCCCGCGCCCGCTTCGTCTACACCGTCGACGAGCGGGGCATGATCGGCACCCTGCCCGGCTAGTCTCTGAGCATGGAGACGACACCCGCAGAACGGCAGGCCGTGGCCTCGCTCATGGCGCCCGAGCCGGAAGTCGTCACCGAGACCGACGAGCTTGCCGCATTCGATGAGGCTCTCGCGCTCGCGCGCACCGCCGCAGCCGAAGGTCCGCCGACCGAGCGGTACGTCGACGGACGGCTCGTCAACTGGTGCCCGCAGAAAGGGAGCCAAGAGCAGTTCATGTCCTGCCCGCTGCCCGAGGCGCTGTACCACGGCACGCGCGGGCCCGGCAAGACCGACGCGCTGTTGATGAGCTTCGCGCAGTACGTCGGCCGAGGGTGGGGCGCAGCGTGGCGCGGCATCCTGTTCCGCGAAACGTACCCGCAGCTCGCCGACGTCGTCGCCAAGTCCGAGCGTTGGTTCCGCCAGATTTTCCCCGATGCCGTGTTCAACCGGCAGCGCATGGCGTGGGAGTGGCCGACGGGCGAAGTGCTGTTCTTCAGGCACATGAAGCGGCACGAGGACTATTGGAAGTATCACGGGCACGAGTACCCGTGGATCGGCTGGGAGGAGCTGACCAACTGGGCGGACGACGGCTGCTACAAAATGATGTTCAGCTGCAACCGTTCGTCGAGCTTGCCGCCCGAGGCGCCGCGCATGATCCGTGGCACGACGAACCCGTACGGCGTCGGGCACAACTGGGTCAAGGAACGGTTCCGCCTGCACGGCGCGTGGTGGTCGACGATCGTGATCACCGACAGCAAGGACAAGAAGGGCAACCTCGAACCCGTGCGCGTCGCGATCCACGGGCACATCGACGAGAACAAGATCCTGCTCGAGTCGGATCCGAACTACAAAGCGAACATCGGTGCAGCCGCGCAGAACAGCGCGATGGCCGACGCGTGGCTCGACGGCTCGTGGAACCTCATCGCCGGCGGCATGTTCAGCGACGTGTGGCTGCAGGCCGCGAACGCGTTGCCCCGCTTCGTCATCCCGCCGACGTGGCGCATCGACCGCTCGTTCGACTGGGGGAGCTCGAAGCCGTTCAGTGTTGGGTGGTGGGCAGAGAGCGACGGCAGCGACCTGGTCATGCCCGACGGCCGCTGCTACTCGACCGTGCGCGGCGACCTCATCCGCGTGAAGGAGTGGTACGGCTACACCGGCCGCGCGAACGAGGGCCTGCGCATGTTGGCGAGCGAGATCAGCGAGGGCATCGTCGAGCGCGAGATCATGTGGGGGTGGCGCGACGTGAACCAGTGCCGCGTGTCCCCGGGCGTGGCTGACGCCTCGATCTTCAAGGTCGAGAACGGCAATTGCATCGCGACTGACTTCCAGTCACCTGTCCGAATGGACGGCCGCGTGTACCCCGGCGTGACGTGGCTCCCGAGCGATAAGTCGAGCGGCTCACGCAAGAACGGGTGGGAGCTGATGCGGAAGATGATCAAGGCCGCGCAGCCGAAGAGGGGCCTGCCTCGCGAGGTGGCCGGCCTGTTCGTGGTGGCCGAGGAGTGCGAGAACTGGATCCGCACCGTGCTCGCTTTGCCCCGTGACGAGCGGGATATGGACGACGTCGACACGAACGCCGAGGACCACGCGGGAGACGAGACCCGATACCGCGTGCGCTTCAGGGGGATGCAAGCAAGATCGGGCTCGACTACCGGAGGGCACTAGCATGGTGGAACCTGAGTTCGTAGTTTTTGGTGGCGGGGTGTCTGGCCCCATAGCAAAAGCCCACGAGCTGAGGAAGCCCCCAATGCCCACATTCACAAGACGGATCACCGTCCGCCACGCCACGAACGGGGCGGTCGAGACCTTCGATATCACCGACGACACCCTCGCCGGCGACACCGCGAAGCGGGTCATGCGTGACCTGGCCCTCGGCCCCGACAACCCGTGGACCTTGCACCGGGAGACCCCCGAGCTGATCCTCGACGGCGCCCTGACGATCGTCGGACAGACGACCGCCGGGCAGCTCGATTTCGATTGCGTGCTGGAGCCGACGGTATGAGTGTCGACGCCAAGCATCCGCTGTACGGGGAGTTCGTCGTGGACTGGTCGCAGATGCGTGACACGTATCGCGGGCAGCGAGTCGTCAAGGCAGCGGGCGCCGCGTACCTCCCGCCGACGTCGGGCATGGTGCAGGACGGCACGCAGACGACCGAGTCGAAAGGCTTCAAGGCTTATGACTCGTACAAGAAGCGCGCCGTGTTCCCCGACCTGTTGCGCGCGGCCGTCGAGTCGATGCTCGGCGTGATGCACGCACGGCCGCCGGTCATCGAGCTGCCGGCCGCGATGGAGTCGATGCTGGAGGACGCGACGCTGAAGCACGAGTCGCTCGAGATGCTCCTGCGACGGATCAACGAAGAGCAGTTGATCACCGGCCGGCTCGGCCTGCTCGCCGAGGTGCCGCCAGGTGAAGGCGCGACGATGCCGTTCATCGCGATGTATCGCGCCGAGGACGTGATCAACTGGGACGAGGGCACGCGCACCGGCACCGAGGTGGACAGTCTCAACTTCGTGGCGCTGAACGAATCGGAGTTCGAGCGACAGCCCGGCGACTTCGAGTGGGAGTTCGTGAACAAGTACCGCGTGCTGATCCTCGGCGACCCCGACGTGAACGAGCCGCAGGGCGAGGGCGTGTACCGCGTCGGCGTGTTCAGTGAGCAGGGCAGCGTCGACGACGAGCGCGCAGGCACGGGCCTGACGTTCACCGAGGAGGCGCTCGAAACGCCGGTCGTGGCCGGCAAGACGTCCGAGAAGATCCCGTTCGTGTTCGTCAACGCGAAGGACATCGTGCCCGACCCCGAGGAGCCGCCGCTGCTCGGCCTCTCGAACCTGGCGCTGACGATCTATCGCGGCGAGGCCGACTACCGGCAGGCGCTGTTCATGCAGGGGCAGGACACGCTCGTGGTGATCGGCCACCAGGGCGGCGAGAACTCGCCCGAGCACCGCATCGGCGCCGGCGCTTCGATCGACCTCCCGATGGGTGGCGAGGCGCTGTTCATCGGCGTGGACTCGCAAGGGCTGCCGGAGATGCGCACCGCGATCGAGAACGACCACACGCGCGCAGGCAAGAAGGCCGGCGAGTTCATCGACGAGACCTCGCGCAGCCGTGAATCAGGCGAGGCGCTGAAGGTGCGCGTCGCTGCACGCACCGCGACCCTGAACGGTGTCGCGCTCGCCGGCGCGTTCGCGCTGCAGGAGTTGCTCCGCACGATCGCGGTGTGGGTTGGCGCGAACCCCGAAGAGGTGCTCGTCACCCCGAACACCGACTTCGTCGACGACCGGATGAGCGGTCAAGAGCTGGCGCAGCTCATGGGCTCGAAGACGATGGGCGCCCCGCTCTCGCTGCAGTCGATCCATGCGCTGATGCAGGATCGCAACGTGACCGAGAAGACGTGGGAGGAAGAGCTGGCCGCGCTCGAGGAAGAGGACGGCATCGAAGTGCTGACCCCTGCCGGCACCGACGACGAGGACGGGCCCGAGGACGACGAGGAAGAGCTCGACGAGAACGGCGACCCGATCGAGAAGGACGACGACGAGGGCGAAGAGGAAGAGGACGACGACGAGGACGACAAGTCGTGAGCTTCCACCCCAAGAAGAAGAAGCGTCCGAAGCCGAAGCCCAAGCCCAAACGCTAGGCCGTGGCGACCTGGAACGAAGAACTGTTGGACGCGATGATCCGGCACCAGATCGGCATCCTGCGTTTCGACGCCGGCGTGCGGAATCGTATCTGGGCGATCCTCGACGCGACCGAGGCGGACATGCGCGCGCAGATCGCGAACCGCTTGCGCCGGAACACGGCGGGCGGTCTCACGCCGGCGAACCTGGGACGCATCGACTCCCTGCTGCGAGGCTTGCGCGAGACCCGCGTCAAGGCGTGGCGCGAAGTCGACGCGCTCATGTTCGAGGAGATGCGCGCGTACGCGATCGCCGAGCCTGCGTTCCAGGTGCAGATCATGGAGTCGATCTTTCCGGTCGACCTGGGCCTCGAGCTGCCCGACCCTGCACGGCTGCGCGCGATCGTGAGCAAGGGCGCGTTCGATGGCGAGACGCTCAAGAGCATGTTGTCGCGCGTGAAGACCGCCGACATCCGGCGCATCGAGCAGAGCGTGCGCATCGGCATGATCCAGGGCGAGTCGATCCCCGAGATCGGTCGGCGCATCCTCGGCAGCGTGGGCTTGCGCGGAACCAACGGCGTGACCGAGATCACCCGACGCAACGCCGCGACGATCGTGCGCACGGCCGTGAACGGCGTCGGTGCAGAGGCGCGCCGCGAGTTTGCTCAGGCGAACAGCGACCTGGCACCGCTGCAGGTGTTCATCGCGACGCTCGACTCGAGGACGACGCCCGTCTGTCGCAAGTGGGACGGTACGCTGCACGACGTCGTCACCGGCTTGTCGGTCGAGGGCGTGACGAAGGGGCAGCCGACGCCCGTGCTCCCGCTGCACCCCGGCGAGCGTTCGCTGTTCGCTCCCGCAGTCGACGGCGAGGTGATCGGCGAGCGACCGATCCGCAACTTCACGCAGCAGCAGCTCGTCCGCGAGTACGCCGCGCAGAACGACCTCGGCAAGATCACCGGCAGCAAGCGATCGAACCTTCCCTTCGGACACAAGAAGTCGTTCGACGAGTTCGCGCGCAAGCGGATGCGCGAGCTGACCGGCATCGTGCCGGCGAAGACCACGTACACGCAGTTCCTGAAGCGCCAGCCTGTGCAGTTCCAGAACGACATCCTCGGACCCACGCGCGGCAAGCTGTTCCGCAAGGGTGGGCTCGAGCTGAACAACTTCGTCGACCGTGCCGGGAACGAGATCCCGCTGCGCGACCTGTCGAAGTTCCACGCGGACGCGTTCCGCGCTGCAGGGCTCGACCCTGAACGATTCGCCGCCTAGGCACCCAACCACCGCACCCCCAAAGGAAGCACCCCATGACCCTGAAAGCAATCCACGCCACACTAGAAGAGATCCCCGAGGCGTACCGCGAGCTGTACACCGAGAAGGACGGGAAGCACGAGCTGACCGGCATCGAAGGCGTGAAGACGAGCGCGGACATCGCGCGCGTGAACACCGCGCTCGAACACGAGAAGACCGCGCACAAGGAAACGAAGGCGAAGCTGACGACGTGGGGCGACCTCGACCACGACGACGTGACGAAGAAGCTCGACCGCATCGCCGAGCTGGAGGCCGCCGCCGGCGACAAGCTGGACGAGGCCAAGCTCGACGAGCTCGCCAACCGTCGCGCCGATGGCATCGTGAAGACCAAGGTCGCGCCGCTCGAGCGCGAGCTGAAGGCGATCAAGAAAACGAACGAGGAGCTGACGCTTGCGAACGGCGAGCTGTCGACCAAGGCGAGCACGCGCAGCCGCGAGGACATGCTGCGCCCGTTGCTGATCGAGGCGAAGGTTCTGCCCGAGCACCACGAGGACGTGTTCCTGTACGCCGAGCGCCACCTCGAAACGACCGACGACGGCAAGTGGCTCGCGCGTGAGGGGCTCGGCCAGGGTCTGACCGCCGGCTCGCTGCCGAAGGATTGGCTCGCCGAGATGCTCGACAAGCGCCCCGGCTGGCTGCCCGGCTCCAAGGGCGGCGGCGCACGTGGCTCGGGACCGAGCGGCGGTTTCCTGGGCGGCCCGAACCCCTGGGCGCACGACACCTGGAACATGACCCAGCAGGGCCAGTACCACCGCGAACACGGCGCTGAGAAGGCCGCGCAGGCCGCCAAGGCCGCCGGCACCACCGTGGGCGGGCAGCGACCCGCAGCCAAGAAGTAGGAAAGCCGAAGCGAAAGGGGCTTGACACTGGCCCCGCCGTTGCACAGTTTTTGGGAGTCGGGGACGCGTGACGCTCTCCCCCGGCTCCCGCTGTGCAGGGGCTCGCACGGTCCTGTGGACCGATCGCTGAGGTGCACTCCGGTGAATCGGTCCCTGTGGTTCCGGCTCGAGGAAACGAACTCGAATCCAGATCACCAGGAGCGCCAGCTATGGCCGCCGGACCCCTCACCAAAGTCTCGGACATCGTTGTCCCCGAGATTTTCACGCCGTACGTTCAACAGCTCACCGAGGAGAAGGCCCGGCTCGTGCAGAGCGGCGTTCTCGCCCGTGACCCCTTCCTCGACAATCTCCTCGCAGGCGGTGGCCTGACCTTCAACGTCCCGTCGTTCCGCGACCTGGACAACGAAGAGGAGAACGTCAGCACCGACGACGTCGCCGACATCATCGGTCTGACCGACGCAGCCGTGGGCGGCGTGTTCTCCGGCATCGCCGCAGGCACGACCCTGACGGACTCCGTCCCGAAGAAGATCGAGACCGACACGGAGATCGCCGTGCGCCTGTCGCGGAACAACTCCTGGTCGCAGGCACGCCTCGCGCGCGCACTCGCCGGAGCTGACCCCCTGTCCGCGATCGCGGGCCGCGTCGGGTTCTACTGGGCCCGTCGTCTGCAGGCCGCGTTCATCGCGATGATGCAGGGCGTGTCGAAAGACAACGGGGTGAACGACTCCGGCGACTACGCGAACGACATCGTCGGCGCCGGCTTCGTCGATGGCGTGACCAACTTCAGCGCCGAGGCTTTCCTCGACGCGACGCTCACGATGGGCGATTCGATGGAGGACCTGGTGGCCGTCATGGTGCACTCGGTTGTCTTCAACCGGATGCAGAAGAACAACCTGATCGACTTCATTCCCGACGCCGAAGGGCGCGTGCGGATCCCGACCTTCCTCGGTCGCGAAGTCATCGTCGACGACGGGATGCCGACCGGCACCTCGGCCGTGCGTGGTGACGGCACCGCCGGCGTCGCGGGCGTGTACGAGACCTGGCTGTTCGGTTCGGGTGCTGCGGCGCTCGGCACGATGGCCCGCGAAGACGCGACCGAAGTCGAGCGCAAGGCGTCGGCCGGCAACGGTGGCGGCCAGGACATCCTGCACTCGCGCGTCGAGTGGACCCTGCACCCCGCCGGGCACGCCTACATCGGCACGCCCGCAGACGGCGGCCCGGCTAACGCCGCGTCGACGAACAACCTCAACATCGCGACCTCGTGGGACCGTCGGCGTCCCGAGCGGAAGCAGATCAAGTTCGCGCGTCTCGTCACCCGCGAATCCTGATCGAGTCCACGTGAGGGGCGCGGCCTAGCGGTCGCGTCCCTTCGCCGACCAACCGCAACCACACGAGGACACGAAAATGAGCAAAGGATTCCCCCGGTCACTAGGCCGGCAGAACAAGGCAGTCGCCGCGACCGTGAAAGACACGATCGTGCTCGACGGCAAGACAGTGACGGTGACTTCGGTCGCGGCTGCGATTGGCTTCGGCTCGCTGCAGATCCACGACTTCCCCGAGGGGAACATCCTCGTGCACGGTATCGCCGGCACGATCGGCTTTGCCGGCAGCGGTGCGGATGCCAACCTCGCGGACACCTGGGAAGGCGACTTCGGCATCGGCACCACGCCGGCCGCCGACGCGACGATCACCGGCGCCGACGTCGACATCGTCGCGAGCACCGCGTCGGGAGCTGCCACCGCTGAGGTGATCGCCCCCGCGCGCATCGCCTCCGCATTGGCCGCCGCGCTGATGCTCGATAACACCGACGGCAGCCTCGAGCTGAACCTGAACGTGCTCATCGACGCGGCCGACATCGTGGACGACGAGTCTGTCGTGCTCACCCTGTCGGGCACGCTGCAGATCGCGTACGTCGTCCTCGGTGACGACTGAGCCAAGGAACGCGGGGGGCGAGTGAGAGCTCGTCCCCCGACACCTACCACACACGACGAAGCTGCACCGGCGCGCGGCGTCGTCTGGATCCTGAGCGCCGACGACCCCAAAGGAAGCACCGATGCAGCAACTGAACAACCTCCTGGCCGTGGCGCTGATGCGCCTCGACCCCACGAGCGACGACCACTGGACGAGCGATGGGCAAGCCCGCGTCGACGTCGTGAACGCCTCGCTCGCGACCCTGGGCGGCGACAGCGTTACCCGACAGGACATCATCGACGGCGCGCCCACGTTCACGCGTGAGACCGCGCCGGCCCTGATCGCCGCAGCCAAAGAGGCCGCCGCCCCGGTCATCCCCCCGGCCGGCGCACCCCCCGCCCCCGAAGGCGCACCCCCGGCCCCTCCGGCAGCCTCTCCGGCCGCTCCTGAGCCTTCGGCGCCTCCCGCCTCTGATTCATCGCTCCCCCCGCTTGGGACGCCTACCGGCGCTCCCACGGCGCCGGCGCCCGCGACCCTGGCCGACATCGCCCTCGACGGCAAGGGCGGCGAGATCGACGGCCTGCAGGGCTCGGCCCTCGACGTGCCGATCGTCGACCTGATGCGCTCGGTCCCGATGCTCGATGCAGCGGTCGCCGAGATCAACGAACGGTCGGCCGCGATCGTCAAGGAACGCGAGCGGCTCGCCGAGGAGCTGAAAGAGCTGTACGCGAAGAGCGAGCTGTGCGTGCGGCAACTGACGCGCATCCGCCCGAAGGATGACCCGAACGACGCCGTGAAGGCGTACCTCGCGCAGTCGCAGCGATCGCGCGAAGAGCGCGGCCGTCGTGCGAAGGCGTTCATCGCCCAAGGCACGACCGCGCAGGACGTCGCGGCCGAGCTGCGCGGCGGATCGAAGATCGACCAGGCGCTGAAGCAACGCGGCGCCGTCCCCGGTTCCACCCGCCCGAGCGTTCGGGTTCCTGTGACCCTGCAACCCTGATGGGCCTCCTCGATCGACAGCACGGCATCGACAGCGCCGAAGAGCAGGCGGTGTACTTCGCGGCCCGGGAACGACGCAAGTCGCTCGCCGGCATCCCGAAGCTGCACCGCACGCACCGCTTCGTCGGCGCTGCGATGGCCGTCGCTACGATCGACACCGACGTCGTGTTCACGGCGGCCGTGCGCCTCGCGCCGATCACGTTCAAGACGGCCGTGCGCATGACGGCCGACGGGAGCGTCGCCACCGAGCACCGTGGGCTCGTGTTCGAGTTCGGCGGTACTGGCAACGGGTGCGCGCTGTGGGTTGGCGACCAGACGATCGGCTTCGTCGCTGGCGGCGCGTCCGCATCGGGCAACGAAGCGGTGGCCCTGTTCGACAACGGCAGCGAGCTCGTCGCCGGCATGGAGCTGGAGCTGGTCGTGTCGATCCGCCCCGGCAACGGTGACGGCCGCGTGCGTCTCTGGGTGAACGGCATCGAGAAGGCTCGAGCGACCGCGACGAACCTCACCTTCGCCGGCCCGTGGGCTGGCACGAACGACGGCTCGTTCGCTTCGGCAGCAGCCGGCGCCCAGGTGCACGCCGACGTCCCCGCCGCGAGCGCGATCGCGCCCGACGGCTTCGAGGTGATCGAGCCGCTGTCCGTCTACGCGGGGCAGCTGCCTCGCCAGTTCCACTAGACCGATGCCGCTCACCGTCCCCGCACACATTGCCGACTTCGATACCGCGCTGGCCCTTGGCCTCGTGCGGAACACGAACGGCAATGCGTACATCCCGTTCCCCGTGCACGGGTCGAACCCCAACGTCGGCACGTCCGCCGAGCTAATCTCGGACACGTCGGCCGCTCCGGTGTTCCGCGACACGCAGCGGTTCTACAACGTGGCCGCCGGCGGCAACGCGGTCGACGGTGTGGGGCAGATCGGTGCGCGCGAGGTTGAGCTGACCGGCATCGACACCGACGGGCACTTGCTGTCGACGACGATCAAGACGGCCGGCGTCTCGCAATCGTCGTTCACGAACGTGCGTTTCTGGCGCCTGTTCGATGCACGCGTGACACTGAACGGGCTGTATGGCGCGTTCAACCTGGGCGACATCAACATCGCCGACGAGGACGGGAACGATCATCTGCGGATCACGTCGCGGTTCTCGAAGGCGCACCACGGGCAGTTCGCCGTCCCTGTCGACTACACGTGCCTGATCCGTGGCCTGACATTCACGATCGGCATCGGCGACGTGGTCTCGTGCGAGCTGTACAAGCGTGAGCGATTGAACGGCACGACCGTCGGCATCGACACCGGCTCGCTTGAGAACCTCAAGGCGTACCAGGAACTCCCGAGCGGCGTGCACTACTTCGATCTGCGCGGCGCGCCGGTCGTGATCGCCGAATGGTCCGACGTGTGGTGCAACGCGAAGGTGATCGCCGGCGGCGTCGCTACGGCCGTCGCTGTCGACATCGACGCAATCCTCGTTCCGAACAAGTGAGCACGCGATGACCTTCACCCTAGAAACAGGCGCGGGCACCCCCGGCGCGAACGCCTACTGCACGACCGCGTTCGTGACGACGTACCTCGCTGACCGCGCGCGCTCGACCGAGAACGCGTGGGACACGATCGGCACGCCCCGCCAACAGCAGGCCGTCGTCGCCGGCACCGACTACATCGAGAAGCGGTGGGGGCCGCGCGTCAAGGGCAGCGCATTCCGCCCCGAGATCACCGGCCGCAACGCGAAGGCGACGATCGCGTTCGCATCGCTGCCCCTCGACACCGAGGACGTGACCGTCGGCACGCAGGTGTTCCGCTTCGTGGCCGTGCTCGCGCAAGAGAACGACGTGCTGATCGGCGCCGACGTCGAGGAGTCGATCGACAACCTGGTCGCGGCCTCGATCGGTGGAGTCGTCGCCGGCACGAACTACCACGAGGACACGCGGCAAAACTTCGAGGCGACCCTGACCAAGAACGCGGACGACACGAGCCTGCTCGACGTGGTCGCCGACATGACGGGCGAGAACGGGAACGAGATCCCCCTCGCGTCGACCGTCACCGGCGCGACCGTCTCGAGCGCGACCTTGCTCGGCGGCATCGACCACGGCGCGCAGCCCCTGACGTTCCCGAAGGCCGGCCTGTACACGCCGAAGGGCATCCTCGTGGTGGGCATCCCGCTGAAGCTCAAGCAAGCGACGGCCGAGTATTCGATGCGCTCCCTGTTGGCGCTGCTCGCACCCGACCCGGAGATCGACGCCACGTCGGCCGCCGTCAAGAAGAAGCGCGACAAGGTCGGCCCGATCGAAGAGGAACGCGAGTACGTCGACGGCGCTGTGCCCCGCGTGTTCCACCCGTACCCGGCGGCGGATCAACTGCTGGCCGAGTACGTGCTGCCCGCTGGGGGGACGTTCCGCTAGTGGTCAACTTCACGGCACTGGCAGCGACCGCGAAGCGTCTCGTCGAGGCGAACGGCCGCGCTGTGTCCCTGCTGAAAGACAACCGCGACCCCGACAACCCCGCGCAGCCCTGGCGCGGCACGTCGACCGCACCGTCGGCTCCCGAGGACACGCAGGCCGCGATCATCGCGTTTGTGCCCGCCGGCGGGAGTGGCCTCGGCCGCCTCGCATCGGACGCCGCCGGCACGCTGCTCGTGCAGCTCGACCAGGTGGGGCTGTTGGCCGCGACCACGGTCGACGGCATCGACGTGGAGAAGTTCGACCGCGTGCTCGACGACGGTACGTCCTGGCGCATCGTGACGCGTGCGAAGCTGCAGCCGTCGACGACCGCCGTGCTCTGGGTGCTGGGGTTGAAGCGATGACCAGCCCCACGACAGCGCGCGACGTCATGCAGAGCACGATCGAAACGGCCCTCGCCGCCGACCCGATCACGACTGGCATCATTCGCCAGTTCGACAACTTCAAGGTGGACCCGCCCGAAGGTGTCGACGCCGAGGGGCGTGCGGTCCCGTACATCCGCACGACCGTGCGCCACGCCGGCGGCACGCAGGAGACCCTCGGCAACGTGGGGAACCGGCGGTACGACTCGACGGGCGTCCTGACGGTGCAGATTTTCACGGCCCCCGGAGACGGGCACGCACTGAGCGACACGATCGTGCCGATCGTCCGCACCGCGATGCAGGCGCTGCGCTCCGCGAACGGCGTGTGGCTTGGCGAGATCAGCCCGCCGATCGAGATCGGGATCACGGGCGCGTGGTTCCAAGTGAACGTTACCGCAGCCTTCACATACGAGGAGGTGGCGTGAGTGGGCGCGAAAGACGACTTCGACGACCTCTCGAAGAAAGGTCAGACCGGGCGCGTGTTGAAGAACACGAAGCAGGTGCAGGCAATTCTCGAGGGCGCGAGCTCGGAAGTAGTTCGCCGCATTCAACTGCGGGCGATGCAGACGCTGCCGAGTGCGACGCCAGTCGACACCGGGCACGCGCGCAGCGCCTGGACACCGAACGTCGGTTCGCCTGTGGTGGACCGATTAGACCGACCGTCCGATGCAAAGGCCGCGCGAGGCGCAGCTTCAGGTCGAGCGGCGGCGAATCGCGCGAAGGCCGAGGGCATCGCGCGATCGTACTTGCTGCGACAGGGGAAGGTGTTCATCTCGAACAACGTCCCGTATGTCGTGTTCCTCGACCAAGGCTCAAGCGCGCAAGCGCCGGCCAACTTCGTAGAGCGTGCACTGACGGCGGCGATCCTGTCCGTCGGCACACGCTGACCCCTTCGACCACGTTCACCACAGGAGAACACTATGGGACGCGTACTCACTAACAACACCTCGCTCGCTTACGCGATCGAGACTTCCCTCGGGGTGCTGCCCGCTTCCCCGACGTGGTTCCTCACCGAGCCGAACACGATCGGCGCATTCGGTGCCAACCCGACCAAGGTGTCGCGCTCGCCTATCAGCAAGCTGCGGCAGCGACGCAAAGGAACGATCGTCGACCAGGAGGCGCCGACCGAGTACGAGGAAGACCTGACGATGACCTCGATCGGTCACTTCGTCGAGGGCTTCCTGTACGCGACCGCGACGAACAGCGACATGCTGTTCCGTGGTGCGGACGTGCTCGCTACGGGCTTCACGGTCCCGGCGCTCACCGCCGCGCAGGCCGCGAAACTGGTCTACGACGCCGCCAGCGGCCCGACCTCGCTCGTGTACGCCTTCGGCTACGCGAACACGATCAACAACGGGATGCACGAGATCGACGTCGATCCCGTGACGACCGACTTGCTGATCCCGACGCTGACCGTGACCACGGTCGAGACGGCACCGACGAACGCCGAGGTGCACCTGGCCGGCGTGCGGCCCGAGCTTGGCGACCTGGCGCTGTCCATCGTCTCGACGATCGGCACGCTGACGTCGGGCAACGGTGCGGCCGTGAACGCGGTCGACTTCACGGTGCTGGGCCTGACGGTCGGGCAGCGGATCCACATCGGCGGCGACGTTGACGCGAACCGCTTCGGCTCGACGGCTGCAGCCGACGGAACGCGCAGCTACGGCGGCGCACGCATCCGCGCGATCGCGGCCGGTTCACTGACGCTCGACAAGCTCGACGCGACGCTTGTCGCATCGGACGGCACGGACGACGGTAACGCCGGCACCGAGATCCGCACCGACCTCCTGTTCGGTCGCTTCGTTCGGAACGTGAGCGTCGACGACGCCGCGTACCTCGAGCGCAGCATCCAGTTCGAGGCCGAGCTGCCCAACCTGTACGAGACCACGCCGCCGACGCCGGTCGGCAACCCCGACGGCTACTGGTACAACATCGGGCAGCGTGCAAACCAGATGCAGCTGAACAACCCGCTGACCGACAAAGCGACGATCAACTTCGGCTTCGTCGGTACGACGTCCGACGCGATCGTCGACAACTCGGGCCGCAAGACGAACGCGATCACGCCGATCGAGCCCGTGCGCACGGCCGCGTTCAACACGGCGGCGGACTTCTTCCGCCTTGGCATCCTCGACGTTGACGAGACGGGGCTCACGTCCGACTTCAAGGACATGACCGCGACGATCAACAACAACGCCGGCGGCGAGAAGGTGCTCGGGTTCCTCGGGAACAAGTTCATCAACAACGGCAACTTCGAGGTGGACATCGAAACGACGGTGCTGTTCACGTCGCCGACCGTCATCGCGCGAGTGCTTGCGGGCACGACCGTGACGGCCGGCTGGGTGCAGCGCAACGGCGACGGCGCCGTGTCGGTCGACATCCCCTCGGGCGAGCTTGCGTACGACGGCATCGAGCTGCCGGTGAACGAGAGCGTGCGCATCCCGCTGACGCTGTCCGCGTTCGTCGACGACTTCTTCCAGACGTCAATGGGCGTGAGCCTGTTCCCGTTCTACCCGGCGGCATAGATCGACCGGGACAGAGGGGGGAGCGGTCCACGCGTGCGCCGCTCCCCTCCCACCCCCAGCACGCGGACAAACCCAAAGGAAGCTATGAGTGCACCCCAATTCGGCCACCTCGCCAAGTTCAACCCCAAGGCCAACGCGGTCGACTTCTATCCCGCCATCCCTCCGCAGCTGCGCAGCGCGCCGACTGTCGAGGAGCCGGAGGGCGAGCTGATCGTTCCGACGATCTCGCTGCGCAACGCCGGCCAAGCGAACAAGCCGTATTTCAACGCGGTGAGCAAGCAGAACGCGAAGAGCGGACAGGCCCGCCGACTCGCGCAAGGACGGATCGACGCCGAGACCGTCGACCGCAACCGCCGGCAGGACCGGCTCCTGTTCCCGCGTCACGTGATCGTCGGATGGTCGGGGATCTACGACGAGAAGGGGCTCGAGGTTGAGTACAGCCTGGAGAACTGCGCCGCGTTCCTGAACGCGCTCCCCGACTGGATGATGGACGAGCTGCGCAACTTCGCGGCGGTGCCGTCCAACTTCCTCGACGACGACGAGCCCGATGATGAAGACATCGCCGAGACCGCAAAAAACTGAAAGGCCGGCTCGAGTGGGAGCTTCGTTTCCGCCGGGACGAGTTCTCCATTCTTGCCGGCATCGAGAAGGGCCGGGATCTGCCGGAGTGGTTCCTGGAACAGCCAGAGCTTCTACCCGGCGAGGATTGGTTCCTGCGTTCCTACTGGGAGCTGTCGAGCGAACGAACCGGCAGCGGTTCGCAGACACTCGGCCGCATCCCCTGGTCGCGCTCTCTGATGTTCGGCGCGTACCACGGACTCGAGGAGCCGATGCTGTCGGCGTTCTGGAAGTACGTGCAGGCGATGGACAACGGGTACTTGGAGTTTCAAAAGCACGAGCACGACCGGCACCAGCGGTACGCGAAGAAGAAGAATCCGAAGAGCGCGAGCGCGCGCTACAAACGAACCTGACCTGAGATCCACACATGGCCGCAACATTCCGAATCGACGTCGTCATCGACCCCGCGAAAGCCGCATCCGGCTCGCGGAAGGTCCGTGACGAAGTCGTGAAGGTCGACAATGCTGCGGACAAGCTGCGGGCCAACGCCGCCGATGCCTTCAACCGCATCGGCGGCGCCGCTGATCGCTCGCGGGTTCAACTGAACGCGCACGTGCAAGCGTTCCAGGAGAACAAGCGCGCGATCGAGCAGACCGCCGGCGCCGTGCGTCAAGCGATCGGCGCGATCGAGGACGAGAACCGCTTGCTGGGCTTGAACGTCCAGGAGCGCAACGCACAGCGCGCGGTGCTCGCCCAGGTGAGCCGTATCTCGGGTGAGGTGACGGACGCGCAGCGCGAAGAGATCGAGGCGGCCGTGCGCTCGAACCAAGAGCTGCAGCGACGCGCCGCTGTGCTGCAGCGGATCAACGGCCCGCAGGAAGAGTTCGAGTCGGACCTTCGTCAGATCAACGTCCTGTTGGACAAAGGGACGATCGACCAGAAACAGTACAACGCCGAGCTGAAGCGGATGCGCGCCGGCTTGAAGGGCGCAGGCGACGGGGCGGATCGGTTCCGCAACCTGGCGCAGCGCGCGTTCGCCGGCATCGGTATCGCGCTCGTGGTGCGCGAGCTCGGCCAGGCCGTCGACGCCTACACGAACCTGCAGAACCGCGTCCGCACGGTGACGACCGGACAGGCCGAGCTGGACAGCGTGACGCGCCAGCTCTTCCAGACCGCGAACGACACGCGCGGCGCGTTCGACGCTACGGCCGAGGTGTATGCGCGGACGGCGCTCGCTGCGAAGGATCTCGGGATCACGCAGGAACAGACGCTCGCGTTCACCAAGAGCTTGAACCAGGCGGTCGCGCTCGGTGGCTCCTCGGCCGAGGAAGCTCGCGCCGGCATGATCCAGCTTTCGCAGGGCCTTGCCTCTGGCGCTCTCCGGGGCGACGAGCTGCGGTCTGTCCTAGAACAACTCCCGGTCGTCGCGGACGTCATCGCGAAGTCCCTGGGCGTCACACGGGGCGAACTGCGGGAGCTGGGCGCGCAGGGCAAGATCACCGCGCAGGATATCCTCGTGGCGTTCGAGAAGAGCCGCGAGGAACTCGACGAGCGGTTCGCGAAGTCGGTCCCGACGCTCGGCCAGTCGTTCCAGGTTCTGAAGAACAACGTGATCGAGTACGTGGGCGCGGCCGACACCGCCAGCGGCACGAGCGCGTTCCTGGCCGGCACGATCTTGTTCCTCGGTGAGAACCTCGGCTTCGTGATCGCCGGCATGACGATCCTCGCGGTGTCGACGCTTCCCGCTGTGATCGCGGGAGTGACGGGGCTCATCGCTTCGAGCACGATCCTGTCGGCGGTGTTCACGACGGCGCTGTTCAACCCGGTGGTGCTCGGTGCTGCAGCTGCAGGCGCTGCGGTCATCCTGTTGATCGACCACTTCGTCGACGTCGAGGAAGCGGCGCGGAACACGAAAGCGGAGCTGGACAAGTTCCTGCTCGCCGACGACCCGCTGATCCTGCTCACGATTCAGAACGTGCAGAAGACGCTCGACAAGGTGCGCGAGTCTGCAGCGCAGGGTCTGTTCCCGAACGACGGCGAGGCCGAGGCGCGCATCAAGGTGCTGACCGATCGGCTCGCGGAGCTGCGCGGCGAACAGGCTGCGCTCGCCGACGGGACCGGCCGCACGCTCGGACAGATCCGCGCGCAGGCTGAAGCCGTGCGCGAGCTCGACATGGCCGTCGACGAAGCGAACAAGACGCTAGTGACCAACGCCGAGGCCAACATCCAGACCGCGCGCGAGATGGAGCGTCGGCGCGACGTGCTGCAGCAGATCAAGGACATCGAGAAGTCGACCGGCTCGGACGTCACGCCCGAGCAGGAGAAGGCGATCCGCCTCGCGGTCGAGCAGGCCCAGGCGCTGCGCGACCAGGCGCAAGCGTTCAACGATCTGCGCGGCCCGCAGGAAGAGTTCCAGGCACGGCTCACCGCGCTGAAGGCGCTCCAAGAGTCGGGCAAGATTTCGCTCGACGAGATGAACCTCGGCCTCGCGCAGCTCGCCGAAGCCAGCGAGGGCGTCGACCTGTCCGCGCTCGCGCTTCCCGAGGGCGTCGACTTCACGTCGCAGATCGAACAGATCCGGCAACTGATCGCAGCCGCGCAGCAGAAGGCCGAAGAGGAACAGACGACGTCGGCCGTGACGGTCGCCGCGCTGCAGGAGGAGCAAGCCGTGCTCGCACTGTTGGCGCAGGGGCGCAACCGCGAGGCGGCGCTGCTCGAGATCACGAACCAGCTCAAGCGCGACGGCGTGAAGATCGAGAACGGCGACGTCGAGCGCATCGCCGACCTGAACGCCGAGAACGACGCGCTGGCATTCCAGGCGCAGCTCCTGCAAGAGATCGTCGGGCCGCAGCAACAGTTCGAGGCCACTCAGGCCGCCCTGAACGTCCTCCTGACGGATGGGGCTATCAGCGCGGACCAGTACGCCGCCGCGCTGGAGAACGCCGCACAGGCTGCGGGGATGCTCGCTGAGAAGACGACCGAGGCTGGAGACAGTGCCGGCGAGCTTCCCGACAAGATCGGGCCGGCCGAGAAGGCCGTGAACAACGCGCTGGCCGGCAGCTTCCAGGCTGCCGAGGATGCGCTCGTGGGCTTCGTGCGCACGGGCGAGTTCGAGTTCGAGAAGTTCGTCGACCAGCTGCTCGACCAGATCGCGCGGCTCCTCGTGCAGCAAGCGATCCTCGCACTGTTCGGCGGCACCGCGATCGGCACCGCTGCAGGGCTCACGGCCAAGGCTGAGGGCGGCGAGTTCAACGCCGGCGACACCCTGCTCGTGGGCGAGGAAGGCCCCGAGATTATCACCGCGAAGGGTGCCGGCGACGTCATCCCCGCAGGCGAGACCGCTGCCCGCATGAGCAAGGGCAACTCGCCGACCGTCAACGTGGCGCCCCCCGAAGTGAATGTGCCGATCACGAACATGGTCGTCGGGGACATTTCGGGCGACCTCGATTCCCCCGAAGGCGAGGAGGGTGTGCTGAACATCATCCGCCGGAACCCCGACACCGTGAGGCGCTCGTGACCTACAACTCTGGAACGTCGACAGACTATCTCGACCTGCTCGACCAGCTCCTGCAGGTTGCGACCGGCCGGCACCTTGACGCCGTCGTGATCAACGCAGGAGGCACCGGCTACGAAGTCGGCGAGATTCTCGACATCAGCGCGACCGGCTCGACGTCGACGCACGTGTGCCAGCTCGAAGTGACCTCGATCGCCGCCGGCGTGATCGACGGCATTCGGATCTATCGCGGTGGCGCGTACACGGTGGACCCGACGACGATCGTCGCCAACGTGTCGACGTCGACGAACCTGCTATTCGACGGGAGCGCGGTCGCTACCGCTGACGGCACCGGCGCGACGTTCGACCTCACGTTCGCCGCGACCGGATGGACGCAGCTTTCCCGCTCGAGCGATGCGGCCTCGGCCGTGGTCGGCGCCGCAGGCAACGGCTACAACATCGGCGACATCCTGACCGTCGTCGGTGGCGTGCAGTCGATCGACACGCCGGCCGTCGCGACGTTCACAGTTGCAACGCTCACCGGCGGCGCAGGCTCCGGCGTCGCTACGGTCACGCTCACGACCGCAGGCGACTACCAGGTGATTCCCTCGAACGCGGTCCTGACCACGAACGACGGCACGGGCGACGACCTGTGCACGTTGACCGTGACCTGGGCAGACCTCGCCGGCGACACCGTTGTCGTGATGCAGGGCGACGCGGGCTCGGCCGTCGACCCGATCGTCGGGATCCATACGTGGAGCGAGCTCACCGATCAGACCGGCGCGAACACGGTGTACAACTGGTCGATTCACCCGATGACGGCCTTCGCTGCGAGCACGCCGCTGCACGCGCAGACGAACGTCATGGACGAGGGTTTCGACACCGTCGGCGATGGCACGATCACGACGAGCACGTCGGGCGACGGCTCGTGGGTGCCGCTGAAGATCGCGGACGCGTTCGACATGACGTGGTGGATGCGTATCGACGGGCGGTCGATCGTGATGATCGTCAAGCTCGAGACCGCGTCGACGACGTACTACGCGCACATGGGGTTCGGCCTGCTCGACGGCTTCGGCACAGCGACCGAGCTGCCGTACCCGGCATTCTGCGCGACGTCGTCCGATCGACCGCGCGCCTGGTACGCCGACACGTCGTCGATCTGGGGCGGGCTGTCCGAGGTGATCAGTCGCGCAGACGGACCCGCGTTCATGTGGGAAGTCGACGGCGCGTGGACGGAAGTCAAGAACGCGGGGATCTCCGGGAACAACACGACGACGCCGACCTACTCGGAACAGAACAATACGCCGCGCGCGAACGTCGGCCCGCTCGGCCGGCAGAACGTGCACGAGGAGCCCGACGACGCGATCTGGGGAACGGCCAGCACGAACGGTTTCGACGCGACGGACCTCACGCCGGCGACAGGCGCGACGCGGATCTACCGCACGCCCGACACCGGCGGCGACCTGTTCCCGATGTGGCCGATCACGTACACGCGCAGCGACTCGGCGACCGACAAGTTCTTCGTGCAAGGTGAGGTGCCCGGCGTGTTCTGGCTCGACCAAGCCGACAGCGGGTTCTCGTCCGAGGACCGGCTCACGCAAGCCGGCGAGCGGTACACGATTTTTCAGAACGGAACGCGCATCCAGCCGTGGTCCTACCTGGCACTGAAGGAGGACTGAGCTATGACCTTTGCAACTGGAAGCGCCGTCGATCTCGAGGATCTGCTCTCGAAGCTCGACACGTTCGCGCAGACGACGCACGGCGGCTGGACGTCGATCTACTCGCCGAACCCCGACGTGACGAATCGGTGGTTCGAGCTGAAGAAGGGCAGCCTGTCGTTTTCGATGCGCTACCCGTCGGGCATCGGCACAGGTGACTCGGTGAGCGTGCACCACGCGACCGGCAGCGCGTCCGCGTTGACCGCCCCCGGCGCGCACACGGCTGACAGCGGCAGCGGCTACAACGTCGGCACGGCTGGCAGCTCGGCCAACTTCCTGAGCGAGCGATGCGTGTCGCAGATGGGCAACGGCCCCTTCCCGTCGTACTACTTTTTCGCCGACGACACGTCGCCGAAGGATTACATCTACTGCGTCGTGGAGACCGTCACCGGCACGTTCCGACACTTCGGAATGGGCACGCTGAACAAGTTCGGCGACAACTGGGTCGGCGGCGAGTTCGTGTTCGGCCACTTCCAGGACCAGAACCTGAGCGCGGCGAACACCGACCCGAACACGCAGACGCTGATCGACGGCCTCGGCACCACGAGCGAGCGCGTGCGCGGCGCGACGATCCGCATCGCGTCGGGGCTGCCTGACCAGTCGCCCGCCGTGTGGGGCGTTGCGACGCAACTCGCGAGTACGTCGATGCTGACCGACACCGCCGGAAACGTGCGGCGCACGATCAACAGCGGATATCGCTCCGGCCTCGCTGCGCAGACGTACGGCAACGCGATCGGCCAAGGGTCGCAGGGCTACATCGCCGGCTATCCGATCGAGGTGTTCTATCGGAACCCCACGCTGGCGCGCGTGTACCTGCTCGGCCACATGGACGACGTGCGCGCGGTGAACAATCGCAACTTCGAGCCGGCCGAGTCGGTCGTGATCGGGTCGGAGACTTGGCGCATCTTCCCGGTGTCGCTGAAGTCGACGGCGAGCGTCGCGAGTCGCTCGAACTATTCCGGCATCATGTACCGGCAGATCGCCTAGTGACCCCGTGGCAACCTTCCCCCAAGCACAGGACACCGAGCGCCCTTCAGCGATCTACGCACAGATCGCCGCGACGACTCGTGTCCTGCAGGCGCCCGTCATTGAGGTGCCGCTTGTCGGTGGGTTCACGAACGGCGGCGGGGTACTGACGAAGATCACGCACCGCGTCGAGTCGCCGATCCTCTCGCTGCAAGGTCGCGAACGCGAGGAATCGTCGGGCGGCTACCAGATTTGGTTCGAGGAGTTCCACGTGCTGCCGCGCGCGTTCGACCTGGGCAACGTGCTGTCGTCGCAGTCGATCCCGCTGCAGGTGTTCTATGCCGGCCGCCGCGACACCGCGACGTGGGACTCGTTCGTGAACAACGCCGGTGCAGGCGTGACGCTCTCCGGGCAGCCGTCGCTACCGACGACGTTCGACCCGATGACCGAGATCTCGATGCAGCTCGAGATCGACACGGCCGGCGACCCGTTCGTCGACACGACGCTCGACTTCGTGTTCAGCACCGGCACGACGCTCGTGCCGATCGCGCTGCAGCGGATCGTCCTGTGGAGCCTGAAGCCCGAGCTGCCGTACGCCGAGGTGCTCGGCTTCCTCACCGACGTGATCACCGCGAAGAGCGGCAAGGAGAAGCGGCAGGCGCTGCGCAAGAACCCGAGGAGCGTCTTCGAGTACGACTACATGATCGACGACGTCGATCGCCCGCTGTTCGAGTCGCGGATGTTCGACTTCCACGCGCGGCAGTTCGGCGTTCCCGTCTGGTACGACGATTGCCAAGTCGACACGGCCGTGCTCGCCGGCGACCTTGTGATCACGGTCAACGACACCGCGTTCCGCGACTTCCGCGTCGGCGGGCTTGCGCTGATCCTCGCGGACGACGGCACGTTCGACGTGCTCAACCTGACGGCGATCACCGCGACGACGCTCGTGTCGGACGCGCCCACCCTGAACGGCTTCGCTGTTGGCGTCGACGTGTACCCGCTCTCGACGTCGCGCGTCGAGGAGAAGCTCGGCGGTGGTCGCTTCCCGACGGCGCTGTCGACGCTGCGGCTCAACTTCGCGCCGAGTGATAACGACTCGAACCTCGCGTCGATCGCACACTTCCCCACGACGTACAAGGGGAAGCCGGTCATCGAGTCGGGCCAGGTGCTGCGCGGTCAACTGCGCGAGAGCTTCGAGACCCTGCTCGTGGAGATCGACTCTGTCGTCGGCTTGCGCGAGGTGACGTCGCCCTGGGATGGACAGAAACACGCGCGGCAGCTCACGCTTCGCGCGCACGGCCGGCAAGCCGGATGGGAGCTGCGCCAGTTCGCGCACTGGGCTCGAGGCCGGCAGGTGACGTTCTACGTGCCGCGCGACTTCCCCGACATGATCGTGACCGCCGACCTGTTGTCTGCCTCGCAGGCAATGGAGATCGAGAACATCGGGTACACGCAGTTCGTGCGCCAGCGCCCGCCGCACAATTCGCTGTACCTGGTCGAGACCGACGGCACCGTGCACATGCGTGATATCACGAACAGCGTCGTGAGTGGCGACCCCACGAAGGAAGGGCTGACAGTCGACACCGTCTGGCCGTCGACGATCCTCGCCGTCGACGTTGAGCGGACTTCGTTCATGGAGAAGATGCGGTTCGACACCGACAAGCTGAAGCTGCAGTTCGACGTTGACGCGCAGACCGTTCGCCTGACCGCCCCCATCAAAACGGTGTTTGAGTAGTGGCTGACTACGACGCCGAAGAAGTCTCCGTCGAGGACGGGCAGCCGGTCGAGCTGTACGAGTTCACGCTCGGGGCGCAGACGTTCCGATACACGTCGAGCGAGGACACGATCCTGCTCGGCGCGACCACGTACACGCCGAAGCCCATCCGGCGCGGCAAGATCGAGGACGGCCCGCAGAAACGGAACGTCGACTTCCAGGCGATCCTCCCCACGTCCGACCCGCTGGCGCAAGAGTTCCTCGGCGTGCTCCCTGGCGTGCGCGTCCCGCTCACCGTGAGCCGCTACCACCGAGGCGACACCGGCGGCGGCGGTCCCGAGGTGGTGACGATCTTCACGGGGTTTGTGCTGTCGGCCAACTTCGCGAAGAAGGGCAAGGAGTGCCGGCTGACCGCGCGCCACGCGCTCGCGAACCTCGGCCGCATCATTCCGTCGCGCAGCTTCGCCAGCGCGTGCGGGCACATCCTGTACAACCCCGCCACCTGCAAGGCCGACGACACGTCGCCGGCGAACAGGATCTCGGTCGACCCCGTCGTGTCGCAGGTTGGCAACCTGATGACCGTCACGAGCATTGTGTCGGGCGGCTTCGCCGATGGTCAGTTCAACAGCGGCTTCGTCGAGGCCGCCGGCTCTGCCGACTTCCGCCTGATCCTCGCGCAGACGGGGAACGTGCTCACGTTGCTGCAGCCCTTCACGACGGCGCCGGCGACGGTGAACATTTTCAGGGGCTGCGGCCACACGATCGAAGCGTGCAAGAACGACCACGACAACGTGTTGAACTATGGCGGGTTTGCTTTCGTGCCCTCGCGTAACCCCTACTCGAGCGGTGTCCTGTGAGCTTCTTCGTCACGCTCCTGATCTACGCGGTGCTGTTCGTGCTGTCGGACTTGCTGAGTCCGAAGCCCGAGCTCGAGGACGCGAAGCCTAGCGGCCTCGGCGACTTCAACTTCCCGACGGCAACAGAGCAGCGGAAGGTTCCCCTGCTGTGGGGCACCGTGAAGCTGTCGGGCCCGAACGTCGTGTGGTGGGGCGACCTCGAACAAGAGGCGATCACGAAGGAAGTCAAGACCGGCCTGTTCTCCAAGGAGGACCAGGTGATCGGCTTCCGATACAAGATCGGGATGCAGCTCGCGCTCTGCGAAGGCGAGTGCGACGACCTCCTGCGCGTGTGGGTCGACGAGGACATCGTGTACGACCCGGTCGACGGCGGCGACGCGGCCGTGACGCACGGGAACGACTTCACGATCGACGACGAGGAGCTGTTCGGCGGACTTGACTTCGGCAACGGCGGTTTCGTCGGCACGTTCAAGTTCCACGCAGGCACGAGCACGCAAGCCGTGAGCACGTACCTGTCCGCCTTCCAAAAGTTCCCGGTCGTCACCGGGGACACCCCGGCGTATCGCGGGTTCACGTACGTGGCCCCGTCGAGCGAGCGGATCTACGTCGGCAACAGTTCGTCGATCAAGCCGATGAAGTGGGAGGTGCGTCGACTGCCGAACGGCCTCGCGCTCTCCGGCGAGCAGGCGGTGAACACGTACGACGCCAACATAATGAACGTCGTCTATGAGGCGATGACGAACACCGACTGGGGATACGGGATCGACGTCGCCGACGTGGACACCGCCAACTTCACGACGGCCGCGATCACGCTGCACGGCGAGGGCAACGGGTTCTCGATGCTCCTCGATCGCGACGAGGACGTCGGCGACCTGATCCGCCGCCTCGAGCAGCAGGCCGACATGGTCCTGTTCCAGAACCCGTTCACTGGCAAGTGGCAGACGAAGCTCGCGCGCGACGACTACGACATCGACCTCGTGTTTCAACTCACGGTCGACAACGTCGTCGAGGTGGTGAGCTACACACAGAGCACGTGGGAGGACACGAAGAATCAGGTGTCGGTCCCGTTCGCGCAGCGCGACGACGAGTACAAGAAGACGTACGGGTTCGCGCAGGACATGGCGAACGAGCGCATCGTCGGCAAGAAGACACCGACGCAGCAAGCGCACCCGGGCTGCAAGGACAAGACGCTGGCGAACGCGCTCGCGTGGCGCTCACTCCGCACCCTGTCGCAGCCGCTCATCGCGATGACGATCATCTGCGACCGCTCGGTGTACGGGCAGCTCCCCGGCAACGTGATGGCGTTCACGGATCCCGACTACAACGCCGTGAAGCTCCCGGTGCGGATCCAGAGCATCGACTACGGCTCGCTGTTCGACGGCAAGATTCGGATGCGCATCGTGCAGGACGTGTTCCGAGCTGCCGTCGGCTCGTTCGCAGACCCGCCGGGCTCGGGGTGGGAGCCGCCCAGCGACACGCTCGTGCCGTTCCCGGCCGACGAGCAGCTCGTGTTCGAGGCCCCGCGCGCGTTCACTCTGCGCGACTCCGGCAGCACCCTGCCCGAGACCGACAAGGTGTGGGCCACGGGCCGACGCCAAGGGCCCGAGGTTTCGTTCCGCATCCGCACGCGCAACGCCCCCGGCGCGCCGGCTGGCGTGTACGCGATCAACGGGCAGGCGTTCGCCTTCGTCAAGATCGGCAACCTGCTGTCTGCGATCGACGAGAACGGCGCGTACCCGATGACGACGATCACCGTCGCGCCGCTGCCTGACACGCAGGGCGGCATCCTGAACGCGTTCCCGACGATCCTCGACATCGTGGAGCTGGGCACCGAGCTGAACAGCCTCGTGTATGTCGACGGCGAGTTCATGCTCGTGACGTCGGCCAGCACGAACGCCGGCAACATCGACATGAGCTCGGTCTATCGCGGGGTGTGCGACTCGACGCAGAAGTCGCACGCGTCGGGCACGGACGTGTTCCTGATCTTCGTCGGCGGCGGCATGTGCACGAGCGCGTTCCCGGCTGGCGACAATGTCGACGTGCTCCTGACGCCGCGCTCGTCATCCGACGAAGTGACCGAGGGGGCGGCGAACCTCGTGCAGATCGCTCTCGACAACCGCACCCGACGCCCGTACGCGCCGAGCGAGTTCCGCCTGAACTCGGTTCGGCTCGACCTGTTGAACGTGAGTCTGACCGGCTCAGGGTCGGGCGAGGCGATCGGCGTCCTGGTCGACCAGATCAACCGTCGCGACTTCCGGGCGACGGACGAGATCCTGCAGCTGGGGAACGACGCGTCGACGATCGCCACGGACTACCCGACGGCGAACACGACGACGCATTCGCTCGTGGTGAAGAACGGCGGCACCGACCTGGTCGTGCAGAGCATCGGCACGGGAGTGTCGGGCACTGTGACGCAGCTCGACATCCTCGACGCGCTCGACGAGACGACGCTGCCGGCGAACCTGGTCTTCGGCGTGCGTGCGCACCACCTGTTCGAGACCGTCGCGTACGACTCGATCGTCGACTGCGAAGTCGACTCGACCCTGAACAGCCCCTTCGTCGGCGAGCACGCGTTCGGCTCTCTCGTGAACGGGGAAGCAAGCAACGGCTCGAGCACGCTGTACGCGGTGCAGGTGGGCGACGACACGACCGACCACACGCTGACGCTGTCGACGAGCTTCACGGTGGGCGACGTGCAGTACCGGATCAACGCCGGCGCGTGGACGACCTACATCGCCGCCGGCGGCACGGTCGGCGCAATCCCGAACGCATCGCTGACCGTGGCGGACACGATCGAAATCCGGCACCAGTCGAGTGACGCAGCGACCAAGAAGCTCGCGACGTTCACCGTTGGCGCCTCAACTCGCGGCTATGCCGTCCTGACGACCTAGCCCTATGGCAGAGCCCAAACTGACCGACACGACGATGCGCCCCGTGACCCTCACGCAGCGCACGGGAATGTCGATCGCCCTCGTGGTGGTCATCGTCGCCGGCATCGTCTCGAACGTGTCGATGATGTTCGCGCTGCGCAGCGATGTGGCGCTCGTTCAAAAGGACGTGACGCACGTCGTCGACGACGTGGGCGAGATCCGCACCGCGCTCGCTGGGCTGTCTGAAGAGACGCACCGCGAGACGACGTCGCTACGCGTTCAGCTCTCGACGCTGCAGGCGCAGTTCACCGACCTGGCCTCTCGCATTCGCGAGCTTGAGAAGTGATCCGCCAACATTGCACAGGAACGGCGTCACGGTCTCGCCGTGGGCCCTCGCGACTTTGCTCGTGCTGGTCCTCGGGTCTGCGAGTTTCAATTGGATCTATCACCTGCGGGTGGTGGACCGCCTCGACCGTATCGAAACCAAGCAACAGGAGTGTGACGACGTGCTGACGAGCAAGTGGACAAGTGGCGGCATCGAACGCGAGTGGACGAGCACCCTCGGCGAGCACGATCCAGACGAGACGCTGAAGGAACTCGCCAAGCGACACAAGCGGGAGCTCGCCGAGCTGCAGGAAGAACTCCCGATCGACAAGCCCGACGACGGGGAATGAAAAGTGCGGGGGGTTGAGCTTCCTTTGGCCCCCGACACCTGCGGGCCTCCGGCGTTCACGCGTCGGGGGCTCGCTCTCTTGTAGCCGGCGGGCTCGAGCTGTGGTAGGTTCGATGAAATGTTGAGTGCAAAGGATCTGACGTCGGGCGAGCGACTCCTGATCACCCGGCGACGTGACGGGATGACGAAGGCTGAGTGCGCCGAGGGCTGCGGCGTGACGCTGTATCGGTACAACCGCTGGGAGGCCGACCGCGAGGAAGGGATCACCGCGCGCACCGGCCGGCTCGCGTTCCACGAGCAGTCGTTCCTCCTGCGCCGGCGCGCGAAGGCCAGCGTCGCCGACTTCGCCGCCCTGGTCGGCGTCTCGCCTTGGTGGCTGCGTCAGATGGAGATCGGCGAGGCCCCCGACGACCGCCTGCGGGCATACTGGGACGCCGCTGGGGCCGCCTAGCGCACCCCGCACCCCCGGGCAGGCATAATTCGGCCGCCCCGCGCCCCCTGCTGCCCGCTCCTGGGCATACGGCCCCCGGCGCCTCTGATCACCCGTCCGCCCCGGTCGATCGCTCCTGCGGCCACACAGGAGCCCGCACGGGGCGGAAATCCTTTCCGGTTGCGACATCCCACGGGCCAGGGTACTTTTCTTCGGAAAGAAGACCCAAACGCTCAAGTCGGGCACGCCCCCCAGCCGAAAAGGAAGGTATGAAGAACATCGCACGCAACGTCCTGACCCTCGTCCCGCCCACCGCCCTTTTCCTGATCGGCTTCGTCGGCGCCATGAGCTTCGGCCTCGTCAAGCTCTACGGGATGCTGCAGGCCGCCGGCCTTGAGGTCGCGAGCCAGTGATCACCCCGCACAAGCCAAGCCGCACCGCGCGCCTCGCCCGTGCCGCTCTGGTCGCCCTCGGATGCTCCGCCCTGCTGGTCGCGTACCTGGGGCTCGCCTACATCGTCGGCAGGGTGAGCGAGACGCCGCCGGGCCAGCGCATGAGCGACATCGACGGATCGTACTTCCGTCGCGTCCACCTCGACGCGTGGGAGCGCGAGCAAGCTGCCGCCGCCGAGGACGAGTGAGAGTCCTCCCCCTGAAGTTCCTCCTGTGGCGCGCACGCGATCGCGTCAAGCGTGGCGCCTGCCCGCTGTGCGTTACGCGCGTCGCGAATTGCCGCGTGTGCTTCGGCGCACCGGCGTGGGGGCCGTGCTCGGTTGCCACGCGCAAGGCGTGGCTCGCGCGCTACAGCTTCGAGATCACCCGGCGATAGCGCCGGAGCCCCAACCCCAAAGGAAGCCCCCCATGAAGCTGTCGATCCAACTCGACGGCGTGCCGATCGTAGCCACTGAACGCTACGAGGTCGGCGCGCTTGCACATGAAGTCGCTCGCGCGGTCGCGAACGGCAAGCCCCTCTCCCTGTCCGTCGAGACCGACGACGGCGAGCTGATCCTGCAGAGCGCCGAGCAGTTCCTGTGCGGCGGCCTGGTCGGCCCAACCGTGCGCGACGAGTACGGGAACGCCTTCCCGCCGAACCCGATGCGGATGCCGCTGCACGCTGCGGCCGAGCGTCGCGCCGAGGGGTTGGCGAAAGAGCTGGCAGGTTTGCGCGAAGCACACGCCACCGAGCGAACCAGGCTCGAAGGAAAGATCGTCGAGATGCAGCGCGCGCGTGACAAGTTCGAGAAGCAACGCGACGACGAGACGCGCAACGCGTCGACGATGTACGGCGTCGCCGGTGCTGCGATCGAGTGCACCGTGAAGCTCGAGTCGATGCTTGCCGGTAGCGGCTCGAGGTGGCCGAAGGGTCTGCGCCGCGCGCTGAAGGAAGTCCGCGAAACGCACGAGGGCTGGGAGCTGTGAGCAGAGCCTGGACCCCCGACGACATCGTCGTGCTCCGGCGGAACTACGGCAGCAAGAACGCGACGTGGCTCTCGTCGACGCTCGATCGCACGACCGAGGACGTCGAAGCCAAGGCCGACGAGCTGCGACTCGCGAAGGACAAGCTGCGGTTCAAGGGGACGAGGATGCCCCGGTGGACAGCGGCCGAGATCGACGTCCTGCGGAAGCGGTATCCGACCCGTGCGAACCTGGAGATCGCGAGCGAGCTCGGCCGCTCCGTGAAGTCCGTCGTGAGCAAGGCCCACGCCCTGAGCCTGCGGAAAGATGAGCAAAGGCTCATCGAGATGGGCAAGAGCAACGTGAAGCTGCGCAGGGACCGGAAGTCCTAGCAAGTCGGGTTTCGATCCGCCATGCTTTCTTGCACGCGGCCGGCACAGGGTCGGCCGCGATGCAAAGGAGCATCGAATGAACCGATTCCGTACTGCGGCCCTGCTGCTGCTATCGCTGGCACTCCTGCCGGCGCTGGTCAGCGCACAGGACCGCACCCCCACCCGCACGCGCCCGGTCATCGACCGCGATCGCGACGTGCGCCCCATCCCGCCGCCCCGCGTGCCGCCGCCCTCCCGTGGCGGCGCCTGGACGCCGGAAGAGATCCGCGAGCTGCGCGCCATCATGGCCGATCTCGAGGCCGCCACCACGGCCGTGCGAGGTGCGCAGGCCCGACTACTCGACTTCGTGCTCGCGCACGACCACGGGGCTCCCACGGATCCCCCTGTGGATCCTCCGGTCGACCCCCCTGTCGACCCGCCCGTCGATCCGCCGGTCGACCCACCCGTCGACCCCCCGGTCGATCCTCCCGTCGGTGACGCGTGGCCCGAGGCGCTTCCGTTCGACGCGCCACCGATTCCGACCTACCGCGTCCCGACGCTGGCCGACTGCGACTGGACTGTCGAGGGCGGCGTGTTCACGTCGACCGGCAGCCTGGGCACGGTGACGACCCCGAAGGATGCGTTCCGCGCGAGCCGTGCAGACGGCGACGACGTCGTGACGATCGGCGTGTGGGACAAGATCGACCGCGCGATGGTCGGTGGCCTGTGGAACGGTGACAGCGGTCACTCGATCACCGACCGCGACGCCGAGGGCAACTGGGCCACCGACCTGAAGGTCGAGTTCGTCGGCCTCGACGACTCGTGCGAGGTGCACCTCGGCTGGGGCACGAGCTACGGCTATGCCGAGTATGTCGGCGCGTTCAACATCGGGCTGCGAGGCGGCAGCGATTCGTTCATCATCCGCGCGAACAGCGGAGCGGGCGACGTCTTCCTCGACGGGTGTTGGTGGCTGCCGTACGTCAACCCGGAGACGGGCCAGCCGATCATGCACGCGTCGGCTGTGCACATGGACAAGTGGCATCGCCTGGTTTGGCGCCGTCACCAGTTCCGAGGAGTGCTGCCCACCGACCCGGGCACGCTCGTGCGCGAGCACTCGGGATATTTCAAGTCGTGCATCGGCACACCCGAAGAGGGCGGCGGCACGTGGATCGTCGAGAACAACCTGCTCGGCGGAAACCGAACGGGCTTCCAGCTTCGCCCCGGTCCCGACGGGCAGTACCCGAACCCGCGACCGATGGCGCCGATCGTCATCGCCTACAACTACGCGGACGGCTACGGCTGGACGCACGGCACGAGCCCGATCACTTCCGACGGCGGCGGCTGCCTGACGTCGTGGATCGGACCCGAGTCCGACGTGTACGTGTTCGGGAACGTGATCACGAACGCGCGGTACGCGTGCCTGACGATCTCCGGCCAGGGGCCTGCGCGCAACTGGCTGAACGACAACGGCCACCCGATCCGAAACGTGCACGTGTACGGGAACACGTTCCACAACGGCACGACGATGATCGGCGGCCAGCCGTTCGCATCGCAGCGCGGCGCGGTGTCGCTCTCCGCTGCTGAACGCCTGCACCTGTACCCCGGGAACGAGATGGCCGGCAATAACGCCGCGCTGTCGATCGACTCTCCGTGGAACATGCAGACGAACAGCATCCTGCTCGGCGAGGTGGTGATCTACGGCCAGGAGGCCGAGGACTACCTGCGCACGATCAACATCAAGACGTGGGATCCGAGCGACCCCGGCAAGGCGATGGGCTACGACAAGGAACGGCTGTCGGGCGCGCCTGGCACCGCGACGCAGTCCCCTGTTCGTCGCGAGCCGATGCCGGCCCTGCGCTAGAACGCGCCCCCCGCACCACACGGGCCGCCCCTCGATCTTCGGGGGGCGGCCCGTTTCCTATTCTGGGCACCGACTTGCGATTTCGGCGAAAACCGGGCACCCTTCCAGCATGAGCGAAGAAACAAAGCGACCCCTGAAGCGCAGCCTGCCCCTGCCGCCGCCCGACAAGGGAGCCCACCCCAACGGCCACCGACACGGCGAGGCGTTCATGCTGATGATCTATCGCAGCGAGGACGGCCGCGACGTCGAAACGATCTGGAACAGCCGCGACGGCGTGTGCCCGTTCATGGTCGGCGCGCGCGCGGCCGAGCCCGGCAAGGTTGGCTCGCTGATGCAGCACGTGCACTGGGGCGCCGACTGCTATGCGCCGTATCACGTGCCCAACGTCGGCGACCGGATCTTCATCGACCTGACGCTCGAGATCGCGAAGCCGATGGTCGAGCAGCAGATCGACCTTTGGTGGGACGACGCCGACAACCCGATGCACGAGACGTTCGAGACCAAGGACGAAGCACACGACGCGCTGATCGCCGAGTGCATGAAGGACGGCGCGCCGGCGACCGTGCTCGTGACGCACGAGCTGCAGATGATGTTCTACAACCGGATCGCCGCGCACGAGCGCAAGCTGATGGAGCGAGCTCGCGGTGAGCGTTACCCGAAGGGGCCGCGCGGATGAGCACCTTCGACATCCTGTGGGCCGCCGCCGGCTTCCTGTTCCTGGGCGTTGGAGTTTGGAAGGGTTGGCGATCGCTCGACGACCTGGTCGTGAAGCGGCCGACGTGGCACGCGTTCCTTTTCAACGGGCTGTGGTGGGGCGCCGCCGTGCTCGGCCTGCTGATGCTCGTCCTGCACTTCCTCGACGACCCGATGCCCTACTACGTGCCCGTGCAATGAAAGCCGACCTGATAATGATCCGCGCCGCGATGATGGACTTCCGCGCGCGGCTCGGCCTCGAGGCCGCCGTGCTGCTCGCCGTCCTCGGCGCACTCGCCTGGTACGGCGCGCCGACATGGGCCCACGTTCTCGCGATCTACGTCGGCACTCGCACCGCGCGCGTCGACCACGCCGCTGACACGGCCGCGCTGCAGTCGACGTACCACGTGCGGCTGAAGGCGATCGAGGTGTCGGTCGACAAGATGATCGACCGATTCGACCGCTGGAAGATCGGGCCGAAGCAATGAAAAAGCTAACCGACTTCGAGCGCGCGCACGGGTACAGCCCCTGCCCGTTGATGCTGGGCGCTCCTGGCTGCGACGTGGACCTGAGCCTGCACGCCCCCGGCGCAACGTGCGGCGGAACCTGGAACGAGTGCGTCGAGTACAAGAACGCGAACCGCTTCGCCGGCGAGCTAGTCCCAAACCACCCCGTCGGCGCGTTGCTGCTCGACACGATCCCCCATGTTGAAGTCACTTTTGAAGACGACGAAGAAGACGAAGCCGCTCCCGACGATGCGAGCGGTGGCGGTGTTCGCTGACATGCCCGAGCCCGAGATCCGCCGCCGCCTGAAGCACAATGCGGAGGTGGCGCGCACGCTGCTGCTCGCCTCGACGCTGGGGGTGTACGCGTGAGCCTGGTCCCGACGTACGTGCGCGCGCGCGACGGCGCCTGGTATCGCGAGCCGGTCCTCGTCTTCGCCGAGGGCTTCGTTTGCTTCGACGACGAGGAACCGCCGGAGCTGATCCTGTGGCGACTTGGCGACGGCACGTTCCCCGATCCGGTCAAGGTGCTGCGACTCGTGCTCGGCGATGAGCACGGCGCGTTCGGTCTCAGCACGGGGAAGGAAGCTCTGCGCGTTGTACCTGGTAGCGAGCCGCCCGTGTTTCAGCCGGCGGCCGGCCACGACTTCCAGTTGTCGCGACGGATCCCCGTGCCGACCCTCGACGACGGCGACGAGCGACGGCTGTCCCGTGTTGGCCCGCACCACGCGATCGACTTGCCGGCTCACCCCTCCGACGCGCACGAGCTGCACATTCCAAAACGGGACTAAAGTCCGGGGGGCTGATCTGCCGAAGATCCCCCCATGTACGCTCTAATCGCTTCCGCTCTCGTGCCGGTCCTGGGCATCGCCTACTTCGAGCTGTGCCGCCTACGGCGCTCCCTGGATCGCTCCCGGCTCGAATCCCGCACCGACTCCCTGACGGGGTGCTGGAACAAGAGGCGGTGGTTCGAGCGACTCGACGAGCTGCGCGGCAAGCGGTTCTCGTTCGTCCTGCTGGACCTCGCGAACCTGAAGGCGGCGAACGCGCTGCTCGGTCACGCCGGCGCCGACGACGTGCTCGCGGAGGTTGCCGCCGAGATCCGGGGCGAGACGGATCGGGTCTACCGCACCGGCGGCGACGAGTTCGCGGTGCTCCTGCCCGGCTGCGGTCTCGCCGATGCAAAAGCAGTTCGCGACCGCATCGAGGCCAAAATCGGGATACGGTTCCTCGCACCGGCCTGCCCGGTGTTCCTCGCTGGCGGCGCTGGGTCACACGATCCGGGCCAGGCCCTTGACGATCTGCTGCGCGCGGCGGATCGTGAGCAGGAAACGCGCAAGGCTGACCGCAAGCTGCAGCTCGGCGCACCGCTGACACGCGAGGAGACCCTCGCACTACTCCCGGCCTGAGATATGACTCGCAAGAACATCGACCCACGACTAGACCCGCACCAAGGACGCGAGCAGCTCGACGACTGCCTGATCCCCTGGCCGACGCCCGAGCGTGGGTCGACGGTGCTCGAGGGGTCTGCGGACGATGGCGACATCGTCGGCGCGTGCATGTGGATCGGGATCCCGACGCTTGGCTTTTGGGTGTCGGTGTTCATCTGGGGGTGGCTGTGGCCGATTGTGGCGCTTGGCTGCGGTTCGCTCTTGCTCACGGGCTGGGTGCTCGCTAAAGACAAGGGATGGAAACTCCCCCGATTCTTCAGTCGAAGAAGTTCCTCGCGTCGGCGTTAGCCGCGTTGATCTCCTTCCTGGGGATCCGCGAGGGGTTCACCTCCGAACAGATCGCGCTCGTCGTCGGCCCGTTGATGGGCTTCGTCGCGATGCAAGGTGTCGCCGACATCGGCAAGGAACGCGCGAAGGTCGAGGCGACTCAACCGAAGCCGCTCGGCGACTTCAAGTTCCCCGATCCCGCAGCACCCCAACCCACAGAGGAAGCATGAGACACGCACAACCCCTGATCGCCCTCGGTTCGATCGTCGCGCTAGTCGCGCTGATGTTCACGACCCCCGCCTGCCTCGGCCCGTCGCAAGACGCAGTCGACACCGTCGTGCAGGAGGCACAGTGGCCGGCCGCCGAGCTTGCGTGGCCCGGCGTGCGCGGCGACTTCGAGGCCGGCGTGAACGACGGCGTGAGCGAAGGCGACTTGATGCCCAACGCCGGCGACGGCTTGAAGGCAACAGCCGACACGCTCGCCGAAGCGATCGAAGCTGAAGACCCCGCTGCGCTGCGCGCGGTGCCGTGGTCGCTCGTGATGAAGCCCTGGGCCGAGCGCGGCGTGAACGTCAAACTGGGGGACGGTGTCATTGGCCCGACTGTCGCTCAGGAACTACTCGAACGGGTCGACAACTTCACGGCGGTGATTGACTCGCTGCAGGGGACAGACCTATGAACGTCAAGGAAGAGTTCGGCGCAATGCTCGAGGAGGCCGGCACACGACTCGGCGACCTCGGCGAAGAGAAGCGCGAGGAGATGGCGGCGTACGCGGCCGAGCGTGCGGAGCGCGCCGCGATCATCATCGACGGAGCCGAGCCCGGCCTCGACGAGTTCCTGATCGCCGCGCGCGACAACCTGGCGCTGAAGGGCTCGCTCGTCATCGGCGAGGGCGCCGACGCCGTCGGGATCGAATGGCGCGGGCTCCTGCTCGGCGGGCTCCGCTTCGCTGCGCTGGCGCTTGCCGGCGCCTGACCCCCACCCGTAGCGTTCAACGCTCAACGGCCCCCCAGGTGTAGCGCCTGGGGGGCCGTTCTTTTTGGGGACTTGGCATTTCGGCGATTCACTGGTAGGCTTCCCCTCGACGTGGCTGCACCGGCCGCGACCCCGAAACTCGACCAGGGGCTGACAGCATGACGAACGACAAAGGGCCTCGGCTCCACAATGGCGCGTACACGATCGCGCACCCGACGCACGGGCATTTCACGGTCAAGCTGTACACGGCCGGCAAGGCGTCGCAGCTCGCAGGCTCGCGCATCGTCGCGCTGCTGCAGGGCCCGAACAACGAAACGGACTGGAAGGGCGTAGCGTTCTGGAACGACGACGCCGGCCGCGCCGACACCTGGAGCAAGCACCGCTCGCCCACGCGTGACGCGCAGCAGTTCCCCCTCGACGGCTACCACTGGGGCGAGAAGTGGAACCGCGTCGAGAAGAAGCTCGCGATCTGGCTCGACCTCGCGCGCCGCGCCTATGTCGTCACCGAGGCCGGCCTCGAGTTGCTCCCCACGTGGGAGACCGGCGGCGAGCAAAAGATCGAGCACCGTCCCGACGTCGGCCTGTTCGTCAATGACGTGCAACGCGGAACGAGCTACTGGGCGGGCGAAGGCTACACGCTCCTGCTCGAAGGCAAGTGCGTGCGCTGCAACCGATCGCTGACACACCCCGAGTCGATCCGGCTCGGGATCGGACCAGAGTGCAGGACAAAACTATGATCGACAGCTACACCCATTCGTGCGTCGCGTGCTATCGCCGCTGCCCGCGCGAGTTCGACCTTCGGTACATCAAACAGCTAGAGCGCGCCGGCGACGATCGCGAAGTGCTACGCGTCGGGCAGGCGTGGCACAAGGCGCACGACGCGTCGAGCAAGAAGGCGCAGGAGCTGCACCCGCCGAACCCGCATTCGGTACGCGGCGACCCCGCGTGCGGACTGGCAGGCTATGCCGCGATCGCGAAGCACGCGCCCGGCCCCAAGTGGAACGAGAAGCTGCGCCGGCTGTTCAGCGCGTACGCGTGGCGCTGGGCGAACCAGGATCTGAAGATCATCGAGAGCGAGCGCACGTTCGATATCACGCTCGACGGTACGCGGCGACGCGGACAGATCGACGGCGTGATCGAGATCGACGGACAGCTCGGCAACCTCGAGCGCAAGACGTCGAGCGAAGACCTCGACGATGGCTCGCCGTTCTGGGAGCGGCAGCGCATGGGCGTGCAGGTGTCGATCTACGCGAACGCGTTCACCGAGCTGTTCGGCAAGCCGCCGGCGTTCACGCTGTACGACGTCGTGCGGAAGCCGACCATCCGCGTGAAGTCGATCACGAAGAAAGACACGGCCCGGCTTCGCGCCGAGCTGGACAAGGACGGCGTCGCGACCTACTTCGGTGAGCAGATGCCGGCGGATGAAGTCGAGGCCGCTCTCGCGGAAGGTCGCGAGACGCTCAGGTTCTACGGCGCGCGCCTGACCGCCGACGTCGGCGATCGCCCCGACTTCTACTTCGCGAGGAAGATCATCCCGCGCACGACCAAGGATCTGACCGACGCGTCCGACGACGTCGCTGCAACGATCTGGACGATCGAAGCGAACACGGGCATGTGGTTCGCGCGCAACCCCGACGCGTGCGCGACCTTCGGCCTGTGCGACTTCTTCCAGCTGTGCTCGAACGGCGAGTACCCCGGCGACGACACAATTCCCGAGGGCTTCGCTCAACGCGGCAGCCTGCACCCTGAACTCGAAGAGGCAACCGAATGAGCAAGGCACCCCCCGCCCCTCCCGTCCCGCAGACTGCGGCCCCGCTGCGCAGTCCAAAGGCGACAATCCCCGACGCTGTACCGTTAGCGTTGACCAGCGGCGTGATCCAAGGCGGCGACCGGATCGGGATCTATGGACCGAGCGGTGTCGGCAAGTCGACGGCCGCCGCGTGGCTCCCGGCCCCGGTGTTCCTCGACCTCGAACGGTCGACGAAGAAGATCGAGGCGACGCGCGACCTGGTGCACACGTGGACCGAGCTGCGCGGCAAGATCCGCACGTTCAGCGAGGCCCCGCCGAAGGGAGCTCGCTCGCTCGTGATCGACACCGCCACCGTCGCGGAGGAACTCGACAAAGAGCACGTGATCGACACGCGCCTGACCGAGAAAGGCAAGCGCGTCGATTCAATCGAAGGCTTCGGCTATAACAAGGGCTGGCAGTTCGTGTACGACGAGTTCGTCGCGCTGCTGGCCGACCTCGACCGCGTTGCCGATCAAGGCTTCAACGTGGCCTTGGTGATGCACGACATCGCTGCGGAGGTTCCGAACCCCGACGGCGAGGACTACCTCGCGTGGCGTCCGTTGCTGTACGCCGGCGACAAACGCGGGAAGGCGAACATCGCCAAGCTCGTGACCAACTGGCTCGAGCACCTGATTTTCATCAGCTACGACGTCAACGTGACCGACAACAAAGCGAGCGGCGCAGGAACGCGCACGGCTTACACGCTGCAGCTTCCGACGCACGTCGCGAAGTCGCGCACGAAACAGTTCATCCTCCCCTTCACACTCGAAGCTCCCGGTGCCTTGTGGACCGAGCTTTCCATCATCTGATCCCCCGGAACAAAAGACACCGACATGAACCTCGAAGACTACACGCAAGCACTGATCGAAGAGGAGGGCACGTTCCGCGTGTTCCCTCTGAGCTGGACCCTGGAAGAGAGCGAGAAAACCGGAAGCGTCGCGCTGGCGATCCGCTTCGGCATCTCGCAGAAGTGGCACGGCAAGGAAGCCGGCTGGAGTGAGCAGTACGCCCCCGGCTGGTACACGGAGCACCGCGCCTGGGTGCTCGTTCGCCCGAAAGGCAAGGACGGCAAGCCGATCGACGGCGCCGAGCCGGTGCTGTCCGAGAAGACGGTCAAGCGCCTGAACGAGTGCGGCCTGTGGAACGGCGACTTCGACCTCGTCGACAAGGCGCCGCCGGCGGTGTTCGTCCTGGGCGACGTCGGCAGCGAGGAGTACGAGGGCAAGGTGCGGTTCCGTTGCGACTGGGTGAACCCCAACGCCGAGGAGCCGAA
>TARA_R110000851_G_scaffold259958_1_pt1 | contig 45980 bp, 39 predicted proteins | sample TARA_R110000851 | Tara Oceans TARA_R110000851 (sample SAMEA4397627) | marine metagenome | biome: Polar Biome; feature: [DCM] deep chlorophyll maximum layer (ENVO:01000326); material: water (ENVO:00002006), including particulate matter (ENVO:01000060) such as... | depth 17 m
AGAGAAAACGACGCCCCGTTAATACACCACAGTGACAGGGGAAGCTTACAATATAAACCCATTGGAATTATGGATCCTTATAACAATTAAAACTCCATATATACATAAAACCAACGTAATTTCTTGTTCTCGCCTTTTTATAAAATGATTAGAAAGTTTTGATATCAAAATGCTATATCAATCTTCTTTTTTTTAAGAGATTTCTATTTGGCAGATTGGTTATTTATAATGTAAATTGGGTTTTTAAAAATAGAATAAAAAAGATTGAATTGCCAAAGCAAATAACGATTCCTAACTTTATCACCCCTTGACTTTCGAACTTCCCTTTCACGAAAAAATCTATTCAGACCAAATGAACCTTGCTTTTAATTTGGCATGGAAAACAAATTTGAAAAAGAACAAACGCAGGCTTTATTGGGGTATTCCTTCTTTACTTTTCGGAGTTTTTCAAATTTTTCTTGAAAATTATTTAGGATTTCTCTTTTTGGGCTTAGGGCTTCATTATCTAATAAATTACTTTGAGTTTTATAATTTTTATAGAATCCGTAAGCGAACTTATTTTAATATGGTAACTTCAGAAATTGGCAAACAAAAAGAAGTTGCTATAAATACAGTTTGGGAATTTAATGATGAATATTTTGCGGTTAGGGATTATATACACGACATAAAAATAAAATGGTCCGGTTTTGAAAGTTTCAGCATTATTGAAAATACCCTGTTACTATATTTAAATTATCATACTTCTCCATCCTACACTATTAGCAAAACAGAATTAGAAGAAACAGACTTTGAAAAAATTATTGCATTTTTAGAAACTAAAATAGGCCATTCCAGAACAAAACAATAAATTCAAATACCTATGAAAAATATATACATCTTACTGTTAGCTACACTATTCACAATTCAGCTAAATGCCCAAAACAAAATAAATATTTTTATAGAGGAAGGCATAGCGCACCACGACAATGGTGATTATGACAAAGCACTGGACGCCTATAAAAAAGCGCTGATCCTTGATCCACAATCTACAGTGGTGAACTATGAAATGGCGCTGAGCTATTTTAAAAAAAAGGATTATGAAAATTCCATAGCACGTGCAGATATTGTAATTGACAAAAAAGAAGACAATGTAATAAGCGCCTATCTTGTAAAAGGCTCAGCCCTGGATATGATGGGAAAAGTGAAAGAGTCCATCAAGCTTTTTGAAAAAGCCATTCGCAAATATCCAAACGAATATCTGTTATATTACAATCTGGCATTAAACCACTACAAACTGAACCAAATGGACAAGGCCAAAGAAAATGTTATTAAAGCCATAGAAAACAATCCAAATCATGGCAGCAGCCATTGGATGCTGGCAAACATTGAGTACGCAAAGGGCAACACGGTTCAGTCGTTACTGGCCAATCATTATTTTTTATTTTTAGAACCTGACTCTGCCCGTTCTTTGGATGCCTATACATTCCTTCGTAAAAATTTTGGCGGAAATGTAACCCAAGACAAAGATAACGCCATCACTATTAATGTCTCCATGAGTGAAGATGATAACCCATTTTCTGCCGCTGGTTTAATGCTTGGCCTTATGGGAGCCACCAATCTTTTGCCCGAAAATTCAGATAAAACTTCTGAAGAACTCTTTGTGGAAAACACCGACTCCTTCTTTAAAATATTGGGTGAATTAAAAGACAAAAAACAAACGGGTCTTTATTGGAATTTTTACGTACCCTTTTTTTATGATGTTGCAAACAGCGACCATTTGGAAACCTATTGTATGTACATTTCGCAAAGCGGAAATGAAGACGCTACAGCCTGGCTGGATGCAAATACCAAAAAAGTTGAAGCTTTTGATATATGGCTTAAAGAATACTCTCAGTAATTTTAACCCAAAAAATTCAAAATGAAACACCTTTTATTTTTCGCTTTACTCAATTCATTTTTTTCAATTACAGCACAGGAAAATTGTGAGAAATTCAAGAATGGAACATTTAAAATGAGTGATCCCGCAATCAACTTTGCCTGCACCATTACCAGAAATGATTCTATTCAAGTTGAAAAAATAGACGGTACAAATCAACAATCCACCTATAGGGTGAAATGGACCAGTCCCTGTGCATATGAACTACAAATGGTTGAAGGAAATCCTGATGCTGTAGCTTTTTATAAAGATAAAATACTTAAGGTGAATATCATTTCAACCGAAGAAGACAATTACACATACGAGGCCAGAATTGATGGGATTGAATTTGTTTCTACCCAAACCATTTATAAAGTGGAATGATAAGCTATACGTTAACTTATCAATTTTTAATAAGCTTTATTGTATTACTTTTCTTGTTTGAAGTAATCTTACAAAAATAAATTCCGTTTGACTGCGATGCCAGATTGAGCAAGATGCTATTTTTACCAATAGAAACATCTTTTACATCCACACTTTTTACATTTTTTCCCAAAATATCAAAAACTTCAATGGAAACGGGGCTAGCATCTTTAGATTGGAAAATTAAAGTAGTAGTTTCAGAAAAGGGATTGGGGTAATTTAACCCATCCATTTGTTCTGTAAAAGCGATATCATTTATACCCAGTGTTCTTTCCAGAGTTCGGTCTATACAGTCAAACCCATCAATTCCATCCGGGTTATAAATACTGAAACCTTCGCTCTGTGTTAGGGCCCAAACATTTCCAAAAGAATCTACTGCTATATCTTCTACCTGTTTGTGCGCCAAGGGGGAGCTACCGTCCAAAAAGGTAGTAAAGGTATTTCCAGTGCCGTCAAAATATGAGATACCGCCATAATAGGGCCAAATTTGTGTGTTATGGGCGCTTATGTAAATATTGTTGGCCGTATCAAAATCTATGGCCGTTACATAATCAGCTGCAATGTTGCTGTTTGACTCATTCCAATTGGTCCAAGTTGTGCCGTCATATTTCCATAAACCGGTAGTGGTGCCTAGCCACATATTGTCATTGGCGTCAAAAGCGACGTGAAGTACGTGCTCGATGCCTTGAGGAGATAAGTCTATATTGGTCCACGATCCATTTTCAAATACATCTATACCTTGGTAACTACCCACATACATGGCATTGCCACGAGACCCCAGACTATATGGAGGACCGGACAATCCGTTGGACATGTTCCAGACAGTCCAAGTGTCGGCAACCTTATCAAACATAATAGCGTTATTGTCAGTTAGCGCAAACAATTTACCGTCATCAGTGGCATTCAATTCTTCAATAAATTGAAGCGCCGGGGTGGAATTGGTATTGTCATAAGTAGTCCAGGCGGCATAGTCCCAATAATTACCGTCCGGAACATGAATAATATAGCCCGAGGTGCCAGTATATGAAAACCAAATATCGCCATCGGCATCTTCAGTAATTGAGGTTCCGATGGTAGTGGAATATAACGTCTGCGGATTTGGGAATAAACCCCCGTTCTCCGGGCCATAGACTTCCCAATTTGGGCAATCAAAAACTTGAATGCCCCCATTGCCGTTGGCAAACCATCTACGGTCATTGCTGTCTATAAAAATATCCTCGTTGAAATTGGTTGGCAGTCCGGTATTGTAAGCTGTATATCGAATCCAGCCCGTACCATCGTTTTTTGCCACCTCACCGTAGCCAGATACCCAGTAAGTGCCGTTATCGTCAATATAGGAATCAAACATGCTTAGGTTCATATATTCTGAAGTCCATGTAGTTCCGTCAAATAGCAATACGCGGTAATTGGAACCCTCAGCTATAATGACCTGATCACCGTGTATGGCCAGCGATCTGCCCTGTACGTTTGAAATAGGCCAATCACTTTCGTTAATTTGTGTCCAAGCGGTGCCGTCAAAAATATCGACTGCATTACCCACCAAAGCCCAAACCTTATTTTGGTCATCAATTGCAACTTCCCAAACATTATCTGCCGAAAGGCCACTATTTGCAGTGGTATAGTGCTGCCAGGTTGTACCGTCAAAAGAAATAAGGCCATTGTTTGAAGCTATCCACTTTACATCATTGCCATCAATGGCTATATCTCTCAAATTGGATCCAGAGGGAAGACCTGAGTTTGAGGAAGTGTAGTAATTCCAAGTTGCGCCATCAAAATAACCCACGCCTCCCAAAGCTGGGTCGCTATTGGTATTTACAGTCCAGACCGTATCGCCTGCACCTATGGCTATTCCCTCAACATCGGTACTTAAAAAAGGGGTGTTAGAAGCATCATAATGCGTCCAATTCAAGCCGTCGCCAGAAGTGGTAATACCTGCTTCAGAGCCGACCCATATAATACCCGTACTGTCAAAAGCAATGTCATAAATCAATCCGTTTGGCAAATATTCATCAGAATAGGTGGACCAATTAGTATAAACAGTATCAGTAGTAGCAATGCGCACCAAACTACCTTCGTCTGAAGACTCATAGCCTCCAGTCCATATATTGCCAAAGGCATCGCCCTGCACAACAAAATGTAGCGCCCCGCCTATGCCTGTATTTTCTTTACGGAGATAGGTCCAGTTGGGATCTTGGGCAAAAGTTTGGATTGTAAACGATAGTAAAATTATATTGATAAGTACTTTTGTTTTCATAAGTGTTCTTTTTAAAAAGACAATCATCGGCAAAAAAACCCTACCCTAATTTACAATTTTTGTAAATTATAAGTTTAATATTGAGTTTTTAGTGCCCCAAACCGAATTTAATTCACTTTTAACCCTTGAATATCCGTAGATAACTTTATAATAATTAATTTTGAAGAAATTCATAAAACAATACGATGAAATACGATCAAATCTCCAACAAACTCTTTATAAAAAACCGCAAAAACTTTATGGCCCAGATGAAGCCAAAGAGTGTGGCGGTCTTTAACAGTAACGATATTTTTCCAATAGGTGCAGACAGCACCATGCCCTTTCAGCAGGCACGTGATATTTTTTACTTAACGGGTGCAGACCAAGAGGAAACCATGCTTGTTCTTTTTCCAGACGCGCCAAACAAGGACCACCGCGAAATGCTTTTTGTGCGAGAAACCAACGACCATATTGCCGTTTGGGAAGGCGAAAAACTTACCAAGGAAAAAGCTACTGAGATAAGCGGAATAAGATCCATTTACTGGCTGAAGGAGTTCGACAAGATTTTCTTTGAAGTAATGACCCAAGCCGAACGTGTTTATTTTAACACCAACGAGCATTACCGCCAGAGCGTGGAAACCGAGACACGCGAAGACCGTTTCATCCAAAAAACAAAGGAGAAGTTTCCGGCACACAGTTGGGAACGCAGTAATCCAATTTTACAACGCTTGCGTTCCGTAAAGGACAAAATTGAAATAGACCTAATGCAGCAAGCCTGCAACATCACCGAAAAAGGTTTTAGAAGACTCCTGAACTTCGTAAAACCCGGTGTGTGGGAATATGAAATTGAGGCGGAGCTTATGCACGAGTTTTTAAGAAACCGTTCCCGCGGTTTTGCTTATACGCCCATCATAGCAAGTGGAAATAGCGCCAACGTGCTACATTACATCGAAAACAACCAACAGTGCAAAAAAGGCGATTTGCTTCTTTTGGACGTGGGTGCCGAATATGCAAACTACTCCAGTGATATGACACGTACCATTCCCGTAAGCGGAAAGTTTAGCAAACGCCAGCGCGAGGTTTATGATGCTGTGAAAAAAGTTAAGGACGATGCCACAAAAATGCTGGTCCCCGGCAATTACTGGAAGGAGTATCACGAAGAAGTGGGCAAACTGATGACCAAAGCCCTCTTGGACCTAAAGCTTCTGGACAAAGCCGATGTAAAAAACGAAGACCCAAACTGGCCTGCCTACAAAAAATACTTTATGCACGGCACCAGCCACCACATAGGTCTGGACACACACGATTATGGAATTCTTTGGGAAAAGATGACCGAGAACATGGTATTTACCGTGGAACCGGGAATCTATATTCCAGAGGAAGGTTTTGGAGTCCGTTTGGAAGATGATGTAGTTATCCAGAAAAAAGGTGAACCCTTTAACTTGATGCGCAACATACCTATTGAGGCGGAAGAGATTGAAGAAATTATGAATAATTAGAAGCCGAGAGCCAAGAATCAAAACTTTAGACCTAATAGATTTTCCTTCTTTCTACGAACTACTGTGAAAGAGAAAAAACTGTTAGGTCTTTTTGAGCCCGGCAGGATTTATGGAAATATCAAATCTTTTAATTGGCGTTTTTCTAATCATACTTGGAGTTGTTGTAAAACATTTCAAATTATATTTCTTAATTGCCGGTTATAATACCATGAGCAAGGCTGATAAGGAAAAAGTTGATATTGAAAGAGTAGCTACACTTTTAAGAAATGTCATGGTTTTTATGGGCTTGGCTCTTATTTTATTGGGATTAGCCAGTTCATACATGGATACGCCTGAAATTGCCGACTATCTGTTTTTTCCAATTATAATTGGAGGCGTAATATATCTTATTGTTAAATCGAATTCCAAAGCCTATAAAAAGTAGGTTTAATTAGCTTTTCACCAGGTGACTCTTCGTTATAAAAATATTCCTATCCATTACGAAACCTTCGGAAATGGTCCTGCTATTGTTTTACTTCACGGTTTTTTGGAAAGTGCCACCATGTGGAAACCCTTGATTCCGCAGTTGTCAAAAAATAACCTTGTAATCACAATGGACTTTCCCGGTCACGGAAAGAGCGGCGTTATTGCTGAAATCCATACTATGGAATTGATGGCAGAAGTGGTGGATGAAATACTCCAAAAGCTACAAATTTCGTCAGCAAGCTTTTTAGGCCACTCCATGGGTGGTTATGTTACCTTGGCCTATGTTGAATTATTTTCAGAAAAAGTAGAGAAAATAATTCTTTTAAATTCAACACCCGCCGCAGATTCCGAGGAAAGAAAAGAAAATCGTAACCGGGCACTGAAGGTTATAGACCAAAATCCGCAGGCTTACATAAGTATGGCTATAGGAAATCTTTTTGCCGAAAGCTCCCGTGAAAAATTTTCGAAGGAAATTGAAACTTTGAAAAGTGAAGCGTTTTCTTTTCCAGTGGAAGGTATAAAGGCCGCCATTAAAGGAATGCGAGATAGAAAAGACAGGACTGTGGTTTTAAAGGATTTCAAAAAAGACAAACATGCGATTTTGGCCAAGGAAGATCCAATCTTACCATTTTTAGAAGCAAAAAAGCTGGCAGAGCTTTGTGATGCATCGGTAAAAATTATTGAGGGCGGCCATATGAGTTTGATAGAAAACGGCAATTCTGTTGCGGAATACTTACATTTTATCGGATAAAGTTTGCACTTTATCTAGAAAAATGTTAATATTGGGAAATTAATCATAATTAAATTAACAAAGATGGATAAAGTTACGCCCCAAAGCCGACCTCCAATTTTGAGCCTTGTATGCACAGCATTTGGCCATGATTACATCGTAACCCGCAAAATTACCGATCACATTAATGAATATAAATGTGCCTGTTGCGGGAAAGAGGTTTCGAACAGCTATTCTGGTAAATTTGAGTTACTTACCCGCAAACAACGCGAAGTGAATGAGTGTTTATCTTCGTTTTTCATTAAAAAGAAAAAACTTTCAATTCATTAGGAATCTGCAACTTTCCTCAAGATTCTTTTCCCTCTGAAATAGGGAACAGGCTTTTTATTGCCTTATTTCAAATTTAATCTTTACTTTTCAAGGCATTCCAACCACGTGCAATCAATGGTATTTTTGAACCGGCACGGCTAATTAAATGCACTCCTTCCTTTTCATCGGTTATGTGTCCAATAACCGTTAAATGTGGATTTGCCTTTATTTTCGCAAAATCTTCGGTATTAATGGTGAAAAGCAATTCATAATCTTCCCCTCCGCTCAATGCTATTGTAGTGCTATCGAGATTGAATTCTTCACAGGCTGAAATAACCTGAGGATCCAATGGAATTTTATCTTCATACAAATTACACCCAACTTTTGAGCTGTTGCAGATATGTAATATTTCTGACGACAAACCATCGCTAATATCAATCATTGCAGTAGGCCCTACACCTAATTCTTTTAATAAGTTAGGAATATCCTTTCGGGCCTCTGGTTTCAACTGCCGCTCCACTAAATACGAGTATGGTTCCAAATCGGGTTGCGAGTTGGGATTCACCTTAAAAACTTCCTTTTCACGTTCCAAAACCTGTAGCCCCATATAAGCAGCGCCAAGGTCACCAGTTACAACCAATAAATCATTTTCTTTTGCACCACTTCTATACACGGCATCGCCTTTGCCCACTGTTCCTAGGGCTGTGATACTAATCAGCAACCCAGTAGTTGATGAGGTGGTGTCTCCGCCCACTAAATCTACGTTATATATTTTGGCTGCAGCCTGAATTCCTGCATATAGCTCTTCTAATGCTTCTACCGGAAATCTATTGGAAACTGCCACGCTAACAGTAATTTGTGATGGTTCTGCATTCATAGCATAAACATCGGAAAGGTTTACGACCACAGCTTTGTACCCCAGATGCTTTAATGGAACGTAGCTTAAATCAAAATGAACGCCTTCTAGTAGCAAATCTGTAGTTACCACCATTTCCTTTTTCGAATCACAAGAGATTACAGCAGCATCATCGCCAACACCTTTGACAGTGGACTTTTGCTTTATTTTGAAGTTTTTGGTTAGATGGTCAATCAAGCCAAATTCTCCTAAATTTTCAATATCAGTATTGGAGTTGTCTTTGTTCTCAAACATGGATCAATTCTATTAGGGTTTTGGCAAAAATACAGCTTCAATAACCAATAAAAAAGCCAAATAGAATATTGCCATAAAATCACAATACTAATATTTAACCTTTTACGTTTGTAGAAAAGCACATAATATGTTTACATTTAGCCACTTTTAAACCTTATCTTAAATCCAATGAAAAAAATATTACCAGTTTTAGCTCTTTTTTTTGCAACTTTTTCTTTCGCACAAACCCCTTGTGAGAACGGTACGGCGGGACAATACCCTTGTAATGGCTTAGATCTTTTATCTCGCATAAGCCTTAGTACTTTTGGTTCTGACAGAGGAAATGATTCTTGGGGATGGACCGACCCTCTTGATGGAAAAGAATATGCATTGATGGGCTTGGGCAACGGTACTGCCTTTGTGGATATCACAGACCCCGTAAACCCAATATATCTTGGTAAACTTCCAACACATACAGATTCAAGTACGTGGAGAGATATAAAAGTTTATAACGACCACGCTTTCATAGTAAGTGAAGCTGGGGGGCACGGAATGCAGGTTTTTGATTTAACGCGCCTGCGCAATGTGACCAATGCTCCAGAAACATTTACGGAAGATGCCCATTACGACGGCTTTGGACATTGCCACAATATAGTTATTAATGAAGAAACCGGGTATGCTTTTGCTGTTGGAACAAGTACTTTTGGCGGAGGGCCACATTTTGTGAATATTCAAGACCCAGTAAATCCTGTTGCAGCTGGCGGGTTTAGCGGCGATAATTATTGCCATGACGCTCAAGTTGTTATTTATAACGGCCCAGATTCAGATTATACAGGACGCGAAATATTTTTCGGCAGTAATGAAGACAGAATTTCAATTGTTGACGTAACCAATAAAAATAACCCAATAGCTATATCAAACGGTTTTTACGGAAGTGTAGATTACACTCACCAAGGCTGGTTAACAGAAGACCAACGTTATTTTATGATTGGTGACGAATTGGACGAGTCTAATTTTGGATTTAATACCAGAACCATAATCTTTGACCTGAGCGACCTGGACAACCCTGTGGTTCATTTTGAATATGAAGCAGATGTAGCTGCAATAGACCATAACGGTTATGTAAAAGGAAATGAATTCTATTTATCCAGCTACCGTGCAGGATTGCGAGTTTTTGATATTAGCGATATCGAGAACCAAAATATGGTGGAGACCAAATTTTTTGACACTTATCCAACCAGTAATTCAGCCCGTTTTGATGGGGCTTGGAGTGTTTACCCATACTTTGCCAGTGGCAGTATTGTAATTAGCGATATTGACCGTGGACTATTTGTGGTTAGAGATCATCTTTTGGGAGTTAACGACAATTCAATTTCAAACTTCGCAGTTGCTCCAAACCCCGCAACGGAGGTGGTTACCGTCACATCAAAAACAGAGCCTATAGCACAAGTAGAAATTTTTAACGTATTGGGGCAAAAGATAATGGATTTAAATTTCACTGAAAGTCTTTCCGAAAACATAAACGTTTCTAACCTTCAATCGGGAATGTATGTGATGAAAATAAATTCAACTACAACAAAACGATTATTAATAGACTAAAAAAACTGTTATCCCCTATATGTTAAATATTAATACCCCAAACCTTAAAGCGCTCCCAATTCTGCTTTCGTTTTCATTATTATTTTTTTCCTGCGGAAAAGATGACGGCCCGGGACCTGAACCCGAAATAAATGGTGAAGTAGAACTGGTAAAAACCTATGGCGGAAGCGGAATAGATGAAGCAGTCTCAGTTGTTGAAGCTGCAGATGGAAGCTATTTAGTTTTAGGAACCACCCGAAGCTCCGACGGTGATATTACTGACCGTTCCGGCTCCGATAGCGATTTTTGGTTGCTAAAACTTTCCAAAACCGGAGATATAATCTGGAGCAAAACATATGGCGGTAGCGATGATGAAAACGCTTCCAGAATTACAAAAACCAATGACGGAGGATACTTATTATCCGGTTACACTACCAGCAACGATGGCGATGTTAATGGCAACGAAGGTTTTCAGGACTATTGGGTGGTAAAGGTTGATAATGCTGGCACCATTTTATGGGAAGAAAATTTTGGTTTTTCAGGCAGTGATCAAGCTTTCAAGGCCTTTCAAACCTCAGACGGCGGATATTTTATAACAGGTTTTTTTGATGTTTCAGCAAGTGGCGGCGCTGGAAATGATTTCCAAAGAGGTACCATGCACGGCGTTGGTGAGTTTTGGGGAATTAAACTAGCTGCTGATGGCACCAAGGAATGGAGACGTTATTTTGGCGGAACCAATAACGACCGTAGCTATGATGCCCTTGAAACTGCAGATGGCGGTTTTTTAATGACCGGCACCTCCGAAAGTGAGGATTTTGACAAAACTGACCCTAAAGGAAGTTATGATTACTGGGCGGTACGCCTAACGGCTGATGGCGATTTGGTTTGGACCAAATCTTTTGGAGGAGACGAGATCGATAACTCCTATGCTTCCATAAAAACCAATGACGGCAACTATATAATGGTTGGCGACTCTAGAAGCTCAGACCAAGATGTAACCTCCCCACGAGGAAATGCGGATGCTTGGATGGTGAAGTTTGACGATAACGGAAGTAAAATCTGGCAAAAATCTTTTGGCGGTTCCCAATTTGATACTGCCCACAGCATTGTGCAACGCAACAATGGAGATTATATACTCTCAGGTCATAGCCGAAGTGCAGATGGAGATATACAAACCAACAATGGCGTGAACGACGTTTGGGTTTTTATTGTTGACGGAAATGGAGCTATGAAGTTTCAAAAAAGTATAGGAGGCTCAAACCTTGATTTTGCGTCAGAAGCTATTGAAACTTCAGACAATAAAATTTTAGTGGTAGGCAATAGCGAAAGTAATGATTTGGATATACCTTCAAACAAAGGCTCCAAAGATTTTTTAATAATTAGAATAAAATAATATTAACAATATACAAATCCCTTCATTTAACCTATGAAAAAAATAGTTTTTTTATTAGCTATAGCATTTGCTACAATTGGCTGTAGTAACGATGATGATGGCAATAACATTCCGGTAACTGCTGCCGTATCTTTTAACTTTACCCAAAACTGGGGAGTAACTGAGATTACCCCATCCAATTATACCTCAGGAGTTTATGAAAATGCCGCAGGAAATTATGTTTCTATTGATAGACTTCGGTATTTAATTTCACGGGTAGAGCTTCATAAAGCAGATGGCACGACTGTTTCTTTTGATGGTTACCAATTAATTGATCTTGCCGATGCAGGTTCGTTGAGTTTTAACCCTTCAGAATCAGTAGCTACCGGTGATTATACGGGTATCTCATTTATCTATGGATTTAATGAAGAAGATAACGTAAATGGAGCTTATCCAGATTTAAATGCTGCTGATTGGAACTGGCCTACAATGTTAGGTGGTGGTTACCACTTTATGCAGATGGATGGTAATTTTGATGATTCAAACGGCGCGTCTCAACCGTATAATTTTCATAACGGTACTGCTAGGGTAAGTGATGGTATTTTTGAACAAAACTTCATCAGTTTTGATTTTGACCAAAACTTTACCATTGCTGGCGATGTGACCATAGAAATAGCAATGGATATTTCAGAATGGTACAAAAACCCCTTAACTTGGGATCTTAACGACAGAAGCGTTAATTTAATGATGAACTATCTAGCCCAAAAAGATATGCAAAGAAACGGCGCGACCGTTTTCAGCATTGGTGCTATTACACAATAATTTAAAAAAATTGAAGGAACGGTTTATGAAGTTGTTTCGAGTATTCTTTGGAATTTTAGCCCTGAGCCTGTTTATTGCTTGTTCATCAAGTGATCCAGACCCTGCGGATCCCAACGAAGATTATATACCCACTCCGAAACCATTGACCGTTCCTCCTATTTTTGACCGTTTGCTACCTCCCCCAATCGTTCCTGCTGACAATCCACAAACTGTAGAAGGAGTAGCCTTGGGCCGTAAATTATTTTTCGACCCCATACTTTCCGGTGATGGAACACAAGCCTGCGCTTCTTGCCACCAACCGGCTAATTCCTTTACCGACCCCAATCGTTTCAGTATTGGAATAGACGGCTTGGAAGGTACGCGAAATTCCATGCCCATCTTCAATATGGCGTGGAACTCAAAGAATAAATTTTTCTGGGACGGTCGCGCCCTCAGTATTGAAGAACAAGCTCTTGGGCCAGTGGAAAACCCTGTTGAGATGCACAATACTTGGGAAAACGCTGTAGGAAGCTTACAAAGCCACGCCAGCTATCCCGAACTGTTCAACAAAGCTTTTGGCACGAGTAACATTACAAAAGAATTGACGGTAAAAGCTATCGCGCAGTTTGAAAGAACCCTGATTTCAGCTAATTCTCCTTTTGATAAGTATCTTTTGGGCGAAGGTAACCTTACGCCCCAGGAATTGAACGGCTTTCAAATATTTATGGATGAATCGCGCGGAGACTGTTTCCATTGCCACGGTAATGAAAACAGCCCATTGTGGACAGACAATATTTTTCACAATAACGGCCTCGATGCAATCATAACCGACAAAGGTTTGGGCAATGTTACCGGAGACCCAAATCACGATGGCCTGTTTAAATCACCCTCACTTCGAAATTTAGCTTACACAGCGCCCTATATGCACGATGGCCGTTTTGAAACTTTGGATGAGGTTATAAATCATTATAGCGAAGGCCTTGTGTATTCCAGGACCATTGATCCGCTGATGAAAGCCGTATCTCGCGGCGGAGTCCATTTAACAGAATCTGACAAAGCAGACTTAAAAGCATTTCTTCTTTCGCTTTCAGACCCCTCCTTTATCAATAATCCCGATTTTCAGGATCCCAATTAATTTCCGAAGAATTTTTGAATTCTAAAACCCCAAAAAATACGGGGTGTTAATTATTGTTTAAAACTATGGTCCGATAGTTTTAAAATCCTACTTCCGTATGGTTAAAAGTGCGAATTGATGTATATTTGCCGTCTAATTTAGAATTAATCTACATATGATTAAGGTAAGTGAAAGCGCAAAAACTAAAATTGCACAATTGATGGCCGAAGAGGGCTTCAATATTGCTGATGATTTCGTGCGCGTTGGCGTTAAAAGTGGCGGATGCTCAGGCCTGAGCTATGAATTGAAATTTGACCATAGTTTAGGCGAAGACGATAAACTTTTTGAGGAAGAAAATGTAAAAATAGCCGTAGACAAAAAGAGCTTTTTATATTTAGTTGGCACTACACTTGAGTATAGCGGCGGCCTGAATGGAAAAGGGTTCGTATTTAAGAATCCTAACGCAAACCGTACCTGTGGCTGCGGAGAATCTTTTTCACTTTAAAATATAAATGAGGATGAGCAAGTATACCGAAGATGATTTAAAAAAAGAACTGGAAACCAAGGAATACGAATATGGTTTCTATACCGATATAGAATCTGACACTTTTCCCATAGGGATAAACGAAGATGTAGTTCGTGCCATTTCAAAAAAGAAAGAAGAGCCCGAATGGATGACTGAATGGCGCTTAGAATCTTTCCGTTATTGGCAGAAAATGGTAGAGCCAGATTGGGCAAACGTCCATTACGAAAAGCCTAATTTTCAAAATATTTCCTATTATTCCGCGCCTAATAAAAAGCCAAAGTATAATAGTATTGATGAAGTAGATCCTGAGCTTTTGGATACTTTCAAAAGATTGGGTATTTCTTTAGACGAACAAAAAAAGTTGGCTGGTGTTGCGGTAGATATTGTTATGGATTCCGTTTCCGTGGCAACTACTTTCCAAAAAACATTGGCTGAAAAGGGAATTATTTTCTGCTCTATTTCCGAAGCCATAAAAACCCATCCCGAATTGGTAAAAAAATATTTGGGAACCGTTGTGCCGCAGCGCGATAATTTTTACGCAGCCCTAAACAGTGCTGTTTTTAGTGATGGTTCATTCTGCTATATACCCAAAGGGGTTCGCTGCCCAATGGAACTTTCTACTTATTTTAGAATTAATCAGGCCGGGACGGGACAATTTGAAAGAACGCTCGTTATAGCAGATGAAGGCAGTTATGTAAGTTATTTGGAAGGCTGTACGGCCCCAAGCCGCGATGAAAATCAATTGCACGCCGCAGTAGTAGAATTAATTGCCTTAGACGATGCCGAAATAAAGTACTCAACCGTACAGAACTGGTATCCCGGTGATAAAAATGGGAAAGGCGGTGTTTTCAATTTCGTTACCAAAAGAGGGGTTTGCGAAAAGAACGCGAAAATTTCTTGGACGCAAGTAGAAACCGGAAGCGCTGTAACCTGGAAGTACCCAAGTTGTGTACTTAAGGGTGACAATTCCATCGGGGAGTTTTACTCTATTGCCGTTACTAACGACTATCAACAGGCCGATACCGGCACCAAGATGATCCACATTGGTAAAAACACCAAAAGCACCATAATTTCAAAAGGTATTTCGGCAGGAAAATCTCAGAACAGCTACCGTGGTTTGGTAAAAATTATGCCCAATGCAGATAACGCCCGAAATTTTTCGCAATGTGATTCATTGTTGATGGGCAACAGTTGTGGGGCACACACATTCCCGTACATTGAAGCCAAAAACAAAACAGCCCAAATAGAGCACGAAGCCACTACAAGTAAAATTGGTGAGGACCAAATTTTCTATTGCAATCAGCGCGGGATTGACACCGAAAAGGCCATTGCACTGATAGTAAATGGTTTCAGCAAAGAAGTATTGAATAAACTACCAATGGAATTTGCTGTGGAAGCACAAAAACTATTGGAGATAAGCCTTGAGGGGTCAGTTGGCTAGGCACTATATGCCTTGGAAAATTAAGTAGAAAACTAAATTATACAACCTATGAAAAAAATCGTTTTGTTGTCAATGCTTTTAGCAGTAGTACTTTCTTGTAAAAATTCTGAAGAAAAAAATCACGAAGTTGAAGAAACAGCTGCCGAAAATGTTGAAGTTAAAGCTTACAAAGGAGATTATATCGATTCAAATGGCGCTTTGGTACTAATGGGGACTAACTTTATTTACGGTGTGAAGCGCAACGAAATGTCAGAAAAACTCTCGCAACAGGTTGCTAATGTAAAAAAGAATGATTTTGATATGGTGGGCGTAGTTGTGAGAGGAAATATTTCAAAAAATACCGATACTGACAGCGAGTGGGAAGAAGTGATTACAATAACAGAAATAATGAGGGTTAGTGACAAACCTTCAGAAGCGGATATAAAATTTGAAGAATCAGCAAAGAATAATTAAAATGTTAAAAATAAAAGATTTACACGCCGGACTTGAAGGAAAAGACATACTACAAGGTATTAATCTTGAGGTAAAAGCAGGCGAAGTACACGCAATAATGGGACCCAACGGTTCAGGAAAAAGTACCTTGGCATCAGTTGTTGCAGGCAAAGAGGAGTATGAGGTTAGCAGAGGCTACATCACATTTGAAAACGAGGACATTTCAGAATTGGATCCTGAGGAAAGGGCCCATAAAGGCATTTTTCTTTCCTTTCAATATCCCGTTGAAATTCCCGGAGTTTCAGTGACCAATTTTATAAAAACGGCCATCAACGAAACCAGAAAATCCAAAGGAAAAGAAGATATGCCAGCTTCTGAAATGCTTAAAATGATAAAGGAAAAGGCCGATATGCTGGAGATTGACCGTAAATTTCTTTCACGTTCACTAAATGAAGGTTTTTCCGGAGGTGAAAAGAAACGAAATGAAATTTTCCAAATGGCAATGCTCGAACCAAAGCTTGCTATTTTAGACGAAACTGACTCTGGGCTGGATATTGATGCCTTAAAAATTGTTGCCAATGGGGTGAACAAACTGAAAAGCGATAACAATGCCGTGGTCGTAATCACACACTATCAGCGTCTGCTAGATTATATAGTTCCAGATTTTGTTCACGTTTTAATGAACGGAAAAATAGTAAAATCCGGCACCAAGGAACTTGCTTACGAGCTTGAAGAAAAGGGTTACGACTGGATTAAGGAAGAATTGGTTTAAAATAGTTTCTGGTTTCAAGTTTCTGGTTGAAAAAAAACTAAAAATTTATGGCCACAATTGAAAGGTTCGAAGATTTAGATATTTGGAAGGAAGCAAGACTTCTTTCCAAAGAAATAATCCAGTTATCAAAAAATACTGAACTGAAAACCGATTACAAACTAAGAGACCAGATAAAAAACGCATCGGGCTCCGTAATGGACAATATAGCCGAAGGGTTTGAAAGCGACGGAAATTTAGAATTCAGGTAATTTCTATCAATTGCAAAAGGTTCCGCTGGTGAATCTCGCTCGCAATTATATAGGATTTATGATTCTGAATATATTTCAGAAGAAGAATTATCTTCTCTGGTTAATAGATATTTGAATTTAAATAAACGAATAGCGAACTTTATCATATATCTGAACAAAAATGAATTTAAGGGCAACAAGTTCAAATAACTTGAAACCTGAAACAAGAAACTTGAAACAATATTTTCATGAGTTTTAAAGACAAATTATTATCATCATATATCGCTCTCGAAGATTACTTAGAGTTTGATTCGCCATTGCACGATGTGCGCAACAACGCTATTAAAATTTTTGAGGAAAAAGGCTTTCCCACTAAAAAGGAAGAAGCTTGGAAATATACTTCGCTTAATTCGCTATTGAAACCGGATTACAGCGTCTATTCAAATAAAGAACGAAATGTAGAACTAAAGAATGTTCGCAAATATTTTCTTCACGAAATTGACACTTACAAGCTTGTTTTTGTAGACGGAGTTTACAATTCGTTCCTTTCAGAAACCACGCACGATTCGCTGGATGTTTGTTTAATGTCTGCGGCATTGAACAAAAGCAAATACAAGCCCGTGATTGAAGCCTACTTCAACAAGGCCGCAAAGAGCGATAGTTTAACTGCGCTCAATACTGCTTTTACAAAAGAAGGCGCTTACATCCACATTCCAGCCCATAAAGAAGTTGAAAAGCCCATTGAAATAATTAATTTCTCTACTGGAAATGAAGCGGCAATTTTTTTACAACCAAGAAATCTAATAGTGGTTGGCGAAAATGCGCACGTACAAATAATTGAACGTCACCAAAGTCTTTCCAGCAATGAAGTCTTGACCAATTCAGTTACGGAGATTTTTGCTGAAAAACGGGCTTATGTAGATTACTATAAAATTCAGAATGATGAAGCAACCGCTTCACTTATTGATAATACTTACATTTCGCAACAACGCGATACTGTTTGCCGCGTGCACACCTTTGCTTTCGGCGGAAAGTTAGTGCGCAACAATCTCAATTTCTTCCAAAAAGGAGAACATTGTGATTCTACGTTAAAGGGAATAACCATTCTTGAAGGAAAACAGCATACAGACCACAATACTCTTGTGCACCACACAGCGCCAAATTGCGAAAGCCATCAAGACTATAAAGGGCTTTTTGCAGAATCTTCTACAGGCGTTTTTAACGGAAAAATTATAGTTGAAAAAGATGCCCAAAAAATTGATGCATTTCAACAGAACAATAATATTTTGATTGATGATAAGGCCACGATAAATGCCAAACCACAGCTGGAGATTTTTGCAGACGATGTAAAATGCTCACATGGCTGTACCATTGGCCAGTTTGATGAAGATGCTTTGTTTTACTTGCGCAGCCGTGGAATTGGCTTGAAAGAATCGCGTGCTTTATTGATGTATGCCTTTGCAAACACCGTTTTGGAAAGCGTAAAGATTCCAGAATTGAAAGTGCGGATCAATAAACTGATTGCCAATAAAATTGGGGTTAGTTTGGGGTTTGAGCTTTAAATGTAAATTGTTGCCGCGAATTCACGAATAATAATATAATTTGTGAATTCGTGGCAAAACCTCAACCTTAATTACAAATTCATAAAAACTTCAAATGCCCTTTAACATCCAAAAAATCAGAAAAGATTTCCCGATACTTTCCCGAAAGGTAAATGGCTATCCACTGGTGTATTTGGACAATGCTGCGACTTCGCAAAAACCACAACAGGTTATTGATTGTATTGTGGATTATTACAGTAATTACAATGCAAACATCCATCGTGGCGTACACACACTTTCTCAAGAGGCTACGGATGCCTATGAGTCTGCTCGTAAAAAAATCCAAACCCATTTTAACGCAAAGGAAGCCTACGAAATCATTTTCACCGCAGGAACAACCCATGGAATAAATTTGGTTGCAAATGGTTTTTCGGAAATTCTGAAAAAAGGCGATGAAATAATGGTTTCCGCAATGGAACACCACAGCAATATTGTGCCGTGGCAAATGCTTTGCGAAAAAACAGGAGCCATTTTGAAAGTGATCCCAATGAACGAGGAAGGCGTTTTGGTTTTTTCGGAATACGAAAAATTGCTTTCAGAAAAAACGAAACTCGTTTTTGTAAACCATATTTCAAACGCATTGGGAACAATCAATCCAATTGCTGAAATTATTGAAAAAGCACATGAAGTTGGAGCCGCTGTACTTATTGACGGGGCACAATCCTGTTCGCACATAAAACCCGATTTTCAAAAACTGGATGTAGATTTCTACGTAACCTCAGCCCACAAAATGTGTGGTCCAACTGGGATTGGTATTCTTTATATGAAAGAAGAGTGGGGTAACAAGCTTCCTCCCTACCAAGGCGGTGGCGAGATGATTGCTGAAGTTACTTTCGAGAAAACTACTTACGCAACACTTCCACATAAATTTGAAGCCGGAACGCCAAATATTTGTGGCGGGATAGCTTTTGGAGCGGCTATTGATTATTTAAACTCCATCGGTTTTGAAGCGATTGCAATGCACGAAAACGAACTTTTAAAATATGCCACTGAAAAGCTTTTGGAGATTGAAGGGTTAAAAATTTACGGCACGGGACAGGATAAAACATCTGTGGTTTCATTCAACATTGAAGGAATTCATCCGTACGATATAGGTACGATTGTTGACAAATTAGGAATAGCCGTAAGAACTGGCCACCACTGTGCGCAGCCCATTATGGATTTTTACAAGATTCCAGGAACGGTGCGTGCTTCCTTTGCATTTTACAATACATTGGGAGAAGTGGATGCCTTGGTAGCAGCAGTAAAAAAAGCTAAAATGATGTTAAGTTGAACCATCACTAAAAGTTAAAACTTGAACTTTGAATGTTCAATTTTAAAACAAAAAGACATGAAAACACTTGCCACTTTATCTATTCTTATTTTCAGTATAATCTTTACCAGTTGCGATGAAACCAAAAAAGTAATTGATGTTGCGGGCAGCGTACAACTTACGGGAAGTTATACTGTTTCAGCAATCAATGGGAAGAAATTAGTAAATACTAACCCAACTTTTACAATGTCTGCATTGGACAATTCCTTCCGTGGAACTACCGGCTGTAATTCAGTTTTTGGAAATTATACAATTGATCTCTATACAATTAATTTTAGTGATCTTGCGGTAAGCGAAAAATTTTGTGCAGAAAAGGAAATTATGAAAACAGAACGTGATTTTCTTGATGCGCTCAACAATACAGGTTCGTACGCCTTGGATAATGGGGTTCTTACCTTCTATTCAAAAACAGATCGCAGTGTACTGTTGAGTGCAAAGAAAGATGAAAAATAATTTGAATAAATGATGACGATTGAAGCAATACAGGAAGAATTAATTGACGAGTTTTCTATGTTTGACGACTGGATGCAGCGTTATGAATATATGATAGAGCTTGGCAGATCCCTCCCGTTGATTGACGAAAATTTAAAAACCGACGATAAACTGATAAAAGGCTGCCAAAGCAAAGTGTGGCTTAATTCAGAAATGAAAAACGGGAAAATTATTTTTACCGCAGATAGCGACGCCATCATCACCAAAGGAATAATTGCCGTGTTGGTGCGCGTTTTTTCAAACCAAAAACCTCAGGCCATACTTGATGCCAATACCAATTTTATTGATGAAATAGGATTGAAAGAACACCTTTCGCCTACACGGGCAAATGGTTTGGTCTCTATGATTAAACAAATGAAAATGTATGCCCTGGCATACCAAACACAACTTAATAATTAATTAAATGGGAGCAGATACAGAAATAGACATGGCCGAACTGGGCGAAAAAATAGTAACCGTCCTAAAGACCATTTATGACCCCGAAATACCCGTGGATATCTATGAACTTGGATTAATCTACGACGTATTCATAAATGAGGATCGTGAAGTGAAAATATTGATGACACTCACCACCCCCAATTGTCCGGTAGCAGAAAGCTTGCCGCTGGAAGTTGAGGAAAAAGTAAAGTCGATGAAAATGATAAAGGATGCAGAGGTAGAAATAACTTTCGACCCGCCGTGGACACAGGAACTGATGAGCGAAGAAGCAAAGCTAGAGCTAGGGATGCTTTAAAAAAAGTGTTCAGTATTCAGTTGCAGTTGGCACTGACAAATAACCCAAAATTTAATATCTTTTTCTGTGAAAGAAATAGTAAACCGTGTAGCGAATAGCAAATTGGCAACTTTTGACCTTGAGGCAATCTATCCGCAAGGTGAAAGGATCGCTTTTGATATTTCGCAATGGTTGTTGGAAGGTATTGTACTTCGCGAAAGTGAATTTCGTGAACAAGCCAAGGAACACGATTGGAGCCAGTACCAAAATAAATATGTTGCTCTTTTTTGCAGTACTGATGCCATTGTTCCAGGCTGGGCATACTTACTTTTATCACTTCATTTAGCTCCTTTTGCAAAAAAAGTTACCGTTGGAAGCTTAGATGAACTGGAAAGCGTTCTTTTTACGGAAATACTCCAAAACATTGATATTTCAGAATACAAAGACAAACCTATCATTATAAAAGGTTGTGCCCATAAACCTATTCCACAGAATGCATACGTATTATTGGCCCAAAAACTCCAGCCAGTTGCAAAAAGTATTATGTATGGCGAAGCCTGCTCGTCAGTGCCACTTTTTAAAAGAAAGTAGGAAGATTTGAATTTTACCGTAAGAATTCATAACAAACACACTGTTTTTAGCGCTGTTTTTACCACATTTTGAAAAGAGTAAGTACTTTTGCAAAAAATAAAACTATTTTAAAAATGAAAAAACTTTTACTCCTTGCTGTTTTGTTCACTACACCTATGGCAATAGTAGCACAAGATGAAAATGCAAAAGACACCATCCCCAATGGATGGACCCGTGCGGGAAATCTTTCGCTATTGTTCAACCAAGCAGCTTTCAACCACGAATGGACAGGTGGTGGAACTTCCAATTATTCGGGAAATCTTTCACTTACTTATGATTTCAACTATAAACATGACAAACTGAGCTGGAACAACCGCTTGATAGGTGAATATGGCCTTACTAAAAACAAGGATGATAAATATTCCCGAAAAACAAACGATCGTTTGGAGCTTAACTCTATTTTAGGGCAACAGATAAAAGAAAGCAATTGGTATTATTCATTGTTCCTTAACTTTAAAACGCAGTTTGCGAAAGGTTACGTATTTAATTCAGATTTAACTCCTGAAGATGAAGGCTACCGAACAGAAACTACACATATATTTTCACCCGCCTACATTCAGTTTGGCCCTGGTATGCTTTGGAAAAAAAGCGACAACCTTTACGTGAATATTTCCCCAGCAACGGCTAAATTCATTTTGGTAGATAAAGATTTTACCGCTGTAGATGAGTCAGTGCCGGGTGCTTTGGACGCTTATAACGAAAACAAATACTTTGGGGTTGATGCCAATGAAAGCAGCCGTTTTGAATTTGGTGCTTCGCTTTCTGGATATGCAAAATTTGATGTAATGGCGAATGTATCCGTAGAAAACATATTAAACCTTTATTCAAATTATCTTGAAGATCCACAAAACGTAGATATAGATTACACGCTTAATCTTGTGATGAAGGTGAATAAATACATCTCATCAAATGTAACTTTTCAAGCTATATATGATGACAATGCAGTACAAGGTTTCCAGATTCGTGAAGCTTTGGGCGTGGGTTTAACCTATGGCTTTTAGACGATAGAATGTATAAAAATAAAAAGCGGCCAAGTTTTAATTCTTGGCCGCTTTTATTATGTTCTTACTTAAAAATTTTTAATCTTCCTCGGTATATTCGTCATACAAAAAGTTGTTATATGGGAAACGAGTAGTGTGAATTTCCTTCACTTTATCGTAGACCAACTTTCGAAATTCGCTGAAGTTTTCCTTGTTCAATGCGGATATAAATATGGCGTCGCCATTTACTTTGGACATCCAGGTTTGTTTCCATTCTTCCAAAGTATAATGCGCCTTGGTTTTTTCGGTCATCAAATCGTCGTCTTCAATCTCCTCTGCTTCATAAGCATCAATTTTATTGAAAACCATAATAGTAGGTTTGTCTGCGCTACCTATTTCCTCCAAAATTTTATCTACTGAATCTATATGGTGCTCAAAGGATGGATGGCTAATATCTACTACGTGCAGCAGTAAATCTGCCTCTCGTACTTCATCTAACGTACTTTTGAAGGATTCCACAAGTTGCGTGGGCAATTTTCTAATGAAACCAACGGTATCCGTCAACAAAAAGGGAAGGTTGCCTATAACCACTTTCCGAACTGTGGTATCGAGGGTTGCAAAGAGTTTATCTTCAGCAAAGACATCACTTTTACTTATCACGTTCATCAGAGTAGATTTGCCTACATTTGTGTAACCAATAAGTGCCACGCGTACCAAGGAGCCGCGATTGCCACGCTGCACTTCCATTTGGCGGTCTATTTTCTTTAATTTATCTTTCAGTAAAGCAATACGGTCGCGCACAATACGTCTGTCTGTTTCAATTTCCGTTTCTCCCGGACCTCGCATCCCGATACCCCCACGCTGGCGTTCCAAGTGAGTCCACATACCTGCCAGTCTAGGCAGTAAATACTGGTATTGCGCAAGTTCTACTTGTGTTCGGGCATAACTGGTTTGTGCACGCTGTGCAAATATGTCCAAAATTAAATTTGTACGGTCTATAATTTTACACTGCAGTATCCTTTCAATATTTTTTTGTTGTGCGGGCGAAAGCTCATCATCAAAAATTGCAACGCCCACTTCGTGCTCGTCCACAAAATTTTTTACCTCTTCCAATTTTCCGGTCCCAATAAAAGTCTTCGGATTGGGCACGTCCATTTTTTGGGTGAAGCGTTTAAGCACTTCGCCACCTGCCGTATATGCCAAAAACTCAAGTTCGTCCAGATATTCGTTAGATTTATCTTCGTCTTGATACTGGGTTATCAATCCGATTAAAACTGCCTTTTCATAAGATATATCCGTTGGTTCAATCATACTATATAAAACTCTAAGTTGTAGTTGTTATTGATTCTTAAATTACAATAAATTTAAGAATTAATATTTCCACAAATGTACAAAACACATGTTGAGACCTCTATGTTCCTTATGACCATTTTATGATTGTAATTAATAACTTTTTTTATTCAAACTGAGAAAAATGAAAAGGTATTTCTTAGAAAATTCATATATTTCGCTGTTAAAAAAAAGTTAACGCTGAATGCCATTTAATAACAACCAATAAAAACTTTATGAATAAAAAATTACCTCTCTATTTACAAAGTTGCCATCATTTCTTTAAAGTCAACTTGAAAAAAAACTTACTTGCTTTTTTTAGTGTTTTATTTATCTCTTTATCAGCATTTTCACAAGGGCCGGGATGTCCTAATGTATATGCAGGGGAAGATGTAGAATTAGGTTGTGGCGAACCCTGTACCGACCTTACCGCAAGTTTTTTAGACACTGGTGAAACTACCAGTTATGAAGTTTCTTCAATTACATATGACCCTCCTTTCCCGTTTACGGGGGGAACTCCTGTTTCAGTGAATACAGATGATATTTGGTCTGATGCTATCCAATTACCTTTTGATTTTTGTTTTTTTGGTGAAACCTATACTGAGATGGTCATCGGATCTAATGCCGTCGTTTCTTTCGACTTAGCAAACAATCAACCAGGTGCTTATTGTGATTGGTCTTTTGATGACCCCATTCCAAGTCCCAACTTATTTTTCACTACAATCTTTGGCCCATATATGGATGTTGATCCATCGGTGCAAGGTTCAGGCATTATAAACTGGGCTGTTTTTGGTGAATCTCCTTGCCGTACAATGGTAGTTAATTTTCCTAATATCCCTTATTTTGGATCAGCCTGCCCAAACCTTTCCCTTACCTCACAAATAGTTATCTACGAAACCACCAATGTGGTGGAAGTATATGTTCAGGATAGACCAAGCGGCTGTACCTGGAATGATGGAAATGCTGTTTTGGGAATACAAAACCAAAACGGCACTGTAGGTTATACCGCTCCTGGAAGAAATACAAGTGATTGGGCTGCTACAAACGAAGCTTGGCGTTTTACTCCCAATGGCGCATCAAACGTTGCTTTTTCTTGGCTTGATTCTATGGGGACTGTTATTGGTACCGATACGACTATAAATGTATGCCCAACAGACCAATCAACTACTTACACCGCCCAAGCAGTGTACACAAACTGTAATGGAGATGTTATTACGGAAACCGATGAAGTTACGGTAACAAGAATAGGTTCCTTTACAGTAGATCTTGGAGGAGATCAGGAACTTTGTGATGCCGAAAACTATGATATTACTGCCGAAATCACTGGAGGAGATCCAACTGATGCTACATTTCTTTGGAATACTGGTGAAACCACACAGACTATTACTGTTACCACTTCTGGAACATATTCTGTAGATGTTACCATAGGTACTTGTACAGTTACTGCTTCCGTAGTTATAAACTTTAATGAACTTCCTTTAATAGAGCTTGGAGACAATATTGAAACCTGTTTTTTTGATCCTATAGTTTTAGATGCTTCTCCGTCTAACTATGACCCTACTGATGCTACCTATGAATGGAGTTTGGACGGGGTTGTGCTGGCTGGAGAAACAAATCCAACCCTCAATGCTACCCAGTATGGCGTATATAGCGTAAATGTTTCTGCAAATGGATGTTTGGCAACAGATGAAGTAACCATTTCTCCACAAGAACTCAATGTTGCATTAGGAGATGATTTTACCTCTTGTTTTGAAATTCCCGAAACTCTTACTGCTGAAGCTATAGATTTTGACCCAGCTACTGCAACCTTCGAATGGAGCTTGGACGGGGTCGTGATTGCGGGAGAAACCAACCAAACACTTGATATAACTGAACCTGGAACATATGTAGTTACGGCTAGCGTTAATTCCTGCACTGCCACAGATACCATTGTTGTTGGGTTGGGCAATATTGAAGTAACTGTAAATGATGACTTCCAAACCTGTTTTGAATCTCAAGTTGAATTGGAAGCAATGCTTACAGTTCAAAATCCTGAAGCAACTTACCAATGGAGCCTTGATGGTAACATTATTCCTGATGAAACAAATTCTACTTTAATAATTACCGAAGTAGGAACATATACCGTAACAGCAACCGTAGGGAGCTGTTCAGCATCTGATAGCGTAACGGTTTCCTTTAGAGACGACCTTGAAGTAACTCTTGATGAAGACTTCAAAACTTGCCCTAACGAACTTCAGGTTTTAACCGCAACAACTGATGAAGAAGGCGCAACATTCCAATGGTTCTTAAATGGAGATATAATTGCCGGTGAAACTAACAGCACCCTAGAATTTTCTTTGGAGACCGGCACTTTTGGCACCCAAACCTTTGAAGTTGTAATTTCTGTTGGCGGATGCTCTGGTACAGACTCAGTAGATGTTACTTTGTATGATGTTGGAAACTGCATAATATCTGAAGGTCTTTCACCAAATGGAGATGGATTTAATGATACACTTGACCTGACATTCCTAAATGATAGAACTGGAATCAGTAAACTTCAAATCTTTAATAGATTGGGAACCCTGGTTTTTGAGCAAAACAATTACACAAACCAATGGAGAGGCCAAACCAATGATGGCAACGACCTACCTACCGGAACATATTTCTATGTAGTTGACCTTGCTGGTAATGATGCTGTCTATGGCACACAAGCCACAGGCTGGATTTATCTTAACCAAGAAGCTAACTAAACCATTAAATACTTTTTAAACTATCAAAAAGATAAAAATGAAAAAACATATATATATCCTAATTGTATTGATGGCAGTGTTACTCTTTCAGGATACACAGGCACAGCAAGATCCTCAGTACACACAATACATGTACAATATGAACGTGGTGAACCCTGCTTATGCAGGCTCCAAGGAAAGCCTTTCGCTCACCGCGCTTTACCGAAACCAATGGTCTGGAATGGACGATAACCCCGTTACTTTCACCTTTTCGGCACATTCGCCAATAAGTGAGAAAATAGGCTTAGGCCTTTCAGCCATAAAAGATGAATTGGGCCCCGTAAGTGAAACAAACGTCTATGCAGATTTTTCTTACACTCTACAATTGGGCAGCACCGTTAAACTTGCTTTGGGTCTAAAAGCCGGAGCTACATTTCACGAGGTTGGCCTAAGCAGTCTGGAACTTCAGGACCCAAATGACCCTTTCTTTTCGGAAGACATAAATAAAACCTACCCAAATGTTGGTGCTGGTGCTTTTCTTTATGGCGAAAAGTTTTATTTGGGATTGTCTGTTCCAAATATGCTGAAATCAGTCCACCTTGATGAAAACGGAATTAAATATGGTTCTGAAACAAACCACTATTTCGCAACTGCGGGATACGTATTCCAAGTTTCTGAAAACTTTAAGTTGAAGCCTTCCGTAATGGTGAAATCTGCCTTTGACGCGCCCGTTTCTTACGACGGAAACTTAAACGCGCTATTTTATGATAAATTTGAACTTGGTGCATCTTACAGATTGGATGATTCCTTTAGCGGTTTGGTTGGGTTCCAGATTAACCCGAACATCCGTATAGGATATGCTTATGACCACGTAACATCCGACTTGAAAACAGTGGGTCCAGCTTCGCACGAAGTGGTGCTCACCTTCGATCTGTTCTTTAAGCCACGTGTTTTACGTTCACCAAGATTCTTCTAATAACCAAACAAATTTCATTTAAGATGAACAAGATATATACAATCCTTTTACTCATAGCGGTAAGTAGTACAATGGCTTTCGCACAAAACAGTAAAACAAAAAAGGCCGACCAATATTATGATCGCCTTCAATATACCGATGCCGCCGAAGCCTATCAAAAGCTTCTGAAAAAAGGCGAAGGCAGCACATACGTTTTTGAACGTTTGGGAAACAGCTATTTCTTTATAAACGACACCAAAAAAGCCGAAACCTATTATAAAAGAGTAATAAAAAAGAAGGACGTTGCTCCTGAAACGGTTTACAACTACGCCCAATCCCTAAAAGCGAACGGCAAGTTTGGCGAGTACAATACCTATATGAAACAATTCGCAGAAATGAAACCGGACGATTCCAGAGCGGTAGCATTTATGAAGAATCCTGACTATCTACCGGAAATTGTTGACGAAAACGCCCAAAAGTATGCAGCTACAAACCTTGATGCCTTAAATTCCAAGTACTCAGATTTTGGTGGAATGGTTGTAGGGAACGATTTCTATTTTACTTCTGCTCGAAACACTTCCCGCAAAAAGTACGGCTGGAACGAGGAACCGTTTTTGGATATTTACAAAGCCTCAATGGTAGGAGGAGTTGAAAAGAATGAATCGCTGTTGAATGGAGACGTAAACACAAAATACCACGAAAGTACCGTAGCGATAACGGCAGACGGCAAACGCATGTATTTTGATCGCAACGATTACTATAATGGCAAATACAAAAAAGACGAAGAAGGCATAAACCAGTTAAATATTTATTATGCCGAAAACGTGAATGGCGAGTGGAAAGATATTAAGCCCGTACCATTTAACGATCATCAATATTCAAACAGTCATCCAGCTTTAAGCCCAGACGGTAGCACACTTTACTTTACCAGCGACCGTCCCGGCGGAAAAGGTAAGGCAGATATCTATAAAGTGTCCATAGCAAAAGACGGTTCTTTTGGAAACCCTATAAATTTGGGAGATAACATCAATACCGAAGGCAAGGAAGGTTTCCCGTTTGTAGATGCCAATGGCACGCTCTATTTTAGCAGCGACGCACATTTGGGAATGGGCGGACTGGATGTTTTTGCAGCAGAAGCCAACGGAGATTCTTTTGGTGAAGTTAAAAACCTTGGACTTGGAGTTAACAGTAGTGATGATGATTTTGCATATTCTTATAGTCCAGCCACAGAGGAAGGTTATGTGTCTTCCAACAGAAAAGGTGGCAAGGGAAGCGATGATATCTATAAAATAAAGAAATTGCAATCCTGCGAACTTCTAGTAATGGTAGTTGACGCTGAAACCGGGCAGGCCTTAGCCAACGCCAGATTGGATCTTTTTGATAGCAAGGAGAATAAATTAAAAAGCCAAAATACAGATGCCAATGGTAAGGGAACCTTAGCCGTTGCCTGCAACCAAGCACACGTAGTCCAGGCTTTTATGGATGGGTATGAAAGCAATGCCGAAACTATTGCTGCACAACGTAGTGGTGAGAAGAACGTGCGCATTGCCCTTCGTCCAATTGACGATATTGTAGATGGTGATATGGTAAAACTGAACCCAATTCTTTTCGATTTCGACAAGCATAACATCAAGCCACAAGCAGCTTTCGAACTTGACAAATTGGTGGAATTGATGAAGAAGAATCCTGACATGGTAATTAAGGTAGAAGGCCATACCGATAATCGCGGTAGTGAAGCTTATAATATGGACCTCTCTGAAAGACGTGCCAGAAGCACTGTACAGTATGTAATTTCAAAAGGAATTGCCAAGGATCGCATAAGCGGCCAAGGATTTGGCGAAAGCCGTCCAGCTGTAGATTGCGCACCAACCTGCACCGAAGCGCAACATCAACAAAACAGACGCTCCGATTTTATTATCGTAAAGCGATAGTTGGATATTAAACTGGTAACCAACCAGAAAAAGAACCCCTGCTTATTTTCATTGTGGAATGTTGTGGGGGTTTTCTTTTGGGTAAATTGAAAGCTATGAATTGTGTAAAGTTTCTACTTTAACAGTGTAATGAGGCAATCGATCGATAGCGAAAAACTTGAATATTAAATGCCTTTTTTGAGATTTCACAGCTGCTACTATTTAAATTTTTTGGTTGAATTGATAGGCGAAATTCGAATGAATTAATTTTGTAGGAAAAACAGGGTGTTTTCTTACGTTTTAATGACTTTGCTATGGCTTTGCTATGGCTTTGCTATGGAGTATCCTTGGCTGGGTTATTTTTGTGACCCGACTTATGACCCGTCCTAAAATAACTATACAGGTTAAAGAAGAAATCCTGATATAGTTATACAAGTTTCAACGACCCTCCTAAGGGAGGATTATAGCTTATAAATCCGTTCCCAATATATCTCAAAAAAAAAGCTGCAAGTAAAAGTTTACTTGCAGCTTTATGGAATTTTATTATTGATACTTATTCCACTACAGAAACATTATCTATTTGGTAGGTTGTGGTAGTACCGTTGGACGCGCCTTCATATTGGTAAGCAATATAAACCACTTGGCCAGCGTATGCCGAAAGATCCACATCGCCTGAAGCGGTAAACTCATCACCATAACCGCTTGTGTTTCCACTGGAGATGGTTGCGTTCAAGTTTGTCCAAGTTGCTGTTGTGACGTCACCTGCAAAATCAGTTGAAATTTTCACTGTAAGCGCAGCGCCGTTATTAAAACCATCATTGGTTTCAAAAGTAAGAGTTGGAGCGGAGCCGCTAGGCAAAATAAGCCCTGGGGTAACTAACCACACTTCATATGGGTTTTCGTTTGAGTTGTATGCAGAGGTCTGCGCATATTTATTTGAATCGTACTCACGCACTTCGTAAAGGCGGGTACCGCCATTTACGTTTACATTTGTCCATCCTGAAATGTTTACATTCATGCCAGTACCTGCAGTTTGACCTTCAAAGTTTTCTGAAAAAGGCAATTCCAAAGCATCGCCGGGACCACCATTGCTGCACCGCTCTCCGTCCATCTGCACATCATCTGTATCGCGAATAAACAATTGGTAATCGCTGTTGAAAATACTCAAAATAGCAGTAAGGGTACCATTGCCTTCGGGTAGTGTCATATTTTTGAAATCTGCAAAGCCACTGGTTCTAAGCAATACTGTCTGCCCGTCACAGTTTTCTACTGTTCTGTTTACGCCAAAAGTATTGTTTAGGTTTCCGTATGCCTCAACACCCGCTACACCGTCCGGAAATTGAACACCTTCAAATTTAACTAGTGTATTCAATCTTGCAGGATTGGAGGCTTCTGCAACCCCTATAACGGTAGGAACTAATTCTACATTTTCAGTAGAACGCATGATGCGGTTTTCAAAATCTTCAATCTCTATACGGCCAACCTCATCACCATCCTGAGTACCGATGGTGGGTAAACCAGCATATTCACCAATATACAATCCATCTACGCGGAAATAGATTTTACGCCCCGGACCATATTTGGTATAAAGATCTGTTGCATTGGTAGAAATGGAAAGACCTGCTGTTGGATTTTCAGGTTTATCCTGAATGATAAGTTGCTTGTAATAATTGCCAGACTCATCGCTGGAAACTACGTAAGCCTCAATATAAAGGGGCTCTTGTGAATCTGGTCCTGCTTCAACTTTTACAGGTTCAAAACCTCCATACATAGCCTTAACAGCAACTATATTTGTATTTACATTAACGTTTGGTTCCTCCACGTTAATCTCCGGCACATTATAATCATCATCCTGCACACAGGAAGTAGCAATCATTCCTAAGAAAAATAGGAAAGGTATAAGTTTGATGTTCAGTATTCTTTTCATATTTATAAAATTAATTCTTTTTTTTTCTTAATTAAAATCGAACGTAAAGGTTTAGGTAATAAGTTGTTCCGTAGCCGTACCAGTATTTTGGTCCAAATACGCGGGTGTCGTTTGCGGTGTCTTCAGAAAGGGTTCTGTAGTTTGCACTTCTACCTTGCTCAAAACCACCAGTTTTGTATTTTTCGTCGAAAATATTGTTGATACTTGCAAAGAAGCCAACAAAATAATCTTTTATTTTCCAAGACTTACCGCCCACGACGTTTACCAACATATAGTCGTCAAACTTTTCCTGCTTTAGTAATTCTCTTGCTACTGCTGGGTCGTAATCATTAAAAGGCTGTCCGTCTGTGTCCAAATAAAAATTTGATGTTCTTGTAAGTGGCGAAACGTCTATATAAGCATTATTGAAATAGTTGGTTGTAGCGCCGAACCACCAGAAGTCTGGATCGCGGTATTCAAATCCTATTTGGTAGGCTTGCTGAGGGCCGCCTGCAACTTTATAGTTTTCCAAATATGATTTTCCAAAGTTTACCACATTGTCAAAATCATCAGAGGTTATATATAAATTTGGGTTATTGTCATAAGTATTTTGGCCGTATGCAGCAGCACCTTTTAACTTGATAGTGGGAGTAACTTGGGCTTCTATACCAAACTCTGCTCCTACGTTTCTTTTGTCAATATCAGTCAAAACCTCTTGAACAAAAGCTGTGGTGGAATTGATTCCGGGAACTGAAATACCGTCGGCATAATAGAAGGAAATTTCAGAAGCATCCTGCATTAAAGTGTAGTAACCCGTTAAACGTGCTTTCACAATTGGAGAACGGAAAATGTAGCTTCCGTCTATACTTATATTTTTTTCTTCTGTTAAACCAATAACGGTATTGTTGTTCTGGCGTGAGTTTGAAAAGGAATTTCTAAGCGAAGGCGCATCAGTAAAATAAGCTCCGTTTACTTCCAAAATATGTCTTCCTGAAATTTTATAGGTAGCTCCAGCTTTTCCGCCGTAGGTTGTAAAATCCAATGCTTCACTTTGGCCAAAAGAATTGTCGGGGAAGTTTCCATTGCGGTACAATCCGTTTCTTTGGTATGTGGTTTTTCCTAACTTTCCTGCCAAGTAAAAATCTACTTTGGAATAGGTGAACTGGCCTTGCACAAAACCGTGATAGTCTGTGGCATCAAGCTCAAAGTTATATTTGAATTTATCCCCTTCCCCAACCACGCGGTCTGGGTTGTTCAAATCGCTTTGTGATTCATCGCCAAAGTTGAAGGTATCCACATCCAAATAACCATTGCCGCCAAGTAAATCTATCATATTGGCAAAATTGTTTGAGTTAAGGTTTCTGTAGTTAAATGAAGCGGTCAAAGCAATGTTGTCGGTTAACTGCGAGTTCAAAATAGTATTTGCAGAAAGTTGTTTGTCATCATTTCTATCTTCGTACAAATAGTATCGCGAAGTCCCTCCGTAAAAAATATTTGTTTCATAAATATCCTGCCAGTCTATTTGACCGTCATTCACAAAGTTTGAATAAGCTTGGTAGGCTCCTTCATAATTGGCGCCCGTTGGGTCTGCCAAAAAGTAACTTGGTAATTTTTGGTAATAGGTAGGGTCTGGGTTTGGCGCATTGTCGTAACCTAAACGGCTGTTACCGGTTTTACCAAATTGGTAACCAACATTTGTATTAAGTTGTGTTTTTTCTGAAATATCCCAGAAATGGTTCAGCATAACAACAGGTTCTTCTATTTCCCTGATACGTGAGTTGCGAATTTCACCGTCCTGCTCACCCCAATATGCATTGTATCGAGTTCCCTTAAGGTCATATACCTCTTGGGTATTTGGTGAAGATTTTCCTCTTCGGTTGGGCGTATAAAAGGCTGTAAGATTAAGGCTGTGGGCGTCGTTCAATCTTTTTTCTACTGAAGCAAAAAATGAATTGGCGTCATATAAAGTACCGTCATTAAAGCCCTCTTCCCCAAAGCGTCTAGCTATCAATACAGAATAGGCCCATCCACTAGGCAGCAGGCCGCTATTGTAGGAGCCCATAACTCTTCCTCGGTAACTTCTGTTGCTTGTGGCATAAGAAATGCGACCACCCTTGCGATATTGGGAAGCTCTCATAATTATATTTGTTGTGCCCGCAAGATGACCAAAATTGTATTCGTTGGCCGAAATTCCCATAGAAAACATCTGGTTGCGTTGCGCATCGTTAAGTCCGCCCCAGTTGGACCATTGCGGTCTTCCGTTGTAAAGTTTGTTCATCTCCAAACCGTTGATAAGCACTTTTCCGTCTTCAGAATCGTAGCCTCGTGGTCTGAAAAAAGTTGCGCTGAAATCATACGAAGCTGCATTCAAGAAAACATCTCTTGAAGCCTGAAGCAAGCCTGAAACATTGTAAGAGGTTCCCTCGTCTTCGTCCAGTTCGTTGTCGGAAAGACTGATAACTCCAATTTGAGCTTCGACGGCAGATAGATCTACTTCCATCAAGATTGATTCTAGAGCTACGGGTGTATTGGGTTGTATAGTTACAGGAATACGCAATGAAACATACCCTGATTTTAACAATACCAAAACTTGTTCGCCCTGCGGAAGGCTTTGTTGTGAAAAAGAAAAAATTCCTTCAGCATCTGTAGTTGTGCTGAAAATACTGTTTAAAATACTGACTTCTACGTCTGGTATTGGTTCACTGGAGTTGGTGTCTAGCACTCTACCAGTAATAACGGTTTCTTGGGCAAACATTGAAAATCCCGAAAAGAAAACCATGAAAGTAAAAATGAATCTGTTCATTCTAAAATTTAAAGTTTTAATATTAAGATATCTTTAAAATAGGGTGCAAAAATAAATTTTTTAAATGAAATAACTACTTTTGGCCTCATTAATGAATAAAACTTTACGCAAACATAATATTTAAACATCACTATGAAATTACCCATTTGGTTTTTCACCTTAACACTGCTAACATTTACCGCATCCTTCGGGCAAAATGAAAAGCAATACAAAGTAAACACTATCGCCTTTTACAACGTTGAAAACCTTTTTGACTATGAAGACGACCCACTTATTTTTGACGACGACCGTACCCCGGACGGGAAAGATCATTGGACCCAAGAGATTTATGAGGCAAAATTGGCCAATATGGCAAAGGTAATTTCAGAAATCGGTGCAGATGTTACAGGAACCTCTCCAGCAATCATTGGCGTTAGCGAAATAGAAAATCGGCGTGTACTTGAAGATCTTTTAAACCAGGAACCCTTGGTTAAAAAAGATTACGGCATTGTCCATTTTGACAGTCCTGACCGCCGTGGGATTGATGTTGCAATGTTATACCAGAAAAAACTTTTTACACCTACCAATTACAAGGCCTACGAACTTATAATCTATGACGATCAAGACCGCAGCAAGCGCATTTATACCAGAGATCAATTATTGGTAAGCGGTATGCTGGATGGCGAAAAAATTCACGTGATCGTTAACCACTGGCCCTCGCGAAGTGGCGGCGAAGCACGCAGCAGGCCCAAGCGTATAAAAGCCGCAGAACTTAACAAACAAATAATGGATTCATTATTCAGTGAAGATCCTTATGCAAAAATCATCACTATGGGCGATTTAAATGATGACCCCACCAATGAAAGTGTTAAAGAGGTTTTAAAAACCAAAAGTGAACGTGAAGAAATGAAACTAAAAGAGCTGTACAATCCTATGGAAGATATGTTTAAACAAGGATTGGGCACCTTGGCCTATCGGGACGGCTGGAACCTATTTGACCAAATTATTATTTCTACTGAATTTGCAAAAAAAGACTATTCAAGCTATCGTTTTTACAAAGCGGGAATTTTCAATAAAAACTATTTGGCCACTCCGCGCGGACAGTATAAAGGCTATCCGTTCCGGAGTTTTGTGAATGGATATACGGGTGGTTACAGCGATCACTTTCCTGTATTTATTTATCTTATTAAGGAGAAAAATTAGGGTAGAACAAACCTCTTTATTCAAACAAAAAAATCCTGCTGAAAAATAGTTCAGCAGGATTTTTTTTGAAAATATATTTTCTTTTAGAACCAATCGTTCCACGGAATCCTGCTTAACATTAAAACCAATGCAATGGTATAGAAAATTGCCAAGGTTTTAAATTTGCCACTGGAAAGCAGTTTCTTTTTATGTTTTGAATAACCTATGGTTATAAAAACTACGGTCAAAATCATAATCAAAGGATGCTCCACTGCATACAGCCGAGCGGTGGAATCTTTCATTACAACGCCCATTCCCGAACTGGTAATATTTTGCAATCCCAAGGGTGAAACAAAATAAAGCACCAACCCGATTAGAAATTGGATGTGCGTAACAATAAGCGCGAAGAGTGAAATTCTAAAGTCTTTGGCCCCGTATTCCCTTTTTGAGAAAAATCCTGCCAGTGCATTGATGGTTGCAAGCAAAATAATGAGGAGTACTAGATAAGCCCAGTAAGAATGAATAAATTGAATTGTTGTGTACATATGTGAGTGTTTTTGAAGTGCATCAAAGATAAGGTTTATAAATAAAAAAAATGCCCCAAAAAATTGGGGCATTTTATAAACTAATTTAATATTTGTTAGAAGTCATAACGGATGCTAGCGTTCCAAGTTCTTCCGTTACCATAATAGTAACCGAAGGAATCTTTTTGGCTTAAATACATCTCGTTAGTAGCGTTGTAGCAGTTTGCTCTAACAGTAAGGTCTTGTCCTCCAAAATTGAATTTGTAAGTAATTCCAGCGTCTAATACACTATATGCTGGCAAAAGCTCAGCCTGATAAACCTCTCCCGATAAGGATGCACCAATTACATCGTCAGCATCAACAAATCCGTAAAGATCTGTATAAATGTTATAATCAGCATCTACGGTAAGGCCACCAATAACGTTGTATTTGAAACCAAAACCAAAAGAAGTTTGTGGAGCATTGCCCACTTTTGTTCCGCTCAAATCAACTGAACCTTCTTCCAACAATGCATTGGTTTCGTTATCTCTGGTTTGAAAAGGTGTTTTTCCATCATACTTCCAGTTACCTATACTTCCGAAAGCTCTCAACATAAAGGCACTTGAATGGCGATATTTCCCTTCAAATTCAAATCCTTTGTGAACTTGGGTAATGTCTGTAAACTTTTGGTAACGGTCTACTTGTTCAACAGGGTTTGATGAGCTAGGGTCTGCTTCAATAAATCCTCCTCTAAGGAATCTGTTACCCCAAGAGGTATAATATCCATTCAAATCCAATGAAAATCTACCTGAACGAATTCTATAACCTACTTCAACTCCTAAAATTTCTTCGTTTTCAATTTCGTTATCTCCTTCGAGGATATAGTTTGAGTTTCTAATATCATCAAAAATATTATCCAGGAAAGGCTGTCTTGAATAATAACCGGCATTGGCAAAAATGGTATTGTTTTCAATAAAGGTATAACCCATTCCACCTTTTAGGTTGTAACCAAGCTTGTTTACTTTATCAGACTTTCCAAAGCCATCTACACCTTCAACTTCTACTCCTTGCGCGCGACCCTCTCTTTGGTAGCTTTGGGTAGAAACAGCACCTTGTACAAATGCTGAGAAGTTATCAGTTTTATACTCAGCTTGTCCAAAACCACCTATGTAATTTATATATTCTGAATAGTCAAAGTTGAATCGTTGCGCTTCATCTGCTCCATTAAATAACGCTGCCCATGGATTTGCTTCAAAGGTTTCACTTATTACGTAATCACTGTCTCTTTGGCCATCGTAACCAAAATTATCTGCATATCCCTGAAGTCCTAAAAGGTCGTTCATTTGGTACCAGTGGCTTCCTTTATAAAAACGTGTGTCAACACCTATGTTTAAGGTGAAATTATCGCTTAGGTTACTTTCAAGGTTAGAAAGAAAACCATACCAGTTATGGTTGTTTACTGACATTCTGCGTGCAAGTGAACCACCACCAAAGCTTCCAATTCCATTTTCAGCTCCTTCAATATTGCTCTCTTCGATGGCGTCAAAATCTACCTCACCGTTTGCATCACGTATAATATTTCTTGAGCTTCCAGCAGGGCCTGTTCCTCCACCACGTCCAAAAGACGCATAAAGCACAGATGATAAGTTAGTTCTATCACTTATATTCCAATCCCAGTTAAGGTTGATAATTGGTTTGTGGTAGTAATTTCTTCTGAAGGTATATCGTTCTCCGTTATAGAATCCTGAATTGGCGTTATAGCGTTTTCCGTATTGATCATAATCTTCCAAAGAATCTGAGAAGTTTTGATCGTGCCACTGTGGCGCACCAGTCAACAAGAAATTGAAAGAGTGAGTGTCATTTGGCACATAACCTACGCCAATAAAATAGTTTTGACCTTGACCGGCAGTACCGTCTGAATATTTACGGTGTGCTTGCCAGTGATCAAACATAATAGAATAAGCCCATTTTCCTTTTAATCCGGAATCGTAACTTAATGTTCCTTTAAAATAGCTATCATTACCAGTCATAAATCGAGCAAAACCGCCCTCTTTTCTTCCAGCGGCACGAGATACGATGTTTACAGTTCCTCCAACTGACGAAATAGCCAATTTTGAAGAGCCCAAACCACGTTGAACCTGAACTGCATTAGCTACATCGCTCATACCTGACCAGTTAGACCAATACATTTTTCCGTCTTCCATACCGTTGATTGGCTGTCCATTTAAAAGGAAAGCGGTGTTTGTTTGGTCAAAACCACGCAAAAACATTTGTGAATCACCAAAACCTCCAGCTTGGTTAGAAACGTAAACACTTGGTGTGCTTTTCACCACCTCTGGAAACTCAACGTTACCAACTGCCTTAGCTTGAATTTCAGCAGCGGAAATAGTTGAAACGGCGATAGGGGTTTGACGGTCCTTTGCCATATCTATAATTCCTTTTCCCACGATAACTACTTCTTCAAGGGCATCAGAATCTACAGTAATTTTAACGGTACCTAAGTTTGCGGCTCCATTTACAGCTTTAAAAGGAACTTTTTCAATAGTGTACCCAATGTAAGAGATGGTAAGCGTACCCGTTGCAGCGGAAGTTTGCAGTGTAAAATTTCCGTCAAAATCGGTAATGGCACCGTTAGTAGTGCCAGTTTCAACAACGTTGGCACCAGCCAAGGGGTCGTTGGAATCAGAATCGATTACCGTACCGGTAACCGTTGTTTGTGCAAAAGCGGCAAAACCGCCCAATAAAAAAACAAGAAATAGAAACTTTCTCATGAATTTGGATTTAGGTTTAAAATTTCGGCAAAAGTACAATCTTAAATAATTACTCACCAATAAAATTGATTAAGAAATCTTTAAGAGAAATACTTAAGAATAAAGTTAAAATTTAGAGCCTAAAAGTCTGATAAATCGCGAGTTAGTTAATAACAATGTTATTAACATGTTAAGCGAAAGAAAAAATTAAAATACAATGCAGTCCAATTCTTCCTTCATTGGAAGCAGATTTGCGAAATATTGCTCGTGCAATTCTTTCGGTAAGGGCTGCGAAAAAGGGGTGTCTTCCTTAAAAGGATCTACTTCTTTTCCATTTTTCCAGAAACGGTAACATACATGTGGTCCACTCGTGTTGCCGGTCATACCAATCCAGCCAATTACATCGCCCTGGCTCACGTGTTGCCCTACTTTTACGTTTCTGGCTTTCATATGAAGATATTGTGTTTCATACGTGCCATTATGCCTTATTTTAACATAATTTCCGTTACCGCCACGACGCTCAGATTTAGTCACTACGCCATCTGCTGTAGCCAAAATAGGAGTTCCCACAGGCGCAGCAAAATCGGTTCCGCGGTGTGGACGAAGTTTAAAACCGTAATATTTTATTCTTCGGTTTAAATTATATCTGGAAGATATTCTACTGAATTTTACGGGAGCTTTTAAAAAGGCACGCTTTAAATTGTTAGCATTTTCATCGTAATAGCCTGAGAGTTTTCCCAAAGAATCTGAAGAAAATTTAAAGGCATACAGAGGTTTGCCCCTGTGCTCAAAATAAGCGGCCTTAATTTCCTTAAGTCCGCCAGGAATGGTATCATCAATAAATTTTTCAGTATAGATAACCTTAAAACGATCACCCGGCTGCAACTTAAAAAAATTGATGGTCCAGGCATAGATATTTGCTAATTGATCCGTCATATAAGGACTTAGGTTCTGTTCTTCCATAGTTGCGGAGAGTGAACTGGTAATAACTCCAGATGCCGTTCTATCTTCATAACGAACAGGCTTTTGACTGTTGAATATGGAAAGCGTATCCCTAAAATCTACTACCGCAAAATCTACCTTATTAGTTTCATAAATAAAGACTTGGGTTTTGTTGAGGGAATCTTTGGAATTTAAGAGAACATAGGGTTTTCCAATTCCTATTTTTCGAACATCGAAGCTATCACGAAATTTAGTGGCCACCTCCATGATTTTTTCCTGTGGCACGCCATTGGCAAAAAGTATATCTCCAAAAGTATCACCTTTACGAATAGTGTCCCGAATTACGTTAAAATCATTAAGTATATAGCCGTATTGCTCAATGATGGCTTCTTCAGCAACAGTGTTTGTTTCGGGAAGTTCAACATTATTGTTTTCACAAGCAGTGGTAAGCAGTATAAGGGTTAGCGTGGCTAATATTATTTTCTTCAATGATGGGGAATTTTCTGTATTAAGTATTTAATCTGCAATTATTTTAAAAGAGTGTTGCAATCCTTTAAATTCAGTCAGGGTTGCTTTAAGCGATCCTACTGCCAAATCTGCCTTCACAAGGAGGGGGATTTTGTTATTATCATCACTGATCCAGACCGTTAGGCTCTCTTTTTCCTTAAAGACACGGCCCGATTGTACATAGGGTCTAAAGATCAATGTTCGGACGCGCCCAAAATTAGTATCTAAAACTTCTTTTCCAAGGAATTTTAACCTGAATTTGTAATTTTCTTTGTCGAAAAACATATTCATCTCAACCACGTCACCCGCTTTTATGTTTTCAGTTTCCAGTTGATTCCGGAGATAATAAAAAGCTGAAATCATGTCCTGCGTATCTTTTGGGAACGAAAAGACCGTAATTTCATTGTGTTTTTTATCGTTTACTGTTGCTTTTTGGGTGCTATGGTTAAAGTCTATCTCAATATCTTTGGTATATCCGCCTTCGTCAATCTTCCGAATAAAACGGTAGGGAATATCCTTTTCCTTATCAATATAGGATTGATAATCATCCTCAACTTTAAAAAACCATTTTGAAACTCCCACGGTTTCACCGTAACCACGTACGTGAAAGACTTCTTTTCCCTTTATTGTGGTATTTTTTACTTTGAGGGTGGCATAACCTGCAGTAACAAAACCATAATGGACACGGAATTTGAAAAATTCGCCATCACCGTAAGCCCTTTCTTGTGCAGAAAGAAAAAAAATGTTACTAAAAAGAATTAAAAGCACAAATAGCTTTTTCATAAATAATACTTAGGTATTTATGGTTTTTAAAAATACAACTACCGTTCCAAAATAATAAAACCCCACCTTCTTTAAGACGATGGGGTTTATATAATGTTACATTTTATAAAGTTCCTCTCTGTGCCTGTTCCCGCTCAATAGATTCAAAAAGCGCCTTAAAGTTTCCGGCACCAAAACCTTTTGCACCCATACGTTGGATAATTTCAAAGAAAAGCGTGGGTCTATCTTCCACGGGTTTAGTAAATATCTGTAATAGATAACCCTCTTCATCGGCATCAATCATTATGGAAAGTTTTTTAAGCTCATTGATGTCTTCTTTCATCATCTTCATGTGATCGCCTAATCTGCGCGGAATGTCATCATAATAAGCTTGCGGCGGGGGTGGTAAAAATTCTACGCCGCGCTCCTTCAGCTGGCTAACTGTTTTAATGATATCATCCGTAGCCACCGCTAAATGCTGTACACCGGAGTCTTCATAAAAATCCAAATATTCCTCGATCTGTGATTTCTTTATTCCTTTGGCCGGCTCGTTTATGGGGAATTTGATGCGCCCATTGCCATTGCTCATCACCTTGCTCATCAGCGCCGAATACTCTGTGTGTATCTGCTTATCATCAAACGAAAGGAAATTTACAAAGCCCATTACATCCTCGTACCATTTTACCCATTTGTTCATTTGGCCCCAGCCTACGTTGCCTACCATGTGGTCTATGTATTTCAGGCCTGTAGGGGTTGGGTTATAATCGCTTTTCCATTCGCGGAAACCTGGTAAAAATGTTCCTTTGTAGTTTTTGCGTTCCACAAACATATGTACTGTTTCGCCGTAGGTGTATATCCCGCTGCGCACTACTTCACCGTGCTCGTCTTTTTCAACAGTGGGTTCCAAGTAGGGTTTTGCGCCACGCTTGGTGGTTTCCTCAAAAGCACTCGTAGCATCATCTACCCATAAGGCAATAACCTTTACGCCATCGCCATGTTTAACAATATGGTCATTAATGGGTGATTTACTATTTAAAGGCGTTGTTAAAACAAGCTTGATTTTGTCCTGTTTAAGAACATAGCTAACAGAATCTCTTGATCCAGTCTCTAAACCTTTATATGCGTAGGATTGAAATCCAAAAGCAGTTTTGTAGAAATGTGCAGACTGTTTAGCGTTGCCAACGTAGAATTCAACGTAATCGGTGCCCAATAAGGGCAGAAAATCTTCCGCGCCCTCAAATATTTTTTCCAGTCCGTAATCGACTGATTTTACTTCTTTGCTCATAATTTAAGTTTTCAATAATCTTATTAATTTAACTCAGAATATTTTAGATAGAATAGCTTCATTTATAATGAAAATAGTTTTCAAATTCATTTAACCGCAAAGGCGCAGAGAACGCAAAGACCACAATCTACTGCTTACTGCAACTGCGACTGCCAACTCATTCCTCCAACCAACTCTGGTAATACGTACCATCCGAGAGTTTTAAACCATCTTCGGTAACCTGTAATGGTTTAAACGTATCAACCATAACGGCCAGTTCTTCTGTTTCCGTTTTACCAATACTTCTTTCCGCGGCGCCGGGATGCGGGCCATGGACAATACCGGCAGGGTGAAGCGTGATTTGTCCTGCTTCAATATCGTTTCGGCTCATAAAATCGCCATCTACGTAATATAACACCTCATCGCTATCAATATTGCTATGGTTATAAGGCGCCGGAATGCTCAAAGGATGATAATCGTAAAGACGTGGTACAAAACTACAAACTACAAATGCGTTTGTCTCAAAAGTTTGGTGTACTGGTGGTGGTTGATGGATGCGACCTGTAATGGGTTCGAAATCGTGGATTGAAAAGGCGTACGGAAAGTTGTACCCGTCATAACCCACGACATCAAAAGGATGGGTGGCGTAAACCATTTCAAAAATATCGTCCTGTTTTTTCACCTTTACCAAAAACTCACCTTTTTCATCACGAGTTTCCAACTCTTGCGGCTTGCGGATGTCGCGTTCACAATAGGGCGAATGCTCCAGCAACTGGCCAAACCAGTTTCTATATCTTTTTGGGGTGTAAATGGGGCGGCGCGATTCAACAATAAAAAGTCGGTTGTCTTCGGTGTCGAAATCTATTTTATAAATAATTCCGCGGGGAACCAACAAATAGTCACCATACTTAAAATCGAGGTTTCCTAAAAAAGTTCGCAATTTTCCGCTGCCTTTGTGGATGAAAATCAACTCATCGGCATCGGTGTTTTTATAAAAATAATCCTTCTGCGATTCTTGCGGCGCGGCAAGTATTATGCTACAATCGCTATTGGTGAGTACCGTTTTACGACTGTTGAGATAATCTTTTTCAGGTTTTACATCGAACCCTTTTAGCCGAAGCGATTCCATATTATTGGCGCGTGCAATCTTCGGAGCTACGTTGTATTGCGTTTTTATTTCCTTGACCTGCGTGGGTCTGTGTTCGTGATAGATATTGCTATACATTCCATCAAAACCCACGGTACCGAAAAGTTCTTCGGAATAAAGGGTTCCGTCTGGTTTTCGGAATTGTGTATGGCGTTTGGGCGGTATTTTGCCCAGTTTGTGGTAGAAAGGCATTTTGTTTGAGTTATTGGGTTAACGAGTAATTTAAATTGGGAATGGTAATAAATTAACAACCAATCAATTTTGTAACTCTTCCCCACAAATATCGGAAAAATATTGAAGCTAAACCGCTAAGTTTTTACTAAAACCGATAGCCCAATGCCACATACCATTCGCTTTCATTAAGCTCTGGCGAATAGGAATATTTAATTTCCATGGGCCCTAGAACGGTTTCCAGCCCATACCCTGCTGAAAATCCCGAATAATCTATCCCGTCTATCCATTGGCCGTTTTCAAAAAGGTCATTCCCCACATTGGCGATGTTTGCAGAAATATTGATATGGTTTTTTCTGAAAATTTCATAGTCAAATGTAAGTGTGGATTTAAGATATGTATTTCCGCGAAGCGAAATAGCTTCGTACCCCATAAAGGGAATAATGTTGTTCATCTCCTTAAATCCATAGCCCCCCAATGCAAAATCCAATGAGGTGGTTTCGGGTCCGCCCCATTTAAAACCACCCTCGGTAGTTAAATGAGCCGAAATTGTGTTAAAAAATGTATGGGCATAACCCATTTTTGCTTTTGCCAAAGAGAATGGCTCAAAACTCTTGTTTCGCCCGTGGGCCAATAAATACCAGTGAAAATCACCTGAAAAATAAGCTCCTTTTTTGGGAAAAAAGCTATTATCATAAGTGTCATACTTCAAAAAGCCAAACGCACTGTAATAATTAGTGCTTTCAAAAACGGTTCGGGGAAGGTTGTTTTCATCTGTACCTATAGTTTCCGAAAGATAACGAAGGTATTTATGCTCTCCTCCCAAACCGAAAATCAAGGTCCTGCGGAAAAGGGTCTCAAAATAAAGCTGGTTGGTAAAATCGCTATACTTAATGGAAAGTTTATTGACAGGCACCGATATCTCCGCATCAAAATCGGGATTGATGAAATCCAACGGCACGTCGGTTTCAAAAAAATGATACTTGGAATTGAAGCCCACGCTCCAGTAAAATCCCTTGTCTATATAATATTCAAAATTGTACCGCAGGTTGTCACCAGCAATTAAATCCAGCGAGGCAATATCGTTATTGGTAAGAAGCCGCTTTTTGGTAATATTTACCAATGCGGCCGTTCGGAAAAGATCGTCATAATGTGCCGCAAAACGCAGCATCATGGAAGACCGGCTCTCGCGCAGTTGTAGCAGGAGTGTATTTTCATTGTTTTCGTCCTCAATCAACCTGTAATTAATGTCCTGGAAATTCCCAGTTGCCGAAAGGTTGTTTATCCCCTCACTAAAATCTTCATAGGTTATTTCATCGGGCGTGCGCAATTTCAATTTCCCCAAAACATAGCTTCGGGTATATTTTTCGTTCCCCTCTATTTTAACTTCTTTTATATAAATAAAGTCATTGGCATCAAACTTTACTTCTTCACGGTTTACAGGCTTTTGCCTCGAAGCGATATTTTCAAGCTCCTCCCTATATGATTCTGCTGCAACAATTCCAGACTCTACAATATTTTTCCCTTCGTCAAAAGAAACTACCGAGAAATCCTCAATGTTTGGATGAATATAGACATCTGTTTTTTCACGCTTCTTAATCATGTCGTTAATGGTTCGATAGTTATTTATCTGGACCAATACATCAAAAGCAGATCTCAAATTGTCCCTATTTTTTAAGCTATCCTGTACATCAACCCCTATGATTATATCCATCCCTTTGGCACGCACCTCATTTACGGGATAGTTGTTTACCACCCCGCCATCAATCAATACTTTATCGTCAATCATCACCGGACTAAAAAGTGAAGGCAATGCCCCGCTGGCCGTAACCGCACGCGGAAGGTAACCACGATCAAGGATTACTTCCTTTCCTGTTTCAACATTGGTTGCCACACAGAAAAAAGGAATGGGCAATTTGCTGAAATCTGAAACAGTGCTTACATGACTTGTCAATTTCGAAATCAGATTATATACGTTCTGTCCTTTTGAAAGCCCTGATGGAAAACCAACTTTAAATTTATCAAAAGGCAGCACCAAGGCATATTTTTCCGACTCCTGCTTTTCGTAAAAAGTCTTTGCGCTCCGCGGAATATTGTCCTGTATCAAACTGCTGAAATCCGTTTCCCGAAAAATACTGTCAAGTTGCGTTGCCGAATACCCCGAAGCATACAGCGCCCCGATAATTGCGCCCATGCTCGTGCCGCCAATGTAGTCTATCCGCACGCCCGACTCCTCAATAACCTTCAATGCGCCAATATGCGCCAAACCTTTTGCCCCGCCACCGCTCAAAACCAGACCTACCTTTAGGTCCTTCTCAGCTTTTTCTTGTGAAAAGACAAAGGTTGAAATTATCAGGAAAAATATAAAGAGCAATCTTTTCATTTGTACATTATTGGATTGAAAGATTTCTGAAATTTTAAAACTTTGGCACTGATTATTTTACGCATAGCCCATATCATTTTACTCATTGACCAAAAAACTTACTCATA